>Ga0129333_10003086_pt1 | contig 15572 bp, 17 predicted proteins | sample CPB6_08_DNA_FD_94474 | JGI IMG/M metagenome (GOLD analysis project Ga0129333, IMG submission 94474) | Freshwater to marine salinity gradient microbial communities from Chesapeake Bay, USA - CPBay_Sum_0.6_0.8_DNA | ecosystem: Environmental > Aquatic > Marine > Coastal | place: USA: Chesapeake...
ATTTAGATAATTGCTAGTCGCTAGTATATATGTTGTTGTATTTACAATTTTATTATCATAATCTTTATTCAAATAATTACTAGTTGCAAGTATATATTCAGTAGTATCTATAAACTTATTATCGTAGTCAGTATTTAGATAATTGCTGGTAGCTAGTATATATTCTGTTGTATCTGCAAACTTATTATCATAGTCTGTATTCAAATAATTGCTAGTCGCTAGTATATATTCAGTAGTATCTGCAAACTTATTATCATAGTCAGTATTTAGATAATTGCATGTCACTAGTATATACTTAGTTGTATCTACAAACTTATTATCATAGTCAGTATTCAAATAATTGCTGGTTGCTAGTATATACTTAGTTGTATCTATAAACTTATTATCATAGTCAGTATTTAGATAATTACTGGTCGCTAGTATATATTCTGTAGTATTTATAAACTTATTATCATAGTCAGTATTTAGATAATTGCTGGTAGCTAGTATATGCGTTGTTATATCCACAAACTTATTATCATAGTCTGTATTTAGATAATTACTGGTCGCTAATATATATTCAGTTGTATCTGCAAACTTATTATCATAGTCGGTATTTAGATAATTGCTGGTTGCTAGTATATACTTAGTCGTATCTATAAACTTATTATCATAGTCAGTATTTAGATAATTACTGGTCGCTAGTATATATTCTGTAGTATTTATAAATTTATTATCATAGTCAGTATTTAGATAATTACTGGTCGCTAGTATATATTCTGTAGTATTTATAAACTTATTATCATAGTCAGTATTTAGATAATTACTGGTCGCTAGTATATATTCAGTAGTATCTACAAACTTATTATCATAGTCAGTATTTAGATAATTACTAGTTGCAAGTATATATTCTGTAGTATTTATAAACTTATTATCATAGTCAGTATTTAGATAATTGCTAGTCGCTAGTACATAATTAGAAGTCTCCGTAATTATATCACGATTATTAATAATAAATTTAAAATCTTGATTTAAATCTGAAATTATGTTAATATTTCCTTTTACTTCTAGTAAATTATTTCCAGATGGTATTATTCCTCCTATACCAACATTTCCTTCATTTAATATAGTAAATACTTCTGATAAACTATTAGAAGCATTAAAAATACTATAAGAAGAATTTAATTGTTTTACATTGAGAGCACTTCCTAAACCCTTATTTTCAACATCTAATTGTTCAGTAGTATAGATGTCAGTATAAAGAATAGTTTTTTCACCATATATTATTAAATTAGATGCTGTTAAATCTCCAATAATTTCTAAATCATTTTGATATTTATTATTAATTATAAATTTATTTTCATTACCATCAGCAATGTAATCAGCATTTAATTCAGTTATACGATTAGATATTATATTGCTAGTCGCTAATATATACTTAGTAGTATCAACAAACTTATTATCATAATCAGTATTTAGATAATTACTAGTCGCTAATATGTATTTAGTACTATCTGCAAACTTGTTATCATAGTCTGTATTTAAATAATTACTAGTTGCTAATATATATTTAGTAGTATCTATAAACTTATTATCATAGTCGGTATTTAGATAATTACTAGTCGCTAGTATATACTTAGTTGTATCTATAAATTTGTTATCATAATCAATATTTAGATAATTACTAGTCGCTAGTATATACTTAGTAGTATCTACAAACTTATTATCATAATCAGTATTTAGATAATTACTAGTAACTAGTATATACTTAGTAGTATCTACAAATTTATTATCATAATTAGTATTTAGATAATTACTAGTAGCTAGTATATACTTAGTAGTATCTACAAACTTATTATCATAGTCAGTATTAAGATAATTACTAGTAGCTAGTATATACTTAGTAGTATCTACAAACTTATTATCATAGTCAGTATTAAGATAATTGCTAGTAGCTAGTATATACATAGTAGTATCTACAAACTTGTTATTGTAATCGCTATTAAGATAATTACTAGTCGCTAGTATATACTTAGTAGTATCAACAAACTTATTATCATAATCGGTATTTAGATAATTACTAGTCGCTACAACATAATTAGAAGTTTCAGTAATTATATCACGATTATTAATAGTAAATTTGAATCTATCATTAATTTGTGAAATAATATTTATATTACCCCTCACTTCTAATAAATTATTTAATTGAGGTTGCACACCAATGCCTATATTACCATTATTTAATATAGTAAATAATCTACTTTCATTATAGTCTATTATAAAAATATCATTATTATTTGGTATAACATTTCCATATTGTTTTATATATAATGCTGCATCATTATCATAATTAGAAATATTAATTTTTTCAGATGTATATATATCTGTATTTAAAATAGTAGTATCTCCGTGAATTATTAAATTAGAATTGATAGTTAAACTACCATTTAATAATAAATCATCATTATAAATATTATTAATAATAAATTTATTATTATTATTATTTGTTTGAATAATATTATCAGTTGTTAAATTATTTATTATAGATAATAAATTATTTGAAGCAATAACAAGTTCATTACCAATACCAGATGTAATAATTTCTGTTTTTAAATATCTTAATAAAACAATACCACTTCCACCACTATAACCACGATTAATATATCCACCTCCTCCCGAACCTGTATTTTTACTTCCTTCATAATTTATATATTCAGAGTAATTAAAACTCCCACCTCCACCTCCTCCTAATCCTCCGTATGAATTATTTATGTTACTTGCGCCACCTCCCGCAAAATATATTAAATTAGTATTTTCATCGTAATATCCTATATCACTATCATTTAGTAAATCAAAAATAGTTCTAAATTCATAAGTAGTATTATTAATATTATCTATAATAGTACTTAATCCAATTCCTCCATTATATATTTCGCCATTGCCTCCACTACCTCCACCTCCGCCATTAATTAGATATCCATTATTTCCTTTAAAATATATTTTTCTATATTCAAAATCATTTATATCTGTATTTAATTTAAAAGTACCTCCATTTCCAGAACCGCTACCACCTTTACCAGATAATATTGATGATGAACCTCCTCCATTAACTATTATATTTCCAAATATTGTATCTTTACCTTTCGTATTATTTTGTAAAATAACTTCAGTTCCATTTATTATATCTATTACTTTTCCAGCGCCACCTCTTCCAACTTTAATATCATAATTTTTTTGTTCTATTGTAGCATTATTAATAAATATTAATTCACCCGCTCCCCCCCCACCTTCATTAGTTCCACCTCCTCCGCCGGCAATTAATAATATATCACAAGAAGTATAATTAGGATCATTAAATGAAATATTATATAAGGTATATTCATCTAATTTATATAATTCAATAATATCGGTTTTATTTAATGCTTTATTATATATTCTAATATCAGATATAGCACATCTTATATTTGTATTTATTCGATGTGCAGATTTTCCTATAATTTTAATAGTATAATCCGAATCAATAGAAATACCAATTCTATTATATAATAATTTTTCATAAATTTGCCCAGAATTATTTTGATTATTAACATATATACCCCATGTTAAATTTGAATTTATAGTCCAAACAAAATGATACCATGTATTTATATTAATATTTATATCACTAATAATATATTCATTATCTATACCTTGACGTATATTAATTGCTAAATAATTATAATTATTTACCTTTACTATTTTAATTTCAAACCTATAAGTCGAAACGTTTTTATTACTAAAACTAAATATAAATTTATCACTTTCTATAGGTGCATATATTTTAAACCAAAATGCAAATGTAATACCAATTTCGTTTCCACCTTCATTCAAATTATTTGAAAAAATATTATATAAATTAAAATCATTATCAAAATCAGCAAATGATGTTACATCCCCATTTAAATATAAATAATTTTTGTCTAAAGGAGTATATTCATATTTTTTTAGATTTTTTTGTTCTAATGATACATTTTGAATATTATTAATTATTATATTATTTTTTTGATATCCAATACTTGAAATATTTGATGTATTTTTTATTTCATTAAAATTATAAAAATATTGTAATATATTGCTGCTTTTTGCTTCAAATGTAGTACCTCTTTCTGGTTCATATTTAAAAATAAATTTTTCATAAGTAGTATTTTCTATTATACTTGGAATTAGTTTAGGTTCTACCGTAGGTTCTTTAATAATAATGGGTTCGGGGGCTATACTAATAATACCATTATTAACAAAAATCCCATCACCAATTTTATATATACCATAATTTGTTTTGCTACCTTTTGGTATTCCTTCAACATTTTCTATAAAAATATTGCTTTGAATATTATCTTTTATCTCTTTTATTATATTATTTGAAGTTATATTAATTATTTCAATAATAATATTAGAAGATCTATCTGTATAACTTGAGAATGTTTCAACTATATTTTTATTATTAATATATAATGTATTTTCATTATAATCCCAATATAAATTTGAACTAGTATCAAATTTATCTGTTGTATTATTATTAAAAATAATTCCTTTATCTAAATATTTGTAATTACCTGTCCCTCCAACCTTCTTAATTAAATTTTTATTATAATTAATATCTGCACGATTAATATTATCTATATTAATATTTGTTATATTTTGTCCATCCCCTATAAATTGGTTCGCGCTAACATTTCCATTTATTTCAATATCACTATTAGCAAATGAATATACTGAACGCGAAGTACCAAAGGGGGTAATACTTGCTGACATTATATTATTATGCTTCTTAATAAAAATAAATTAAAAAAAGATTTAGTTTATAATCTCATATAATAATTTAATATAATAATATAAATGATGCTAATAGTATAGTAATTGATAATGAAAAAGTTATAGGAAATATATGCAATATATCACTATTAATATTATTAATATCTATTTTATTAGATAATATACTTTCTATATCATTAATATCTTCAAATATATTATTATTTAAGTAATGTTCTTTTATATTTTCAATACTATATTCTATAATCATTTTTATAATAATAATAAATAATATTTATATAATATATATATAATATAAATGAATATAAACGAATTAACTACAAATGTTAATTCAAGATATACAGAAAGAGTTTTTGATGATTTAACATCGGAGTTAAAAAAAGGATGTAGTAATAATTCTGCATATAATGATTTATCTAATGCATTAGAAAAAAATTGTAAAATAAATAATGTTGATGCTGTAAATTATTTATATTCACCATATAGTAGAGGAGGTGGCTTTAATAAAAATATGAATAATACTAATATAGAGAATTTTTGTAACACTTGCAACGGAAATATGAAGGGCGGGTGTTTTACTTGTGTAAAAGGTAAGACTACATTAAATATTAATTATAATATTATAGTTAAAGATTTACCAAAATTATATAAAAAATATAAATTAACAAAAAATAAAAAATCTGTAAATAATCGCAAAAAAGGAGGTGATATTTTTGAAGCAAATAGTTCAATTAAAATGGATGATATATCTAATTTTAAATATTTACACTTAGATAAATATGTTCCATATGCACCATTTGATATTAATTCACAAATATCATTATTAGGGTAAATATAATTCTTTATTTTTTTCATACGGACTATATTTATAAATATCAATATATATCTTTTTTTTAGCTATTTTTCCATAATTATTTAAAACTATAAGCATTTGTTCAATTTTATTTCTAAAATTTGCAATAGATTTATCAATTTCATTATCAGGATTAAATCCGTATATATGTTTAAATTTTTGAGGAACTATGAATACAAAAGAGTATAATATTTCTAGAATATCATTGACAATATCATTAAATATTGGCATATATATATATATATCATATCTATCCGATAATATATATATATATATTTTCATTAATTTATTTGCATAAATTATTAGATTATTATATCTTGTTTTATCAAATTTTTTAACAAATTTTAAATTATTAATTATTTCTAAAAATTCCTTTTTTTTTTTTAAAAATTTTATATGTCCCGTATTAATATTAATATAAAAATTATTAGTATTTAATTCTTTAATAGTATCAATACCTTTATCTATATTTTCTAAGACAACTTCTTCTATATTTTTTGTTTTAGCATTATTTTTTTGTATAATATCATTAATATAATAAAAAAATATTATAATTATTATTAATGATATCAATATTGATGTATTATATTTACTTATTATGAAAAATATCAATGCTAAAAATAATATAACCAAATAATAATTATTTATTATATTATACATAATCCTATTTTAATCTTTGCTTATATATTTATTATATAGAAACTCCATCTATAAAATATATTATAAATGAAAAAAATAGTAATATTATTCCTATATATAATCTTCTTTCTTCTTTGGATAGAATATTAATTATTATATATATATAATTACTATCATCTACATAACCATTATTATATGCAATTGTAATATCATTTAAAATATCTATTATAGTTTGTAATGTATTTTTATACAAATCTTTTAGTGATAAGTCATAAAAATTTTGCTGTTCTTTTATTTCTTTAATATTATCTGGTAAAGTTTCTAATAAATTATTAATTTTTTTTTCAATACTTTTTTCAATAATACTATCTAATTCATTATATATAATTTTTGTTTTATTTGAAATATTTTTATCATTTATATTTTTTATTTTACTATTTATATTTTCTTTTTTAAATTCATTTTTATTATCTATCTTAATATTTTTATTTAAATCATTCATATTTTTGTTTACTTCTTATCCGTATATAAGAAATTTTAAGCAAATTATATGACATCCATCATATCTATATTAGCAATTAAATTCCTTCTACAACAATATCTATTCAATCCTAGACTATTTAGCAATTCTCCGGTATGTATTTTTTCAAAGTTTTTATATAATTTGTCAACATCATTTGTATTATCCAATTTCAATTTTTCTCTTTCATAATAATCTGAAATATCTGCCATTACTCTTCCGCATGTAAAACATCTAATAGGAATAATCATTATAAATATAATATCTTCTTATATTTAAATAATATAATCATTTTTTATATAAATATATATATATAATTTAAAAATATTATCTATAGATTTATTTAGTAACATTATACTAAAGTTATTAATTTTTGTAAAACTTTATATAAATTTATATTTACACCCTATTTGAAGACATCATATTTACTATATAAATTAAAATTATTTAATATTTTACATGTACATATATTTAACAAATATATTAAAAAATTGATTTATTTATACTAAATATTTATTTATAAATATGGAAGAAGATAAATTATTTTATTATAGTAAATCTGCAAATAAAATTGCAGGTAAAGGTGTAAATGAATTTATATCTAATCATAATGAATATGATGAATTGAATAAAATTAAAGATTGGAGAAAAATGCTCAGTAATTTTTATGTATCAGAATTTACTTATAATGGTAAAACATATTATACAGCAGAACATGCATTTCAAGCTAAAAAAATAGAATTAGTAGATGAAAATAAAGCAAATTTATTTTGCATAGAATCAGGAAATATTATTGGAACAACAAAAGATGGTAATATTGCTAGAAAAAATAGAAAATTAGTAATTCTTGATGATGAAACTATAAAAATATGGAATGAAATTAAACATAATATAATGAAGGAAATACTTATATGTAAATTTACTCAAAATAAAGAACTTGGTAATGTATTATTGTTAACAAAAAATGCAATATTATTGCATGGAACAAAAGGAATACCTATTTCAAGACAATATGATTTAGAAGAAGTTAGAAAATATTTACAAACTATAAATGAAAATAACTTATAATATTACAATCACTAATATGCATTTAAATTTTAGAATAAAACAATTATATTTATATAAAGATTATCAAGTTATTATAAAAAATTTGATAATTTATTTGTATAAAGTAATAAAAATAAAATATTATAATATATTAGTATAATTAGAATATCAATGAATGCTATATATGCAAAGATTGAAAATATGGAAAATGCAATAGATTCTATAAAAAATACTTCAGACCCTGAATTATTAAAGAAAATAGAAAATTCGATAGATGAATTGTCACTTCGTTTTTCTAATTTAACTGGATTATTTAATACATCATCGGACCCTAGCAAACCAAATATATTAACTAATCTTTTATTATTACCTGAAAAAATGGAGGGTTTAGAAAAATTAGTTAATGAATTATCTGTTAAAACTTCAAATGTATCTGAAGACAATTTACAAGTGCCAGTACAAATACAAGTAGATACATCAGTATTAAATGAAAAAATAATTGCTATAGAAGAATCAGTTACAGAATTATCAGTTTCTTCTAAAAAATTTTTAGATAATTCAAATACTGCAGTAAATACTGCTACAGACGCATCTGTAGATGCTGCTGCTGCTTTATCTGCTTCTAATACTTCAACAAATCTTATTTCTAATTTAACAGATAATGTAAATATATTAGAGCAAAAAGTAGAAGAATTAACTTTAAATGTATCTTCCATACCTAATACATCATCAGATATTTCATTATTAACAGATAAAGTAAATATGTTACAACAAAATGTAGAAGAATTATCATCACTATCAACTAGAATTGATAAACTAGAAAAATTATTATCTTTATTTGATAAATTAAATAACAAAGTAGATACATTAGCAAATCAAGTTTCTTCACTTTAGAATTAATTATATTTAGGTTTTACTTTCATACATTCTTCTAACATATCTTGTTCATATTTAAATATATTAATTGCATTATTTAATATCATACTATTTTTTTGTAAATATCCAAAGTTTTTTTTATGTAATTCTAATGCAGTTGTATAATATTTTTTTGCTTCATTATAATTTTTATTTTTTTGATATATCATTCCCATTATATTATTTAAATCAGATGATTTAATACTTTCAACACTTTTAAATACTGCCTCTGCTTTTATAATATCTTCAGATTCCAAAGTTTCTTTATTATATATCTTAATTAATTCTAAATACTCATTGTTAAAATATAGGTAATTTATATTATTTATTGTAGATGGAAATATACCTAGTTTTGAACCTTCTATAAATGTAATCTTATTAAAAAAATAAACTTTTAAATCATTATTGTCATATATATATTTTGATATAGTATGTTTAATAGATAATTTAAATTTATTAGTATAATTATATAAATTTTCACATACTCTAGGTTTAATAAAATAGCAGCATTTTGTAACAAGTTTATTATATACTTTTCGGTACTCTACTATTTTATCATCACTATTTATTGTATTTAAAGATAAAAATAACATATCCCATATGTCATTATTATCATATTTTAAATATTTTATTAATTCATCAATGTTATTTATATAATTATTACTAATAAGAATATCATCTTCTATTATCATATGATATGAATCGTCATCTTTATCTTTAATTATTTTATATAATTCTCTATGTTTTTCATAATTAGATATTTGACAACTATTTAAAGTTTCTATAAATTGATTATATTCACTATTATTTTCAAAATTACTATAATCCACACGTTCATTAAATGAATTTATATTATTATCTATAGTTTTAGTCGAAGGTTCTTTTATAATATTACTAATAACTACTATATCATTATTATTGCATATTTTTTTAAAAACATCAATAACATTATTTAGATTTGCTATTCTGTTCTCTAATTCAGTTGTATATACTATATAAATATTTATAGTTTTTATCATCATATATATTTATTGTATTTATAAACTTTTATATATATATAAATTATATAATATATATAATATATATAAATTAATATATTAAAATAAAAATATGGATGATATTATGTATGAATATCCAATGCCAAATAGATTAGTAATTATAGGAGATATTCATGGAGATATTAAAAGATTTAAGAATATACTTCTAGATGCTAAAATTATTAATAATAATATTGAATGGATAGCTGAACCTCAAAATACTATAGTTGTACAAATGGGAGATCAAATAGATAGTTTAAATAGAATAGAAGATACTGACTGGGAAGTAATAGAAGATATTGAAATGATTAAATTTACAGATTTATTAGATAAAATTGCAAATATAAAAGGCGGAAGAGTAATATCTATTATTGGTAATCATGAATTTATGAATATATTAGGAAATTATACTTATGTATCAGCAAAAAGTATTGCAAATAATGAAAAAAGAAGATTAGAATTATTTAAACCAGGAGGACAATTATCTAAAATATTATCAAAAAGACCAATTATTATTAAAATAGGCACTTTGTTATTTTGTCATGCAGGATTAAAAATATCGCATTTATTAATATTAAATAAATATAATAAAGATATATTTTATTTAAATAAATTGTGGAATTTATTTGCATTAACAACAAATATTAATAATCCTGAAGATAGTGAAATATTTAGTAAAATTATTTTAGACGATGATGGTATTTTATGGACACGAGATTTAAACACAGGGGAAGAACTTAATATTATGTTAAAAATTGTAAATTGTAATAATATGTTTATAGGACATAATGTAGTTGATACTATTAAATTATATAATAATAATCTGTGGTATACAGATACAGGTATTTCACGAGCTTTTGGCAACAAGCATTATCAATATATTGATATATTAGATAATAATGTTAATATAAAAACATTAAATAATTAAATAATAATATATATATATATAATATATATTATATATGACTATTTCATTGTCTACAAATGCATGGAAAAGATTAGATTTTATTTCAAAATTGTCTTTACATAATATATTTTATAATAAATTTTTATTATCTGCTAAAAGCGGAGGGTGTAATGGATTTATATATAATTTTTCACCAATAATTAATGAAACTTTTGTAAAAATAAGTAAAAACAAACCTATAATAATAAATAATAAAGATATTTCTATTATTATAGACCCAAAATCAGAACTTATATTATTAGGAACACATATAGATTTTGAAAAGGGAGATTATGAAGAAAAATTTATATTTAGTCGCATTGAAAAAAATTCAAAAAAAGTATCTAGTTGTGGTTGTGGCAAATCTTTTTCAATTTTGTAAAATATTTTATATATATTTATGTATATTAGAAGCTTATGAATAATTATCCTTTTATTTTGATTTTTGATATTGATAATACTATTATAGGTGATGTTAAGTATTTAAATCAAGAACTATTGTTATTAGAATATATATATAGTACATGTAAAAAAAATATGATAAATAATTGTTCATTTATAGATAATATTGATATGCAAAAAGAATTAAAATCTGGATTATTAAGACCTAATATTAAAAATTTTATAAATTTTTGCAATAATAAATTTAAAAATGTAGAAATATTTTTTTATACTGGTAGTCAATATAATTGGACAAATACTTCATTAGGTAAGAATATAGAAAAAGCTTTAAATATAAAAATAAATCGTCCATTTTTTACAAGAGAAAATATGATTAAAACTACAAAAGGTTTGGAAAAATCTTTAGCAAATATTTTACCTCTAATAGTTAAATCAATTAAAAACAAATATCCTGTAATGGAAATAGAAAAAGAGTTAAATTTTATAATTAAATATCGTACTATTTTTATAGATGACATAAAAAATAATACTTATACATATGAAAATAGACAATTAGTATGTCCTAAGTATAACTATAGACCTCCTATTAATGATATTTCTAAAAAATTAATAAAAAAAGGTATAAATCCTAAAATATTCAATAATAAGGATGTTTTAAATTATATGTGGCTTAATAATATATATATCAATAACCCTAATGGTAATATATTTCAACAAAATAGAGAATTTTATAATATTCAAACAAAAATAGATAAAAAATATAGTATGTTATCTAAAATAAATGATAAATATTACTTAGATTTAATTCGTGAATTATCTAAAAATAATATAAAATCAAATATAATAACTGATAAGGATATTATTAATATTAATAATAAGTTATCGTGTATTAATTATTCTTAAAATTGAGTACATAATTTTATTTTTTTAAAATATTTATAAACTTTTAAATTTTTTCAATACTTTTTAAATTATGTACTCAAAATAATATAAGTAATAACTATATATATATAAGTATATTATGTGTTTTACACCCAAATATATTGTAGCTGACATAGTAAACGAAAAAGATAGAGTTAATATTATAACTAACTATCCTAATTTGCAATTAGAATCAAGAAAAATATATTATAGAAAAATATTTAATTATAAGATTATAACTTAATTAAAATAAATATATAATAGACAATGACCCTATATTTTAAAGACTATCCTGAATTTAAACCTAATATAACACCTAATGAAATGTTTAAATTAGGTATTATGGGAGGTTCATATTTTAGAGAAATAAAATCACCTAAAACTAAAAAAATATATAAAAATCATCATAAACACTTTAAATTTTTAAAAGATATTCCAGACAATTTGCTAATCAAGCAAGAATATGATAAAAGTATAAATTATTACAAAGTAGAGGTTGGAACAAGTTATGAATATTGGATGGAAAAAAATTGGATAAAAGAAGATATAGATCCTTATGGATGGATAGAATGGTATTGTAATTTTTATAATGGCCGAAGAAGCGTTGATGATATTCGACAAATAAATAGATGGAAAAAATCAGCAGGACCAAAAGGAAGGTTTAGAAATCAATTGCAAAATAAAGTTAATGAATTAAGAAGTAATAGTGAAAAAATATATCCGCGTTTACGTCAAACATTACTTCATTGGGCATATGATAGTCGCAAAATGAAAATTATATAAAAAATGATATAGTATATTAATATATATTAAATAATTAATGGCAGATATAATTGAAGAAACTGCGTTTGATATTATTTTAAAGAATAAAATGTGTGAATTACAAGAATTATATAAATTAAAAATAAAAAAAAAATTGATATCAAATGTTAATGAAATAAATTTTATGGATAAACAACTATTTAATAAAATAAATGCGGCAAATGAAAAAAAAATTAAAGAATCTAAAAATTATAAAAAAAAGTGTGAAAGCGATTTGTATAATGCTATGCAAACATAGATTTATATATAAATATAAATTATATAATACTATTATGACTGATATAGAAAATATAAATTCTATTATAGATAAAGATATATTAATATATATATTAAATAATGAAAATACTTATAAACATTTTGAACTTATTGATTATAATGATACAAAATTTATATTAAATGTTGATAAAGATATAGTAATAAAAAGAATTGAAGAAATTAATAATTATAGAAAATCTCTTTGTAAGTTAATTAAACAACCAATTATAAAACAGAGAACACCTGAATGGTTGGAAGCACGTAAAAATAGATTGACTGCCAGCGATTTATATGATGCTATTAAGGAAAATAAAAATAGTGATATTATAGCAAAAAAAAAAGCAAAAATTATAAAAGATAATATTAATTATAATGCAATTAAGGCATTAAAGTGGGGAACTATGTTTGAACCTATGGCAACACGTATATATTCGCAAATTAATAATAATATAAATATATATGATTTTGGATTGATATGTGACCCAAACAATATTAATTTTGGAGCATCTCCTGATGGTATAAATGAACTAGGAATAATGATAGAAATCAAATGTCCTTATAGTAGAGAAATTATTGATAATTATATACCAGAAAAATATAAAATACAAATACAAGGTCAATTGGCAGTTTGTAATTTAAAAGAATGTGATTATATAGAATGTAAATTTTTAATAATTGAAGAAAATATTTACATAGAAGAATTTAATGATATTAAAATAAATCATGGAATTATAGCAGAATATATAAATTCTTCTGGCGAATATCACTATTTGTATAGTGATAGTAATAAAAACGCAAATGAAACTATTGATAATATTTATGAAAAAATAACAAAATTTAATATTGAAAATGAAAAAGATAATAAGTATACTTTTTTAAAATTAAATTATTGGAAACTAGAAAAAATAAATATACAGCGTGTATTATTTAATAATGAAGAATGGGAATTAATAAATAATAAAATTAATATTTTTTGGGAAAAAGTAGAAAATTATAAAAAGTTACCTATTGAAAAATTTAAATTTATTGAAGATGATTAATACTTAGAACATAGTTTATCTAGAACATAGTTCCAACGATTTATTAAAATCATCTCTAAAATTATGATAATGAGGATTAACATAATATATTACACTATAATCTACATTAGAATTACCTGTTTTACATACTGAATTATATCCTCCTTCATCATAACTTCCACTCTTATTTAAACAACCGCAAGCTAGTCCGTCAACTCTTTCAGCATTTCCACAATTAATATTACATTGTAAACTTCTAGATTTATTTGAATCTGAATTTATATACTCTATAAATTTATTTATTTTTGTACAATCATTTTTAAAAAATATCAAAAGAATTTGAATAAACATTTTATGTGTTTTAGGACATGCGTCAACATCTTCATTCAATATACCTAAAGAGCAACCTAACTTATAATAATCTATAGGTTGTCCTCGATTATGATCCCATACAATAGTAGATTCATTACCTTCTTTAAGATATGGTGCTTGTGATATACAAGCATAAATAGGAAATTTAGAATTATTATCTATCCCCGTATTAGCTTTAATATATTTTGTTATTTCATCTCTTATATAATAAGTTAAATTTTCGTCTTCGGATTCTTTAATTACATTAAAATATTTTTCGAGTAGTATTGTTTCGACATTAATATTAGTTGATACATATTGTTTTATTTGTGTTGGACTTAATTTAACACAACTATATGTTAAAAGTAAATTAAGATTATCCATACTTAAATCAAATCCTATATATTTATCTTTAATATTTTTACATGAATATTCTTGGTGATATCTTGGAGCAGTTCCTTCAGTTAAATACATATCTGAATATTTACAAGATTCAATACCTCCTATACAATGATTATATTCATTTTCTTCAAAAACACAATTGCTAGTTACTTTTACATTATTATCATTAACTACTTCAACAAGAAATAATTCTTTTATATTATAATTACATACACTTATAATATAAAATATGCTTAATATTATAAATATTATTAATAATAATATCAAGTATAAATCATTAATTTTCATTACTTTTTATATTATCTCTATATTAATTATTTTATTTTATTTTATTAAAAATGTAATTTAATAAAATATAAAAAAATAAAAACGCATATCTATTATAAAGTTTTAGGTAAAGTAGGTTATATAGATTACCTAGTAGTTATAAGCGATGTAGTAGTTGTAGGCGATGTAGTGGTTGTAGGCGATGTGGTAGTTGTAGGCGATGTGGTAGTTGTAGGCGATGTGGTAGTTGTAGGTGCTGGAGCGGGTGCTGGAGCGGGTGCTGGAGCGGGTGCTGGAGCAGGTGCTGGAGCAGGTGCTGGAGCGGGTGCTGGAGCGGGTGCTGGAGCGGGTGCTGGAGCGGGTGCTGGAGCGGGTGCTGGAGCGGGTG
>Ga0129333_10003087_pt1 | contig 15570 bp, 16 predicted proteins | sample CPB6_08_DNA_FD_94474 | JGI IMG/M metagenome (GOLD analysis project Ga0129333, IMG submission 94474) | Freshwater to marine salinity gradient microbial communities from Chesapeake Bay, USA - CPBay_Sum_0.6_0.8_DNA | ecosystem: Environmental > Aquatic > Marine > Coastal | place: USA: Chesapeake...
AGGGCTGAGAAGAAAGAAGAAGCAGGCAGGCATGGCTCGTATTTCCGGCGTCGACATCCCCCGCGAGAAGCGGTTGGAGATTTCGCTCACCTACATCTTCGGTATCGGCAAGCCGACCGCGCAGAAGCTCTGCGGCGATCTCGGTTTGAACCCCAACACCCGTGTGCGCGATCTCACGGAAGAAGAAGTCAACCGCATCCGCGTGTGGGTCGACCAGAACCTCACCGTCGAAGGTGACCTGCGCCGCGAAGTGCAGCAGGACATCAAGCGCAAGATCGAGATCCAGTGCCTGCAGGGAGTCCGTCACCGCAAGGGCCTTCCGGTCCGCGGGCAGCGCACCAAGACCAACGCCCGGTCACGTAAAGGTCCGAAGAAGACCGTGGCCAACAAGAAGAAGGCAGTGAGGAAGTAAGTCATGGCCAAGCCGAAGCCGGGCGGACGCCGCCCCCGCAAGCGCGAGCGCAAGAACGTTTCTGTTGGCGTCTGCCACATCAAGTGCTCGTTCAACAACACGATCGTCAGCATCACCGACAACGAGGGCAACGTGGTCTCGTGGGCCTCGGGCGGTGGAGTCGGTTACAAGGGCTCGCGCAAGAGCACACCCTTCGCCGCGCAGCTCGCCGCTGAGAAGGCCGCCAAGGCCGCCTTCGAACAGGGCATGCGTCGCGTCGAAGTTCAGGCCAAGGGTCCCGGCTCCGGCCGCGACACCGCCATCCGTTCTTTGCAGAACACCGGAATCGAAGTCACCGGCATCAAGGACGTGACCCCGGTTCCGCACAACGGTTGCAAGATGCCGAAGCGGAAGAGGAACTAAGCCATGGCCCGTTACACCGGACCCAAGGTGCGCTTGTCGCGCCGTCTCAACGTCAACATCTTCGAGAACGACAAGGGCGCCAAGGCGCTCGAGCGTCGCCCTTTCCCTCCCGGACAGCACGGCCGCACGCGTCGTCGTTCGAGTGGCAGCGAGTACCTCACTCAGCTCCAGGAGAAGCAGAAGGCCAAGTACATCTACGGCGTTCTCGAGCGTCAGTTCCGCAAGACCTACGAAGAGGCCAACCGTCTCGCCGGCCCGACCGGTGAGAACTTGCTGCGTCTCCTCGAACTCCGTCTCGACAACGTCGTGTACCGCGCCGGTTTCGCATCGACCCGTCCGCAGGCCCGTCAGTTCGTGAGCCACGGTCTGATCCTCGTCAACGGCAAGCGTCTCAACATCCCGAGCGCGCGCGTCAAGGCCGGCGACGTCGTGAGCCTGACCCCCAAGGCCCGCGACATGATCGTGATCCAGAACAACATCGACACCCTCGACCGCTCGCTCACGGGCTGGCTCGAGGCCGGCGACGGTGGCAAGCAGGTCACCGTTCGCACCGAGCCGTCGCGCGAGCACATCGACGTGCCCGTCCGCGAGCAGCTCATCGTCGAGCTCTACTCGAAGTAATCACCGCGTCCCCACACGAACGGAAGAAGCAACATGCTCGTCATCCAGCGTCCCACCGTCGAAGCCGACAACGAGGAATCGAACAACCGCCAGCGTTTCGCCGTCGGTCCGCTCGAGCCCGGCTTCGGTCACACGATCGGCAACTCGCTGCGCCGCACACTGCTGTCGGCCATTCCGGGTGCGGCCATCACGACCGTCAAGTTCGACGAGGCACTTCATGAGTTCGACACCATCGCAGGTGTCGCCGAAGACGTCACCGACGTGATCCTCAACCTGAAGGACATCGTCCTTCGTTACGAAGGTGAGGACGACGTGGTGCTGCGTCTCGACGAGCGTGGCGACAAGGTCATCACCGCCGGCGACATCAAGTGCCCGCCGGAAATCGAGATCCTCAACCCCGATCTCGTGATCGCCCACGTGAACTCGAAGGGCCGTCTGGCTCTCGACCTCACCGTGTCGCGCGGCAAGGGCTACATGTCGAGCGACCGCGAGGCCGGTTCGCGCACGATCGGTGTGATCCCGATCGACGCGATCTTCTCGCCGGTTCGCCGCGTGATGTTCGACGTTCAGCCCACCCGCGTGGAGCAGTCGACCAACTACGACAAGCTCGTTCTCGACATCGAGACCGACGGCACCATGTCGCCCCGTGAAGCTCTCGCTTCGGCCGGCGCCACGCTGCGTTCGCTCGTCGATCTGGTGGCCAACCTCTCGGCCGAGCCCAAGGGTCTCGAGTTGGGTGAAGTCATCCAGGCCGGTGCGGCCAGCCCCGACCTCGACATCCCGATCGAGGACCTCGATCTGTCGGAGCGCCCGCGCAACTGTCTGAAGCGCGCGCAGGTCAACACCGTCGGCGAACTTCTCCAGAAGACCGAAGACGATCTTCTCAACATCACCAACTTCGGCCAGAAGAGCCTCGACGAGGTCAAGCAGAAGCTCGACGAGCGCGGCTTGTCGCTGCGCGGCTGAGCCTCGAGTAAGGAACCAGAACCATGCCCGCAACACCCCGTCGTGCCCGCAAGTTCGGTGGCAGCTCTGCTCACCAGAAGTTGATGATGGCCAATCTCGCCGCGTCGCTGTTCGCCGCCGAGGCAATCGAGACCACCGAAGCCAAGGCCAAGGCCCTGCGCCCTATCGCCGAGAAGCTCATCACCAAGGCCAAGAAGGCTCAGAGTGGTGACGCCGCGAGCCTGCATCGCATCCGCCAGTTGCAGTCGTACCTCGGCGACAAGGAGATGACCTCCAAGTTGGTCTCCGATATCGCGCCGCGTTTCGCCGACCGCAACGGTGGGTACCTGCGCATTCTGAAGCTCGGTCCGCGTCAGGGCGACAACGCCCCGATGGCGCGCGTCGAACTCGTCTGATTCGGCCGGGGCCCCGCCCCATGTCGATCTCCATTTCTTTGAACGAACCCGCCCGTCGGCGGGTTCGTTTGTTGGTGGCCTACGAGGGTTCGCACTTCCACGGCTTCGCGGTCAACAACGACGTCCGCACCGTGGCCGGCGATCTGCGCGCGGCTCTGTCCACCATCTCGCGGACCGCGATCGACATCACGGGTGCGGGTCGGACCGACGCCGGAGTGCACGCATGGGGTCAGGTCGTGAGTTGTGATCTGCCGGTCGAGGTCGATCTCGACTCGTTACCGCGTCGTCTGACCAAGATGTGCGCGCCGGGCATCGTGGTGCGCGAGGCCCAGGAGGCCGAACCCGATTTCGACGCACGTTTCTCGGCGCTCTGGCGTCACTACCGCTACTCGATCCTGGCCACCCCCGAACCCGATCCGTTCCTGGCCGCCACCACCTGGCACGTGGACGAGCCCTTGAATCTGGCCCTCATGCAGATGGCGTGTGATCCGTTGATCGGGGAGCACGATTTCTCGTCGTTCTGTCGTCGTCCCAAAGTGGCCGCCGGTGAATCCGAGCCCTCCATGGTCCGCCGGCTGATCGCCACCGAGTGGACCGAACTCGAGACCGAGCGGGGAGCCCGGCTCCTGCGTTTCGAGATCCGGGCGACGGCGTTCTGCCACCAGATGGTCCGCTCGATCGTGGGGACCCTGGTCGACGTCGGGTCGGGCCGATTGACCCCGGGTCAGATGTCGGGCATCCTGCGGGCTCGGCAGCGAACGGCCGCCGGTCAGGTGGCCCCACCGCAGGGTCTGTGCCTCTGGGAGGTCGGCTACCCGCCCTCGGTGATCTGGGGGGCCAGGGGGAAATGAGCCAGTTCGGCCGTATTATTTCCGGGTTCCTGAGTGAGGCCGCGGGCCTCTCCGGTCGAAGTCGAAAGAAGAAGTCATGAGTACGTATTCGCCCAAGGCCAGCGATGTGAAGCGCGAGTGGCATGTCCTCGACGCCGAGGGCATGATCCTCGGTCGCCTCTGCACCGAAGCGGCGCGCATTCTGCGCGGTAAGCACAAGCCGGTGTTCGCCCCCCACATGGACATGGGCGATCACGTGATCATCATCAACGCCGACAAGATCGTGATGACCCGCGGTAAGGCCGATCGCCACATGGTGTACTCGTACTCGGGTTACCCCGGCGGTCTGAAGAGCGAGACCTACTCGAACCTGCTCGCGCGTCGTCCCGACGAAGCGATCCGTGGTTCGGTGCGCGGCATGTTGCCGAAGGGACCGCTCGGTCGTCAGATGATCAAGAAGTTGAAGGTGTACGCCGGTGCCGAGCATCCGCACGCATCGCAGAATCCCACCGTCCGCAACATCGACCACGCCAAGGCGCGCTGAAAGTTCAGGTTTGTAGCACCATGTCGAAGCCTCTCACCCAGACCACCGGCCGTCGTAAGTCCGCCGTCGCCCGCGTGCGTGTCCGTCCCGGCTCGGGCAAGGTCACGATCAACGGCAAGTCGATCGATCAGTACTTCGGTACCGCGACGCAGCGGAACTCGGCCATCGAGGCCCTGCGCGTCACCAACACCGCCGAGCAGTACGACGTCGACGCGACGATCATCGGTGGTGGAGTGACCGGCCAGTCGGGCGCACTTCGCATGGGTCTGGCCCGTTCGCTCGCCGAACTCGATCCGGAAGCCCGTCCGGCACTGAAGAAGGCCGGACTGCTCACCCGCGACTCGCGTCGCAAGGAGAGCAAGAAGTACGGCCTCAAGAAGGCCCGTAAGGCTCCCCAGTACACCAAGCGCTGATCGGTCGGCGCATGCCGGAGCCGTCGCAACATCCGCGGTTCGGAACCGACGGTGTCCGCGGCGTCGCCGTCCACGAGATCACACCCGAGTTCACTTTGGCGCTCGGTCGCGCCGTCGGTCGGGTTCTCGGCGCGTCATCGCTCTGCATCGGTCGGGACACCCGCGCTTCGGGCCCGGTCCTGCAGTCGGCTTTCGCCGCCGGGGCCGCCGCCGAAGGTGTGAACGTGGTCGATCTCGGGGTGGTTCCCACTCCGGCCATCGCCGCCGTGGCCGCGCGTGATGCCCAGCCCGGTGTGGTCATCACTGCGTCGCACAACCCCTGGACCGACAACGGCATCAAGGTCTTCGCGGCGGGTGGACGCAAGTTGACCGACGATCAGCAGACCCACATCGAGACCGAGTTGGCGGCGATCCTCGATCGCGATCCGAGCGGGTCGGTTCCCCGAGTGGTGGGTTTGGTGACGCGCCGCGCCGAAGCGGTGGCCGAATACGTCGATCACGTGGTGTCGCTCTTCGGTGAGGGTGCACTGCAGGGTCTGCGGGTGGTCCTCGACACCGCGAACGGAGCGATGAGCGAAGTCGCGCCGTCCGCGTTTCGTCGACTCGGGGCCGAAGTGATCGTCCTGAACGACGCTCCCGACGGCGAGAACATCAACGCCGATTCTGGGGCCACGCATCCGGAAGGCATGTGCGAATTCATCCGTCAGGCCGGACGCGTCGACATCGGCTTCGCGTTCGACGGTGACGGCGATCGGGTGATCGCGGTCGACGAACACGGTTCGGTGGTCGATGGCGATCGACTCATCGCGCTCTCGGCGATCGATCGACACGAATCGCGGCGACTGAGCGGCGACGTGGTCGTGACCACTGTGATGGCCAATCTCGGTTTCCGTCGGGCCATGGAGGCCGCCGGGATCCAGGTGATCACCACTGCGGTGGGCGATCGCTTCGTGCTCGACGCCATGGAAGACGGTGGTTTCGTGCTCGGTGGCGAACAGAGCGGGCACATCATTCACCGTGATCTCGCGACGACCGGCGACGGACTCGTGGCCGCCGTCGTGACCGCGATGATTCTGCGTCGTCGGGGTGGTTCGTTCAGCGAACTCGCCGGCGGGGTGATGCGTTCGTATCCGCAGGTCCTCATGAATGTTCGAGTGGCGCGTCGACCCGACGATGCCGCGGCCGACATCGCCGAAGCGATCGCTCGCGAGGAGAAGGTCCTCGGCGCGGAAGGTCGGGTGCTCGTACGTTCGAGCGGAACCGAACCCGTCGTGCGAGTGATGGTCGAGGCCTCGACGGAACGGATCGCGAACGAGGCCGTGGCCCGGCTCTGCGACGACGTCCGCGCCGCCTTCGGCGTGGTCTGACCCGAGGGGCCGAGCCCGCCCACCTGCCCGGATGGGCCCAATCGGGCTTCGGTAGCCTGTGATCCATGTGCGGGATCGTCGCTCTCGTGAGTCGCCCGTCGACCCGCCCGGTTCCCTCCGCCGACCAAATCCTCTCCTTGCTCGACGACGCCAACCGTCAGGTCGATTTCGGGGCCATGGCCACGATCCTCCAGTCGGCCAACGAACTCCTGAAGGGCGTACCGGGTGTTCGGGCGCTGCTCGATCAACGTGAACTCACCGCGGCAGTGTCGGCGCGCCTCGATCGGGTGGACGCCGTGATCGAAGCCGAAGAAGTCGCGCTCGAATCGAGCCCGTTGCCGGTCGACGAACTCGAGCGCCGCGCCGCCCAGCTCATCGTGTTGCGCGATGCCGCCTGGCAGATTCGCAACGATCGGCTGCGCACGGCCGAGGCGGTTCTCGACCTCAGCGGTCGTGACGCCAATCCCGGTTCGATCGCCGCGTATCTCATGCTCCAGCAGTCGTTCTCGGTTCTCGATCGACTCGAGGTTCGCGGCCGCGACTCGGCCGGCGTGCACCTCTTCGTCTGGAACCACGGCCTCGACCGTTCCGACGCGGCGATCGCCGGACTTCTGGCCGAACGCGCGTCCGATCCGCTCTTCCAGAATCGATCGGTGCGTTGGATCGATGGTCCGCGCCCGATCCTCTCGTTCGTCTACAAGGCGGCATCGGAGATCGGTGAGTTGGGTGACAACACGCGTGCCCTGCGGCGTGCCGTCCTCGATGACGAGTTGCTTCGGCGGGCGCTGGCCCAGCCCGACGTTCGTACGTCGCTCGTGGCGCACACCCGCTGGGCGAGTGTCGGCATCATCTCCGAACCGAACGCCCACCCGGTCAATCACGAGATGACCGGCGAGGCGAGTGGTCCGTACGTCGTGGCCGCGCTCAATGGTGACGTCGACAACCACGCTGATCTCCGGATCGAGCACGGACTCCGCTTCGCGCACCAGATCACGACCGACGCCAAGGTGATTCCGGCGATGGTCAATCGCTTCGCCGCCGACGGTGTCGACACCGTCGAGGCCTTCCGGCGCACGGTGGGCGCGTTCGAGGGTTCGGTGGCCATCGCCGCCCAATCGACCGACGACCCCGATCGACTCCTGATCGCCCTGCGGGGGAGCGGTCAGGGCCTCATGGTGGGCCTGGCCGACGATCTCTTCATCGTCGCGAGCGAGCCCTACGGCGTGGTGGAGGAAACGAGCACATATCTCCGCCTCGACGGTGAGGGCTCGGGTACGTCGGGCCTCACCGAGAGCAAAGGCCAGATCGTCGTTCTCGACGGTCGCCACGCGGGTTCGCTCGACGGTCTGCGACGGATCGCCTATGACGGCACCGAACTTCCGGTCGACAATGGTGATTTCGTGCGGGCCGAGGTCACCACGCGCGACATCGACCGCGGTGCCTTCCCGCACTTCCTCCTGAAGGAGATCTCGGAGGCGCCGTCGAGTTTCCGCAAGACGCTGCGTGGCCGGATCGTCGAACACGACGGACGGTTGCGATCCACACCCGGCCCACGCGCGTTGCCGAGCGAACTCACCGAACGTCTCGCGAGCGGATCGATCACCAAGATCCGCGTGATCGGTCAGGGCACCGCCGCGGTCGCCGGACAGAGTTGTGCCCTCGTGTTCGATCAACTCACCGCCGGTCGTCTCGACGTCGATTCGCTCACCGCCACCGAGCTCTCGGGCTTCGGGCTCCAACTCGACATGTCCGACACACTCGTGATCGCCGTGAGCCAGAGTGGCACCACCACCGACACCAACCGGACGGTCGATCTCGCGCGGGCGCGCGGGGCGGCCGTGATCGCCATCGTCAACCGACGGGGGAGCGATCTGTGCGACAAGGCCGATGGAGTGCTCTTCACGAGCGATGGTCGTGACGTCGAGATGAGCGTGGCTTCCACCAAGGCGTTCTACGCGCAGGTCGCCGCCGGAGTACTTCTCGCCTGTGCGCTCAGCGAGATCATGGGGCTCGGCACGGCCGAACGGCGTCACGAGGTGCTGGCCGGACTGCGCGGTCTTCCGCAGGCGATGAACGAAGTCATCGCGATGCGACCGCAGATCGCCGATGTCGCGGCGCGTTACGCACCTTCGAAGCGTTATTGGGCGGTGGTGGGCAACGGACCCAACACGATCGCCGCCCAAGAGGTTCGGATCAAGTTGAGCGAGCTGTGTTACAAGAGCATCTCGTCCGACGTGACCGAGGACAAGAAGCACATCGATCTGTCGTGCGAGCCACTCATCCTCGTGTGCGCCGCCGGACTCGTCGGAAGCAATGCCGACGACGTCGCCAAGGAGATCGCGATCTATCGCGCCCACAAGGCGTCACCTATCGTCGTCGCCACCCAGGACGAGAACCGCTTCGACGCAGCCCTGGCCGTGATCAAGGTCCCGGCCGTCGATTCGTCGCTGGCCTTCGTGTTGAGTGCGGTGGTCGGTCATCTCTTCGGTTATGAAGCGGCGCGGGCGATCGACGATCTCGCCCGTTCGTTACGCGAGGCCCGGGAGATCGTGGAGCACGCGGTACTCGCCACCGACGATGGTGAAGCGGTCGTGCGCACGCTCCGTCGTTCGCTCAAGTCCGCCTCCGATCGTTTCCGGGAGACCTTGCGCGTCGGTTCGTACGACGGTCATCTCGAAGCCAGCACGGCGGTCGGTTTGGCGTCGATGTTCCGGGTGGTCCTCGACGCCAGTCCGGTCGAGGCGTATCAGACCGAGACCGGCAAAGTCGGTTCACCGGGCGCGCTGGTCGACGATCTGACCCTCGCCCTCACTCGGGCGATCGAGGAACTCACGCGGCCGATCGATGCCATCAAGCACCAGGCCAAGACCGTCACCGTCGGCATCTCGCGCAGTGACGAAGGTGTGCTCGATCGGGCCCTCGTGCAGGCGGTGCTCGACGCCGGCACCGGTCGCGACGCGTTGTCGTATCGCACCCTGAAGGTTCTCGCCGATCTCGATCCGGCCATCGAAGCCGTGGTGGGTTACACGCGATACCGAATCGAAGGCGAAGGTGCGGCCGCCACCATCACGATCGTCGATCGCGCCGGTCTGTCGCGCGACGTGCCGAGTCGGGTGGAGCGCAATCCGGTGCTGATCGGAACCAAGCGACGCGTCGCCAACGAACAAGAAGTTCTGGTCGCCCGCGGCCGCTCCGATGGTCGGACCGTGATCTTCGTTCCCGAGGTCAAGGCGGGCTCGACCGTGGGCATCTTGCTCCTGCACGTGAAGTTCCACGAGTTCCGTCCGGCCAACGTGATGCGCGGTGTCCTGCAGGGCTACGACCGTCGTTACGAACGACTCGTCGACTGGGTGTCGGAAACCGAAGGCGAACTTCGCGACGATCTGCTGGCGTCCATTCCGGTGGCCGATCTGCTGATCCAGCCGATCAGTGAAGTCGCCGACCGCTGGCGTCGATAGGCGCGCGTCATGATCGTCGGAGTCGGAATCGACGCGGTGGAGATCGAGCGTTTTCGCACGAGCCTCGAGCGCACGCCGACGATGCGCGAACGGATCTTCACCGCCGGTGAGCTAGGTGACGTTTCGGGTCAGGTGGATCCGGTTCCTTCGTTGGCCGCCCGTTTCGCGGCTCGGGAAGCGGTCATGAAAGCGATGGGACTCGGACTGGGCGCGTTCGAGTTCCACGACGTGAGCGTGCACCGAGCCGAATCGGGTCAACCGTTCCTCACCGTGACCGGGCGGGCCGCCGATCTCGCCGGGTCCCGCGGAATCGGTGAGTGGCATCTGTCCCTCACTCACACCGACTCCCTCGCCATCGCCTACGTGGTGGCCGCTCGCACCACGTCGTGACCGCCGTACGCTGAAGACATGAAGTCGGTTCTGACCCCGCACGAGATGCGCGAGGTCGACACGGCTTTCGTCGAACGCGGTGGTTCGGTGTCGACTCTCATCGAACGGGCCGGATGGGCGGTGGCCCGCGAAGCCCGACGCATCATGGGCGGCACCTACGGACGGCGCGTGATCGTGGTGGCCGGCAAGGGCAACAACGGTGCCGACGGGCGGGTGGCCGCTCGTCTTCTGCAACGAGCCGGTGTACAGGTGACCACGCTGGCCGCCGAGGCGCTACCCGATGAATTGCCGAGCACCGATCTGCTGATCGATGCCGCGTACGGCACCGGCTTTCGCGGTCATTGGGCGCCACCGCGCACCGGTGCGCCGGTTCTCGCCGTCGATATTCCGTCGGGGATCGACGGCCTCACGGGTTGTGCACACGGAGAGCCGTGGCCCGCGGTCGCCACGGTCACCTTCGCCGCGCTGAAGCCGGGTCTGTTGCTCGCCGATGGTGCGCGCGCGGCCGGGCGCATCGTGATCGCCGACATCGGGCTCGACGCAACCTCGGCGGCCGAGGTGTTCGTTCCCGAGGCCGACGACATCGCCCAGTGGATCGAACCCCGAGCGAACGACGCCCACAAGTGGCGGGCAGGTGTGTTCGTGTTGGCCGGCAGTCCAGGGATGCTCGGTGCGGCCCAACTCGCGTCACTCGGCGCGCTGCGTACCGGCGCCGGCATAGTGCACCTCGCGGTTCCGGGCACCACCTCCGATCGCGGCGTGCCCACCGAAGTCGTGCGCTGTTCGCTTCCGCTCCTCGGTTGGGCGCCCGACATCGAAACCGCGGTGGCCGAACGTTTCCGCGCCGTGGTGGTAGGGCCCGGACTCGGACGCGAGGTCTCCACGGTGCGCGAGACGGCGACCGTGGTCAACAACACTGCGGTGCCGACGGTCGTCGATGGCGATGGTTTATGGGCGCTCGGCGAAGGTGAGCAGGCGATCCGTCTTCTCTCGTCGCGGCCCGCACCGACCGTCGTGACGCCCCACGACGGCGAGTTCACTCGTCTCAACGGTGGATTGCCTTCGCCCGACCGGATCGAGTCGGTGCGTTCGTGGGCGGCGCGGGCGCGCGCGGTGTGTCTGCTCAAGGGGCCGCGCACGATCGTGGCCGCCCCCGATGGGCGTGTGTTCGTGACCGACAACGCCGACGAACGTCTCGCCACCGCGGGTAGTGGCGACGTGCTCGCCGGCATCGTGGGCGCGTTGATCGCCCGCGGACTCGATCCGTTCCGTGCGGCTACGGCGGGCGCATGGGTGCACGCGGCGGCCGCGAACCGTGGTGCGCCGGTCGGACTCGTCGCCGGTGACATTCCGACTCTTCTGCCGGCCGTCCTCGGCGATCTCGACGGGATGCGACGTTGAGCGCGCAACGTGCTTCGTGGGTGGAGGTGAATCGCGCCGCGATTCGCCACAACACCCGAACCCTGAAGCGCATGGTCGGTGACTCGCGTTTGTTGGCGGTCGTGAAGGCCAACGGTTACGGACACGGCGCGGTCACGGTGGCCGAAGCCGCCTTGGCCGCCGGGGCCGACGGTCTGTGCGTGGCCTTGGTGCAAGAAGGTGTGGAGTTGCGGCGGGCCGGTATCGAGAATCCGATTCTGGTGCTGTCGGAGCAACCACTCGACCAGCTCGACGAACTATTGGCGCATGGTCTGATCCCGACCGCGTATTCGATTCGCTACATCGATGCACTCGCCGAGGCCGCGCGGCGACACGACGTGATCGCCCACGAAGTGCACCTGAAGATAGACACCGGGATGCATCGCGTGGGTGCCGCGCCCGACTCGATCGTCGAACTCGCCGGTCGGATCGTGGCCCGATCGCCGCAACTCTCGCTCGGTGGCGTGTTCACCCACCTCGCCACCGCCGATCAACCCGATCCGACGTTCACCGACCATCAGATCGATCTGTTCGACCGAGCGCTCGCCGATCTGCAGCGCGCCGGTATCGATCCGGGCTGGGTGCACGTCGCCAATTCGGCCGGGGCCATCGCCCACCCCCGCGCGCGGCGCGACATGGTTCGCGTCGGCATCGCGCTGTACGGCATCGCGCCCGACGTCTCGATGACCGACCTGTGTGCCGATCTGCAACCAGCCATGGCCTTGCGCAGTCGGGTGTCGTTCATGAAACGGGTCGCGGCCGGTGAAGGCGTGTCGTACGGCTTGCGCCATCGCTTCACCCGGCCCGCGAACGTCGCGACGATCCCCATCGGTTACGCCGACGGCGTACCGCGTCAACTCGGTCTGGTCGGTGGCGAAGTTCTCATCCGCGGAGTGCGCCGACCGATCGTCGGCGTGGTCACCATGGATCAGTTGATGGTCGACTGCGGAGACGACGACGTCGCAGTGGGCGACGAAGTGGTGCTCATCGGAGCGCAGGGCAACGACCAGATCACCGCCAACGAATGGGGCGGGCTCCTCGGGACGATCGGCTACGAAGTCGCCTGTGGTCTGAGTGCGCGACTGCCGCGCGTGGTGATCGACTGATCAGTTGATGTCGGACATCTTCGTCCGCGGCGTGGCCCGGGCGAGGAGCGGCCGGATCGCCGCGTCCATCTCGTGCGGGTCGAGCGGCGGGTTGGTGGTGTGCGGTCCGCGGATCCAACCCTGGGCGATACCGAGCAGCTGACCGTTCGACTCGATCACCTGTCCGGTGACATCGGCCGACTGCGACGAGGCGAGCCACGTGATCACCGGAGCGACCCATTCGGGACCGAAGCGCTCGAGCATCTCGGGCGGCATACCGAGATCCTCGGTCAGACGCGTGAGAGCACCGGGTGCGACCGCGTTGCACGTGACGCCGTAGCGAGCGAGTTCTTCGGCGGCGATGAGAGTGAAGGTCGCGATACCGGCCTTGGCCGCGCCGTAGTTGGTCTGGCCGGGATTGCCGTAGATACCCGACACCGACGTGGTGTTGATGAGACGGGCGTCGTTCTTCAAGCCTTCCTTCGAGCGATTGCGCCAGTACTCGGCGGCGATGCGGCTCGAGGCCCAGGTTCCCTTGAGGTGGACCTTGATGACCGCGTCCCATTCTTCTTCGGCCATCGAGAACAACATGCGGTCGCGCAGGATGCCGGCGTTGTTGACAACGACGTCGAGTCCACCGAAGGTATTGATGGCGAGATCGAGCATGGCCTTCGCGTCGCTGAGCGAACTGGCGTCACCGAGATGGGCGACGGCTTGTCCGCCGGCCGCCTTGATCTCGTCGACGACATCCTGGGCCGGGTTGCTTCCGCCGCCACCCGAACCGTCGTGCGAACCACCGAAGTCGTTCACCACGACCTTGGCTCCCTCGGCGGCGAGCATGAGGGCGTACTCGCGTCCGATACCTCGACCGGCACCGGTGATCACACAAACTCGGTCTTGACACATCTTGTTGCTCATGCGGGCGACCTTAGTCTCCGACTCGCGCCGACCCACAGGGCGGCCAAGACCTGCTCGGTAGCATTTCGCTGTGATTTCACGGACCGTGCGCTCGTTGGTCGAGACGCACGCTTTGGCGGCGGCCATCGCCGGACTCGCCAAGGTCGGTGACGTCATCCTCCTCGCCGGCGACATGGGAGCCGGCAAGACCGCCTTCGCCCAGGGGTTCGGGCGGGCGCTCGGCATCACCGAGCCGATCACCTCGCCCACCTTCACCGTGGTGCACACCTACGACACGGGTCGCGTGGTCCTGCATCACGCCGATCTGTATCGCCTCGATCGACGGAGCGAGGTCGACGACCTCGGACTCGACGAGTTGACCGAGGGTCGAGGCATCTTGCTCGTCGAGTGGGGCGATGTCCTGGCCGAGACGTTCGGCGATCATCTCGTGATCCTCATCGAACGAACCGACGACTCCGACGACGCGCGTCGGATCACCATCCGGTCGGTCGGTCGGCGGTGGGAGACGCGCTGGGCCAAACTCGAAGCAGCGATCGGATCGTGACGTCGTGCTGATCCTCGGAATCGAGACCGCCACCGAGCGCGTCGGGGTGTCGATCGGTGGACACGACGGAGTCATCGCATCGTTCCAGATCACCCGCGGCCGACGACACGCCGAAACCCTCGTGCCGGCGATCGAGTTCGTGTGTCGCGAGGCCGACGTGACCCTGGCCGAGATCGGTGCCATCGCCGTCGATGTCGGGCCCGGACTCTTCACCGGCATGCGCGTGGGTATCGCGACGGCCAAGGCCATGGCCGCGGCGCTTGAAGTTCCGGTCATCACGGCCACGAGTCTCGAACTCCTCGCCCTCGCGGTGGCCGAAGACGACCGCGTGGTGGTGCCGGTGGTCGACGCCCGCAAGGGTGAGGTCTTCTTCTCGATGTATCGCGGCGACGACACGGCCGTGCGTGCGGTGGCGACTCCGTCGTGCGCACCGATCGACGCGGTCGTGGCCGCCGTCATCGAACGCGGTCAATCGGTCGTGGCGGTGGGTGACGGTGCGCGTCGGTATCAGGAGACGCTGGCCGCCGATCATCGGGTCGAGATCGCCGCCGAGATGTTCGATCATCCGTCGGCCGACACCCTCGTGCGGTTCGCGCACCGACGGAGTCTGCGCGAGGAATGGATCGCGGCCGATCGGGTGGAGGCGTTCTACCTCCGGCAGCCCGATGCCGAGATCAACTGGACCACGAGAGCGGACCGCGCATGATGTCGGGTCTGACCATCGAGCCCATGCGGCGACGACACGTCAAGCGCGTGCAGCCGATCGAGCGCGCGGTGCACGTGAAGCCGTGGTCGCCGGGCGTGTTCCAGAGCGAGATCGATCTGGTGGCCAAAGGTGAGCGCTACTACGTGGTGCTCATGGGCGAGGGAGAACTCCTCGGCTACGCGGGCCTCATGTTCGTGGCCGACGAGGCCCACATCACCAACATCGCCATCGATCCGGCTTTCCAGCGTCGTGGTCTGGCTCGTCTCCTGCTGGTGCATCTGGCCGCTGAGGCCATCGAGCGCGGTTGTCAGGCTCTCACCCTCGAGGTTCGGGTGAGCAACGTGGCCGCGCAGGGTTTGTATCGCGAATTCGGATTCGCGCCGGCGGGTGTGCGTCAGCGTTACTACGAGAACACCGAGGACGCACTCGTGATGTGGGCGCACGACATCCAGAGCACCGATTACCGCGAGCGTCTCGCGCGTATCGCCGATCGAATCGAAGCGGGAGGTGGCTCGTGGCAGACGGCCGACGCCTGAACTCTCCGTCGATCGACGAATCCACGGTGATCCTCGCCATCGAGACGAGCTGCGACGAAACCGCGGCATCGGTGGTGATGGGTGGCACCGATGTGCTGTCGAACGTCGTGTCGAGCCAGATCGATCTCCATGCGGTGTTCGGTGGTGTGGTTCCCGAGATCGCGAGTCGAGCCCATCTCGATCTGCTCATACCGGTCGTCGCCCAGGCCATGGCCGAGGCGAAGGTCGACGCATCGCGCATCGACGCGGTGGCCGCCACCGTGGGTCCGGGTCTGATCGGCGCGTTGTTGGTGGGTGTCGCACACGCGAAGGCTCTTGCCTACACGTGGGAGGTTCCCTTCGTGGGGGTGAACCATCTCGAGGCGCACCTCTACGCCGGGCTCCTCGACGATCCGAACCTCGAACTCCCGGTCGTGGTGCTACTCGTGTCCGGTGGACACACGATGCTCATCGAGATGCGCTCGCCGGGTGAGTACCGCCTCCTCGGACAGACCATCGACGATGCCGCCGGTGAGGCCTTCGACAAGGTCGCACGATTCCTCGGTCTCGGTTATCCGGGTGGTC
>Ga0129333_10003089_pt1 | contig 15554 bp, 24 predicted proteins | sample CPB6_08_DNA_FD_94474 | JGI IMG/M metagenome (GOLD analysis project Ga0129333, IMG submission 94474) | Freshwater to marine salinity gradient microbial communities from Chesapeake Bay, USA - CPBay_Sum_0.6_0.8_DNA | ecosystem: Environmental > Aquatic > Marine > Coastal | place: USA: Chesapeake...
GACGCCGGGCGGCATTGACCATTCCGCGAAGTAGGTGTCGCCACAGTGGCCGGCGTCGATCTCCGCTACCGCCATCTCCCGCATTTGAATCATGACGGTGGAGCCTTCGTCCCCGGCTGTGGAGAAGCATGCCAACAGCGGGTTGGGGCGGGCGATCATAGACGGGCGTAGCGCGTCGTCGATGCAGTTAGATCCAATGTCGAACAGTTCGTCGACCACGATCAGGTCGTACGATCCGCCGTGCAAATTGGGGGTGGCGGCGCGGACTTCCCATTTGGAGCCGTCAGGCATCAGCACCGCTTTACGGCCGACAGCGTTGGTGACCTTGGCACCGTACTGGGCCTCGAGGATTGGGGCGACAGCCGTGTGGATTGCCTCAGCACGATCCAGCCGGTTAGCGACCGACAGCACCGACTGAGGCCGGCCGCGCATCCTGGCACCGTCCGTCAGGAACCAGCCGACCACCGCCTGCAACAGGACAGACTTTCCGTTCTGCCGGGCAGTCGACACCAAACCTTCACGGAAATGCAGTTCCCCCGTGTCGTCGTCTAACATCAACATGCCCTCGAGGGCGTGGATTTGCCAGCCCATAAGACTGACCGACATGTGGGCTTTCGCCCAAGCCGCCACAAGCGGCCCCCACGTCTGCCCCCCAACACCAGCCGTTTCCAATCGGGGCTGGTCACGGCCGGTCGGAATCCCTCGAGGCTGATCCTGGCCAGTTCCCGCCAGTTCCCGCTGATCCCCAACGGATACGGAGAAAGATGGGGTCGGGGGCGTCGTGTCGGGGGAAAAAAGTGCGGGCCCGGTGGCGATGGTGCGGTTGGCTAGGCGGATGGCGTCGCGTTTGTTTTTGTAGGCGTTGCCGCGTCGGCTGTTGCAGGGTTTGCAGGCGGGTACGAGGTTGTCGGGGGTGTCGGTTCCGCCTCGGTCGTGCTCGATGAGGTGGTCTGCTTCGGTGGCTGGTGCGCCGCACCAGTGGCAGGTGGGGTTGTCTTGGAGGATGGCGCGTCGTGCGGCTAGGTATGTCGGGTCGCTGGTGCGTTTGGGCATGTCAGCGTGCCTTTCCTAGTTTGCTGTTGATGAGGGCGGTGGTGGCTGTGTCGCCCATGGATGCAAGTACTACTGGTATGAAGATGCTGCCTTGTACGAATTTCATGTGGATCGGTGGTAGCACCATGGCATCGGCTTCGTTCCATAGACGTTCAAACCAGCGTGATTTGCTGAATGGTATAAGGGCGATGCCGTTGCCGTGGTCAAGCCATTTTGTTACCCAAGCGGTAGTGCTGGAGAAGGGTGGATTCATCCATACGGTGCCGTGCCATGGGGATGTGAGGCCGTTGTCGGCTTGGGTGTAGTAGGCGTGGCAGGGGGTGTGTGCTGGGCCTTCGGGTGGGCAGGCTACGTCTAGGTCAAAGGTGAGGCCGATGGCGTCGAAGATCCATTTGGGTGTCCAATAGTCGTCGCTGGTGCGTGTTTCTTGGGGTGTCTCGAATAGTTGGGCCTGTTGCATGGTCGGGTTTCCTTTCCGGCTACGCCGGTCGACGCTTCGGCGGAAGGGCGCCGCCTCGCGTCCTCATCCTATGTGAACCGGTTGGTGCGTTGTGCCCCCCACATTTCGCGTAACTAACGCTGGTAGCCGGATTGGTTAGGGCGGACACCATTGGCCGTTTGTGTCGTTCGGGGACGCTGCTCCCCCACGTCGACGCATGGGGGCACACCCACGTTCCCGTGTATTACCGCTGACAGGTTGCATGCCTGCCGGGCCTGATGCCCACCTCGTCCGTGGGCTGTCGTGATCGGTTGTAGGGGACGGGACTGTACGTCAGGTCGCCAAGCGGATCAACGCAGTGTCGGATTCCCACAAAACGCCGTTGTGAGTGATGACTTCCCAGCCGCGACCGGTCGCAGGCCGAATGAACAGCACGGGATACCAGGTGCCGGTCTCGTTGGCGTTGGGATGCACCTCAAGCGGGCGAATGGGCTGTTGCCAGGGATGATTCACGTGTTGCTCCTTGATAGTCGGGTAATGATTTCAAGCATGTCAGACGGGTACCACACATAGGTTTCGGCGCCGGTCGCCATCAGGGTGCGTATCCACGCTTTCTGTAGCGGACTGACACGGCCACCCTCCTTCTTCAGTTCAGCGAAGATCAGTTCGCCTGCCATTGGGCGGGCTAGCACAAGGTCGGGGAAACCGGCGTCACCTTGGACGGCGGTGATCCAGCGGCCGGTGCGGATCTGTGCGGGACGCTGATGCATGACCATCCAGCCGCGATACCGGGCGACGTCAATTACTTGGGCTTGGAATTCGGCTTCGGTCATCGCCACAGCCAGTCTTTTAGCCGTGTCATGGGTTGCAGGTCTTGGGTTTCAACCAGGTGGAAGTGGTGGCCGTCTTTTTCGTGGTCGGTCATGATCTGACGCAGGTTTCGGAGGGTGTCCCAGCCGCGCAAAGTGATTAGCACATGGTCTGTTTCACCGTTCCAGGTGGCGGACACATACGGGGTGTCTAGCGGGTGGGTGGCGAAGTCTTTGGCGACCAGGGCGAGCCGGTAGGCGGGCTGTGTGGTGCGTACTTCAATGTTGGTGCCGACGTCTGCGCCTGCACTGTTTTCGCCTGTCCATTCCATGCCTAGATAGTGGGCGCAGGCTAGTTCGCCTAGGGCGCCACGGAATTCCCAGTGCATGTTGCGGTGGGGGTCGGTGTCGGCGTTGCGGTTGAGGCGGTTGGGGTTGCTGTTGGCGGCTTGTCGACGTACAGCACAAGCACGGGCGCGTTGCACCTCTTTGTCGGGCAGGTATACGAACGGCATTAGAACGGATGTTCCGTTTTCAGTTTGTCGATCATGGCTGACGCTTCACGCTTGGTCAGTGCCCGCGGGTCACCGTCGTACCGTAACGATCGCAACAGTTTGATTTGTGCGTCGGACGGGCCGTCGCCGGACGGGGCCGGGGCGCCACCCATACGTTCCACCTTGCCCATCTCCTCCCTCGAGGGCCGTTTGCCCGCCTGATAGATCCAGTTGGCTAGGGCGCGGCCGGTGGACGACGTTTCGCAGTTCTCCACATGGCTGGTGGCGTTGACGCCCCGATCGGATTTTTCTTCGTAGGCGTAGCCGGTGGCTGTCGGGTGCGGGTCGTCGCGGTGCCGGTACACCTCGGTGCGGAACAGGCAGGCGTGGTCGTCCATGCGTACCAGTTCCGTCCAAATACGGCCGTCAGGGTTGGCGGCCCAAAACAGTGCCAGCCGTTCTTCGACAGTGGCGTAAGACGACGGGTCAAAGCCCACGACGTTCCTCCCCGCGCTGTTGAATGCGCACCAGGTTGTGAAAATGTTCGGCTTTGTAACAGGGGAAACACCAAATGCTCCATGAGCCTGGCGACCAGTGGAAGATGTCGTCACCGGCTAGCGGGGCGCCACAGCGACAGCAGGCACCAGCGCGGGGTTGCTCGAGGCGTGTGCGGTCAATCATTGAAGCCTCCGAGGTTGAGGCGCACCAGAGTGTCGGCGGTCGTTTTGGTCATGGCGGACGGGGCCACCTCGAGCGAAGTCAGGCAGTAGGCGCATTCGTACAGGGCTTTGCGTAGTTCGGCGCGGTCGGCGCGTAACTGCTCCACTAGGGCGGTTAGCACGTTCATGGTGTGCGCGGCGTGATCCATTGCGATCGTGGCTTCACGGATGAAGTGCGCGGCGGCGTCCGGGTCGATGTGGTCGGGCATCGGTTCTCCTTAGGGTCGGGTGTTTCCGGCAGTGTACACAAGGCCTGTGGTGGCTTTGTGTTGTCTCGCTCGTTCACGTTCCGTCATGCCACCCCAAATGCCGATCAGGGAGCGGGGGGCGAATGACATGGCGTAGGTGACGCAATCGTTGACGACGGGGCAGGCACGGCAGATTTGTTTGGCTTGTTTGGTGTTGGCGGCGCCTGCCCTGCCGGGGCCGGGGAAGAAGATCACGGGGTCGACGTTGGTGCAGGCGGCTTGTTCCATCCAGTCGGGTCGGTAGATGTTCAGCATGGCCGGTTCCACGGCTCCCAACCGCAGCCACGGTGGTAATCGTGCCACCGCCAAATCTCGAGGGCCATCGCCAGGTTGACGGCCGGTTCGTTGATCCGATCCCACGAGCCGAACAGGTTGGCGGTTTCGTTTGACCACACCTGGTTGATTTGCATCAGCCCATGGTCGCCACCGTTCCAACGGGGGTCGCCGGGCACAATGTTTTGGCAGCGGGATTCCTGCCACATTTCCTCCAGCACGTTCACCAGTTCGTCGGCCGGCCAGCCGACCTCGAGGGCTAAGGGCGCCCATTCTTGGCAGGGTGTGTTGGGGGCTATCAGCATGCCTAGATCGGCTTGGAGGGCGTCATGCGCCGTTTTAGGGGCGTCTGACGTGGTTGTGGTGGCGGGTGCCGGTGTGGTCGGTACGGGGGTGATGACGACGGTGCGCGGCGGCGGGGTTACGGTCGCCACACTGGTTTGCGGTGCCGGTGGGTTGACGAGCCGGTGGACGACTTGCCCGCCGACAGTCATGGTGATCGACAGTCCGGCTAATAGCACGAACAGGTGCTTGGGTTTCATGGTTCCTCCTAAGTCGGGTTTCCGAGGTCGGGAGGTGTCTAGCAAATGCTAGGCGGGATGTCACGCACCGAACATTCGTGCCCAGGTCACAGGGCCGACCACACCGTCAGCGGTCAGGTCGTGAAGGGTCTGCCAGTTTTTGACGGCCGCCTCGGTGACCACCCCAAATTTCCCGTCTGCCTGCACCCCAACGATCTGTTGAATTGCTTTCACGTCGTCTCGCAGACTGGTGGCGCCACGTTTCACAGGTTTGCCAGGGTACGGGCGCACCGCCACAGGGGTTGTGGATAACCGTGCTTCGATGGGGGTGTCGTTTCCCCAGGTGTCCACATGGGTTTCCACATGTATCCAAGCGTTGCCTTCGCCAGGCGACTTTGCGACCCACCCTTTACCGGCTTCCCAATACCGTTTCCGCTGGTAGTCGTGTATACGTTGGATGCCTAGTTCTTGGCTGTTGGCGATCAGCCATGGCAGGACGGTGCCCTCGAGGTGGGGGCGGTCGGTGTACCCGAGGTCAGCGGCCGCACCGAAAGCGTGGGACGACCAGGCGGTGCCGCCACGGATCGGGCGGTGCGTGTAGATGCCTAGGTTGACTAGCCCCCAGGTGCGTCGGGCGTAGGCGACGAGTTGCACCAGGTTCGGGGATTTGACGTTGTACGGGGCGGCCGGCACACCAGCCTTTTGCCACGATTTGAAGCGGGTCGCTTCGGCCATCAGTAGTCGCCTTCCGGCTGCAGGATGCGGATGGTGACGGTGCCGCTGCCGGTGACGCCATACAGGGCATTGAGCGGGGGCACCAGGAACGTCGATGTCACATCCTTTTTGGTGACAAGGCCGGTGGTGGTGGTCACCGCGTCGCCGCCGACGTGGATGTCACTGCCGACCGGCTCCAGGTAGATGGTGCGGGTCGCGTTTTGGGTTTCTGCGATAAGCAGGGTGGGGCTGGTGGTCACAGTGACGGTGCTGGCGATCATTGTTGGTCGTCTTTCTGTTCTTTGTCTTTGAGGCCGTTGGAGGCGAGTACGCCGGACAGTGCGCCGGTCATGAACAGCACCAGCGGATTCAGGGTGGCCCAGGCGGACTCGTCGTTCGGGGATACCTCGAGGGGTTGGACGACGAACAGCAGGCCGTAGAGGAGGGAGCAGACGGCGAGCATGAACGTGATTGACAGGGCGCAACCGATCACGAAGATCAGCCGGGCTTTGATCTCGCTGTTAGTGTATTTCCTCATGGGGTGGCCTCGCATCGTGGGGCGGTGGGGGCGGTGTCGCAGTTGTCGCGTACCCGGTCGGAGCATCCGGCGACGATCCAGATGGCAACGGCCCCGAGGAGGACAACGAGTACAGCGGCGGACTTCATGGTTCGCGGTCGTCCTGCGGTTCTTCCGTCCAGCCGGACGCGATCAGGTCGGCGTATTCCTCGTCGGTCATCTCACGAATCTCGTCGTCGATTTGTATGTTGGGGTTGGTCATGACTGTCCGTTCTTGTAGCCGTATACGCGAATGTTGCCGCCCGTCATTGTGGACGAGGTTAGCCCGATGGTGAAGTCCGTGTATTGGGTGGTGTTGTTGAGGAAGCCTGATCCGTAGCCGCTTGATCCTGCCGTGTTGAAGTCTGCGTAACTTGATGAGATCATGGTGCGGTAGGCGCGGTTTGGGTTTAACACGTCGATGATGAGGGAGCCACCGGATCCGGAGTTGGCTGGGCCGAGCCGGTTAAATGATGCTTGGTTATTGGAAGCAAGACCTGAGAATGCGGCTGTGGAATAGACGACGGATGCGGCGCCGTAGTAGTAGCCGGTGGTGGTTGCTCCAAGTTGCAGCGTGACGTAGGGGCCGCCTGCGGTGATTGCGTCAATGTTGACCATGATGCGGTAGTTGTCGTATGTGCTGGAGAAGGCTCCGGTGACGTTCACTGAGGCGACGGCTGTGCCGATGGTCTGCGTCTTGACGAGCCACAAGCCGACAGCATTCATGTCTGTTGCCGTCAAAACTTCGCCTGCTGAGAATGAGGGGTATGCCATAGTTAGCCCAGTCTGTCCGTGTTGAGTTTGTCCGTGTCGAGAATAAAAGCGTGGTTATCAACCCAGTTGCCTAGGGTCAGCGTAACAATTGCGTCATCGGGGGTGACGTTGATCTGACGACCCTTTATCACACAGTTTGCGGTCTGGCTGGATGCCCCGGAACCTGTCCAAGTAATGGTCGTCTTTTGCCATAGGCCGCTGGTGATACCGAGAAGGTTGCGCCATGTTGATTCAGCCGCGTCGGCCGCTCGAGCCTTGACCATGCTGGCGGTGGTGCGGATGTTGACCGGGGTGAATCGGGAGGTGCCGTAACGGTTGGTTAGCAGGGTTGCTCGGTCAAGGGATTTTGTGTCAGATTCCGTCAACACCGCCAGGTATTGCACGGTGCGGTTGCCGTAGGTGGTATTAGTGCTGTTTGTTGATGTTTGGGTGGTCTGCCCGGTTGACACGCCTTTGATCTGCGCTTGGTTAATCAGCGTGTCGTTGTTGAAAGCCTGCTGAAAGTCGTCGTTGTCAAACGGGAGGTCGGTGCCGGAGATTGAGCCGGCTGGGTCGAAGGTGTAGGTGACACGGTTGGCGGTTGACCTGGTTGTTGTGTAACCGAGACTAATGATGTTGTAATTGGCGACGGTGCCGGTGGCGGAGATGTTCGTAGGCCACGTCACGTCGTTAACGGACGGAATTAAGTATGTTTGTAATGCGTCCGCATAGGTACTCGGGTAAATGGTGTCGCCGCTCATTTGACTTATTAGCCAAGTGCTAGCGGCCCATTCATAAGAGACAATGCCTTCTGCGTTTGTGCGTCCCAAACGGGGAAAGACAATGCCGGTGCGATCAACTAACTGGTCATACGCGTTTTTGTAATCAGTGCTACTAAATACGCCGATTTGTGAGCCGACAGTTTTGGCGGCCACAGTCAGGCCATCTAACGCGGTAATGGTCACCGTCGAATAAACGCCGTTGTCGACCAAATCAAAATCCACGATTACGCCGTCAAATACGTCTGTGCTTGTCGCCCCGGCCCCAGTGTTGGTTAAAGCGTTGACGTAGACACCTTGGGCGAACCAGTCGGTACTCGAGTAGGTGCCCCCGCCGCCAGGTGTTAGCGCACCGTCTTTGTTGAGCAGGGTGATGATGCACTGGCCACGCCCGATTTCGTTGACGTCAACCTGTTGGCTGATGGACATGGACATGACGCGGCTAGTGAAGTCGGTGGGGGCGGCTTGGGTGCCGATGTCCACTTTCCAAGTCGTCGTGATTGCCATGATTAGCGCCTGATGTTGGTGGTCGTAGTCAGCGGGATAGCACCGTTGTTGCGCGTCCACTGTTGAAGTGCGGCTACCACCTGGTTCGGGTCGGCTGACGTGACGGTGACGTTGATCGTGTTTCCGCCGCCGACCATCTGGCTGACATGCCCGCCACCGGCGCCGACGGTCAACAGTTCCGGGCCCCGCTCCCCGACCAGGTAGGTGCCGCCAGCGGACACGGTGCCACCCATGGCACGGCCAGGGATGCCTAGGGTGCCTAGGAAAGCGTTGGTTTCTGCGATGTGTTGCGCGGCCTGTCCAAGGGTGGTGCCGGGACGCAAATTCATGATCTGCAACAGTCGGATGGCTCGTTCTACCTGGCCGGTGTCGACCATCAGTTTGATTTGGTTTTGTTCGGCGTTGGACGCTTGGACGGTTTGTAGCAGTTCGGCGACCGTCTGATAGGTGCGATCCATTTCGTTGCGGAAAGCGTTGTATTTGGTCGGGTCACCGAAAGCGGCGGCGGCTGCTTCCTCGAGGCTTTTTATTTGTTCGATAGCGTTGCGGAACATGGCGTCACGGTCAATGTTGCCGAGTAGGCGTTGCCAGGCGATGTTGAGGTCGTATGTGCCTTCTTCTAATTGTGCGAGGTCACTGTCAAAAATGCGTGACTGTCGGCCGGCTTCCACCATCGTTTCATAACCGGATTTCCATGCGTTTTCTAGCGCTTGGGACGCTTCAACGGTTGCGATGAATTCTTTCACCACTTTTTTATCCAGGATGTCGGGCATGATTGTTAATGCGTCAGCGACCTTTTTGCCTGCTTCGTAAACAGACAACATGACTTCGGCAAGATCAACGAGGATCGGCAAAAGGTCGGAGCCGACAGTTTGGGCTAGGTCTTCGCCAACGTCCTTAAGGTTGTCCAAGTTGTCGCGTAGTTTGCGAGCCTTGGCTAGTTCGGCTTCGTTGACAACCTTGGCGCCGGACACCTGGTCAAGGCTCTTTTTTAGTTTGTCGGAGCCTTGGCCGATCAGTTCCGACATGCCTTGCCAGCCTTTGCCCAACAGTTGAGAGGCGACACGGGCACGTTCGGCCGGGTCTTTAATGCTGTTCAGCCGGTCAATGACGTTTAGGAAGGTTTTGTTGGCGTCAACGGAGCCGTCTTTCACGTAGGCAATTTCAACGCCCAATTCTTTAAACAGTTTGGGGCTGGTGCCCAACGCCTTGTTCATTTTGCCTATAGACGCCTCGAGGACACCTTGGTCAATGCCGATGTCTCCGGCCACTTCTTTGAGGCGTGACGCTTCTTCAACGGTAAGGCCGGTGGCGTCAGCCAGTTTCCCGGCTGCCAAAGCGAGTTGCTGGGCGCCGAATACGGCTTTGACTGCAAAGGTCGCAGCCATAGCGGTGGCAGCGGCCGCGAATTTGCCTGCGTTTTTAGCCAAGGCGTCAAAAGCGGCGGTGCCTCCGGCCTTCAGTTTGCCCATGGCACCTTCGGCGTCTTTGACTGCCCGGCTAATTTTCAGGAATTCGCGTTGGGCGCGTTTAATGCCTTCGTCCTGCAATTCCGTAATGATGGGGATTTTGATGGCCATTACAGGATCGCTTTCTGCAGGGCGGTCAGGCTGTCTTCAACGCGGGCGACGACCTGGCGGATTTCGTCCAGCATGCCTTCGTCGGCCTGCTCGTATGATCGCCACATGACGCGGGACGGTGCCGGGAAACGGGAGTCAAACGCCTGTCCGAGCCGGTTGGCGGTCTTACGGCCAGCCATGTCAAACACAGACGCCGCAGGATCTTTCTGACTGATAGCCAAAATGGTCTGTGTGCGCTTCGACGTGGACGCGCTGACCTTGACACCCGAAACCGCTTTGCCACGGCTGTACGGGAAAATGGTGCGTCCTCGAGGTGCCCAAATGCGGGTCGTGCCGGACAGCAGTTCGTCGGTGTAGTTGCCTTTAATGGCATCGGTGACGGGTTTAGCGACCTGTTTCATGTTGCGGATCAGTTCTTTACGCAATTCAGGGTTGAGGCGTTGAAGTACCCGAAGGGTCTCCGCTACGCCTTCCACCCGAATGCTTTCGGTCACCGTTTTTTCTCCTTAAAGATCGCGGCGACCGTCGCCAGGTCGTCCGTATCAAAGGGTACATCAGGCGGCCACCAGCCGGTGCTGATTAGCAGTTCTGCTAGTGAGCGTCGGTAGGTGCCTGCTGGAAAGGGCCGGACGCCTCCTCCGACACCACCTCCAACTCCACGATCTTCGGGATGAACGAATCAAATTCGACGGGCACCACGATCTTGGCTTGCTTACAGCAGTCCCATGCCATAAAGGCGAGGTCTTCCATGCCGATGCCGTTGGCGAGGTCTCCGGCTTTGCGCCGATACTTTCGTTCCCATGCAATGATTGTTTGCAGGTTGGTGGTGACCACAAACGGGCCATCACCGATGTCGACCTTGAGGTGCAGTTTCATGTCGGGCCTTTCGGGTTAGGGATGAATCACGCCTCGGTGTAGGCGAAGGTGCCACCGTTGAAGGTGACGGAGCAGGTGGCCAGTTCGCCAACCGTGTACACCACGGGCAGTTCAGCCAGGAAGCCGCCGGTGAGGGTGCCCAACGGGTTGGTGGCCGACACGGCTGCGCTGGTTTGCTTGATCGTCACGTTGGTGGACGTGCCCACCAGCGACTTGAGGGTGGCGTAGGTTTCGGTGCTGGCCGTCGACCAGTACAGATCCAGAGTGATGCTGTTTTCCTGGAGGCCGGCGACGTACTTCATGGCGGTGTCACCGAAAGCGGTGTTGGACAGTTGGGCGAACGTCTGGTTGACGGTGGCGCCGCTGCACTGGTCGGACAGATCCACCGCGTTGACGGTGACGACTGGGTTGCTGAGGTAGGTCGACGTGGCCATGATTCACTCCTGGGTGGTGTTGGCGGCGTCGGGAGCCTTGGTCTTATTTTTAGCAGATTTGGCGGGTGCCGTGTGGGTCTCCTCGAGGAATCCTCCGGCGATCAACGCTTGCACGTTGACGCCTTCGTGAGGCTCGTAGATTGCCCCCAGTTCGCCTAGACGGGCGGAGATGATGCGGAGTGCCATGGTCATGCCACCTGTGCTTGTAGGGGGATTGTGAGGTCGTAGGCGGGGAATTCTTGGCCGCCGATGACGACGGACACCGGCCGGCCGTCCGTGACTGCGATGTTCTTTTCGAACAGTTGGGCGCAGATCGCCAGGATGTTGCGGAGGGCGTCCAGGTTGGACGGGCCCAGCGAGAAGACGCGCACGGAGAAGTCCATTTTTACGATGTTGCCACCGTTGAAGGATGTCCAACTGGGAGCGTCCAGGAAGACGCAGGGTGGGTTGATTTTGCTTGGATCTGTGACGACGCGCAGACCGGAGATCGTTGCCAGGGTGGCAGACAGGTCGTCGATCGCTTCGTTGAATAAATCCGTGTAGGCCATGTCATGCGACCTGCGGCCTTGAGATACCCAACAACTGTTTGATCAGCGGGGACAGGCCGACAGTGGGGGCGGTGCCCATTTCGGTGAACGACGCAAACTGGTCGATAGCGCCACGCTGACGGTACAGGGCGCCGCCATACATGATCGTGCCCAAAGTGACGTCACCTGACGGGCTGGTGGCCAGCGCGTCGATGTAGCCGGACTCTTGGCGGCGTCGGAAGCAGAAAGCGTTGGCGGCGGCCGCGCACTGTGTCAGGAACGTGGTTTCTGCGCCACCGGCCAGCGTGATGCCCAGCCAATCTTGGATCTGTGTGTAGGTGATCCATGTGCAGGTCGGCGTGTAGGCGATGGTGCCAGTGATGGCGTTGATCGTTTCGGGTGTCTGATCGTCGGCCCACATGACCGCATTGGCGAGCGGGTATGACGTGTCGTATTCGATGATGCCGTCTGTGTTGACGTTGATCGGCAGGTATTGCGGGAGGGCATAGACGGTTTTGGTGCCGTTGTATGCCGCTCCCGCACCTGCGACGGTCACCGATCCGCCCACCACGATTTCGTTGGGGGTCAGCGTGGTGGCGGTGACGTAGCCGGGGATGATGACGCCGTATTGGATTGTGTAGGTCGCCATCGGGCGGCCCCTCCGATCAAGCCTGGGTGATCTTGCGGATCATCGACGACACGGCAGCGAAGGTGCTGACGTAGCCGTAGAACGAGAAGGTGCGTCCGAGGGTGGACGGCACTTCCACGGACATGAGGCCGCGAACCTGCTCGTAAAACTCGAAGGCTTTCTGGCTGTTCGTGATCACCATGGTCTTGGCAGCGAAGTTGCTGTCAACGACGATCTCGAGGCCGAGCGGGTTGCTTCCCGTCCAGGTGGTCGCGTTGCCGCCGCCGAGGGCGTTGAAACCCTGGAGGCCGGGGGCGCCGACGTACGGGAAGACGGGACGGTTGGAGCCGTCGACCAACTGGCCCATCTGGCCCCACACGTCCGGCGACACGAAGATGGTGTCCGGGAAGAAGTTGGTTCCGTTGGACACGTCCACCGCGGCGTCGTAGATCGACTTCATGAGGTCGGTGACGGTGCCGTCCCACACGCCGCTCGAGGTGGCGGCAGCCAGCAGGTTGTCGGCGGCGAGGTTGTCGCTGGCCAACATGTATTCGCCCATCAGGTCGTTGAGGATCAACTGCATGGCGGCGGGGCTGGTGAAGTCCATGTCCTGCGCCGACAGGGTGACCTGGCCGGCCAACGTGGTCTTGCTGACGCTGTTGGAGGCGATGACCATCGTGGTGGCCGACACGGCATTCAGTTCGGCGGCCTGCGAGGCGACCGACGTGTGGGTGGTGATGGTGGGACGCACGAACGTCTTCTGTGCGCCGCCGTCCGGGTAGGCGCGGGCGCCCAAACGGTTGACGACGGGACGCACGAAGTTGATGTTTTGCACCAACGGGCCCAACACCGGCACCGGCAACAGACCGGGCGTGTCGGTGGTGATCACGTCACCTGCGGCCGCTTCAAACGACGACTGGTTCTCTTTCTTCCAGTCGATCACCTGACTGTTCACCTTGGCGAAGGTGTCGCCTCCGATGTGGTAGGCGGCCATCCACTCGCCGGCCGAGGGGAGGCGCGGAGCCTTCTTCGGCTGTGCGAACAGGATGGGGGCGGCGGTGGGTGCGGCTTCGGGGGCGGCGGCTTCGACTTCGGACACTTCGTTCTCCTCGTTCAGGATTTGGTCGTTTTCGGTGTCGGGAGTCGTGTCCGCGGAGGCGGCCACATCGGTGATGGTAGCACTGGCGAAAGCCGGAATGGGGACAAGTGACAATTCCCGCCATTCGGCTGCCGTGATGACGGTGGTGCCGTCTTCCATCTGGTAGGAGTCGATCACGTCGACACCCACAGAAACGCTGTCCAACACGCCTTCTTTGGCGAGTTGCAGGGCTTCGTCACCGGCTGCGGTGGCGGCGATTTTGGCGGTGAACAGCATGCCGGAGCCGTCGGAGGCTTCGCGTCGTTCGGTGACAAGGCCGACCGGCTGGCTGGCGTCGTGGTACATGAACAGTTTGGGGGCTTTGCCGTCGACGGGAAGACTGCCGGGGGCGAACATGACGTTCGCGCCGCCGGACACGGTGGCCGACACCTGGTAGGGCGCGGCGAGGCCGGAGATCTCGCGGCGGCCGGACGTTTCGCCGGCTTCGGCTTGCACGTCCAGTGCGAAACCTGCTGAAAGTTGAATGTGCATCAGTCCTCCAAGGGTGCGGTGTCGGGGGTCTGTGTGGTTTCGGGCATGTCTTCTATTGCGTCTTCGACGACACCGGCCAGGTAGTCGTCGATGTCGAATTTGACGTAGGTGCCGCGAGGTAGCACGTTGTTCATGCTGAGTGTTTGCGATACGCAGTCCAGGTATTGCCTGGCGCCGAACAAATAAAGGTCTTCGCGGGCGCCGCGGCTGGTCGTGTACTGATAACTGCCGATGTTGACGCCAGCCAAATAGAACGGGATGTTGGTGAGGCGGCACAGTTCTTTGGCTTGGAATTCGGCGCTGTCGATCATCAGCATGTTGTCGGGCAGTGCTTTGGTTTCGGTGTAGTCCAAGAATTCGTTGAGTGCGGCCGTTTGGTTGGACATGCGGGCGGAGTTGAATGCGGCCGCCAAGTCGGCTAGTTCTTGGGCGGACAACGGTTCGCCGCCGGTCTGCTTCAATACGCCGGACGGCATGGCGGATTGTGCGTTGCGATAGCGCGCTTCCTCGAGGCGTAGCGCGGTGGCGACAGCCTGTTCGGACATGTAGATGACGCCTTGCACGGGGCTGATGAATTGCACCAGATCCTCGGGCGGGATCATTCCACCTTGAAAATACACCTCGGATGACGGGGCGAACCAGACGGGCCCGGCTTGATCTTCGGTGGTGACGGTGCCGGCCGGTAGACGTGTGAATGATGCCGGGAAGCCGTCTGCGGTGCGGGACGTGATGTACCAGAAAGCGCGACCGAAGAAGAACAGGTCGTCCAATGTCCACGACATGAGGGTGGAGTACGGCACGGACGGATCCGGCTGGCGGAGCCAAGCGCGGGGCGCCAAGTCGATTTCTTCCATTTCCATGTCGGTGTCGTTCCACCGTTCTGTGTACATGCACAGTTTTGTCGACCCGATCACGGAGGCGAGCAGGTCGCGGGCACGGCTGATCGTGGGCACGGACATGGCACGGTTACGGGCTTCACCTTCGTAGTAGGTGTAATAAGCGCCGACGAAGTTGATGCCGTTCGCCTGGCTGGTGTAGCCGCCATAGGTGCCATAGCCGGAACCGGCCGCAGCCGCTTTCACGGACGGCTCGGGGGCCGGGCTGATCGCCGCTTTGCTGACACTCTTGGTGAAGATTCCCATGGGTTACCTCGCGTTAGGTGGTGGCCGCCCCGCCCGACACGGGACGGACACCAGCCCCCACGTTAGCCCTAGCCGGATACCGCAAGTGTGGGTTTCATGCGAACAGCCGGACGTGACGACAGGGCGATGGCCCACACCATGCACCTCGCCAGTTCGATCGGGCCCGGCGACTTTTGCGATGACAGCACGGTGCCTTGCGCGGTTTTGGCTAGGACGGCACGGCAAACATGTTCGGTCAGGGTGCGTTGTTTGCGTTGTGTGACTTTGCCTTCGATCAGCATTGATCGGACAAGGCTGGAGAATTTCAGCAGTTCGCCGTAGCCGACGAGGGTGCATCGCCTGGCAAGGTTCGGCGGACAATGGATCTCGAGGGTGGGGGTGAGGGCGAGTTGCACGGTTTGGTCGGCCATGACACGGGCGATTTCCGTCCACATTTGATCTTCCGAGTTGGCGACGAATTCGACGTAGACGTGCGCTTTGTTGTCCGCCACCACGGATCGGACGCCCACATAACGGGACTCGTCAACGCTGGAATCCACCGCCAAAATCCCGCCCGCGGGCATCGGCGCGTCGGTTTCCAGGTCGGCCCATTGGCCGGGATCTAGCCAGGCGCCACGGGCGGACACCCACAGGTTCAGGTGGGCGCGTAGAAACGACTCTTTTTTGGATGCGGCGCGTAACGCTTTGACGGTGACTGTGGTGCCCAACGCAGGGTTGGCCCATCCCCACCATTGTTCGTCGGCAGGGTTGACGCCGGGCGGCATTGACCATTCCGCGAAGTAGGTGTCGCCACAGTGGCCGGCGTCGATCTCCGCTACCGCCATCTCCCGCATTTGAATCATGACGGTGGAGCCTTCGTCCCCGGCTGTGGA
>Ga0129333_10003090_pt1 | contig 15551 bp, 2 predicted proteins | sample CPB6_08_DNA_FD_94474 | JGI IMG/M metagenome (GOLD analysis project Ga0129333, IMG submission 94474) | Freshwater to marine salinity gradient microbial communities from Chesapeake Bay, USA - CPBay_Sum_0.6_0.8_DNA | ecosystem: Environmental > Aquatic > Marine > Coastal | place: USA: Chesapeake Bay...
CACACGCATCCTTGGGAAATGTTGGGATTCAGTGAGCAGCCCACTTGGTGGAACACAGTGTATGGGCCAGCACCTTACACCAAAGACAATTTGATATTATGGGAAGATCTACAAGCAGGTGTAATCAGAGAACCAGGTAAAAAAGTTGTTTACAATTCAAAATTTGTGAGACCAGATCTTTTAAAACATCTGCCAGTGGATGAAGATGGAAATCTACTAAGTCCTATCAACAGCAACTATGCTAAAAATTTAATATTGACTCTGTCTGACGATAATTTTAAATATGGTGATCAAGCACCTGTGGAAACTGCTTGGAGACGCAGTTCCAATTATCCTTTTGCTCTATTAAAATCCATGTTGTTGAATCGACCAGCTCATACCATGGGTGTAAATTTTGACGCCAGCAGAATTGAAAAAAACATAACAGATGAAATTGTTTACACTCCTACCAAAAAAAGAATCACTCTCAAAGATTTGGTGTTCCCCAACAGCAGAACAGATGAAAATTATGTGTTGACTTCTGGATTAATCAACTACATTTCCAACTACATCAAAACAGATGTGTTGAACAATTACTCTGATTATCAGGACACACTGACAGGTTTAACTCAACAATTGGGATTCAAAGTGAAAGGGTTCACTGAAAAAGAAAAATTTAAATTGTTGTTGGACAGCAGATCACCATTGAACAAAAGCAATGTGTTTGTGCCAGAAGAAAACTATGATATTCATCTTAACACCAGTTCACCCATTGACATTTTGGTGTACAGTGGTTTGATTGTGGAAAAATTGCCTTCGGGATTTGCGGTCAAAGGATACGATTTAACATCACCACAGTTTAGATATTTTGCTCCCATAAAAAAACAGACTGATCCTGTCAAAAGAGTGGGTGGAGTGAGCAAATCTTATGTGAATTGGATTTCCAACAAAGTTTACAGTGCTGGTCAAATTGTTCAGTATCAGAATCAATATTATCAAACTGAAAAAGATCATCTCAGTGGCAGCAAATTTGATCCTTCTAAATTTGTAAAATTGGTTTCGTTGCCTATCGAAGGCGGCGTAACTGCTGTGTTCAGTAAAACTTTTGAAAAAGAAGTCAGTGTGATGAATTATGGCACAGTGTTGGCCACACAACAGGATGTGGTAGATTTTATTTTGGGTTACGCAAAATATTTGGAATCCAAAGGATTTGTGTTTGATAATTTCAATCAGGATATCAACACAGTGGAAAATTGGAGTTTGAGTGCTCAAGAATTTATGTTTTGGACCACACAAAACTGGAAAACTGGTGCAGTGTTGAGTTTGAGTCCAGCAGCCAATAAACTTAAACTTGAAACAGCATACTCCATAGCTGACAATGTGTTTGATAATTTTTATGACTATGCTGTGCTCAAAGCTGATGGCACCAAGATAGCCAAAGAAAAATTAAGTGTGGTGCGTCAAAGCAACGATTTTACTCTCAGTGTGAAAAACACCAGCGATGGCATATATTTTGTTAAGATACCTTTGGTACAAAAAGAACATGTGATTTTGATTGATAATGTGACAGTTTTCAATGATGTGATCTATGATCTGGCTCCAGGATACAGACAGGATAGAATCAAAGCCATAGGATATGTGGTGGGCAATTGGGATGGATCTCTCAATGTGCCAGGATTTGTGTATGATGAAGTAAAAATAAAAGAATGGCAACCTTTCACAGACTACAACATGAGCGATGTGGTCAAATACAAACAATTCTATTACAGTGCCAATGCTCATGTCACAGGCAACAGCACATTTGTGTTTGACGAATGGACCAAACTTTCAGAAAAACCCATTTCATCTTTGAGACCTAACTTTGAATACAAAACCAATCAATTTGGTGATTTTTATGATCTGGACACAGATAATTTTGATGTGGAGCAACAAAAATTAGCTCAGCATTTGATAGGTTATCAAAAAAGAGAATATCTACAAAATATTATCAACGATGATGTGGCACAATACAAATTCTATCAAGGATTTTTACAGGACAAAGGAACCAAAAATGCATTGGAAAAATTATTCAATTCATTGGCCAGTGCCAACAAAGACAGCATTGAATTCTATGAAGAATGGGCCATTAGAACAGGTCAATACGGTGCTGCCAAAGGATTTGATGAAGTAGAATATGTGTTGGATGAAAAACAATTCAGATTGAATCCACAACCTATTTCATTAACTGATGAATCCAATCCAACTGATCCAGATTTTGTTTACAGAATCAAGTCAGATGAAACATATTTAAAATCAGAAAATTATGATCACAGTCCTTTTCCGGTCAAGACTGGTTATAAAAATTATATCAAAACCGCAGGTTTTGTGGATCCATCAGATGTGAATTATGTGTTAAAATACTATGATGACATACTTTCAATATCAACTGATCAGCTGAAATTTAATCAGTATGTTTGGATTGGATTCTACAAACAAAGTTGGCAGGTTTACAAACATATCAAAACAGATTATAAAATTTTATCAGTGTCCGAATCCAACAATTTGGTCACTGTGATCACAAATTTGTATTCTGACGTGGCAGTGAATGACATCATATCAGTGATTATTCCACAACAAAACTCCAAACAACTGTTCAAAGTCAAAAGTGTTGCTTTGGATCAAATAATTTGTTACAAAAATGGCACAACTGTGGCCACCACGGATGATGGATCATCTTTTGGATATTTAGGAAAATTTGTCAGCAATAAACTTGCCAACTTGGAATCCGTCAACAACAAAGCCAAAGAATTCAACGGATTTGAATCCAATGAGTTGTTCTGGATAGAAAATGACAACACTGACAATTGGGTCACATTAAAAAATAACACAGTTTGGAAAAATCATCAACAGATCGCAAATTACAGCACAGATTCAATGGGCACTTATGGCACAGCCATGTCAGTGGATAGTAGCAACAATACCATGATAGTATCAGATTTGAATTTAGGATTGCGTGTCTACAAAAGAGGATCCGATGTGGGTCAATTCACTCTGAGACAAGTGATTGATGTGCCACAAAATATTTGGACTGGCACTGCTGATTTTGGTGCAAGTTTAGACATCAGTGCTGATGGCAAATATGTTGTGGTAGGAGCTCCCAAGGCTTCCAATGTGAGAAGCTATTACAAAGGCAATTATTCAACAACCGCTGCTTATGACGTGGGAGACATTGTCAAACACGACGAGCAACTGTGGAAAGTGATGAATCCCATATTGGGTCAAGATCCTTCTGTGGATTTTACCACATTTGATGCTGTGAGTTTTTGGAATCAAAATGAATTTGATGCAGGATTGAATGCTTATCCTCAAATAACTCAAATGATCACAGGTAATTTTACCATAGTGGGAGTGAGCACTGATCATATTTTAATTAGAGCCGGCACAGAACAATACAGAGGCAGTTCAGTAGGCGATACTTTAGTATTATATTGGAACAATTTGACCACTGAATATCCCACAGGCAACACACCATTCAATGGTACAGCCATAAACGTTGATAAGAATTTTATTGATGGTACTCATACCATACAAGAAAAAATAGATGAAATTATCAACATAGATTTAATCTTAACCACTCCTAGTATTGGAGATATATTAAGTACCGAAGATGCAGATGGTGAAGTGAGATACATTTTTACTCAAGGCACTCAAGCTATCATTTATTTGGGAAATGTTAGTGGACAATTTGCAGATTCAGATCAAGTTAAATTAAGTTTAACTCCTGTGGGAGATTACACCAGAGTGATTGCAGAAGATTATGATAGTGTAGCTGGATGGTGGATGATCAATGTGCCATCACCAGGCACTGTGTCAGCTCAAGAAGACACAAAAAAATCATTGGTAATTAGAGATATTATCAAAGCAGGTGATCCTAGAACTGCATTTTTATATTTTAATAGTTTGGATACTCAAACGTCACAAACTTTATCAGTGCCTACAATTTCAACACCAGCATCTCAAATCAGCATTTTGAGTTATTACACTTCTTTCAGTATTCTTGATGATATTACCAGTTCACAGATTCCTCCAGGAGCGCCCACAAACATACAAGATTCAAGATATCTAATCAGAGCTCCCAAATCTTTGAGTGACATCAAAACAGCAGGTGACACAGTGGGAGTATGGTTGAACACAATCAAAACCGGAGCTCCATTGAGTGTGTATGAGCCTACGTCTTTGGATTTAACGTTCAATGATATAAATGGTGATCAAAAAACAATAGATGATATTTGGGATGGATTCATACAAGTCAATGCAGTGCCAGATGGTTTAGGAAAATTTTACATACCCACAGTGGGAGATATTGTGCAGGACGCTGTTACTCTTAACACAGCAGAAGTGGCCTATGTTAAAGTGATTGCTTTTAACCTTCTTCAAATGTATGTGAAAAACAAAACAGGTGCATTCAGTTTGGGTTCTGATTTTGGAATACCTGCCAATTTGATTTTAATAGGAACTCCCAATAGAACTGTGGGAACTATCAAAAGAAGTGAATTGGGTGACACAGTGGTGGGCAAATTGTTTGTGTTTGACACAGGTGCTGTGCTTCAACCCACAACCAACAATGCTTATCATTATGTGAATGATTTGGAATATTATTTGTATGATGAAATCACACAAGATGGAGTGAGCCGAGCAGCCAGTGTACCATCCAGAAACAACAGAGATTACGAACAAGTGTTTAATATTCCAGCTGGTCTTGGATACACTTCAACATTGACCAATCAAGGACTTTTCTTAGTGTATGAAAGATTGACCAACGGCAATTACACTTTAACAAATTCTTACATAGTGCCTGACATGACTAATGATACTAAATTGGGCACAAAAATTATTTTGAGACAATACAATGCTGTGACCACTCTGTATGTCAGCACTGCAACCACGCCTATAGACACAGGTAAAATTTATTTTATTAAAAAATCCAGCACACAAAATTGGAATTTGAGTGTGGATCCCAATTACACAGGATTATTTGATTCAGGATCAGTCTATCGCACTGATGATTTGGTGGCTTACAATGATTTAATTTATAAAAGTTTGACCAATCAAGGACCTTCAGCATTTGTATCAACACTATGGCAGCAACAACCAGATGGCGTTGACTATTTGGGTTATGTGCCTCATGATCCCAATGATGATTCCACTCCCACATTGGAAGGGGATTCCACAGTTAATATCAATCAACTGCAAAATTTTGGATCCACATTTGATGTGAATGATTCGGGTTCAGTGTTGGCAGTGTCTGTGATAGATTTTATTGACAGCAGCTCACCCACAGAAAACAAAGTGGTGGTGTACAGATCAGTCAACGGTAGATATCAATATTCACAAACATTAACTGCTCCTGACAGTGCAGAAGACAACACAGATTTTGCCAATGCTGTGGCAGTGAGCAGTGATGGCATGTTTATAGCAGTGGGCAGCCCACAAGCAGATCAGACAATCACTGATGGTGGAGCGGTGTATGTGTTCAAACAAATCAATGGAGTATACTTTAATACTCAAACACTTACCAGTCCACAACCACAAACCACTGAAAAATTTGGAATCAATTTAGACTTTGATGGCGACACATTGGCAATTTCCAGTCTCAACGGTGACATGGAGATTGATTTCTCTTTGGACAACAATGAAACATATTTTGATGCTGGCGGCACAACATTTAACAATAAATTATTAGACACTGGATCTGTGTATGTGTATGAAAAATACAACGACATCATGATATATGCTGATGAATTCAGTGTGAATGACCAAGATCTTACTAATTTTGGAAAAAATATCAAGATAGTTGACAATCATGTGTATGTTTCCATGCCCAATTATCTCAACGATTTCAGTTCGCCATTCACTGAAGGATTAATTTTTGACTTTAGAAAATCTCATCAGAGTAAAACATGGGTGGCACACAAGAGTCCTACACCATCAGTGGATGTGAATAAGATAAAAGAAATTTTCTTATACAATATTAAAAACAATAAATTGTTACAAAGATTGGATTATATTGATCCTATTCAAGGCAAAATTGCTGGCATTGCTGAACAAGAATTATACTACAAAACACCGTATGATCCAGCTGTTTATTCCGTGGGCACTGCTGGATTAAGCATTGATGCTCAGAACAGTTGGAACAAAAATCAAGTGGGCAGATTGTGGTGGGATCTAAGCACTGTGAAATTCTATGATCCAAATCAAAGCAATATTATTTTTGCTACCAATTATTGGAATAAGCTATTTCCTGGATCCACCGTGGATGTGTATGAATGGGTGGAGAGCAAATATTTGCCTGCTGAATGGAATGATTTGGCAGACACCAAAGAAGGTGTGGCCGAAGGCATCAGCGGCACAACCAAATATGGTAATTCAGTATACGTAATCAAACAAATTTATGATTTTATTTCTGACAGTTTCAGCAATAGATATTATTTTTGGGTTAAAAATAAAAAAACTTTGCCCAACATTGAAGATAGAAAATTAAGTGCTTACGATGTGAGTCAATTGATAGAAGATCCTAAAAAACAAGGTTATAAATTTGTAGAATTATTGACCAGTAATCAATTTGCTGTGAACAATATCAGTAATTTTTTAGAAAACAAAGACATAGCTATCAATTTTAAAATTTGGACCATAAAAAATCAAGATATTAACATTCACAATGAATTTCAATTGATCAGTGAAGGAATTTCATACAGCAAACCCAAAAAAGAAATTGAAGCTGTTTGGTTTAACAGTTTAATAGGTTATGATGAGCAATTTAGACCAGTGCCTGATGAAAACCTAAGTCCAAAATACAGATACGGAACATTAAGAAAACCTAGACAAGGATGGTTTGTAAATCGTATTGAAGCATTAAAACAAGTGATCGAAAGAACAAACTCTATTTTAAAGAAAAATTTAATCACTTATACCTATGATATTAGTAGACTATCTGAATTGGAAGAAGCTCCCAGCACTGTCACAAGGTCTTATGACTTGACCAAAGACACTCTGGCTGATTTGGCTTTTGTGGGCACAGCCAATGTGGAACAAGCAATATTAGTTCCTATTGTGCAAAACAATAAAATTGTGGATGTCTCAATAGTTAATCCTGGCAGAGGTTATAGAGTAGTTCCTACATATAAAATTATTGATGAATCAGGGGCAGGAGCAGAATTAGAATTTGAAATTAATATATCAGGACAAATCACTTCAGTCACAGTGAACAAAGAAGGAAATAATTACAGCACCAATGCTAGAATTGAAGTGAGAAAATTCAGTGTATTGATCCAATCAGACACGGAAATTAACAACAAATGGTCTATACACAGTTGGGACGCAGATCTAAAAGAATGGCAAAGAATTTTATCTCAAAGTTACAATGTAAATCAGTATTGGACATACATTGACTGGTATGCAGATGGTTATAGTCAATTCACTGAAATAGATTACACTGTGTCAGACAGTTATAAACTTCAATTAACTGATGACAGCATAGGTGACGTTGTAAAAATAGAAAACGTGGGTTCTGGTGGTTGGTTATTGTTGGAAAAAACCGACAATCAACCAAATGTAGATTATACCATCAATTACAAAACCATAGGTAGACAGAATGGAACCATTAAATTTTTAGATTCTTTGTATAATTTTGCTGCTTCCACAGTAGGATTCAACAGTACCAGTTACGATATCACAGTGTATGACAATCAACCCATCACCGAGACTAGAATTATTCTAGAAACATTAAGAGATTATATCTTTATAGATGAATTAGAAGTAGAATATAATCAATTATTTTTTGCTAGTTTGAAATATGTGTTTTCAGAACAATCATTTGTGGATTGGGCATTCAAAACCAGCTTTGTTAAAGGCAAACACAACGTGGGAGAATTGTTACAAAAAACAGTGTACAAAAATGACAATTTAGAAAATTATCAAGATTACATCGATGAAGTAAAACCTTACAAAACCAAAGTGAGAGAGTATGTGAGTGCTTATGAATCCATTGATAATTCCAATATCAGTGTGACAGATTTTGATCTACCAGCAACATACGACCCAGTGACTAAAAAAATTGTGGTGAGTTATGCCAAAGTAATCAATGATCAGATAGTTAATTCTAATATCACTCAAAATTATCCCAACAAATACTGGTTGGATCATGTGGGATTCAAAGTAACATCTATTAAAGTAGCTAATACAGGCAGTGGATATTTGGGTACTCCTGTGGTTACAATCACTGGTGGAGGCGGCACAGGAGCCACAGCTGAAGCATTCATATCCAATGGAAAAGTTATTCACATCAAATTGATCAACAGTGGCAGTGGATACATATCTGCACCCACAGTGAACATACAAGGATCATTGAGTCAATCAGGAGTGGCAGCCAAAGCAGTGGCCATATTGGGAGATTCCATGGTCAAATCCACTCACATAAGAGTTAAATTTGATAGAACCACAGGAAATTTATTGATTACCAATTTGAGTCGCACAGAAAATTTTGTGGGCACAGGCAATCAATTAAAATACATATTGAAATGGCCTATCAATCTAAAATCCAACAAAATCAGAGTGATAGTCAATCAAAGACCTGCACTCTACAGTGAATATGTCTACAACAATGAAGAAGATTTCACCAAATCGTATGTGAGAAACAAAGGATATGTTACTTTTGAACAACCACCAGCAGTGGGCAGCAGCATTCAAATTCAATATGAAATTGATTCAAATGTGTTGCAGACTCAAGATAGAGTGAATCTATTGTATGAACCTACCACAGGACAATTGGGTGCTGATCTTGCTCAGTTGATAGATGGTATAGACTATGGTGGAGTGGAAGTGCGTAGTTTGTCATTTGGTGGTGGCACAGGTTGGGACGCTGATCCTTATTTTACAACCACTTGGGACACCTACGATACCACTTATGAAGATGAAGTGTTCAGATTGGATGGCAGCACCAATACTTTTGTGCTGAGTCAACCATTGGCATCAGGCACACTTTATAACATTTACAAAAATGGTGTAAGAATTGATGATCCTAACTATGGAACTCCACAACCAGTGACCAATCCCAATGCATTGATGAAAACCATTCAAGGTGATGGATCCACCACAGTGGTACAGATTGACGAGCAATTGATACCCACAGTGGCCAATGATTTGATTGTGATAAGAAAATCCACCAGTGATGGCAGTTTCTTACCAGACCCAGATGCCTATGACACACTATTATCGGGTGGTGATTTGGCTTACAACACTGCTTCAGGTATATTGGCTCAAGACATTATTGTGGATGGTGATGGATTTGTAACCCCTACCACCAGCAAAGGACCAGAAGAATTGGTGCCTGGACAGGTATTGGACACTGTGGATATTCAAGTGTATGACAGATCAGGAGAAACAGGCAGCAGAATCAACAGTTACAATTACAAAGGCGATGGTTCCACAACTGTGTTTGCTATAGATTCATTGCCACAGAGTCAGGAAGGTGTTTTTGTTAAAGTTAATAATGTAATACAGAATTACTCCGACTATTCTACAGATTACATTAATCGCACAGTGATTTTCAACAGTGCTCCAGTTAATAATAGTCAAATTAATATAATCACCATGAGTATCAATGGTGAAAAAATTGTGGACACAGATGTGTTCACAGGAGATGGCAGCACATTTATATTTGTTACCAGAGCTACATTTGATCAAAACCAATCAGCTTTTGTCAAAGTGAATGGTCAATCAACTGCTTATGTGCTTGAAGAAACTGACAGCGGATATCAATATCAAAATAAAGTGTTGATTAAATTTGCAGTGCCTCCAGCTGCTGGCAGTGTAATCACTTATGTGATTTACAGAAGTACCAGCAAAACTTTCAGCGAAGTAACATATGAAGAATTCACAGGAGATGGCAGCACGGCTGTGTTTACTCTCAGTCAGACTCCTTTCAATCAAGAACCTTTGACACACAATGTGATTGTGAGAACTGCATCTGGAATACTGAATGCTGGATACAATGAAAGATTCAATGTGACAGCAGTGAGAGAATATGCTCTTAAAAGTTGGCAACAACCTTTTGGTTCTGTTTTAAGAACAGATGTGAGAGCATTTTTGAATGGTGTGGAATTGAGCACTCTTCAATACAGATGGGAAAGTGCCAACAGCAGCGTAGTATTAGAATCTGGTGTGGGCACAGTGGGTGACATATTAAAAGTATATGTGATCAGTGATGGTGATTACACAGTGGTAGGCAACACATTGACTTTGGATTCCGCTCCAGCTTTGGGAGAAACCATCAAGGTATGGCAGTTTACCAATCATGATGTTTTAGAAATAGAACGCATGAATTATGATATTATTGCTAGAGACACATTGATTGTGGACACAAATAATTATTTTGAATATCAAAATCTTACCAACGGTACAGTGAGATTGAGACAATCTGCTGCGGATGCTCAATATGTATGGGTAGCTGTCAACGGCACAGTGTTATCTCCTAGCGTGGATTACAAAGTATCCAATGATCAACAATTTTTAAAAATTAAAAACAGTCTGCAACCAAATGATGTGATAGACATTGTGCATTTCACAGCACCTAAATACACTGCTAAATTTGGATACAGACAGTTCAAAGACATGTTGAATAGAACACATTACAAACGTTTGGGTAATGACAACAAATATTATCTTACTCAAACATTAAATTGGTACAGTCAAGAAATATTCTTAAGCGACACAGTGGGATTAACAGAACCAAACGTAACATTGGGCAGACCTGGAGTGTTGTTTATTGACGGAGAAAGAATAGAATATTTCCTATTGTTCCCTGATAGAGTGGGTCAGTTACGCAGAGGTACATTGGGCACCGGAATTAAAAACAGTTATGATTCAGGCACAGAAGTGTTTGATCAATCAGCGTTCCAAACTGTACCTTACAAAGATGAAACCATCACTGAAATATTCACCAGCGACGGATCCACTGAAAATATCACTTTGAGCTGGATACCTTTATCAGTGAATGAATTTGAAATTTTTGTGGCTGGTAGAAGACTGAGAAAAAACAGTATTCGCAGCTATGACCCAACTCTAGGCATGGACAGTCCTGAAGCAGATGTGGTACTTCCAGCGGAATTCAGTGTGACTGGCACGTCCACTACATGTACTTTATTGGTGGCACCGCCAGTAAATACCAAAATTATAGTGGTGCGTAAAATAGGTAAACTGTGGAATAACAACACTCCTTTGAGCCAAACGGAGAATGATATAGCAAGATTCTTACGTGCAAAAGAAGTGAGTTTGCCGCAATAAATACAATGGACAAAAGGATACACTAATGAACAAAATGAACGAATACAACGGGACATTGATACAAGGGCATATCAAAATACACGACCCAAAAACAGGTGAAATACTGGTAAACAAACGCAATGCCATACACTATGAAAATATGAGTATAGCGTTGGCAGAAAGTTTAGCCAATGAAGGACAAGGATTCATTAATTCCATGGTGTTCGGCACAGGTGGCACATATATAGATCCCACAGGTATTGTGACCTATCTAACTCCCAACAGCACAGGCACCAATGCTACGTTGTACAATCAAACATTCAGCAAAGTGGTAGACGATAGATCAGTCAGCAACACAGATCCAGTGAGAAACAAAATTGAAACACGTCACGTGAATGGAACCAATTACACAGATATATTAGTCACATGTTTATTGGACTATGGTGAGCCCAGCGGTCAAGATGCAGTGGACAATGCCACAGGCACAGAAAGTTTGTATGTGTTTGATGAATTAGGATTAAGAAGTTATTCCAGTTCAGGCACAGGAAGATTACTGACGCATGTGATATTTCATCCAGTACAAAAAAGTTTAAACAGATTAATACAAATAGATTACACAGTTAGAATACAAAGTCTGTCAGGTTTTAACGAGGTTTAATAGATGGCATACACAGTTAATTTCACAGATGTGGTAGGCAAAGGCAGTATCACAGTTGATGACGGCACAGTCAATCAACAAACAAGCGTTTCATTGCCAGGACGTAACACCACTTCATACGGCACTATCATAGCAGAAAATTTTTTACATCTATTGGAAAATTTTGCCAATAATACCGCTCCAGTAAATCCTGTGGAAGGACAATTGTGGTATGATACCACAGTGGGTGTGGATCAATTAAAAGTTTATGATGGTACTCAATGGGTAGCTGCTGGTGGATTAAAAAAAGCTCTAACTCAACCATTGGCAGGCGAGAGTGTGGTAGGAGATCTTTGGGTAGACACAGACAATCAACAATTGTATTTGTTCACAGGATCAGGTTGGGTATTAGTAGGTCCAGAATTCAGTCAAGGGTTAAGCACAGGAACTAAACCTTACACCATCACAGGCACAGACAATTTAGAATACACAGTGGTATTAATAGAAGTAGAAGCCAAACCTGTAGCAATAATTTCCACAAAAACTTTCACACCCAAAGCCACCATTACAGGATTTACCACCATAGTTCCAGGATTTAATTTAAGTTCAGCTGACATCAGTGGTTCAGGAGTGGGTAGATTTATTGGCACATCACAAAAAGCAGAATCTTTGATAGCAGCCAACAGTGAAGTGGTAGCAGGATCTAATTTTTTAAGAAAAGACAAAGCCAACATTGCTGATTTTTCTCTAAGAATCAACAATGATGCAGGATTGGATGTGGGCAACAGTGCTTCATTTAATCTTGGAGTGGAAGGTCAAGCAGCAATCATCAGTCACAGAACTTCAGGAGCCAACATAGATTTTAGAGTGAATGATGCCGGAACAACCAAAACAGTCTTGAGATTGGATTCCAATACTAATGTGGGTATCAATAATTTAGCACCAGCTGAAGCATTGGATGTCACAGGTAATATCAAAACCAGTGGTGAATTATATGTGGATGCTGTGACCAACAGCAACAGTGTGAGCACCGGAGCATTGATTGTGAAAGGTGGAGTAGGCATAGCTAAAGAATTATATGTGGGAGATGCTGCTACTTTTGAAGATCAAATCACAGTGAAAGACATTGAGCCTTCCAACAATAATGCCTATGACATAGGTACTGTTTCAAACAAATTTTTAAATGTTTATGCCAATTCATTTGTGGGCAATTTAGTAGGTAATGTGAGCGGCACAGTGAGTGGAGCATCTGGAACCAGCAACAAATTAACCAGTCAAACCACTTTTCAAATGTCAGGAGATGTGAGTGCTCCAAGTTTTGCTTTTGATGGACAAACTGGAGGCACAGTTAAAACTTTTGTGACCACTATCAGCAACAGTTTTATAGCAGACAAAACTGCCAAAGGCACCAGTCAAAGCAGTGACGAATTTATATTCAATAGAGTAACTGGTGACACAGGAGTTTTTAAAATCACTAGAAACAATCTTTTCAATGCTATTGCTAAAATACCCACAGGCATGATCACACCTTTTGGTGGAGCAGCAGCACCTACATTTTGGTTGTTGTGTGATGGCACAGAACATGATAGAAGCACCTATCCTGAACTGTTTGCTGTGATAGGCAATAGTTTTGGAACTCCCAGCTCAGCATCAAAATTTAAAGTGCCTGATTTGAGAGGCAGAATGCCTCTGGGCAAAGACAACATGGGTGGCACCAGTGCTAACAGAGTCACTGCCACAGCAGCAGACAATGTGGGAGGTTTTGGAGGTGATGAAGAAAAAACTATTCCAATAGAAAATTTACCTGAACACGAACACGACATGCAAGGAGTGGCCGGTGCTCAATATTATGCAATTAGAGACGTGCCAGGCATAGGCGCAGGAGAAACCACAGCAATCACTTATGATGCTCCCACAGGATCAGGTCAAGCATCAGCACTGCCCAGCAGTGGTGGTATTTTGAATCCTTCCACTGGCAATGCACAAGATGTGATGAATCCTTATTTGACTATAAATTATATTATCTTTACAGGACAGAGTGAATAATGAGTTATAGAATAAACAAAACAGACGGATCATTGTTGGTAGATTTGATTGACGGCACAATCAATACCGAATCATCAGATATCACACTGATAGGAAGAAATTACAAAGGATTCGGTGAATTAATCAATGAAAATTTTGTAAAAATATTAGAAAATTTTGCCAGCACATCAGCTCCGGCCAATCCATTGCGTGGTCAGTTATGGTATGATACTTCAGAAAATAGATTGAAAGTTTACAATGGTTCTGAATTTACCACCAATGGAATCATTGTCAGCAGCACTCAACCCAATCTAACTGCTGGAGATATTTGGATTGATAGTTTAAACAATCAAATGAGATTTTTTGATGGAACTGATCTGGTATTAGTGGGTCCTGTGTACACCAATGATCAAGGCGTGAGCGGCTTTGTGACCGAATCCAAATTGGACACACAAAATCAAACCAGAACTATTATAAAATTTTTTGTGGGCAATACATTATTAGGAGTATGGAGCAATGCAGAATTTACTCCAGTGACCAGTCAATTGATTTCAGAATTGGTGTCAGGCAGTAATCCCACAGGAAAAATTTATCAAGGATTTAACACCACCAATGAAGCTTACAAATACAGAGGAGTGGCTACTAAAGCAGAATCACTGATTGATGGATTGGGTAATACCATATTGGCCGATTCATTTTTGCGAGCAGATGCCAATGACACCACCACAGGCAGTTTAAAAATTCAAAACAATTCAGGACTCACCATAGGATTGAATGACAATCTAACTTTAAAATTTGGCAGTACACCATTGCCCAATGCTGCAATAATTTTAAACAACGTGAGTGGTTCTGACATTTCATTAAACGTGAAAAATCCTGCAGAAGTATCGGCCATATTCATAGATTCAAGCACATCACGTGTGGGTATTTTTAACACCACACCTTCAGCCACTTTGGACGTGACAGGTGATGTGAGAATTCAAGGAAACTTAACCATTCAAGGCACAGGAGCAGCCACTATTACAGAAGATCTTAGAGTGGAAGACAAAACCATTGAACTGGCCACTATCACTGGAACACCTTTGGGCAATGATTCATATGTGTCAGGTGGTGGTATTGTGTTAAAATCATCAGTAACTGATAAAACATTACTGTGGCAGATAGGCACCACATCATGGACCAGTTCAGAACACATGAATTTAGCCACAGGAAAAGAATACAAAATCAATGGTGTTACTGTGCTGTCGGCCACATCATTGGGATCGACCATTACCAGTGCTCCAGGACTGACCACATTGGGCACTTTGACAGGACCTTTGGATGTGGACAATTTGAGATTGCAAGGAATCACTTTGAGCAGCCAAAGCGGACAAAATTTACAATTACAAGCAGCTACAAATATAATTTCCGTTCAAGGATCTGCTAGAATCACTGGACTAGGATTGCCCACATCTGCCACAGATGCAGTGAGAAAAGATTATGTGGATGGATATATGCCTATCAGTTTGGTGGCGGATATCACAGGATTTTCTCTATTGTCAGGTGGAGTGAATGGAAGTATCATAAGATTATTATCAGACTTGTATCCAGTGGCAGGATATGTGGGAGCAGG
>Ga0129333_10003093_pt1 | contig 15541 bp, 11 predicted proteins | sample CPB6_08_DNA_FD_94474 | JGI IMG/M metagenome (GOLD analysis project Ga0129333, IMG submission 94474) | Freshwater to marine salinity gradient microbial communities from Chesapeake Bay, USA - CPBay_Sum_0.6_0.8_DNA | ecosystem: Environmental > Aquatic > Marine > Coastal | place: USA: Chesapeake...
ATGGCGGAAAATGCTGGACCGGACGGCTTGATAGGCTGACCCCCCCTGCCTATATACCCCCTCGAACGCTGGACGGTCCGGTTCGAGTCGGGCTGTCCGGGACCTAAATCTAAATCAGGAGGCGGACCCCCCTTCCGGGGGTGCCGGGCGAGCGCCGCAACGGGCTTTCCCCAGTCTGCCTGCCAATTGGAGGATCAAGATGGCGAAAGTGATTGGTATCGACCTCGGCACCACCAACTCCTGCGTGGCGGTGATCGAAGGCAAGAGCCCCAAAGTGATCGAGAATGCCGAGGGTGCCCGCACCACCCCCTCGATCGTCGCGTTTACCGCGGACGGCGAAACCCTGGTCGGCCAGCCGGCGAAGCGCCAGGCAGTGACCAACCCCGAGAACACCTTCTTTGCGATCAAGCGCCTGATCGGCCGCCGCTTTGACGACCCGATGGTCGCCAAGGACAAGAAGCTCGTTCCCTATTCCATCGTCAAGGCCGACAATGGCGACGCCTGGGTCGAGAGCCGCGACAAGAAGTTCTCGCCCTCGCAGATCTCGGCCTTCACGCTGACCAAGATGAAGGAAACCGCCGAGCGCTATCTCGGCGAGCCGGTCACCCAGGCGGTCATCACCGTCCCGGCCTACTTCAACGACAGCCAGCGCCAGGCCACCAAGGATGCCGGCAAGATCGCCGGTCTCGAAGTGCTGCGCATCATCAACGAGCCGACGGCCGCCGCCCTCGCCTATGGTCTCGACAAGAAGGAAGCCGGAACCATCGCGGTCTATGACCTCGGCGGCGGCACCTTCGACGTGTCGATCCTCGAGATCGGCGACGGCGTGTTCGAGGTGAAGTCGACCAATGGCGACACCTTCCTCGGCGGCGAAGACTTCGACATGCGCATCGTCGATTACCTGGCCGACGAATTCAAGAAGGAGCAGGGCATCGACCTGCGCAAGGACAAGCTTGCGCTGCAGCGTCTTAAGGAAGCTGCGGAAAAGGCCAAGATCGAACTCTCGTCCTCGGCCCAGACCGAAATCAACCTTCCCTTCATCACGGCCGATGCTTCGGGTCCGAAGCATCTGACGCTGAAGCTCACGCGCGCCAAGCTCGAAGCCCTGGTTGACGATCTCATCCAGAAGACCATCGAGCCCTGCCGCGCCGCGCTCAAGGATGCCGGCGTGACCGCCGGTCAGATCGACGAGGTGGTTCTCGTCGGCGGCATGACCCGCATGCCGAAGGTGATCGAGACGGTGAAGCAGTTCTTCGGCAAGGAGCCGCACAAGGGCGTCAACCCGGATGAGGTCGTCGCCATCGGCGCCGCGATCCAGGCCGGCGTGCTCAAGGGCGAGGTGAAGGACGTTCTCCTGCTCGACGTGACGCCGCTGTCGCTCGGCATCGAGACGCTGGGTGGCGTGTTCACCCGGCTCATCGACCGCAACACCACGATCCCGACCAAGAAGAGCCAGGTCTTCTCCACGGCTGATGACAATCAGACCGCGGTGACGATCCGTGTCTTCCAGGGCGAGCGCGAGATGGCGGCCGACAACAAGATGCTGGGCCAGTTCGACCTGATGGGCATTCCTTCCGCGCCGCGCGGCGTGCCGCAGATCGAGGTGACCTTCGACATCGACGCCAACGGCATCGTCAATGTGTCCGCCAAGGACAAGGCGACGAACAAGGAGCAGCAGATCCGGATCCAGGCGTCCGGCGGCCTGTCCGACGCCGACATCCAGCGCATGGTCAAGGAGGCGGAAGCCAACGCCGCCGAGGACAAGAAGCGCAAGGAGCTGGTGGAATCCAGGAACCATGCCGAAGCGCTGGTCCATTCGACCTCGAAGTCGCTCGCGGAATATGGCGACAAGGTTCCGGCCGCCGACAAGTCGGCGATCGAAGCTGCCATTGCCGATCTGAAGTCGGTTCTCGAGGGCGAGGACGTCGAGGCGCTCAAGGCCAAGACCAACGCCCTGGCGCAGGTTTCGATGAAGCTGGGCGAGGCGATGTACAAGTCGCAGCAGTCCCAGGCCGAGTCCGATGCCCGCCGTGACGCGGGCGGCGCAGCGGGCGGCGGGGCCGACGATGTCGTCGATGCCGACTTCGAGGAAGTCAGGGACGACGACAAGAAGGCCTGAGGTCGAATGAAAACGCCAACCCCGCTTCACGTGGCGGGCTCCTCCGGGGGCTCGCGGCGCGGGGCGGGGTTCTGCTATATCCACATATGGAATTCTCCCCGCTCCTTGCAGCGCTCCCAGCCGGAAGCGCCGCGGAACGGCAACCGTTAGCGGTACTCAGTCATGGCCAAGCGCGACTATTACGAAGTTCTGGGCGTCGGCAAATCGGCCGACGAGAAAGAGCTCAAGGCCGCCTATCGCAAGCTCGCCAAGCAGTTTCACCCGGACACCAACCCGGGCGACAAGATGGCGGAAGCCAAGTTCAAGGAAATCAACGAGGCCTATGACGTCCTGAAGGACCCGCAGAAGAAGGCCGCCTATGACCGCTTCGGCCACCAGGCCTTCGAGGGTGGCATGGGCGGCGGGCGCGGCGCGGGTTTCGGCCCCGAATTCAATTCCTCGATGTCCGACATCTTCGAGGACCTGTTCGGCGACTTCATGGGCGGTGGCGGCGGTGGCCGTGGCCGGCGTGGCCGCGGTGGCGGCGCGAGTGGCGCCTCACGCGGGGCGGATCTCCGCTACAACATGGAAATCGGTCTCACAGAGGCCTTCACCGGAAAGACCGCGCAAATCCGTGTGCCCTCGTCGGTGTCGTGCGAGACATGCAATGGATCCGGCGCCAAGCCGGGCACCAGCCCCAAGACCTGCGCAACCTGCGGCGGGCAGGGTGCCGTGCGCTCGCAGTCCGGCTTCTTCACGGTGGAGCGCACATGCCCCAGCTGTCAGGGGCGCGGCCAGGTGATTTCCGATCCCTGCAACGGCTGCGGCGGGCAGGGCCGGGTCACCAGGGAGCGCATGCTCTCGGTCAACATTCCGGCCGGTGTCGAGGATGGCACGCGCATCCGGCTGGCCAGCGAGGGCGAGGCGGGCCTGCGCGGCGGGCCATCGGGGGATCTCTACATCTTCCTGTCGGTGAGGCCGCATGAGTTCTTCCAGCGGGATGGCGCGGACCTGTTCTGCAAGGTGCCGGTGTCCATGACGGCGGCGGCCATGGGCGGCGAGATCGAGGTTCCGACCATCGACGGCAAGAAGGCGCGGGTCTCGATTCCGGAAGGAACCCAGACCGGCAAGCAGTTCCGCCTGCGCGGCAAGGGCATGCCGGTGCTGCGCTCCTCGCAGACGGGCGACATGTACATTCAGGTGGCGGTGGAAACGCCGGTCAACCTGTCGCGCCGCCAGCGCGAACTGCTGCGCGACTTCGAGAAGGAAGCGCGCAACAACAGCCCCGAATCCGAGGGCTTCTTCGCCAAGGCCAAGGCATTCTGGGACGGGTTCGGCAGCTGACGGGTCAGTCGACCTTTTCGCCGGGGTAGACACCCCACAGCTGGGTCTGCTCGACATAGCCGTCATAGCCACCGGCGCTCAGTTCGCACCAGTTGCCGTCGCAGCCCTCGACCTCGGCAACGACCCCGGCGCCGAGCTGGACGATGAGGCCCGAGGCCGCGCCCGGCGAAGCGTGTACCGGCACGGTCTGGCCCTGCTTCCAGGGCGCGATCACGGCGGTGCGCTTGCCCGCCAGCATGTTCTGCAGGATCCAGCCTTCCTCGCCGTCCGAATCCCGGACCCGCCGCCAGTTCTCGAACTCGGCGACGATTTCGACCGGCAGGCCCTTGCGCTGGAACACCCAGGCCACCGGGTGGTCGCTGGAGGGACCGCGGCGCACATTGACCTTCTCGGCCTTGAGCGAGACAAAGCGCGGTATGGGCAGGCCCGACGGCCCGAGCGGCCGCGGGGCTTCCTCGCCGATCGAACCGGTGATGTCGCCCGCGGCGGGCCTGGCTGGCGCATCGGCGCGCTTGCCCAGCACCGACCAGGTGACGGCGGCGGCAATGCCAACGCAGGCCATACTCAAGATGATGGAGCCAATTCGCCGTTTTCCGGCTAGGCCGAACGCCATGATACCCCAGTTCCCCCCTGGCACTTTGCCAGTTTACACCACGCATCCGGACGTGCAAACGGAGGTTCCAACCCCGGACCCCCCCGGACCGGTGACAAAGTTGATCCGGCGGGGTTAAGAATATGTTGAGACTCCGCAGCGAAGCCAGGATTTCCGCATGAGCAAGCGCAAGCCCCTCGTCGTCGTTACCCGAAAGCTGCCCGACGTGGTGGAAACCCGGATGATGGAGCTGTTCAACACGCGCCTCAACGCCACGGACGCGCCCATGGGACGGGCCGAGTTGGGCGAGGCCGTGAAGACGGCCGAGGTGCTGGTGCCGACCGTGACCGACCGCATCGACAAGGCCGTTCTCATGCAGGCGGGCGACCAGCTGAAGCTCATCGCCAATTTCGGCAATGGCGTCGACAACATCGACGTCGAGACGGCGCTGTCGCGCGGCATCACCGTCACCAACACGCCGGGCGTCCTGACCGAGGACACGGCGGACTTCACCCTGGCGCTGATCATGGCGGTCTCGCGCCGCATCATCGAGGGCGCGCAGGTGATCGGCGCCGACAACAGCTGGGCGGGCTGGTCACCGACCTGGATGCTGGGCCACCGGGTGGGCGGCAAGCGCCTCGGGATCATCGGCATGGGCCGCATCGGCACCGCCGTTGCCCGCCGCGCCCGCGCCTTCGGGATGCAGATCCACTATCACAACCGCAAGCCCGTTCACCCGAAGGTCGAGGAGGAGCTCGAGGCCACCTATTGGGAGAGCCTCGACCAGATGCTGGCGCGCATGGACATCGTGTCCGTCAACTGCCCGCACACCCCGGCAACCTATCATCTGCTTTCGGCGCGCCGGCTGAAGCTGATGAAGCGGGAGGCGATCATCGTCAACACCGCGCGCGGCGAGGTGATCGACGAGAATGCGCTGGCGCGGATGCTGGAGGCGGGCGAACTGGGCGGGGCCGGGCTCGACGTGTTCGAGCATGAACCCGCCGTCAATCCGCGCCTGCTCAAGGCCCGCAAGGCGGTGCTGTTGCCGCATATGGGATCGGCCACCATCGAGGGCCGCATCGATATGGGCGAAAAGGTTATCATCAACATCAAGACCTGGGTGGACGGCCACAAGCCGCCCGACCGTGTTCTTCCCGCCATGCTCTGAGCGGGCATGCCATCTTGCCGAGAGCGGCGTCAGGATCGCCTTCGGCACGGATACTGGCGCCTTCTCCTTCGACCAGAACAACGCCGGCGAAGTCGCGGAGAGGGTGGCCAATGGCATCGCGCCGATCCGCGCTCCCAAAGCCTGCAACCAGTGTGGCCGCCGAACTGCTGTAGATCGATGACCTCGGCGTTCTCGCTCAGGCCGCGCGTCGCCCTCTGGCATAGGCCCGGACAGCCTCGCCGAAGGCGGTGAAGAGCTTCACCGAATCCGGGTTGTTCAGCGCCTTGAATTCCGGGTGCCACTGCGTGCCGATTGCAAAGCTTTTCACATCGCGCACCGACACGGCCTCGATGATGCCGTCGGGCGCCGTTGCCTCCACCGCGAGGCCCTTCGCGAGCCGCTTGATGCCCTGGCGGTGGATCGAGTTCACCATGGTCTCGCGCTTGCCGAGGATCCGTTCGAGCGCGCCGCCGGGCCGGATGTTGATGACATGGGCGGGCGCATAGCGCACATCGACATCCGGGTGCGTGGGCGCGCGGTGATCAAGCCGCCCCTCGCTCTCCTGCAATTCGGTCTCGAGCGTCCCGCCCAGCACCACGTTCAGTTCCTGGAAGCCGCGGCAGATGCAGAACAGCGGCATGCCGCGCGCCAGAACCTTCTCGATGAGGCGCAGGGTGGTGGCGTCGCGGGCGTGATCATAGGGCTCATGCGCGGCCGAGGGCTGCTCGCCATAATGCGGCGGGTGCACGTTGGAGGGTGCGCCGGTGATGACGATGCCGTCGAAATGATCGAGCAGCGCATCCAGCGCCATGACCTCGGCCAGCGCCGGGATCATCACCGGCAGGCAGAGTGCGGCCTCGGCCACGGCGCGCACATATTTGTCGCCGATCGAGTGGAAGGTGAAGCCATTGTTTTCATAGGTATCCGCCGGGAGGCCGACGAGGGGCTGGTAGGTCATTTCCGAACCTTGTGGACGGGCTGATTTGCCGTCTAGATAGCCTGAGCAAGAGGGGGAAGTCCAACCATGGCCGATGTCACGCCTGCCGGCGCGCTGTTCGACCTCACGGGCGAAGTGGCGCTGGTCACCGGCGCCTCGTCGGGGCTGGGCTGGCGTTTCGCGCAGGTGCTTGCCGCCCATGGCGCGCGGGTGGTGGCGGCGGCGCGGCGCACGGACCGGCTGGCCGGACTGGCATCCGCCACGCCGGGGGTCTTTCCCCTGGCGATGGACGTGACCGCGGCCGCCGGACTTTCCCCGGCGCTGGATGCGGCCGAGGCCGCCGCCGGCCCGCTCACGCTTCTGGTCAACAATGCCGGCATTGCGGGCGGGCGGCGCATTGTCGATACCCCGGAAGAGGAATGGGAGCAGGTCCAGAAGACCAATGTCGATTCCGTCTGGCGGCTGTCGCGCCTCTTTGCAAGGCGGCTGATTGCCCAGAAGCGCGAGGGGGCGGTGATCAACATCGCCTCCCTGGTGGCCGGGCGCGTGGGCCTGTCATCGGCCAGCTATGCCGTGAGCAAGGCGGCGGTGCTGCACATGACGAGGGCGCAGGCCTTCGAATGGGCGCGGCACGGCATCCGCGTCAATGCCATTTCGCCGGGCTATATCCACAGCGAGATGACCGATGCGTTTCTGGCAGGCGAGGCGGGTCGGGCGATGATCGCGCGCAGCCCGCAGCGCCGGGCGGGCGATGCCTCCGACCTCGATGGCGCCCTGCTGCTGCTGGCCTCGCGCCGCGCCTCCGGCTTCATGACGGGTGCCGACATTGCCGTCGACGGCGGTCACGCCCTGGCTTAGGAGACACCCATGGACTTTTCCCTTTCTCCCGACATCAAGGCGCTCTGCGACAAGGTGCGCCGTTTCGTCGATGACCGGCTGATCCCGCGCGAGTCCGATCGCGCGAACTACGACGCCCATGACAATATCTCGCCGGATGTGCTGGAGGGGTTGAGGGCCGAGGCGCGGGCCGAGGGACTCTGGGCGCCACAGATGCCGCGCGGGCGCGGCGGTCTGGGCCTTCCCGTCACCGGCTGGGCCAGCTTCTACGAGGAGGCCAACCGCTCGATCTTCGGGCCGCTGTGCTTCAATTGCGCCGCGCCGGACGACGGCAACATGAGCGTTCTCAACAAGGTGCTGCACAGCGAGGCCGAGAAGGACCGCTGGCTGCAGCCCATCATCGACGGCAGGATCCGCTCATCCTTCGTGATGACCGAACCGAGCCCGGGCTCCGGGTCCGATCCCGGCGGCATGATGCTCACGCGCGCGGTCAGGTCGGGTGGAACATACACCGTCCACGGACGAAAATGGTTCATCTCCGGTGCTGACGGCGCAAGCCATTTCATCCTCGTGGCGCGCACCTCCGATGATCCGCGCAACGGTCTCTCCGCCTTCCTGTTCCACAAGGACCAGCCGGGCTGGCGCATCCTGCGGCGCATTCCCACCATGGGTCCCGAAGAACTGGGCGGAACCTGCGAGCTTGAATTCGACGGACTGGAGATCCCGGAGGAGAATCGCCTGATGGCCGAGGGTGACGGGTTGCGCCTCACCCAGATCCGGCTGGGGCCGGCGCGCCTCACCCATTGCATGCGCTGGCTGGGCCTGTCGCGGCGCTGCCTCGAGATCGCCCAGGACTATGTGAGCGGGCGCAGGGCGTTCGGCATGCTGCTGTCTGAACGCGAGAGCGTGCAGATGATGCTGGGAGAGGTTGCGGCCGACATCGAGAAGGGCCGGCTTCTCACCATGCTGGCGGCCTGGAAGCTCGACAGGGGCGAGAAGGCGCAGAAGGAAATCGCCATGGCCAAGATCCATGTGGCTGACACGCTGAACCGCGCGGCGGATGTGGGCGTGCAGCTTCTGGGCGCGCGCGGCTATTCGAAGGACACCGTGCTGGAATGGATCTACCGCTATGCGCGCTGCGCCAGGCTCGTCGATGGCGCCTCGGAGGTGCACAGCATGGTGCTGGCGCGGAGCCTCGCCAGACAGGGCAGTGACTTCTGGACCTGGGGTTAGGCCAGCAGCTTCCATGCTGCCCCGAGTGCTGCGCACAGGCCAAGCACCGGCACGATCCCGAGGTGCAGGCGCAACAGCGCCAGCGCGGCGAGCCCGCTCAGGGCCAGCGCAAAGCCGTCAAGCTGCGCCCAGTCCGGCGCCCAGGGCTGGAACCAGCCCTGACGCCGGTCCACATGGCCGAACAGCACGTTGAGGCCGAACCACAGGGACAGGTTCAGGATCACGCCCACCACAGCCGCCGTGATCGCTGCGAGCGCGCCGGAGAGCCGGGGCCGCTTGCCGATCGCCTCGATGTAGGGAGCGCCCGCGAAGATCCACAGGAAACAGGGCGCGAAGGTCATCCACAGCGTCACCACCGCCGCCGCGATGCCGCCCCAGATGGAACCCGTCTCGCGCAGGCCTGCGAAATAGCCCACGAATTGCGTGACCAGGATCAGCGGCCCCGGTGTGGTCTCGGCGAGCGCCAGCCCGTCCATCATCTCGGCCGCCGAGAGCCAGCCCTGGGTTTCGACCGCCGCCTGCGCCATGTAGGAGAGGACGGCATAGGCTCCACCGAATGTGACGAGCGCAAGTTTGGAGAAGAACACGCCCACCTCGGTCAGCACGTGATGAGGCCCCAGCAGCAGCGCCAGTGCGGCCAGCGGCAGGAGCCAGATGGCGCCCCACACCGCCACGGTTCCGGCGAGCGCCCGCCAGCCGGGAAGCGAGGCGTGATGCGGCTCCGCCGTGCCCTTTGCCCGCCAGAAGCCCACCAGTCCCGCCGCGATGATGACCAGCGGAAAGGGCAGGGCGAAGCAGAACAGGGCGAGGAAGGCCAGTGCCGCAATCGCCCAGTCGGCTCGCGACTTCAGGGCGCGGCGCGCCACCCGCAGCAGCGCCTCGATGACGATGGCGAGGACTGCGGCCTTGACGCCATAGAAAAGGGCCTCGACCAGCGGCAGCTTGCCGAGCGAGGCATAGAGCAGCGTGAGGGCCAGCACGATGATGGCGCCCGGCAGGACGAAGAGAAGCCCTGCGGCCAGCCCGCCGCGCACACCGTGCAGCTTCCAGCCGGCGTAGGTCGCCAGCTGCATCGCCTCGGGGCCGGGCAGCAGCATGCAGAAATTGAGTGCGCTCAGATAATCCTTCTCGGACAGCCAGCCGCGCCGGTCCACGATTTCGCGGTGCATGAGCGCGATCTGGCCCGCCGGCCCGCCAAAGGACAAGAGCCCGATCCGCGCCCACAGCCGCAAGGCAACGCCGAAGGCCACCCCCGGCGGCTGGGCATTTTGTTTATCCATGCGTTTCAGTATAGTTATCCCCATGTCCAAGTCGACCCACAGCCTCGCCGATCTGTATGACCTTTCGATCACGCGCCTGTTCCTGACCGGTCCGCAGGCCATCCTGCGCATGGTGCTCATGCAGTCGGAGCGCGACCGGCTGGCTGGCCTCAACACCGCTGGCTATGTGTCGGGTTATCGTGGCTCGCCGGTCGGCACGGTCGACAATCAGTTCCAGGCGGCCCGGCATGTGCTGGCCCCGCGCAACATCGTGTTTCAGCCCGGCCTCAACGAGGATCTGGCCGCCACCGCGCTGTGGGGCACCCAGCAGGCGGAAATGCGTGGCGAGGGCAGGTACGACGGCGTGTTCGGCGTCTGGTACGGCAAGGGCCCGGGCGTGGACCGCTCCGGCGATGTCTTCCGTCATGCCAACATGGCGGGCACTTCGCCCCACGGCGGCGTTCTGGCGCTGGCTGGCGACGATCACTCGGGCGAATCCTCCACCGTCGTTCATGCCAGCGACGTGGCGCTGATGGACGCCATGATTCCCGTGCTCTCGCCTGCGGGCGTGCAGGAGATCATCGATTTCGGCCTCATGGGCTTTGCGCTGTCGCGCCATGCCGGCGTGTGGGTGGGCCTCAAATGCGTGCATGACACGGTCGAGTCGGCAGCCGTCGTCGAGGCCGGTCTGGATCGCGTGAAGCCCGTGACGCCCGCCGGGCCGCCGCCGCCGCCCGGTGGCCTGTCGATCCGCCCGCAGGACGACCGCGTGCCGCAGGAAGAGCGCCTGCACATGCACAAGCTGCCCGCTGTCAGGGCCTTTGCCCGGGCCAATCACATCAACCGCATCGTCTATGGCGGCGGACCATCGCCCGGCCTCGGAATCGTGGCGTCGGGCAAGGCCTATCTCGATGTCGTGCAGGCGCTCGACGATCTCGGGATCGGCGCGGCGGAGGCCGAGCGCATCGGCGTCCGCCTGCTTAAAGTCGGCATGGTCTGGCCGCTGGATCCCGGCATCATCCGGGACTTCGCGAAGGGCCTGTCCACCATCATGGTGGTGGAGGAGAAACGCTCACTGATCGAAGCGCAGGTCCGGGACATTCTGTATACGGAGCAAGATCGCCCTCTGGTCATCGGCAAGCAGGATGAGTCCGGAGCCAGCCTGTTCGCGCCGCACGGCGTTCTGGAACCCAATCAGATCGCGCTTGCGGTTGCCGCGCGCGTCCAGGACCGGGCGACGGCCGCCTGCGCGGACGCGCTGCGCTATCAATTGCCACCATCGGGCAATCAGCCGGATCTGGTGGCGCGCATTCCCTATTTCTGCGCCGGCTGTCCGCACAATTCCTCCACTGTTCTGCCGGAGGGCGCGCGGGGCTATGCGGGCATCGGCTGTCACTGGCTGGCGCAGTTCGTGCCCGACCGGCACACGGAGGGCGCAACCCAGATGGGCGGCGAGGGCGCCAACTGGGTGGGCGAGGCGCCCTTTTCCACGCGCCGCCACATGTTCCAGAACATCGGTGACGGCACCTACAACCATTCCGGCCTGATGGCGATCCGTCAGGCGGTGGCCGCCGGGACCACCATCACCTACAAGATCCTCTTCAACGATGCCGTGGCCATGACCGGCGGCCAGCGGAATGACGGCGGCCTCACGGTCGAGCAGATTGCCAGCCAGATGCATGCCATCGGCGTGGCGCAGATCGCAGTCGTGTCGGACGAGCCCGGGAAGTATCCCTCGCGCGCCGCCTTCCCGAACCAGGTGACGTTCCACCACCGCGACGAGCTCCAGACGGTGCAGGCCGGGATGATGGAGGTCTCCGGAACCAGCGTCATCATCTATGACCAGACCTGCGCGGCGGAGAAGCGGCGGCGGCGGCGCAAGGGTGAACTCCCCGATCCCAATCGCCGGGTCATCATCAATGAGCTGGTCTGCGAGGGTTGCGGCGATTGCGGCGTGCAGTCCAACTGCGTCGCCATCCAGCCGGTCGAGACCGAATTCGGGCGCAAGCGCCGTATCGATCAGTCCAGCTGCAACAAGGACTTCTCCTGCCTCAAGGGCTTTTGTCCCAGCTTCGTGACGGTAGAGGGCGGCCAGCTTGCGAAGCCCCGGCAGGCAGCCGCGGCCGATCCGGATGCGGCACCCTTTCCCGTCCTGCCGGAACCCGTCCTTCCGGCGCTTGACCGGCCGTGGAGCATTCTGGTGGCGGGAATCGGCGGCACGGGCGTCGTCACCATCGGGCATGTTCTGGGCATGGCCGCGCATATCGAGGGCAAGGGCGCGGCGCTGATCGACATGGTCGGCATCTCGCAGAAGAATGGCGCGGTCGTCACGCATCTCAAGATCGGCGCCAGGCCGGAAGACATTTCGGCGGTGCGCGTGGCGCGTGGCCACGCCGACCTTGTTCTTGGCTGTGATCTGGTGACCACAGCCTCGGCGCGCATCCTCGCGGCCGCATCCCGCCAGCGCAGTCATGCGGTGGTCAACAGCCACGAGGTGATGCCTGCCCATTTCACCCACGACGCCGATTTCGACGTCCAGGGCTCCGCGCTCACGCTGCGCGTTGCGGCGGCGGTAAAGCCGGGCGGCCTTTCCGCCATTGATGCCACGGAGATTGCCACCCGGCTCCTCGGCGATTCCATCGCCGCAAATCTCTTCACCCTCGGCTATGCCTGGCAGAAGGGCCTGATCCCCGTGTCGCGCGAGGCGATCGCGGCGGCGGTGGAGCTGAACGGCGTGGCGGTCGCGATGAATCTGGCAGCCTTCACCTGGGGGCGGCGTGCAGCGGCCGATGAGGGCGCCCTGCGCGCCGTCATGGGCGCGAGGTCTGCCGCGCGTCCCGAGACGCTGGATGAGATCGTGTCCCGGCGCGCCGAGTTCCTTACGGGTTATCAGGATGCCGCCTATGCCGACGTCTACCGCGCCTTCGTGGACAGGGTGCGTGCCGTGTCGGAGCCGCTCGCGCTGGCGGTGGCGCGCAGCCTGTTCAGGCTGATGGCCTACAAGGACGAATATGAAGTGGCGCGGCTTTACACCGATGGCGCCTTCGCCGAGCAGCTGTCTCGCCAGTTCACCGGCGACTACCGGCTCACCTTCCATCTTGCCCCACCGCTTCTGAGCAGGCCCGGCGCTCCCGCCAAGACCACATTCGGGCCCTGGATGATGAACGTCTTCCGCCTGCTTGCTCGCCTCAGGCGGCTTCGCGGAACCGCCCTCGACCCCTTCGGCCACACCGCCGAGCGCCGCCAGGAGCGCCAGCTCATCGCCGACTACCGGGCCCTCATCGAGCGCTTGATGGCCCGCCCGCAGCAGGCGGCGACCGCCACGGCGCTCGAGCTTGCGGCCCTGCCCGAGACGATCCGTGGGTTCGGCCATGTGAAACAGGCCAGCATCGAGAAGGCCAGGGCCCGGCAGGTGGAGCTCCTGCGCCGCCTCGAGTCTGGCACGGATCTGGCCGCTGCCGAATGATTCCGGGCCCCGGAACATGGGCTTTTCGCCCCAAAAACGCGGTTGCGGACGAAAATCGCGCCTTCTGTGATCTTTTGGGATTTTCAAGACGTTAACGGCAGAGTAGTCACTGCCGCCCAGAGACGCGGCCAACAGGACGGTTCAGGGCTTTGATGACAGTGCTTCCCCCCGGGCATCCGCCTTTCAAGGTGGGCAAGATCGGCGTGCTCCTGATCAATCTCGGGACGCCCGAGGGCACGTCCTATTGGCCGATGCGCCGTTACCTCAAGGAATTCCTCTCCGACCGGCGGGTGATCGAGGTCAATCCGGTGCTGTGGTGGGTGCTGCTCAACGGCATCATCCTGTCCACCCGTCCGCGCAAGAGCGGTCATGCCTATGAGCAGATCTGGAACCGCGAGCTCAATGAATCGCCGCTCAAGACCATCACCCGGTCGCAGTCGGACAAACTCGCCGCCAGGCTTGCCGGCCTGCCGCAGGTGATCGTCGACTGGGGCATGCGCTATGGCCTGCCGCCGGTGGGCGAGCGCATCGCCGCGCTCAAGGATCAGGGCTGCGATCGCATCCTGCTGTTTCCGCTCTATCCGCAATACAGCGCCTCGACCACCGCGACCGCTCTCGACAAGGCCTATGACGCGCTCAAGGCCATGCGCTGGCAGCCCGCCATCCGCACCGTTCCGCCCTATTTCGACAACCCCGCGCACATCGAGGCGCTGGCCCAGTCCCTCACCCGTCATCTCGAGACACTGGAGTGGACGCCGGACATGATCCTCGCGTCCTTCCACGGCCTGCCGAAGGACTATTTCATGGCGGGCGATCCCTACCACTGCCAGTGCATGAAGACGGCGCGGCTTCTGGCCGAACGCATGAACATGCCGCGCGAGAAGCTGATGGTGGTGTTCCAGTCGCGTTTCGGTAAGGCCGAGTGGCTGCAGCCCTATGCGCAGCAGACCGTCGAGGAACTCCCTGGCAGAGGGGTGAAGAAGCTTCTGATGATCACCCCGGGCTTTGCATCCGACTGCGTGGAAACGCTCGAGGAAGTGGCGATCGGCCTCAAGGAAACCTTCGAGGAGGCGGGCGGCGAGCAATTCTCGGTCGTTCCCTGCCTCAATGACTCCGAGCCCTCGATCACCATGCTGGATGCGATCGTGCGGGAAGAGCTCAAGGGCTGGATCTGAGGCAATATCCGGCCTGATCGTGGTTCAGGCGCGGCCGGTGGGCATCGTCTCAGATCAGGCCGATGCGCAGCAGGTCGTGGATGTGCACGAGCCCCACGGGCCGCGTGTCATCGTCGATCACGAACAGGCTGGTGATCTTGAGGGCGTTGATCTGCTCGAGGGCCTCCGAGGCCAGCGCATCCATGCGGATGGTCTTCGGCAGCGGCGTCATGATCGCGCCGGCTTCGAGCTTCAGAAGTTCGGGCGACATGTGACGGCGCAGGTCGCCGTCGGTGATGATGCCGCTGAGGCGGCCCTCGCCGTCGAGAACGCCGAAGCAGCCATAGCTGCGCTGGGTCATCACGATCAGCACATCGGCCATGGACATCTCTTGCGTGCCCAGTGGCAGTTCCTCGCGCTTGTGCATGATGTCGCGGACATGCTTGAGCTGCGCGCCCAGCTTGCCGCCGGGGTGGAACTTGCGGAAGTCATGGGCGCTGAAGCCCTTGTCCTCGAGAAGCGCCATGGCCAGCGCATCGCCCAGCGCCAGTTGCAGCAGTGTCGAGGTGGTGGGTGCCAGGCCATTGGGACAGGCCTCGCGGGCGCGCGGCAGGGGCAGCACGATGTCGGCCTCGGCGCCCAGCGTGCTGCCGGGAGACGAGGTGATGGCGATGAGCGGCACCGCAAAGCGCCGTGTATAGGTGAGGATGTCGCGCAGCTCCGGCGACTCGCCGGAGTTCGAGATCATGATCACCGCATCTTCGGGCGTGATCATGCCAAGATCACCGTGGCTGGCTTCGGCCGGGTGAACGAAGCTGGCCGGCGTTCCGGTCGAGGCCAGCGTGGCGGCGATCTTGCGGGCGATGTGGCCGCTCTTGCCCATGCCGGCCAGCACCACCCGGCCCCTGGCGTTGCGGATCACATCCACCGTCCGGGCAAAGGCATCGCCCAGGGGTCCGTCGAGCGCGGCGATGAGCTGCTGCAGACCTTCGGATTCGGTCGACAGCGCGCGGCGGGCCGAGGCGCGCCACTGCGCGCCTAGCGGAACGGGATTGGCAAGATTGCGGTTGGGCATGGCGGCTTTCTAGCGGTTTTCGGCGGGCAGGGCAAAAACCAATATCGGGTCACGTTCCCGGAGGCAGGTCCACGCCCAGGATGCGGCGCAGCGCCGCCCGGAATCCCGGGCCGACATCCGTTCGCCCGAGCGCGAAGGCCACATTGGCGGCGAGGAAGCCCACCTTGTCACCGCAGTCATAGGTGGTGCCGCGATATCTCAGTCCGTGGAACGCCTGACGCCCGAGCAGGCGGATCATGGCGTCGGTGAGCTGGATTTCGCTGCCCGCACCAGGCGGCTGACGCTCGATTTCGGCAAAGATCTCGGGCTGCAGGATATAGCGGCCGGAGATGATCAGGTTGGAAGGCGCATCCTCCCGCCGCTTGGGCTTTTCCACCA
>Ga0129333_10003094_pt1 | contig 15537 bp, 26 predicted proteins | sample CPB6_08_DNA_FD_94474 | JGI IMG/M metagenome (GOLD analysis project Ga0129333, IMG submission 94474) | Freshwater to marine salinity gradient microbial communities from Chesapeake Bay, USA - CPBay_Sum_0.6_0.8_DNA | ecosystem: Environmental > Aquatic > Marine > Coastal | place: USA: Chesapeake...
TAGATGGATGCAGTGTGACTGGCGTACCGACAATCGGGCTGTGAGTTAACCAGGCGTATCCAGACAGTGACTGCACCTCTATCTTGGGCTCTCCTTCTAGGCTATCTGCCTAACGAGTCACCCAAGCCCCATCGAAAAGAGAGGGGGAACTCAATTATTATACCTAACTTTAGTAATTAAAACGTGGATCTCTGACGCCATATTTTTCGGCTAAACGCTGGGCTGCTAGTGGACCCGCACGATTAATTGTCAAAGCAATCCGGCGAATGTCATCGGCACTCGTGCCAGTATTCTCCAGGTGCTCAAGATCTTTCATGCCAAACACATTGGGGTTATCACCCTTAGATGCAAAACTCTTGGTGTAGAAATCGCGAATAGCTTCAGGTGTTTTGAATCCTTGCGATGCACTTTGGGCTTGTTTGAGGCTTTCTTGAACAGCTGCAGAACGATCGGTGGGTATACCAATCTGGAAACGCTCTTGTGCTGCTTGTAAAGCACCTTGGTTTAAGTTGCGTGCTCGTGCAATATCTGCTGCGTCACTGCCATATTTCTGAACATCTGCAGGAGTTGCACCTGCTTGGTTATAAATATTCTGAACGGCTGAGCTTGTAGCTCTTTGGATAAGCTGCTCTGCTCGCCACATATCGCCTGCATTAGAACCATACTTTTCCATGTACTCTGCAGGAATACCAGCAGTAGCACGATTGTATTCACGCTCAGCTCTGCGGTCTTCTCGGCCAGGGCGACGCTGCTCACGATACGCACGAAGTTTTTCCTTGCTACCTTTTAAACGTTCTAAAACATTTCGGTAAGAACCTAAAAACTGTTTAGACATGTTTACTTATATTTTTATACATTCTACCTAACCTTCATTTGGAGTCTTCCAAAAGTAATCAGCGCACTCACCAAGGCGACCCCATTTGGGGGCATGTTCAACATCGAAGTATCTAGTTGATACCTTAAAGTCTGGTGTCTTTAAGTCATGGTTGGTGAGTGATGGATCAACCATTCGACAACGATTGTTGGGATAAGCGCCAATTTGACCGTTGTCCAAAGCCACAATGTTGTGGGACTTATGCTCGTCAGGAAATTCCGCAAAGTAAAAATCCGGTTCATTTCTATGTGGATGATAGTTGTCAACCGTAAATAAATATGTGCCCTTCATTACACCTGCACTACGCGTCATCACTTGAAACTCCATGTTGAAGATCAAGTTCTTTTCAACGACTGTAAGCCCGTGGTCAAACCCATTCCAAAACTGAAGGTCAGTTAGTCCCAGGTCGGGAGTGGGGGCTTGAGGTTTGTCAGGGTAATCTGGATCCCATGCAAGGAATGCACTGATGGGAAGCTTGTCATAAAGAGCGCCATACTCAGTAAGGTACGTTTCAAAATATAAAGCTCGTCCTGTTAAAGATTTACATGTAACCCAGTAGCCAGGTGTATATTCACCATGGCCATCTTTTAAGTCACGTAAGTATTCACGCCGCACCCAAACCTTGACGGGTGGAACATTAGCTACAAGAGTAGTCACAAAAAATCCCGGCGTATCATACCGGGATCATAGCTTCCTTCTTCGCTCTTTCGAGCCCTACGTTCGTAACGTGGAAAGGGTTTTCGACTATTACCCTTAGAGCGGAATTGCTCCGCTGTCAGGATATCACAACACGAGCGTTACTTTTTCTTTTTAGCTGCTGCTTCTTTTTTCTTGGCAATCATTTCTTTAAACTTATCACGCGCTTCGGTCTGCTTAGCAGATGCACCACCTTTACCCTTGGGGGATGCGGCAGGGGGCACAGCACCTTTCTTGGAAGGTACGGGTTTCTTTTTTTCCATGGTAAAAAGGAATCTTTGTTAAGTATAAAGGGACTACTTATCCCTGTAGCGTTTTGCTACACGGGCAGCACGTCCTGCTTTCTTTGCAGTATCTGTGTTAGGTACAAACTGTTTGCCTTTGCGACTACCAGCCCTTTTCTTTTGGTCAGTCTCTTGACGTTCTTCTTTGGACAGCGATGCCCATGCAGACTCTGGCAGGTAACGCTTGGTATATCCCTTTTGTATAGCCTTGTCACTTGACATTGCTTTAACCCAATGTTCCTATGGTTGCATTCATAATTGATTGTTTTACACTGGGTGAGTATTTGCTGTTCTGTAAATCAGATAGTTTAAAGGGATACTGAAAATCTAATGCTGCATTTTTAAGCTCAGGATCACGAGCTTGTGCGGCCAACGCTTGCATCACACGCTGATCGGGAAATACATCTGGGGTATATCCCGTTTTTGCATTTGCGTATTTACCTGCTAGTTGCATCACTTACTGTCCTGATATTTCTTGGCAGCAGCTTTGGCTTTATTACGTTTTTCATATTCGTCTTTTGTCATCCACTTTTCTTTGCCCCATTTCTCTAGAGACTTCTGTTTCTCACCCTTGCCGCCACGATAACCGCCGCCTGCTTTCTCGTATTCTTGTGCAACAAGCTGAGCCTTACGTGCAGACCACTGCCCAGGCTTACCTCCTTTGGAGCCTGCCATTACACGATCTTTGATGCGTTCACGCATCTCAGGTTTTGTATATTTATTTTCCTGAGACATCAGGATTATTTTTTCTTTCTTCTATTATTTTAGCCCACTTACATGGTTTGGCATTCAGCTCCCAGTCCTTTGGTGGATTGGGAAACATAACACGTAATTGATAAAAGTATTTTGCGAGGCGTTCAGCCTCGGTAGGGATTCTGCTTCTCTTCATCCTTGCTTATAAACTGCGACATGAGATCGTCTACCTGTTCCAAGGACTCAAGGCGGTAGAGAATATCCGAGATTGTTGAGATAGTAATCGGATGTTCTGCACGTGCCGCAAAGGCTAATGCATCGCGCATATTGTTGGCAGCATCGTTAATTGCAGCCTTAACTTGAGCAGAGAGAGCCATTTCGGACGTGCGCGGTTTCCTTACTATAGTAAACATGTGCGATTAAACGTCTATATCTATTGTGTAGTACAGGTACTAGTAATGCAAGTACGGATAACTACAACCAGATCCAGCCAATTTGGTATTGATCAAACCAAGGTTCAATGCCAATTGATTCCATCAGCTCATAGATAAGGCGTCCCTTGCCGTAGCGTTGACCATTTGGAGTCTTGATGTTGTCGTCTACTACAATCAGAGTGTTGTTGCGCAGGAATTCTTTGGCGCAAAACAACTCTTTAAGGTGATGGGCGGCAGGAGCCCAGTCGTTTCGCCAGTCAGTAATGTTGTACGAATCTAGGTACAGCACAGCAAGATCTTCAAATGCACCGAATGTCTCAAGAAATTCGACGGAGTCTGCTTCGTAGACCTCCGCATGTTTTGTACTGGAAAGAGCAAGTTCGCAGGCTGCGGGATCAATGTCTACCGACACCAAGCGTCCGGTCTTCTTGATGTCAATGTAGTTATCGAATAAAAGAGTCGAGCAACCATCACCTGTGTAGTTGTTTTCTTCTCGATATGTCCCTGTTTCAATGATCAACGGATCTTCAAACTCATCTAGGTGCTCAAAGATCTTTTCAAATGTTGCTGCACGGGCGCCAAGAGAAGGCTTGACAGTTGCAAAGTAATCTTCCCAGGTGCGTGCCATGCTAGAAATCGATCCTTGTGTATGCAATCTCTTGAGATTTTAAATCATTTTCATACTGTTCTGCTTCAATTGTTTCTACATCAATGAAAGAAAGTCCTTCGAGGCAGCCTGTGCGGCAGTCTTCGTCGAACTCAAAATAAAATCTCGTTAAGTTTGATGTCATGAGTTGCGCACCAAATAAAGATGAAGGTAAGGGTAAGCATGGCAATGCGACCGTTGACGCGCTCGGCATACCAAATGTGATCGTCAAGGTTTGTGTGTCGTTTCCAAAACTTAAGGTCGGGTGCTTCTTCCCAGATGAATTTTAGGAGGGCTGCTGGAACCCAGGAAACACACGACCAATAACCTTGGATGCCAAGCCAGAACTTGTTCATTGCCGTGAAAGGACTTCTGTAAAGAAGAGGTAGGCATCCATGCTAATCACGACAAGCATTGCGCCAAGGATCGAAGCAATCGCGTAGTTGAATCCGTCCATACCAACTGGTTGATTCATATGTTAAGTTAGCAGCAATATACAAAACCGTCGATGGTTGCTAAAATAAATACATCCGATCCTTGGATTAAAGCCAAGGACGAGCAACCAGAAGTTATGCGGTCACTAAATAAGACCGCAGCCAGAATTACGCTTAACGGTAAAAGGCACTATACAACACCGTTACCCACTGGACCTGCGCCGTCTGTAACTACTATCATTGGTGAGACAGCTTCCGAAGCAAACAAACGGAAGCTCGAAATGTGGTCTAAAAACAACCCAGGTGTTAAAGAGGCCGCTGCCGAAAGAGGTACCGCCATCCACTATGGTATGGAACAGTACCTTAAGGGAAATAAAAATCCAGAAATCAAAGATGAATATGCGGACTTTTGGGCGGGTATGCCAGGGATTCTTGATCAGTTTCAGGAAGTTCTCTGGGCTGAATCTCCCGTGCTGGACAAATTTAATTTTACTATTGGTGCTGATGACGTGGCTCGCGTCTGGGGTTGCGATCCCGAGGGCCGTGCTTGGGCTGGCGCTCCTGACATTATTGCTGTTGCCAATAACAAATTAACGCTTGCTGACCTAAAGACCAGCGTCAAACCCTATAGTCGCAAGTGGCCTAAAGACTTGGAAAAGGGCTCCCAAGAATGGAGGGATCTGCTCGGCGGTCACATGAAATTCAAAAAGACCTGCAAGCAGTTGGCAGCCTATGACATCGCCATCGAGCAAACCCTGGGTATGAGAGTTCAGCAGGCGGCAATCTTGGTATCGACTCCGATTCGCACTCAGGTATTCAAAATCTCACGCAGGTTTTTGGATTCTTTGCGCGATGACTGGTACAAGATTGTAGAGGAGTACTACACCCAGATTGAAAACTGTAACGTCTATGATCCCGACCTTATTTAACGACATTATTAAAGCCATTGTTAAGTGGTGGAAGCAGGTTTGGTTTGAAGCCAGGCTTAAGGCGCGGCTCACCATGATCGAATGGGAGAATCAAATTGAGGCTGAGCTTGAACGTGAGAAACAAAATAAACCAATCTATATTGAACATGAAATAGATACTCAACTCCAGACTGGTGAGTCCAGGAAACTGGGCGGAGCCATGGAGCTACGTGCACCTTGGTACAATGACCCCATACAACCCCAACGGCAAGATGGAGTGCAGGAAGCGCCTAGCGTGGACGATCGCCTGTGAGCAAGCTGTCGTAACAAAAGAAGACGCAATTACGTTGTACAACAAAATCATGAAAGATTTTGAAGCAACGGATAAGCGAAACAAATATAGAGAACGCGAGTCCAATAAGACTCAGTGATTTTAATTTTGTCTTGAGGAGTGCAACAGGTTGGGCACCGTAGGATAAGAAGACAACTCAGCCTCCCTCCTCATGGACATCACTGTCGGCATGGGTGAGTGGATGAATAGTCTCATGAGTCGCATGACGAATGCGGCGGATGGGGACTGTTTTTATCTACCCACGCTAATGCATCTCCATGCTTACAACTTGCTAAAGGAAAGCTGTTTCCCTGATAAAAACTTTAAAGTAACCGTAGAAACCCCCGTTGCAAACAAATGACGCAGAAGCAATACGCTGTTAAACCAGGGGAAATTCGACTAGATCTCCTCCCTATTGATTGGCCCTTTACTCCGCTCGGTGCACAGAAAGATCCTTATGTACTTGGTTGGCAAAAGCGGCCTTTCAGCGCTGATGAAATTGAAAAAGAACTTCTGTCAGGTAAGTGCAAAGCGGTTGGTCTCCATGGGGGTCCTGTCTTTAATCATCCCTACGGTTTGGTTTGGGTTGATGTGGATGGAGCAAGCATCTACAAACTTGTGGAAGAAATCTCTGGTCTTCCGTTCAACGATGCACTTCCTCCAACGCTCACCATTCTGAGCGGTAAGCCTGGACGCGAACGCAAGCTATACCGCGTAGAAAAAAGAAAGCACGACTCTTTTCTCCGTAATAAGTACGTCTGGCACAGCAAAGAAGTAGCCGACGAAAAACTTGAGATTCTTTGGACCCGGCACCAAGGGGTGTTAATGGGCTTGCATCCAGAGACCGATGGTTACTTCACCGCAGAAGGGCAGGGTTTTGAATGGATTGATCGTTTGCCGGAAATGCCGGCCTGGTTACTGCACGGTATCGTTAATAAAAACGTACAGCAAGGTAAACCTCCGCAGGAAATTACGCGGCGAGTAACAGCTGGCAGTGTTGTTCAATCAACAATTGGACAAGAACGGGAAATTCAAAACGCAAAGGAAGCGGCTTGGGCATTACCTCCTGAAGTTGCAGACGACTACGATCTCTGGATCATTGTTGGGCAGACGCTTCATTCCGTTGATGAATCCTTGCTAGACGAATGGGATGCCTGGTCTAGGCAATCGGAGAAGTATCAAGAAGGTGAATGCCATAGACGCTGGCTCTCCTTCACAAAGGGTGGTGGCCGCACGGCTGGGACTCTTTTCCACATGGCAAAGGAGAATGGTTGGTCTCCTTCTCAGGACTATCGTGCGTTTGGTGTTGATGATGAGACACTGGAGCATGTTTCAAAACTGGTTGAACAAATTGACGAGGATTTAAAACAAATGGCATCTGTTCCAGCGGTGGTTGAGAAAGATAAAGCTGAGGCTTGGAGTAATACGCACCAAATGCTGGCGCAGAAAACAAGCAAGAAAAAAGAAGAGAAGGAAGATAAGCGGCTTTCATCGGATGTCATTGCGGATCGTGTGTTCGACATGTATACAGGCAATCTCCGGTACAGTCAACCTCATGGTCAGTTCTTCTTATATGACCAGCGGAAAGGATTATGGGAACCTTTAACAAAGGTTGAGATGCTCGGGAGCCTGCGCGAAAAGCTCAAAACCCTTGTCACCGTAGAAAACGAAAAGTTCAAAGGGTTCAGCACGAACCTCATGAACGACATTTACTCGCAACTGCAATCGATTATTCCTTTTGATGAATGGTACGACGGCTCCAGGTATCTGCTATTCACTAATGGAGTCTTGGATGTTGAGACTAAAGATCTGATGGAGTTCCAGCGGGATCTTTACCTCACGCAGCAGATGCCCTACGACTACGATCCTGCCGCCACATGTGAAGAAATTATTAAATGGCTGAAGCATACGCAGCATGACAGCTACCAGCGGGCACAAGTTCTGCGTGCCTGGCTCAGGGCAACACTGCTGGGGCGCCATGAAATTCAGAAGTTTGTTGAAATCGTGGGACCTGGTAAGTCCGGTAAGTCCACCTACGCAAACCTTGCTGTTGCATTGGTTGGTAAGCAAAACACCTACTCAACAGACTTTGAAAACCTGGAGAAGAACCGGTTTGAGGCCGCAAGTTACATGGGTAAAAAGCTGTTGCTGTTCCAGGATGTTGATCGATGGGGTGGTTCTGTCTCCAAGCTAAAAGCAATCACGGGTGGTGACTGGATTCGCTCGGAACGTAAGTATCAAACGGAAAGTCAAGATCCATTCCAGTACCACGGGATGGTCATGATTACAGCTAACGAAGCCATTCAATCCACTGATTACACATCTGGTCTTGCTCGTCGCCGCTTGACCATTCCTTTCGACCGTCCGTTTGCCGGTGGCCAAGCAGAACAAAAAGAACTAATCAAATTTGACAACAAAGGTAATCCGCAAGGTGTTTTTGCTCCTCTCCTGGCTGGTCTCGTCAACTGGTTGCTGGATATGACAGAGGAGGACATGCGTTCCTATCTCATGGAAACTGGTAAGAATGTCTCGTTCTTCCAGCGGTATGAGAAGACGCAAAGCCTGCGCTCTAATCCACTACTGGACTGGATGGACCATAAAGTTGTCTTTGATCCGAACGTCAGCTCTCCCGTTGGCTTCTGTAAGGTGCAGCCGGGCGGTAGCTCCGGTTACTACGACAACTGGGACAAATGGCTCTATGCAAGCTATGCAGAATTTTGCCGTAGTTGCAACGTTGGCATCATGTCGCGTGGTCGTTTTGAGCCCTTGTTCCTAGACATCTGCCGTCACCAGTTGAAGATCAATGTCTACGGCGTCAAGAACAGCAAAGGACTACGCATCGTAAATGCTGTTGTCCGCGATTCAAATAAAACGCAGTACGAAAGCTATCCTTCCATTGTTGAGGTTGCGGCTAACCCCGAAAAGTACAGCGAATTCTATGGGGCCTCCTTATCAACAACTACCGATGAGATAATGGATGAAAATGCAATAGACATGTGAGCAACGGACGCCATCTCATCTTGGATCTCTATGACTGTGATCCAGGGATCCTTGATGATTACGAGGAGCTTCAACGATTGTTAGAGGCTTCTCTTGTGATGGCAAAAGCTACGATCTTACGCATCATCGGTGAAAAATTCAAGCCGCAAGGCGTGACATTGCTGGCACTACTCGCTGAATCGCATGCGTCGATTCATACCTGGCCTGAGATTGGGTATTGTGCAATCGACCTCTACACTTGTGGTGATACTACACAAACACACAAGGCCGCAAGATTTTTATCGGAGAAGTTAAAAGCAGGTACTGTAGCGCAGAAAGAGTTAGAACGGTCAGTAACTCCGACCTAGCTGGCGTTCTAGTTCTTCAATCTTTTTATCCTTTTCTGATTTGATACCAAGTGCTCCTGATAGCGCGCCGCCAAGACCCATCCCAAGAGCAACGCCTACTTCATCACCAATAAAACGGCCTGCTGCGCGTCCCAAGTGTTCCCCAGTAATTGGTTTTGCATCTTTTAAAAGAGCTTCAAACGCAGATCCAATGTTTATATCCGTTCCGGGGACGGTTTTGCTCTTATTGAGCATTGCCATTTTCATAAGATTGTTATCTAAATGCGCTGCAGCTTGAGTATTAATTAAATTCTCAACTTGATTAAACCCTTGTTCCATTACTTGTTGAGCAGTAGCGCCTAGTTGCTTGCGTTGTTCTGGAGAAAGATTTTCCAATGTCTCCAGCCCGGCACGTGCTTGGCTAGCCGCTCCTACGGACGTATGATATTTTTTAAAAGTTTCAGGATTAACTCCATATTTACCAGCAAATGCTTGTGGATTTTGCAAAGCTTCGTTTAAAAGTTGAGCGGAAGTTTGCTCTTTTATCTCTTGTTTAATCTGTCCTTTTGCGTAGCGAGCTTGTTCGGCTGCTCCTTTAGCTAAAGTTTTTTGTCCTGTTGTTCGGCCTATAGTTGCTAAGACGCCTTCTTGATTTTTCAAAGCGTTAGGATTAATTGCTTTACCTATACGTGCTCCAATAGATTTTCCTAATAAGCCAATGCCTACACCGCCAGCAATTCCCGCCAAGGTTTGAATCGCAACCTGAGCTGGCGGCGTGTCAGTACCAAGTTGGGTAAGGCCTGCTGTTCCGCCAAGTAGCGTTCCTTCTACAGCTTCTTGAAATAAATCATTTTGTTGTAACTGTAGAAACTTCCCGGCAAGCGCAGCTTGATTCATAATATAGTTTTTTTCTAGTCTACGTTCTTTTAATTTTCGGTATAGTAAATCAAGTTACTCTTGATTGCCTTGACAAAGAAAACAAAAGTATTGTGGTGTGGTGACATTGTCGCCATGACTGGCTTCGCACGCGTCACTGAAAACGTCATCTATCGCCTGAAGGATGATTTTGAGATTGTTGTCCTCGGCCACAACTGGTGGGGTGATCCGTGCGATCAACAGAAAGATTTCAAGATGTATCCGTCGTCCAACCGGTTCCAAACGGCGCCTTTTGGTGAGCAGCGCATTCGAGAGATCGTAGAGAAAGAAGAGCCGGATATCGTTTTTTCAATTAACGATATGTGGATTATTAATGAGCAATACCGGCAAATTGAAGACCTGCACAAAGCAGGTAAGTTCAAGTTCGTTGGTTATGCGCCAATGGATTCGTATGGGTGGATTGGTTGCCTAGCCGATACCGCCAACAATTGGGACTCCATCATTTCCTATACGGAATTTGGTGCACACGAATTTGTGAAAGGTGGCATCAATAAGCCGATTGCCGTCATCCCTCACGGTGTTACACCTGGTCAGTTCTATCCCAAGGACAAAGCGGAATGTCGTCGCAAGCTGGGTCTTGATGAAGACCTTTTCATCGTGTTCAACGGAAACAGGAATCAGTTCCGTAAACGGATTGACATCACCATCAAGGCATTTGCTGAGTTTGCTATCGGACGCCCTGATGCCCGCCTGTACCTCCACATGGGCATGAAGGACCAGGGCTGGGATGTGATGAGCCTCTTCGGTAGGGAAATGTCAAGGGTGGGTTTGGATCCCAACGGGCGCATCATCATGACGGCACAGACGGAAGGGCCGCCGAACGTATCAGTGGACATGCTCAACACCATCTATAACGCCTGTGATGTGGGCATTAACACCTGCAAAGGTGAGGGCTGGGGTCTTGTCAACTTTGAACACGCTGCATGTGGTGTGCCCCAGGTGGTGCCTGACCATACATCATGTAAGGAGATCTTTGAGGGCTATGGGGAGCTGATCCGTTGCGACCACGTTGATGTGGATACCAATTACGGACGTGAGATGCCTTGCCCCTCCTCCGAACACCTGGTAGAGATCCTAGACCAACTGTACGAGGTTCCTGAGATCTGCGACGAGATTGGTGAGAAGTGCTACCAGCGGGCTACTGATCCTCAATTCTCATGGGATACAGTTGCGTCTCAATTTGGCGGCATCTTTGAGGATGTGATGAACCAGGTGGATCACTCAGTCCAACCTGAGATCAATGTTGAGATTGGCGAGAAGCCCAAAGCACGTAAGAAGAAAGGTAAACCGATGCGTCGTGAGCTGGCAGGTGCCGTAAAGTAAGCGGGCGACGAATGGGTGACCCGGCCTCTGCTGAAAAGCAGGGGCTTTTTTGTTGCGCGCTGATACAAAACTAGGGGGTAACGGTCGGACTTTGGGCGGACTTTCCGACTTTGGGGGTATTTCTATCTTTAATCACACGAGAGCCCTTACACTTTGGGGGGTTAAAGTGTAAGGGTAGTAGGATCACGTTCTCAGCTTGGTCTCACGGTAAGAAACCCTTACACTTTGACCCCCCGAAATGTAAGGGAAGTTTTTAGAATAAAGGTGAAACCGGGGGTAAAGTCGGAAAGTCCACCCATCCACTCCATCTCATTTCAATTCATGGCAAACATCCCCAAAAAGATCGCCTCCCTGGTAAAGGAGCACGACTCTTTCCGCTACGTACCAAATGCCGAGCGGCTTAGTACTGATGAACTAACGGCAAACGGGCTTTACAAGGGCTATCCCTGCCCCCATGGACACGACATTCGCCTGCTTGACAATCACTCCTGTTATCTGTGCGCCGGCAAAATTCGTGACAACATCTGTGGTTTCGACTTGAACTACATGCAGGAGGAGTACAAACGCAAGTATGCGGACCTGTGGAACCAGATAGCGGTTGGCGACCCTGGTGAGTGCTGGGAGGCATCGGGATTGACGCAGAAACGCATCTGCTTGCCCTCCTACCGGTCGCTGTACGCCAGGGACAAGTCAACCAACGTCACCGCCCACAAGGCGATCTACCAATGCGCTTGGGGGGATGTGGGTGCGTTGTTCGTGACGAGAGTATGTGGGAACAAAACGTGTCTCAACCCTCTTCACTTGGTCTCAAATTGGAACCGCTTATTTCCTCCCAGTGTGATCAGCCCTTTTGATTATGCTTTCCAGCCTGAGAAATTAATGCAGTATCAACAAGTGCAAGATGCAAATCAACTCAAAGTATTACGCGAGCGTTATTACAAGTGCACCATCCAGAACCCTTTAGTTAACCAAAACAACTCCGATTATGATAGTGAATATATACAGTATTACCAATCCGAATGGCAAGAAACCAGTTGAGTCAACCTCAACGGACCCAGGCAAACCCCCTGGTTCTTGGTACCTTTTCGGAAACTGCCGCTCGTAATCTGCACGGTTCTCTGGGCCCCAAGAATCGTGTTATTGGTTATGCAGACACTTTCCAAAACTCCAATGGTGGTTTTGGTGGCGGCACTTACAACCATTGGTTCCAGATTAATATTGAGGCTCCGGCATGGATTATTCTTGTCAAAGGTGCACCTAGGCCTAATTACATTCAGGTATCTGCTTACGACCTTGATAAAATACCCATCGAAGGTAATGCCATATTTGAGGCAGATTCTTTAGCAACAAGTTCTAACGGACAAGTGTATATACCGTATTTAGATACGGTAATGAATACACAATCAGATTTATATAATCAATTCTCTTCTGTTCGCCTTGATCGTGGCGATGAACGCTACTATCCATTAGAGAAAGGTAGCTACTTAATTTGCATTTCGTCAACACGCAATGAACCAATAGCCTACAACGTTGCTGTTGTTGTTGAATTCCAAGAAACAATTGCATTTTTTGAATTAGAAGACGAAGACGGAAGTGTTGCTCTACAAGAGTCCACTCCTTTTACGGAAAACATTATTTCTCCAATTGCAATTAATACAACTGTTCTTGATAATTCTTATGCTTTCACGGATCAAAGCTGTATCATCAACAACGGTATTACTGTAACAATTCAAGGATTGGGCATTTGGTATATTGGCACGGCTCCAGAAAATGAACAAAACAAAATTATATTGGAGCCAGGGGATGATGCTTATTTCGACACAATACATGATCATTCGCTTTCCGCCTGGAAGCAAGCATGGGAGAATGAACATCATGAGGATGATCCCTTCCCCAGCATCCTTGTTCCGCTGACAAACAGACCATGATCAAACGTTTACTGGCCTGGTTTAAAGGGAAAAGCAAAACAACAGAACATCCTTGGCATCTCTATTGCAAAGAGAATCCACACTCGTTGGGCTGTCGTGTTTATGACATCTAAAAGATAGAATGAGGGAAATGGAATATAACCATGGACAAACTTAACCAGTACCTGGAAATAGCTTTAGCTATTCACGCCGCTTGCTCAGCCATTACGGCGTTAACTCCTACGCCAAAAGACGACAAACTTGTCGGCAAACTCTACAAACTGATCGAGATTGGTGGTCTTGTTATTGGCCGCGCCAAACAACGTTGATTAATCGGGAAGAGCTTGAAACCAAAAGCAAACTCCTCCTTGTTTTTCGACCCACTCTCTTGTTGCGTACGCTTCTGCTTTCGGAAGTGTTACGCACTTTTTTTCTCTGCCAACTTCCCAGCAGATATTTACGCGTATATAGGGCTCTTTGTATTTTTTCACGTCAGTAGTCCCAACGCACGCGTGGTTTTCCTTCCCTGATGCCAAGGTGAACAAATCCTTTGGGGGCACCGTATCCTAGCGAATAGGGCCATTTGGCATCACACCAGCTCTGCACCGTGTACGTGTCAATTCCTTCTACGTAAAAATCAATAGCCCCCTTGGAAGGAGCGTCATAGGTGTGTTCGCTATTCTTGGCACCACCCACTTGTGTGTTGATGGGCTCTGGCCTAGAAGCACTGGTGATAACGAGCGGTTTGTTACCGAAGTTGGTCCGCACCTTTTCCAAAAAAAGACATAGTTCTTTTGCTGTGTCACATTGGTATTGCTTGGTAAAACGACGTTTCTCTTGATTAAGCGTCAGCTCACCATACGTAATATGTGGCGTAATTTTGTAGCTGAATGGGCTCCAGGGATTGAAATTATTGCTATGTGGATCTTTACTGTCTTGCTTGCCGCCGCTATTTTGCAGCTGACGATCCATGATCTGGATTAATTTTGTACTGTAGTCGGGATCTGTTGCATAGCCCTCTTTAACTAACAGCTGTGCACACTCGTTACGTGACGCGGCCCTATTAACGCCTTTAAAACGCCCAAAGTCTTTGTACCAACGGTCAACAAGATAGTGGACGCATGTTGTTAAATCTGGGAAATCAATAAAGCCGGCTTGAATAGTAATCCATTTGCCATTGATGAATTCTTGTGTGCTAACTGTAGAGCCAGATCCCTTTAGTCCAAACGCGTTCCAAGTACCAGAGAAGTGTTTCCCCCAGCCTGATTCAAGTGCCCACTGTGCACAAACGCATTCGGGAAATTTTGCTCCCGCCTCTTTTGCGGCTGCGTATACACCTTCCCACGTATTGGAATGAGTGGGCAAAGGAGTTGGCTTGGCTCGATATTTAAGCTCAAAAGTCTCCAGGACAGAAGGATGAATCTGCCCTTGGAGCCACTCCCAGGCATCAATCTGATGCTGTTCTTTCTTAAAGAATTCTGCAGCGTCTGTGAGTTTAATTGACATATCGACCCGAGTCTTTTGTCAACTCTAGGTCAGGTCAATAATTACACAGATTCGGACTCCTGCACTTCATCTTCTTCTGGTGCGTACTCCAGGGTGTCCATTAGTTGCTTTACTAGATCAATAGACATGGCAATTAAATTACCATCATTTGTAGTACGCGCAGATCCGTAAGAAGTAATAGCGGAAGCCAGTTCACTCTTTTTGCACGGCATGAGATAAAAGCAAAGATTTATTCTACGGTTTTTCCGGCCAAGTTACGTTCCAAGGGAACCCTTCTTGTAGGGGGACATCACGTAAATCTTGTCGATATTCTGCCCAGGTTTTTTGATCTACTGGCACATCAAGACCCTGAGTCCAATCTGATTCAATAAGTAGTTGAGTACGTCGCTCTCTCACTTCATTTTTTTTCATTTCTGTGCGCTCTTTAATTTCGTCTGACGTAGCAGCTTGGATTGTCCACGTTTCAAACCATTGTCCTTTTTTATTTGGAGCTGCGGAACGAATTAAATTTTGAGTATGATTAATTTCTGGTGGTTCAGTTAATGTAACTGGACGCACGTTAAACATATCAACAACAGATTCATCAATGACATCTGGAAAACTAATGTGTTTATTTTCGTACTTTAAATCTGTAAGCGTATATGGATAGCGATCTACCTCGCCATCTTTGTTTAATCGGACGTAAAACATAACTCTCCTGTCAGTTCAAAAAGCTGTTCTTTAATAACAGCATGGATAATAATTGCCTTTGCTTGCTGTGCTTTATTTTCTTTTAAAAGATTGCGCAAGTTGCCTTTAAAATCTTGCATATTAACATCTTCTTCATATTCTATTTCAATTTTTTTAATTGCTCTTTCAAAATTATCAATATCAATTTGATAAGAAAAAATTTCTTCTTCTCGTGCTGCCAGGGCTTGCTTAAGAATGCTGACTTTTTTTGCTTGTGTTGTCATTGTGTAATCACATAAAAGCTAAAGAGTAACTTCCGAGTGTGCCCGGAATTACCGCTGCTGGATCGGAATATTTTACACCAAATCCAGTGGAGTCATTCCAGGGGTAAACCGCAACATACGGACTCGTTGTAGAAGATACAGCTACAAGGTCATTTGTTTTTGATACTGCTACAGTATAACTTGGCCCTGGCGGCAATGTGGATGGATTTGAAAATTTACTACCAAAACCGGTTATTTGATTAAAAGCATATGCTTCAAGATACGGTGAATCTGTGCCAGAGGTAAA
>Ga0129333_10003095_pt1 | contig 15533 bp, 24 predicted proteins | sample CPB6_08_DNA_FD_94474 | JGI IMG/M metagenome (GOLD analysis project Ga0129333, IMG submission 94474) | Freshwater to marine salinity gradient microbial communities from Chesapeake Bay, USA - CPBay_Sum_0.6_0.8_DNA | ecosystem: Environmental > Aquatic > Marine > Coastal | place: USA: Chesapeake...
GCCATTAGCCAAAGCCATGTTCCTTTAGCGGTCCATAGATTTATGAAAAAATATGGTACTTTTGTTGGAACTTTTAAAACCGAAAATAATAGAATTTCCAATATTTATAAATTTAATTTTTAAATTAAATAAATAAATAAAGCGGCCAAAAAATAAATATTATTAAAAAATTAAAAAAAAATTAATTAAATAAAAATTTATATTATTTAATATAAAAATTTTCCTATTTTGCTAGCGTAGTAAGATTTTTTCCAATATATAATTTAATTTTTTTTATAAATCCAATTTCTCGTGAAAGTTATAAAATATTAGTTTATAATTATATTATCTCCACCCCTTAAAAGAAGGATAAAATATGTTAAACGTATTATTGCTTACTGCATTAACAGCTGTTGTATCGTCTGTAATGTCTTACACCTCAGTATATCTTATTATTGTTTGTTTTGAAATCCATGATAAGTTATTTCATAAAAGCAGAAGAACAGTTGAAGAAATTATTGTCGACAAAGATGGCAATGTAACCTACCTGTAAATCAAACTAGCTAAGGATCTAAAAAATCCTGCTACGCTAGCGATGCGAGATTTTTTTAATATATAAATTAAATTTTTTTAAAATACCAAATTCTCGTGAATATTATAAAAAATTTGATTTTACAAATTTCAATAAAATTTTTTTATATTATATAAATTAAATTTTTTTAAAATACCAAATTCTCGTGAAAGTTATAAAACATTAGTTTATAATTATTATATCTTCAACATCCTAACAAAGGAATAAAAAATGGAATTTACCATTAAAATCGACGAAAAATTCTTTATTGAATTATTCAACAATCCACAATCAAATGAAAATCCAAATGTATATTTGGTACCTGAAATCGAAGCTTATGTTGCCGGTGAAGATAATGATCTCCAATATGTTCTTTTTCGTGAACTAGGCGGTATTGATTTTCTTGATTCAAATAATGAAAATATTGATCCAACCGATGAAACAATTGATTGGGATAATATGATCGATCAAGCCACTGAATTATTTATTAATTTTTATAATTTAAATATTAAAAAATAATTAAAATAATTGCGGTCCTGTTTAAATAATAAAAATAATTAAATTAAATATTAAATAAATAATAATTAAATAATTAATATTAATAATAAATAAATTTAAAATTCTCATCTCGCTAGCGCAGTGAGATTTTTCCAATATATAATTTAATTTTTTTTATAAATCCAATTTCTCGTGAAAGTTATAAAATATTAGTTTATAATATTATTATCTTCACCCAATCAAAACAATCCTTTCAAAGGAATATTATGAAAAACTTTTTACTCGTCCAATTGTTGACAATCCTTCATGAAATGGGGATCACCAATCAAATTGAAATCGAAGATGATAATACTCGCGGCGTTCTTTTCACAAAATTGCATGCAGATTTACCACACAACGATATTTTCTTCGAAGTAAATAATGAATTTAGTGAGTTCCCATATCAAAAATTGTCAATCCTTCAGTATATTGAATTGCCTGAAAGTTACGGTTTTAATACTGTTGAAGAGCTCATTTTTGAAGCTGATAACCTCCAACGTGTTGCTTATAATCTTCTTTGCATCATTGCGTCAGGTAAATATGCGCCTATAATTGTTAAAGAATAACGAGATAATGCTTATTATTGTCTGATCCAATGTAATTGTTGATAGGATTAAAAATCCTGTCGCGCTAGCGCAGCAAGATTTTTTACTTACTTGTATCGATAGAAGAATTATGATGAGTGAATTAGAGATGCAACAATAAAAGATTATCTCATTTATTTCATATAATTTTCTTTTTATCTTTTATATCTTTAAAGGTATTAAATAAATTTAACTGGCAATTACAACCCTTAATTTTAAAATCCTATCGAACTAGCGCAACGAGAATTTTTTTCTAATATATAAATTTAATTTATTTTAATAACCAGGATTCTCGTGAAAGTTATAAAACATTAATTTATAATAATATTATCTTCCACACTCACAAAGGATATTCCTTATGACAAAGATACAAATGCAAAATTTGCGTAATATGTATGCAGGTTTATTAACTCAATTAAAGAATGAACATAAAGTTTTAAATTGGGGTACTACTCGTGATCACAATGCAGATAGCTTTTTATTAGAAACACATCTACACGGTGATTATGATGATTTTTATTTAGTGTATACTGAAGACGATCATTTCAATTCTCAAACTGCGTCAGTGTATGTTTTAATTGGTAAATGTAATGAAAATGACGTTTGGAATTTAGAAAATTATTCAGGACCATTTAAATTGGCTGCAGATACTTCAATCGCAGAATTAGCTGTACAAATATTCAGAACAATTTAATTAATATTGTTTAAATTACTGTAAAATCCGGCCCGGGCTTTAATAATAATGTGATTATCCAGCACCGGCAATTATCTTATTAAAGAATTAGAAATTTCTTGCAACGCTAGCTCTGTGAGATTTTTATATATTAAAATTAAAAATTTATATAAAATAAAAGTTCGTGAAAGTTATAAAAAATTAGTTTATAATTATATTATCTTCCACCCTTAAAAAGGATAAATATAAATGAGAAATTTATATAAAAATGAAATGATTGCCTTTATTTTAAGACAACCTTGCCAAACAGCTTCCGGCCAAGAATTGGTTAGAATTTATAAAAATGTTGCCGTTCAAAATGGTTATGAAATTAGCCAAAGCCATGTGCCTTTAAATGTTCATAAATTTGCTAAAAAATATGGTACCTTTATTGGTTCATTTAAAACTGAAAAAGGTAGAACTTCAAGTATTTATGAATTTAATTTTTAATAATTAAATAAATAAAATAAAATTGTTGTTAAAAATAAATAATGGATTATTAAAATAATAAAATATTAAATATAAAAAATTAAATAAATAAAAATTTAAAAAATCTTTTTGCGCTAGCGCAGCTAGAATTTTATATTATAAATTTATTATATTCTTTAATCCAAAATTCTCGTGAAAGTTATAAAACATTAGTTTATAATATTATTATCTTCACCCAATCAATCCAGGAGTTTTAAAATGGATTTATTAAGTAACTTTTCTGTTATTTGTTTCGTTGGCCTTTTAACCTATGTTTTTGTTGAGCTTATTATGAATCTGATTAAAAGATAATTAAAATAAAAACGGGAGATCGGGGATATTTAGTGGAAAGAGAAATAATATCCCCATCGGTCCTGTTTTTCTTTCTGCGCTAGCGCTGCGAGATTTTTTCCAATATATAAATTTAATTTTTTTTATAATCCAATTTCTCGTGAAAGTTATAAAAAATTTATTTATAATTATTATATCAACGTGCATCTCAAAAGGAGAAAACAAATGAGATTTTTTGATGATTTAGAAACCAGAAAAATGCTGGATAAAGAAATTGCTTATGGTCGTGAAGATGATGACTGGGGTGATTATGAATTCCCTGAACTCCAAAATCGTGTTTTAAAAACATGCGGTAATTGCGACCATCCAAAAACTTGGTGTACATGTTCAGAAGCCGAAAAAAGAGCTATGAGACGTAAAGAACAAATCAAAGCCAGAACAACTAAAAAAGCTGATAAATTATTTAAAAAATAAATAATATTATTATGTTGTTATAATGTTATGGATTATTAATTAAATAAATAATTAAATAAATAAATAAATATTTGCCTTAAAGAATTTGAAAAAATTCTCTTCGCGCTAGCGCTGCGAGATTTTTTAATATATAAATTTAATTTATTTTAATATTCCAAATTCTCGTGAAAGTTATAAAACATTAGTTTATAATTATATTATCTTCCCCCCCTTAAAAAGGATAAATATAAATGAAAAATTTATATAAAAATAAAATGTTAAGTTATGCGCGTGAATGCGAAAATGGTTGTGTAAGTTTAAGAGAATTGGTTTGTGTATATAAGGATTTTGGTAGGTTTGAATTAGGGAGAATGGATTTGGATTTGAGATATGTGAGAAAAAGAGTTGAAAAGTTTTGTAGAAAATATGGTGTTGAAATTTCAGAAATTCAAATGAATAGTTTAAATAATGAAAAAGTAAAAGTTAAAAATTGGTATAAATTTTAATTTATATTGATTAATTGTTGTGTTGATAAAGTATTATATAAATTAAATAAATAATTAAATAAATATTTGTCTTAAAGAATTTGAAAAAATTCTCTTCGCGCTAGCGCTGCGAGATTTTCCAATATATAAATTTAATTTATTTTATAAGTCCAATTTCTCGTGAAAGTTATAAAACATTAGTTTATAATTATTATATCCTGACACTAACATACAGTAACCTTTCACAAAGGAATTCAAAATGTCTAAACCAACCATTCAAGATCTCATGAATACCATTGCAGCTCTTCAAGCCCGTATTGAAAATTTAGAGGCAGAAAAGACAATTAAACGCGGCGGCCGAGCTCAAGTCCAAAGGATTATTAAATCCTACGCGAAACTCAATGGTCATTATTTCAAGCTCAATACTGATATCATGCCTGCTGATGAAGTTACTGCGATTGTGGATAAAATCAAAGGATTACTCGAAACAGATTCCTTCAAAGCGCCTATCGAAAAAATGCAACTTGGCCGTGCGATCCTCAGTAAACTCAATGCAGAAAAACCTGAACTATACTTCTGGACTCCTAATCAAGAACAACTCATGTATGGTCCTGTGCGTGCTGGCATGAAGAATACTGGTGAGTCTGAACTGTTCCAAATTGATTTAAATTATTTAATTGATTTAGGTAATGCTGTTGAAGAAAAAACTGGTAAAACTGCTCTTGAAAATCAATTAAACTTTGAAGAATTCAAAAAGTTCGAAGTTGAAAATGAAAAAATCAAGAAATTACAAAATAAATTAAATGAATTAAATAACAAATAAATATTGATTATATAATTCAAAATTTGTTGAATTCCGGTACCGGCCATGAATGACTTAACTTATATTGATGTATCATAAAAAAATCAATTTTCCTGCGCGGGCATTATATTTCATTCAAAATTCTCATCGCGCTAGCGCTGCGAGAAAATATACCAATATATAAATTTAATTTATTTTAATAATCCAAATTCTCGTGAAAGTTATAAAACATTAGTTTATAATTATATTATCTTCACCCCCTTAAAAAAGGAAAATGCCAAATGGCTAAACAAACAATTCAAGATCTACTCGAAATGATCACCGCGTTACAAAATCGTATTGAAGTATTGGAATCCGAAAAAACCACAAAGCGTGGTGGACGTCCTCAAGCTGAAAAATCAGTTAAGCCTTATGCAAAATTAAATGGTCATTATTTCAAGCTCAATACCGAAATCATGCCAGCTGATGAAGTTACTGCGATTGTTACTCAAATCAATTCATTACTCCAAAATGAAGATTATAAAGCATCAATTGAAAAAATGCAACTTGGCCGTGCCATTCTCAGTAAACTCAATGCAGAAAAACCTGAATTATATTTCTGGACTCCAAATCAAGAAAAATTAATGTATGGTCCTGTACGCGCTGGTATGAAGAATACTTCAGAAACAGAATTATTCCAAATTGATTTAAATTATTTAATTGATTTAGGTAATGCTGTTGAAGAAAAAACTGGTAAAACCGCTCTTGAAAATCAATTAAATTTCGAAGAATTCAAAAAATTCGAAGTTGAAAATGAAAAAATCAAGAAATTACAAAATAAATTAAATGAATTAAATAACAAATAAATAAATAAATAAATATTTAATTAAATTAATTAAAATATCCAATTCAATTATCAATAAAATCTAAAAAATCTTGTCGCGCTAGCGCTGCGAGAAATTTTACTAATATATAAATTTATATTTTTTATAAGTTTATTTCTACGTGAAAGTTATAAAACTTTAGTTTATAATTATATCACCTGAATTAAACACCTACATACAGGAGATTGCCAATGAGCAGCATTTTTTGTAATTCAAATTTCTTAAATCCCAACAATCCTTATCCATATCGCAGTGCAGCTGAATATGAAGCATGGATTGATTCTTGGGGTGATCAAGCAGCTGATGAATATTTTTCAACACATCCTGAAGCTGTTAATTATCGTTCAACCAGTCAACGTAATCATGATTATATTCCTGATCCTGAAGATTGTCCAGCTGGTACCTATCAAAGATAAATAAACATGATTGCATTCGTTGTCTTTGCTTTTTATTTTGTTGTTTTGTTTTTTGGTTTAATCTTATCTTAAACTGACATGCGTGGGATTGAAAAATCCCGCTGCGCTAGCGCTACAAGATTTTTTCTTTAATCTAATAAAATTACTTTTTAATAAGTTTTAAATTTACGTGTAAGATAATAAAGATTAGTTTATAATTATATTATCTTCTACCTGCTACAAAGGATATCAAATGGAAGCTTCTATTTCATTCGAAAGTTTTATGCAACAATTACAATTTACTGTCAATTTAATCGATGTTAAGCAAATCAAGGTTACCTATGAAAATCAAGATGAAATTGCTCGTATGTTCGATTCAGAATTTCCAGGTTTTAAAGACCTTCGAACTTTTGCATGGGGATGGGATGAGTACTGGGAAATGAAAAATTCAGAATTATTGGCTATGTGGTTATATGATAATATTTATATGGCTCGTGGGCCTGAAGAAGATTTTAATCATTGGGATGCAACTGATGATGAAAATTTCCCTAAAATCGCTGATTCTTTAAAAATGTTTGATTAAGCGTATAGGTTTATTATTATGTCTCTTGAAAATTTCTATCTAATATGCAAAGAGGAATTTGAAAAAAATAGCGCTTCAATGAATGACACCTTAAAAGCACATGGTATGCATAAACCTGGCAAATTTTGTGAAGATACAATCACAGAAATATTTCGAACTGTTGAATTGGATTATTTTTCTCATGGCAAAAATACTCACATTAAATTATCACCTGATCAACAAGTAGTGTATGGTGGCAAAAAGAAATTTCAAGCTGACGGTTATATCCCAAGTTTAGGTATGTATCTAGAAAGTAAATGTCATTCATTCGGTATGTCAGGTACATGCAATGAAAAATTAGCAGGATTTCTAGATAAAGCTTTTCTTTATGATAAGCCTTGTTTATTAATTTTAGGCGGTGAATTTGAATTATATATGCACGCTGAATCAAATATTATTTTAGCAATGGATAATCAATTTGATATTACACCTGAACAAAAAATAATTGCTGAACGTTCTTTTATCGGGCAATCCACAAAATATTTATTAGAACATAAAGGACTTAAAATCTGTAAATTATCAAACCTTAAAGCATTTTTACAGCAACAAAAAAGTATTAATGCTATATCAGCTTAAATGCTTAAAATTTCTCATCGCGCTAGCGCTGCGAGATTTTTTAATATATAAATTTAATTTATTTTATAAGCCCAATTTCTCGTGAAAGTTATAAAACATTAGTTTATAATTATTATATCTTAATGATAACAACCCCTAAACAAAGGAAGACAGCATGGAAAAATTTTTTAGATTGCCTGCATGTTTCGAAAATGATGATTTCTGCGGCGTACGTCAAACTACCCGTGATGAACGTATTGAATGGACCAAAAACAGAATTGAAAATGGTGAATCAATTTCTGATTGTGCCGGTGAACCTTTAATGGCGCCAAGTATCAAATGGGTACCTTTAAATGGCAAAATGTGGCAAGTAATTGCTTCTCGCGCCTCTGTTCCATTCACTGATCCTTCATCACGCTTTGGCAAATTTAAAGGTTTTGGTTTGGTACAAAATCTGATCACAGGCGAACAATTGTTTGTTAAATCAGATATTATCAAAAGATGCCTAAATCCTCTCGCTGATTGGGAAACAATTATCTCTTAAATTAGATAATACCCCTGCGTAAATAACAAAGTCGGTTTACCATAACTGACTCAATCACTGCACCGTGGGATTGAAAAATCCCGCAGCGCTAGCGCTGCAAGAAATTTTATACTCTAATAAAATAAAAATTTTTAATAAGACTAAACTCACGTGAAAGTTATAAAAAATTAATTTATAATTATATTATCTTCACCCCCACAATAAAGGATACGTATGCGCACCAACGCTCCTTATCAAAATGCAATGATTAATTTCATTAAAGAACAACCTTGTCAAATGGCTAGTGGTCAAGAACTTGTCCGTGTTTATAATACTGTGGCTAACTATGTTAATCCAGAAATCAGCCGTCGTCATATTCCATTAAATGTTCATGCTTTTGCTAAAACTTATGGTACAAAAGTTGGTACATTCATCACTGAACATGGTCGTCGCTCAGCTCTCTATCAATTTAACTTTAACGTTTAAAGTCATCCTCTATTTACTTTGGAGAAATATGTCAACATATAATCGTAAAAAAAATCCTTTAAATGACGCGTCTCATGTTAAAGGTCAAATTCGTAAACTACATCTTGCAATTAACATCTGTCAAGAATTCGGATTCCCTGATTCTGAACTTGAATTCAAAAACAGATTAAATAACTTGCAAAAAATCCAAGCCGAACACCAACAAATTGCTGCTGAACGTTCTATTTGGGATAATATCTAATGCAATCCGAGATCTAAAAAATCTCGCTGCGCTAGCGCGACAGGAATTTTTAATCCAACTGATTAATAATCAATCACCCTTCAATTAATAAATTAAAAGCTTGAAAATTAAAAAATTTATTTCAAAAAAAATTAAAAATTAAAAATTTGAAAAATAAAAAAAAATTCAAAAATTCCTAAATCAAAAAATATTTAAACGCGTTAGTACCCTTTAATAAAATCCTTGATATAAATAAACGTCAGATTTAAAATTGAATATCAATTATGCAAAACTAAATTTAACATAATATTTTATATTTAAATATCTTTTTTATGAATGTTTTATATTATAAAATACTCTTAAAACGATATCCAGTTTGACTTTAGAATTAATGCATGTATTAAGATTATAATAATTTATAGATTTTAAATAGAATTAATCCTGATATATCCTGCAATTATCTGATGACATTTGGAATATCAATTATTAATAATTGTTTTTTCAAAATATTTTTTTTAAATTTATTTCACGTGAAAGTTATAAAAATTTAATTTATAATGATTATATCATGATCAACACGATTAATGATTAAAACTTTTAAATTTTAAAAAAGTTTTTTTATAACCTTTTACAAAGGATTTTTATATGTCACAAGACATTCAAGACATGATTAACATTGTTAATCAATTGACAAATAGACTTGATCAATTAGAACAATCTAAAGTTCTTAAAAAGTCATCTAGCCGGCACGGGCACTCAATAAAACCATATCATGGATTATCTGGCTTTTACTTTGAATTAAGTGCAAATGCTGATAAAAATATCTATCCAGATATTAAAGCGCAGCTAGATCGTTGTTTAAGTGATTCAAATTATCTACGTTCAATCACTAAATTTGATTTAGGTCGTGCTATTCTAAATCATTATTATAAAACAGGCAATATGATTTTTTGGGTAGCTAATCAAAGTACTTTGTTATTCGGACCATCACGTCGTGGTATGAAAGAAGCAAGACAACAAGAGCTGTTTCAAATTCCTATGCAGTATTTAAATAAATTAACTGACCATACTTCACAACAAGATAATTTATATCAAGTACGTGTGCATGTTCAATTTGAAGAATTTATTCTGAATGAAAAAAAGGAAATTGCAATTAATAAATTGCAACAGCAATTAAACAGTAATCCAACCACACAGACAATAATAAAAAAAAACAACCTTTAAAATTTAACACAACTTTCATTGTACTTGGGCTATACGCCTTTTACATACTCACAAACCTAAATTAAAGGAAAACCATGTCATACGTACATATCAACATCTCAGGTCCAGATAAAGAATCTTGCATTCTAACTCGCTCATTACAACAACTTATTAAACATGATAATTGGACTATGCGTCAACATGCATGGGGTAATGATGAAAAAGGTATTCTCTTCAACACAGATCTATTATTACCTGCATCTGACACTAAACTTATCACTGAACTTATGCTCAAAATTCCTTCATTCTTCACTGATAGATCACGTTTTTCATATAAATGTCATACCAATAAACTCTATCAATCAGATGATTCCCTACCTCTTCCAAAACGTAAAACATTTCAAATCCAAGAATAGTCCTGTCAAAAGATTCCGACGCGATTTTTCTCGTCGCGCTAGCGCTGCGAGAATTTTTATATATTAATTTAATATAATTTTAATAGACTACTCCCACGTGAAAGTTATAAAATTTTAGTTTATAATTATTATATCTTGATGATAACAACACCCTAAAAAAAGGAATACTTCATGATTGACTTAAATCAACCTGAAATTCAAGCTCTCAAACAATCCATCCAAAACATCCTCGACAAATATACAACCGATGATGATGAATCTGAACAATACACTGAAGAAGATCGTGATATCTTGGTTGGTTTGTTTGTGAAATATCTCAATGCTCTCCAATTCCCAGTATCTGAATTAGGTAATCCCGAACGTTGCACCCGTCTCACATTTCTAAATGACAGTCCAGTTTGTCAATGGAGAAATAATGATAATGCAGTTACTCTCAAAAATGTAATTATCAAAAATGCTCACCCTGATGCTGAACAAACAGTAACCGAAATCGATGTGTATATCTGGTTAGATGGTGTTATGCAAGCTACCGTATACAATGAAGATTTAGGTGGTCTATATGATCCATGCAGCGGCCGCAATGTGATTGATGTCTTAGAAAATCCTGGTATTATTATGGATCAAGTTCGTATGACAATCTATCAACTCGAAAATGAATTAGATGATGAATACGATGATGATTCTGAATTTTAATTAAATCACCTGATTGCAACACAACGGCCCAATAACTGTGAATCAGTTTAACCACATTGCGGGATTGAAAAATCCCGCAGCGCTAGCGCGACGAGAATTTTTATATATATTATTTTTATTTAATATATTAAATCTAATTTCTCGTGAAAGCTATAAAACTTTAGTTTATAATTATTATATCATGACGATAACGCAAACACTCACAAAAGGATACTGACATATGTCAACAGATAATCCATTAATTTTTACAGCATCTAATGCTATCATCACTCCTTCAACCAAAGCTTTTGACCGTGCAATTCGTAGTAAATGTTGGATCAGCGTTAAACGTACTGAAGACAAAACAACTTATGATTTACTCATGGAAAGATATAATAAACCTAACCGTCAAATGACCAATGCTGTTAAAGCTGCTATTGCCAATGGATATAATAAATTTATCAATGACAATAATTGGAAAAATGCGGCCGGTGATAAAGATCATACCTTGTCTTTAATATCACCTCAAGATATCAGACTAACATGGGATCAATATTGTGGTTGTTCATGTCCTTGTTCACCAGGATATCGTGTTGAATTTAAAAAAGGATTTAGTCCAAGTACTAAACTCAATATTAGATATGATGTTAGATATAATGCAGATATCTATGTTGAGTTAACTCCTGAATTGACAACGCCTGCTGCACGTACTGAAACTCTTCCTAAAGAAAAGCAAACTGATACTGATGATTTATTCAGACAATCACCTGATGCTGAAACAATGCAAAATGGCGGTGGTCGTATCAAAATCAACAGATCTAAAAAAATTAAAATGGGTCGACCCGTTCAGGTATTTAAAAAATAAATGAACGCACAACTCCTAAACATGATTCTAATTCAAGAACAAATTGATATCACACTCGAAAGGATAAATATGTTTTCTAATTCAGATAATCCTGACAACCTTCGTTATAACATCATCCGTTTCTACTGGGATCACCCTAATGGATGTATCAGCAGACGTACCTTACAACGTAACGTTAGTCATGAAGCTGCGCGCGCCCACTGCAACAATCCTGAAACTTCATCATCAACTTGTGTCAAACCATATAATAAAGCACGTACCAAAAAATTAGGTGCATGGTTTGATGTATATGAAAGAGCATAGCATATAATATTCCGGGATCTAAAAAATCCCGCAACGCTAGCGCTGTGAGAATTTTTATATATTAATTTAATATAAATTTAATAGTCGACTCTCACGTGAAAGTTATAAAACTTTAATTTATAATTATTATATCTTCACCCCCTTTCAAAGGATATGACATGAGTGACACTCATCAAATCAATCTCGCATATTTCTTCAACATGACACAAACCGATTGGAAAAACAGATCCTATGCGCGTTTAGTTGATTTACATACAAAATCAGGCAATCATAAAAAACTCAGTTATTTACCAAAAGAAATTTCTGGTCTTGTTGATGTTACCATCGGTTATCTTAACCTTTATCATACACCACGTTTTGTCAAAGGTCAATGGACACTCGATCTCAGCCATCCTGAATTCAAAGTACCTTTTACCCGTCGTACTTTCAAAAATATCGATATGTCAAATGCTGATGATGTAGCTATGCTTCAACGTTATCTCGATGGCGTTCAACCTCGTTGTATGCCTGCTGTATTAGTGGCACAAATGGAACATTTCAATGATCCAAAACTTACCCTACGCACCACCAGTTGGAATCAAACTAATACAACTAATCCTAAAACACGCGAAAATACTAAAGCTTTACATGTCACCCATCAACTAGGCCTCGAATCTAGACGCGATGCTGCTTATGAAGCTGCCACACGTATTGAAATCAGATTCACAAAAAATATACCAGGCGATCTAACTAACGGACTCTGTACAGAATAATATGATCCAACTTAAACAAACCGTCTGGGTTCCTTGTTATCCCCTCTCTCAAAATCAAATCGGCTTCGGCGCCATTATCAAAATCTTTGAAACTGAGGAAGGTCAAGCTTTTGAATTCCTAGATGAAATCAACGGCGGTATCCGAATCGGCTTCACCAAAGACATCATCGCAAAACCTACAGGTCGTATGATGGGACAATATGCCAAAGCTAAAAATGAACTCGAACTAGTCTTTAAAGATAAAAAGAAATAACTTTCATTGAGATTCTAAAAAAATCTCGCAACGCTAGCGCGACGAGAATTTTACTTCCCGTATATCACCAACAGATCAACGCTAAGCACATTAGCTAACTTATAACAATTATTTGTTATTAAGCTTTGCAAGTTGTTGTTGCAATTTTGTTTGTTCAACTTCCAACTTTTCTAATTGCACAAACTCAGTTAAATTAACTAACTTTTCCACTGCTTCTTTACCAGCTTTATCTTCAGCATGTCCATGACCTAAATCATTTAACGCGGACGGCTCAATCACAAAAATCTCAGCTGGTTGTGCAGTATTACGCCCGGCCAATACAGGTCCAAACATTAAATCATTTTGATTTGGCGCCCAAAAAATCATACACCCAGTCAATCTAAAATGATTAATGATAGCACGACCTAACTGAGACTTATTAACCTTGTCAGTATAAAAATCCTGTGTTAATAAAGCAGTTACACGTTCACGCATTTCATTATACACTTCTTCATTTGCTTCAGTAGGATTTAAACTGAAATAGTGTCCTGATAAACCGGCATATGGCTTGCTCGCTTTTTCCACAGGCGCTTTACCACCACGCTTCTTACGAACTGTTGTTGTCTCCGCGGCTTCGAGTTTCGCAGTTAATTCTGCAATGATAGCTTGTAATTCTTCAAGATTATGAGTTGTCATAATTCATTGTCCTTTTAAAGGTTGTTTATTACTGTCATGTTGTTGTCATGATATAATCATTATAAACTAATTTTTTTTAACTTTCACGTGCACATAAATCGAGTCAGATTATTTTTAGATTATATTTATAAATTTTTCTCGTTTTGCTAGCGAAGAAAGCACGTGCGTGTGAGGAGGTGAGGAGTGGTGAGTCGTGTGGCGAGTGAGGCGTGGAGTTGGAGGAGGTGGGGGGGTGAAGAGGCGGTGCCGGGAGTGTGTAGTCGGAGGGGAAGGAATTGTGGGTGTGGGTGGAGGCGGAAAGATGACAAAAATCCGTACCGCGGAAATCTAAAACGCGGAAAGGGGGGAGTTTAGAAATATGAAAAACAATTGACAAAAATCCGTAATGAAAAGTTATATAAAACGCGCAATCCAAAGTACCTTATACACTTTTTTTTGATTTTTAAACTGTCTTCTTATCTTTACAGTGCCGGCGGAATTGTTAAATTTAACTACTTTTGCATAGATCAAAACTCGCTTTTTACACTTTCTTATACTTTTCTCCCAGTAAAAACTCGCTTTTTTTTCTTCCTTTTTTGTCTTCCACACGTGAAAGTTATCCCACGCAACGCCAGACCACTTTGATCCCCCATCCACCCAATTTTAACTACTTTTCTCCCAGTCAAAACTCCATCTCACTTTTCAGTCCTCTTCTCCCCATCCCCTCAGTCCCCCCCACGCAACGCCAGACCACTTTCTCCCCCGCCACATTTTTCCATCTACTTTTACATAGATCTTTTCTCACCCCTCCATCTTACCCCAATATATTTTATCCATCTACCACAAACTCTACACTTTTTTCACCTTTTTTTTCACTTCCCGCACCGGCACACATACTTACCTATTATATCCCATATCCATCTTTTTATTGTAAAAGACCATCTTGCCGGTGCGGGCGTGAGCTCTTTCCCCCGACAGACCGATAACTGAGAGTTTGGTGAGAATAAGCAGGAAAGGTGTTGTGAAGGTGGGAGAGATGGAGTGAGATGTGGGTGGAGTTAACTGGAGTGTGTGATTGGCGGGATTAGCGGGATGAAGATCAAAAAAATAACAGATGCAGTATAGCAGAAAGAGAGAGAAGAGATGAGACAGCAGGACGAGGCGCGTTTGATATTGGAAGTGGCGAGGTTGGTGATGGAGGAGGTGGGGAAGGGGGTGAATGTGGATAGTTATGTGATGGTGGCGATGCAGAGGTTATATCAGAAGCGGGTGGGGAGGGTGAAGGGGGGGAAGAGGTGGCAGGGGGTGATGAGAGAGGAGGGAGAGGTGTTTGAGAGGGAGTGGGGAGAGGCTTTGAGGGAGGGGAAGGGAAATGGTGCGTTGGGGGTGTGGATGAATTTTTTGTATCGGATGAGGAAGTGGTGTGGGGGACATGATCATACGTATGTATTGGATATAGTGTGTGATAGTGAGGTGATGAAGAGGGCGTATGAACATTTGTTGGCGAATTCTGGGGGGGATGGGAAGGAGTGGGATTGGATGGGAGAGGAGGAGGGGGTGAAGTGGATATATGGGGAATTGGAGAGGATGGTGAAGCGGGTGAGGATGAAGAGAGGGAAGGAGTTTCGTTTTATATATGGGAAGAGGAAGGGGTGGGAGGAGAATATGACTGATCAGTTGGAGGAGTTGGAGTGGCGTATGGCGCAGCGGGAGGTGGAGGCGAAGGAGAGGGAGAGGGGGAATAAGTAAAAAAGTGGGGGGTGTGTTTTGGGAGTGAGAAGGTGGTTTGATATTGTATGATTTTGAAGATGATTTTGAGGTGGATGAATTAAAAATGGTGTGATTGGATATATTTATATTTTATGAAAA
>Ga0129333_10003096_pt1 | contig 15528 bp, 3 predicted proteins | sample CPB6_08_DNA_FD_94474 | JGI IMG/M metagenome (GOLD analysis project Ga0129333, IMG submission 94474) | Freshwater to marine salinity gradient microbial communities from Chesapeake Bay, USA - CPBay_Sum_0.6_0.8_DNA | ecosystem: Environmental > Aquatic > Marine > Coastal | place: USA: Chesapeake Bay...
ATATCGTAACCAAATTTACTTTGTGGTTGTGGCTGTGTACTTGTTAATGTTTGTAATAGATTCCATTCATTGCTTTCTATTTCAACTCTATCTTTAAATGATAGCCCGGTATTAAATCTAATTAAATTACCAGCCGGATTAGTATAGTCGGTGGTAAATTGTCGGAACACTCCGTTAACACTTACATCAAATAATGGTATTCCGCTGCTATAGTTTAAAGTCCTTGCTGCTGTAAAATCTGTGCTACCCGACAGACTGTCAAATGCTTCAATCGATCTATCATAGATATAAACTGTGCCCGAGTTAGTATTCTCGCCTACTGCAGAAATTACTAATTGTCGACCATCGGTGCTGGATTTTAATTTGTAACCAAAATCAGTTGAGCCTAAATCAACTATACTGTCAGCTAAAGTATAATAGCTGTCCTTATACACCAGATAACTTTTAGTTGTTGCAGTTGCAAATACAATTTCGTTGTTACTACCGCCGCCTATGCTATTTAAAGTATAGTCAACTGTTTCTTCTAACAATTCTCCTGTATTGCCATCAATTACTCTAATAGATTCATTTTCAGCTGGATCTACGGCCCAGTTAATTTCGTAAGTGTCATCAACAACAGTAATAGTTGTACCAGCTGTGACAGTTTGAGAAATACTAACTGTATAAGTACCTTCTTTACCTGGGGCCCTAAAACTAAAATTAGTTACATTAGTTATAGTAGCATTCTGAGATAAAGTAACAGTACTGCCCACTTTACTTAACACAAATGTGTTATTGGGTATTCCCGATCCACTTACAATTTGACCTGCAACAACATTGGTTAAATTAACTGCACCAGAAAATATTAAGTTAGCGTTTCCAGTGGTGCTAGATCCTGTGATAATTGCAACCGGAGTATTTGTTCCTGTCTGTTGGTCGACAATTAATGTTCCAGCCGATACACCGGATCCACTGATTTCGTCCCCAATTTCCAGCGTGCTTGCAATCATTGCACTGACAGTCAACAGTGTTGTAGAAATAGAGCCAGTGAATGTAGCAGGTCGCAGCGTTATTGATTGTTTAGGTATATCGATTCTTTTATAGATATTAACAGTATTATCATCGGGTGCACCAACAAATAACCATCTGGCATCCTTACTGACAGATACCGAGGAGCCTAATTTTCCGTTTGATAATGCTGCTCCAAAAATTATTTGATCTAGGTAATAAACAAAACCAATTAAATTATAAATTGCTACATATCCTCTGTTGGAACTATATTCGGGCGCTCCAACAAACAATTTATTTCCGGTCAAATCAACTGCGAACCCAAATCGATCATTGGCTGCTTTGGGACTAGTTAGTGTTCTTCTGTATGGAGAATTTCTATTTCCAATATTATAGTATTCAACCAGTGGCCCTGTTGCCTGGGGAACTCCGACTACGGCAGTTAGTTTATTGTCTGAAATTTGTAAATTTGCACCCCAATCGTTGACCGTTAGAGGAGAATAAAATTCGTTATCCCAAGTCCAAGAATTAGATTTTTGATAAACCGCCCACTGACCGGGGTAATCTACCCATACTCGATCATTGGCTAGCCAATCGGTTCTCTGGGCAATATCAGTTAATCTATCGAATTTTACCGATTGTAATTTAAACACCATGCCCGAGGACTCGACTCCGCCGGCTGCTTCTAGATACTGAGACTTCAAACTGTCTGCCTTGGCCACAACAGTATATAATGTATCTACAGACAAAATTTGATATATGCCATCTAACACAGGATCAAAATCTTTTACAATAATGATTTCCCCAGGATCGAGATCGTGTGGCTCAGCAAAGGTTATTTCAGCAGTTGTGTCTAATCCATATGATATACGACTTATGATTAAATCAGTGCCACTGGCTCTAAAAATATTCCATTTACTTTCAAAATCTTTGGCTGTCCAGATTGTATATCCTATGCCAATATTTTCAATTAATTCTTGTCCTTGATCTAAAATATCAGTGATATCAAATATTGTTAGATCAATTTCGTCAATTGAAACAAATCCAGCAGTTGTAATATCTTGTTCAATACCAGTGGAATTTGCTGTTCTATAATTAAAAATAGTATTATCAAATGTCAAATCTTTGCTGTATAAATCACTGACATTATACGATTTAAAAGGTTTTCCAGAAGCTGTTTCATTGTTGCCTAATAATTCAATGCCAAATGGATTTGAATTATCAACTGATTCGGTTATTATTAACTCTATTATTTTTTGGTTATCTACTGCTCCGTAGGTACCTATTCTAACAGCCCACTCTTCGTCATAAGATAAATTGCCGCCTAACTTGTTGAATGTTGCTGATGTTAGTGCATCTATACTGTTTTTAGTGCCTTTTTCTTTAACGAATCCTTGATAAAACTTTACTTGAGACTTTGAATCTACACCTAATGCATCTAAATATTCTCTATTTTTAAATCCAATCAAATTATTGCTGTAAAATTCTAAATCAACATCATAATAATCAGCATCTAAATCATATATGTTGACAAATTTCTTTGCATTACCGGCAAAATTAATAAACAAGGCCGGAGATCTATTGGCGGTGGTATTCAATGTCCACTTACTGAAATCAAATTCGATCGTTGCTGGTAAAAATTCATTGGCAGCATAAACTCTATTTTTCCATGTCACTAGATCGCCTTTTAGATAATCAGTATTAGTTTTCCATTCGGGGATTATTCCGTTATTGTAAAAGAATCCCGGCGAATCAAATCTTCCGGTCCATCCTGCAGTTTTTAATCCTGTTAATTTCAATCTAAATTGTCTGTCACCTAAATTAGGATCGTATAACACATCATTGAACACAGTAAAGTTATCAAATATTATCACATGTTCGTATTGAACCAAAGACAGGTCAGCCAATCCAATAATTTTATTATTAATAGTTTCAATTTCAAATGTGTCAGAGTCTCGCACTAGATTATAGTCATTATTTTTAATTGCTGTAAAATTTTGATCCAGCAATCTTGATCCAGTCCAAAGACCATTTATTTCATCTATAGTAGAATTACTGTCATTTAATACCAGTTTTCCAATTCCGGGAGTAAACACAATCAATGAGGATTCTCCCCACCCTTGTTCACTCCATATCAAAAATTCTTTAGCACTTAATTCCCAATCGAGTTGACTCTTTAAATCTTCGTTATATTCATTAAACACAAATCCCAAACTGTTTAGATATCGCTGATAACTAATTAAAAAATCTACTACTTGTTGTCTATTCTGAAATTCATAGCCATAGGGTATTGTCAGATATACTAATTGAAAATCTTTATAAATTCTGGCAGTTTTTTCAATACCGGTGATGTTTGTGTAATTAGAATTATTTCTACTGGGAACTATAGTAAAATATGGATTATTATAATCATACCCTTCTACAGAATATCCCGATCCGGTTTTTCGTACGATTACTCCGCTATAAACTGCTCGACGAACCGGTGTCGATTTATGCAGATATAAAGAAAAATTTTCGTTAGGCAATAATACTGTATCATTATTGCTACCAGGACTGGCTTGCTCAGCATAAATTTTGATTAAATTTTTATCAGTAAATCCTGACAATTTATATGAAAGTTGAACATTTAATTTATCTAATAGATCACGAACAAATCTATAACCATTTATTCCTTGACTGCCTAGATAATCAATGATCCAGTTTGACCACCCTGACGCTCTGGTAATTTGATCATCTAGATCTCTACCGTTTAAAAATATTTCATTAGGACCAACTCTATTTTTTGTATCAACATACAAATACTGTAACAAATCAGAATCATATCTGTATCGTTGAGTATCTATGTTTATGCCAAAAAACTCAGTGGGTTTGGTCAATGCTAGTGCAATTTGTACAGCAAAAGCATAATCGCTGCTGTTTCTCCAAGCAGATTCAACAGGCCCCATATCACCGATTGCCCAACTTCCAGATACTGAATTACTGTTAAAATTGGTCAGTAAAAATTGATCAGGCGTAAGTAAATCACCGTAATCATCAACAGGAATTATACTGGTTAAATCAGGTCTGACAAATCTAACATCAACGCCCTGTCTAGGTCCTTGTTTTATTATTCCTTGTTCTAAATCTGACCAGAGATTTAAATTTCCTCGTGTGTATGGTGCAGCACCATACTCGTCGTCCCACCAGTTGGGTTTCTCAGAAAATCCCAACATCTCCCAGGGAGAAGTATGAGGTTTGTCGGTATCATAAAAATATTGGAATATAGCTCTCCAATGGCCAGGAATAGGTTCACTGTCTAAAATCGATCGTGATTTTTTAAAATTCCAAGTTTTAGCATTGTTGCTATCGAAAAATTTATTAGTGATATAATCAAATTGATAACTTCCGATCCATTTTAAAAACGAAGCACCGATTACACTATTCCATTCAGCTAGTGTATAGTCAGAATCTCTAAATTTTCCAGGTAAAACATCCCATAACAAAGATTGATATTCTAAATTATATTCTACTTTTAAATTATTATAGATTCTTTTTTCTAGTTCCAACAATAATAGATCTCTAAAATCACCAAAACAAGGAGTAATGCTGCCGTCGTGCCCTTGAATAACTTGTTGTGTTTCGCTATAGCGATCGTCGTTAAAAATTTTAGGTTCAAATTTAGGATATAGTCCAAGTTTAGTAGGTGTTTCGGGTATAAAATTTCCGTCTGTACTGGCATAATCAACAATTAGCAAACTGTCCCCTAATTGTCTTGTTATATTGTCAGTAAGTTGAATTGCCGGAAGGGTTGGTAACACATTATAATCTCTGCCGTTTAAAAGCAAAGAATTATTGTAGTAAACTAAAATTGCTCGATTACTGGCTACTGTATTATCAAAAATACTTTCGATTTGATAGTTGACTAGATCTACATCCAATATTTCATAATTCAATGCAGTAACATCTTTACTAAAAGGAACCATATCACTGTAATACCATGGACTATCGGTTCCTTTTGAAGATGTTATTCGATGCAAAATATCGTCTACATATTCTCTAATTTTATCACTGCCGGAATAATTAATAGTTTTTGAAAGTTCTAAAAATCTGTTTTTAAATTTACTGTATTCTCTTTGAGCATAGTAAACACTATCAACAAAATTAGCCTGATTATGAGTTAAAAATAATGTTGGATATACAGCAGAGGCACTATGCTGTAATATTTTTCCTGCTAAGTTAGCATAATTAAAATCTCTAGAATTGTTACCACCTAATTCTATGCCTTTGAGTTCTTTAATCGAAGAGAAAATTTCACGTGCATGAGATCTAATTTGTCCCAACGTCAATGAATCAAAATTCTGATTTAATGGATTATTTTCTAAATTATTGGGTATCTGATAAAATGCAGATGGATCAACTTGATCGCTATAAATTAAAATATCTAATTTTGCCGACTCAGCAGGTGTACTATTTAAAGTTACTTGAGTCGTATTACCAGTGACTGCATAATTAAACTGATCAAAGTTTAATAATTGGTTATCTATATATATTTTAATTGAGCTAATATTATCATTGATCTCAATTACCGGAATTGAAAAATTAAATACCGATGTAGTCCCGTCGGCTATGATAGAATATTGTTGATATTGCTGCGACTTTTCACTAACAGGTTCCCATATGTTAAATTTAATTCTTTCACTCAATGAAAGATTTTTTACAATAAATCCACTGTTAACATTTTTTGAAATTGCAACATTATTTTCAATTACTGAATAGGTATCGCTTTCATAATTATTTGTAAATTCAATGTCGCCTATGTTTCCGATATTTTTATAACTTAGCGGAAATCCTAAAACAATATCGTTGCTTCCATCACCGACTTTGTAAGAAAAAATCTTGTTTCCACTGAATTCGCTGAAATTACTAGATGACAGACTTTCAAATTGATCATCAACGATATCAAATAACGGAGACTGATTAACGCTGGTTTTGTTTTGACTAGCATACCAGGTATCGTTATCTAGGTGAAAATTTTGATTTGCATATGTGCCATATTTTATTTTTACATTTTGAAAGTTTTCTAATACACGAACCGGAGTTAATATTATAGTGTCATTGCCATCTAGATTGATTATACTTATTTCGTAAATAGTTTTACGTGTTTGACTATCTAAGTCGTTGGAAAATATAATTGTTGTGCCACTGGTCAGAGTAATATCTTGTAGTTCAAATAAAAGATCAGCTGTACCATTATTAATACCCGCTCCTGATGTTTTGGCTACAAACTTATCTCCAACAATGTAAGTGTTTGTTGTTGTTCCGGCAATTAAATTCCATTCGGCCTGAGTCGTTGTTCCTAAATTAGTTATTTCATAAGTTCGACCAACAATAAAGTCACCATCGCTATAACTATTGTTAGATGTTCCAGCAAAACTATAAACAAATTCAGTCAACGAAATTGGTGTTCCACCAAAAGCATCAGGTAATACTGTATCATAAAGATCGACATCCTGTACAAATTCTCGACCAAAATTATATAATTGTAAATTTTCCTCGAATTCAATAATAGGACGTTTAGCTCTATAATTTTGATTATAAAGAGGTACAGTATTGTTATACTCGGCAGCTAGTGCAATAATATCCTGATGAAACCATCTATTTTTCTGTGTCCAGTCGTTGAAATCTCTGCTGTTAAGACTGATAGTAATATAATCTGTATTATCATATAATTCGTAATTACTGCCAACACCTACTCCAGGAGATTCAAATTCATCACCGGAAGTAAAGTTGATTAATACTGCATATAAAGCATTCTGATAAACAAAATAATTGTTTGCAGTATAACTAGTATTTGGTTGCCATTCATCATATAGATCGCGAACAGGAACTAAATTTATACTTTTGCCTACACCCTGAACGTAAAATTCTGCATTAGCATAGGTTGTTGGTGTGAAAAATCCGTCTAGACTAACTTTTAATCCATTGGTAAATCGAACACCATTGGGACTGGTATACGATACTTTTCCTAATATTTCTGCTTCAACATCAATGGTACTGAATTCAACGTCAATTAATCTAATTTTTCCATACGAGTTAGTTGAAGAGTTTTGATAGTATAGAAAATCTTTATCAGCCGATATTAACGGAAATGATTGATAAAAATTTCCATCGCGATAAAATTTCAATCCACTGAACGTTTCTCCTTCGGTGATAAAAATGCTAGTTAAATTAGTTACGATATTTACTAGTTCTAATTTAATATAATCTTCACCGGATATAGAAACAAATTTTATTCTGTAAACACCGATCCTTTCACTTAGTGGAATTAAAGAACCAGGATAACCCGGGATAGAATCTCCGGTCCAATCCACATCCGACGTTGTCTGTTGATTAACAAATATAATTAATTTGTTTGTGAGATTACCTTTGTATCCATCAATATAGCCGTTATCTGCTATAAAATCACTTAGTTTTTTATGTTGAATTTGACTATAGGTCAGCTCAACTGCAAAATTAACATCGCCACTGGATGCCATTGAAGCAAAAGAATCTTGGCTATTTTTAGCAGGCACAGTAAAGGTCACCGATCCACTGCTTGTTCCATTGTTAACTACCCCTTGTGCTGTGCCCAGTCTTACTAATTGATTTGGCGACGAAACACTATAGCCATTTAATGAAGGTTCTGTTTGAATCCAAAAATTGCCGTCTACCTGTGTTATATCAAACGTATATGTTCCACCTCTTCTTAATACAATTTCAGGATTCAGATCTTGATAATCTACAACACTATAACTATTTTGAGAAAAATTAAACTCAAAAGTTTTGTTGCTAGGAGTAAATCCGAATCCGATTTCAACTGCAGTCGGTCCATTGGGCAACCAATAATATTGACTAAAATTAACTAATTTGTCTAGATCAAATCTTCCGTTATAGTTGTAATCTTGTGTTGAAAATAATCTAGAATGATTATCAGTAATACCGCCATAATAGTTTATTTTTTGTAATAGATCTGTATAGCTGGCAAAAAAATCAACCTGTTTATTTTGATTAGTCACAACCACTGCAGGCTCAAGTTGATAATTCTGTCTTGTTTGATTATCTTCTTGTATATATTGATCACCCGCTCGATAAACCGGGGCAAACTCACGCCCGACGAATCCATTGAATCTTTTGGTTCTCGGCTCAGTGATTAATTTATCCAGCGTAGACCCGAAAAATCTACGATTATATTCTGTTCTTAGATAGTTTGGTAAAAATTCTAAAGATTTACTTGTAGCCATAGTATTAGTGGAATAGTCTAGTAAGAGATATAAAAATCTCTTACTAACTATTTACCATTATAAAATACGGCCAATTTGTGCTGCAGTAACACTGGGTATAATTTCGACATTATCTACAGTGGCCGAACTGGTTATTATTTCATAGGGTTCAGCATTGACTTGAAATAAATCTCCGAACTCACTGTTTGCACTTGTTGGAGTAATGATAATACTGGCCACGTTAGGTGACAATATACTATGAAGATAAGCACTTAGTTCAGTAAAGTAAAAACTTTCGCCAAAATCCCAATTTTCTATATCAAAATAGTTATTGATTGCATTAATTAAATTTGTTTTGATTTCATTGTCGCTGATTGAAATATTGGGATTTTTGACTACTTTAAATGTTGCTCTCAGATTGTTTTCAGCTTTATTACCAAACAAAGGCTTAAACTTAGCTGGATTTAAAATAAGGCTGTCGCTGATACTCTTGACATTATCTAAATCTGTAAATTCGTTGTTTAACTGGTCAGTGGTCGGTAATTCGGGTTCGATTACTGTTCCGGTTGTATCTTGCAACCATGCTTGATAATCTGTATTGTAATTTCTTGTCAAGATGTAAAGATCAATTATATTAGTGTTACTTGGATCTATACGTTTATAATTGCTGGAATTGTGCTGATATTGAAAGTATAGACCTTCACGGCCTTGATATCTAGTATACCCACTAAGTGCAACAATATCTCGAGTATTGCCCACTAAAACCAGTTGATAGAATTTTGTTGTTTCTAGCTGAGTATAGAAAATTTGTCCCACTGGATATAAATTTTTTGCATTGCGGACCTGATCCAAATAATCAAAGTCTGTTACTACCAATTGATTGCTTACCGGTATATAATCAATGAAAGATTCATAAGAAGTATAGGGACGGAAAAACACACTGTCTTTGACTCCTGTTTCTCCAGGTCTGACTATTTTGGTGAACAGATAAGGATTATCCAATATACTATCGTTGTCTAAATCTGCATAAGTAATCAAAACTTTTTTAGGATTTTGATATCCGTCTACTTCTACAATATTATCGTAGATATTCCAAACCATATCGGTTTCGTAGGTGTTCTGTGTAAGTGGATCGGTGTTTATTTCTAATACATTTATTTGATCTTTGATAATTTTTCCTGTACGAGCGTCGTAAATTCTCTGGTCGCGATCGAAATAAAAATTTGTTTCTCTTTCACTTTCAAAAATATATTTTGTAACCCTTATTTTAACAAGATAAACATTGGAGTTTACTTGGTGTTCAAATAATACCAACCAGTTAGCAGTTGAGCTAGTAATATCAAAGTCTGCTGTGGTATCCACTGTGGTATCCACTGACCATGTTTCTGTAGTATTATCGTAGACTAGACCAAATGTAGAATTTAGTGCAATTTGTTGTTTAATTTCTGTAATTACAGATTCACTTAGTGTATTGGAAAATGAAGTAATCGCATTTGTAATCAATCCGCCACTGGGTACAATATTGTTAATTGCAACTGCTCCTAATCCATTGGTTTTTTTACCATCGCCGGTTCCTAATCCATCAGTGGCACTAAGTATCTTAACATATAAAACTGTTTTTTCTCCGCGATTGGTTGGAGTACCGGTTACCAATCTATTTTGTGCATTAAAAAATGTTCCGGTTGGTGCAGTTACTTCTAAAATACTACCAGTTCTTATCGAAGATAGCCCCCCGGAACCAATGGTCTGAATCACCGCAGGAACTGCAGTATTGACAAAATATCCGGTATTTAAATTGCTGTCAATTGTTACGCTGGTCCAGGCCAGATTAGTTATGGGCACCGGGGCATAGTTTTCATAATAAAAATGCAATACTGCCGGATCGGATAGTTGACTAACTAAAGTATTGCGTATAAATGTGTCGACTTCATTACTAAAACTAAAACTAAATGTCAAAGATAATGGAGCAGTATCTTTATATATTATTCCGTCCTGAGCAAAAATATTTGTTCGACTGTATTTGCCAGACGCATCTATCATTTCTAAATAGCGACTTATTCCACTACTGGTTCTGTTTACTGCTTTTACTTTAATAATATTTGAATAAGCAGTATATGGGTAGATATTATAATCTTCGCCCGATACCATTCTATTTTGTGTATAATATTGTTGCGGTGCTTTAGTTTTTATTTCAGTTAACGTTTCTCTAGCTGCGGCATTATTGACTGTATACTTTAAACTGGCTCGCATAGTCAGAGTTTCGACACGATTATTTCTACTGACATAATTTAAAGTTAGAATAATATTTTGTAATTCTTGACTGCTTATTCTATAAGTCAATCCATTGGCAATTCTATAGTAAAATCTAAAATTACCAGTAGGTATATTAGCAAAACTGCCGTCGCCAAACACAAGAGTAATTTGATCATTGGCTCTGCTATTAATCTGATATATGTTCCTATTCAGACTTTTGTTGTAAATTACATTAACTCCGTTTATAGTAGAAGTTTTATTCCAAATTGTGCTTTCGACATTTGAAGAATTAAGCTGGTATAGCCATTGATCGTCTTGGTTGATATCATTTACTTCGATATTAACTGTTCTATTAGGCAACGATTCATTTAATGCCAGATCAATACTAACCAATTGTCCTTGCTTAAATAAAACAAAAAATCCTGTGTTGTTACTGCTATTACCTAAATTATCGTTTCTATATAGTAAATTAAAATTCTGTCCTAATATTGGATCTCGTTCATAAAGGTATTCTTGTCCTAAGCTAGTTGCACTCACTGCTTCAAAATTCATAGGAATATCGTTAACTGTTTCAGTGAATCTAATAATAGGCTCCTGATTACTGCTTAAATTCACACTGTATTCTTCTGTGCGAATATCAGCAATAGATTGAGTATTTCCGGGTTTGCCAATCACCTGACTGTTGATTAGTGCAGCATTAATAATTGTTCTGAATTGATCTAACCAGTTTTCATTACTGGCATCATTCCAGCTTATAGATAAATTAGCAAGATTGATCCCGTCGTTATCCAATACTGATTCGGTAGTGGAAATACTGTCAATTTTTAATAATCCACTGGCACTGATTGTTCTTTTTGGATTATAATTTATCAGTTTGGCTAGTTTTAATACACTGTCTCTACGTTCGGCAGTGTCAATAAAATTTTCTCTGGCATTCAAATCGGTTCTAAACGCTAAATTTTGCCCTAACCAAGCGATTAAATCAATTAATGCTATATACTCACTGCTTTCAATGTAATCATTAAAATGTTCTGGATAATTTAATCTGATATAATCTATCATACTTTTTCGCAATGTTTCAAAGTCATAGCTTTGAAAGTCGGCATTGCGAAAACTTTGATAAACTCTTGTCCAATCTTCTGCTGCTAAGGTTCTGTTTTGTCTAGTTGTGATTGCCATTTTAATTTCCAGAAATTAATAATATATTTATTAGGTTAAACTGTCGGTGCCAATCGTTGATCAAAAGTTAAAACCATAGTATCGAGTTGGTTCGTATCAACTACACGTAATTCTAATTCAATCTGAATCCCATGCTGATATTCAGTTACTATTGCTTGTTCGATTGCTATTCGAGGATCCGATTGAGCGATTCTTATTATGTCATCCTGTATAGAATTTTTAAGTTCGTCAGTAAAAGGATCAAACAATAAATCCCAAATATCGGTCCCAAAATCCGGATTCATTACTCGTTCTCCGCGACGAGTGTTAAATTGATTGATTAAATCTTGTTTAATTAACTCGTAATCCGTTAATTTAAAATTTTTATGTTTATTTTTAGTACTGAATCCTCTATATATTGTCATAATCAAGCTCCTATGGCTAATACATCGATTGCGTATCTGCCCATATTATAGTAATCTGTTCCACTGGTTCCGTAGGCATCATTGCCATTTCCGGTCTGTCTCCAACCTAATGCGCCTGGTGCACGACTTGTTCCTCTGTTTGGTCCTAATAAATGTGCCACACATAACATTCCGCCTATTGTACATTTATCGTCGCCTTCTTTAATTCCATTGTTGCGAACTAGTTGCTGATAATTAGCATTTAATTGTTCGTACATGACCTGTTCTTGTATTGTGGTATTAGCTAACCAATTTGCTTGGCTGTTAATACCATTTTTTCCTGTCCATGCATTATCAATAGTCAATGCCGAATTTTTATATCGATCATAATAATCTTTGTGTATATAACCACGATCAACTAGTGCAGCGGCACCAAATTGATACTTTCCTGAAAATCCAAATGTATTAACTGCTGAATAATTCCAAGAACTTTCTTTCCATCCTAATTGTGCCATAACGGCTCTGACTTCGCTAACAGATAGTGGTCCTATTCCGCTTATAGGCACAGGCTGTTGTGATAATTTTGATTTATCTAACTTACTTTTAATAGGCTTTCCCGATGCCATACTGGGCCCACTGTCAAGATTGGCCGATCCGGTGCCCACAGGATTTCCTGACCCGTCTAACACCGCTCCACCGGCACCGCTAGATAATACAGCAACACTACATTCAATTGACGATAATGTTGGAGTATTAGGATCAGATTCGTTGACATTGGTATTATCGCCTGTACCGCCCGATGCCGAACTAGATACCGGAGTCGAAGATGCTGGCGGTCTACTGGGAGTCACTGTTGATCCTGATTTTCTACTGTAGGGTTCGTGTGTAGGTGCGATTCCCACTATACTGGTCAAGGATTTCTCAACACTGACCCAGGTTTGACTGTTAGGATCTAGTTTAGTGTCGGTTAATTCTTTTACTGGTATTTCAGACGGAACTGTAATAGGTGACCCGGAATTCCATTCAATTCCACTGGCTGCTTGTCCTCGTAGATTTTGATTAGCCAGAAGTTCAATATTGGCAGCATAAACAGTGGTACTGGCAATGCTGGCCATTGTGGTTGTTTGTGATTCCAATTTAATATTGTTTGCTGCTTTTAGATTAAAACTGCCCCCAGCATTTATATTAACATCACGATCACTGTGTAAATTTAAATCGCCTTGAGTTCTAACATTAACACCGTCGGAAGAAAAAATGTGCAGTTGCCCACTGTTACTTAATTCAATCCATACACTGCCATTACTGTTAGATATGTACATGGTATTACCAGAATCATGCATCACAATCTGATGACCAGCTGCCGTTCTTAATTTAATCTGTTGATCGTTGCCCTGCAAGTCCCCGTCATCCATGACAAATGTATGGCCGCCTTTACGACGAGTCACAAGAAAATCAGCGGCTTTTGCAGTATTTTCGTTTATTTTTTGCAATAGTTCATTGTTATCTTTTATATCCGGATCGGGTCTTCCTGGGGTACTTATACCAAACACATAGCTAGGGGATTCTCGCTGGCTGCTGCTTGATGTTGTACCCCTTACTGTATCATTTTCTAATCCCTGATCGACTAGTCGCAGAAACTGTTCTCTGTGCAGTGGTCTTTCATTTCTGTTTTGAAATCCAGGTTGTCTAAGAGCTGGATTATTCTCGTTGAATTCTAGACTCGGATATGCTTGTCCAGGTTTAGTTTTTTGTTGTATATCTGCCGGCAGTTCGGTAAAAACTTGATTTTCGTTCCATTTAGACGAAGAAGCCAGTGCAGGCATCATATTATGACTGGCATGTGGACTGATGCAGGCAAACCAATAGCCTTTGTCGGGTCTACCATTGATAAAAGTAACCAATACCTGAGCTCCTATGTCAGGAGGAATCATCCACATACCGTAAGTATGATTGACTGTATTAAACGTCGTATCTTTGCTTCTATTGGCTTCTAAATATGTGCTTCCCATATAGGGACTGGCATAATTCACCGGGCGCCAATTAAATTCATTATTTTCGTCGCCGCCTAAATCTGGAATCCAGACTTCTAGTCTACCTTTGCGATCTTTGTCGAAATTATTTTTAACTATGCCTATGTATACACCAAAATCTAGTTTACTTGACGATAGATCGACTCTACTAAAATCTGCTGGTTTATTATTAACTTTTCTGTCGTGACTCATGTTTTATCCTGCATTGGCGTAATCTTCTGTTGATGGTGGCTCAATTTGATCAGCTCTTAGAAAGCCAAATCTTTGTAATAATCTTTCATTTAGTCTTCTATTGCCGGCAACTTGTTCTGGAGTAATAGCCTCTGGATTATTAGACTCGTTTTGAATTCTTAGAGCTTCTAATCGATCTTGATCAGTTACTCCAGGTGTTGGTGGTGTTTCGTTGTAATTTGTGTTTGGATCGGCTGCTGCATCTGAAAAATTCTGAGGAACAGTAGTATTAGTTGAAACACTCAATGATGTTTCTCTGGCATTCGGAATCTGTTGTGTTACAGAACTATCAATCTGTGTAGCTTCTGCTGTGGCATCAGACGTAGTAGTAATTACACGTTCTCCGGCAGTGTTTTGTGTGACTGGCCCGACCACTGATCTATTATTGGTTCCGACATCGGGTTTTCTTTCGGATTTTGTTACTGTCCGAGTATCCCCAGGTTGATCAAATAATCTAATCAGGTCTAATGTTTGTTCAAATTTTCCACGATAAAAAGCATTTTCGACTCTAAGTATTCGATACAACCCTGAAAATTTACTGGATTTATACTTTTCTGACACGGCCAACAAACCGTTTTCTCCATAATCAACCGGTGTATAAAATAACAATTTGATATATCTTTCTTCGAAATCGAACACAATACTGTTATTTTTACTCAAAAGTTCTTTTTCAAGTTCGGGGGAATTTTTTGGATTATAAAAAATTTCGTCCTGTTTAATATATCTAGGATCCCCAACGATCTTTAATCTTATACTGATCATTTCTCCACGCATGTTTGACAGTAAATGATTAGAAAAATCCGCTACTGCAACACCCTTGGCAGTTTCAGTATCATAACTAGATAATACATTAGAAATATTAGTAGATTGGTATATTGTTTTTAACGGTGTAAAGCTACCAGACGTAGCGAACCCTCGAGAATTATCAACTTCGTCGCCCACTGTAGGTGCCGAATTCCAACTATCCCATTGCTCCCTATTGGCTGTGGCCATTTGAAAAAACATAGTATCAAATTTAATCTCGCAGTCTAGTATAGAGCGATTGTCTCCGGTAAAAATATATTTGTACTCATGTAGCCATCTAGACGGAAAACTTTTAGGTGCCAAAGGACTTTTTGTGTTATGCACCAAATGCGGAACAACATGATATGTAATAGTTCTTGCAAATGTATTTCTTCTGAAATCATATTCATTTATTGTCACAGTGGGTATTATTTTAAACCATCG
>Ga0129333_10003097_pt1 | contig 15528 bp, 17 predicted proteins | sample CPB6_08_DNA_FD_94474 | JGI IMG/M metagenome (GOLD analysis project Ga0129333, IMG submission 94474) | Freshwater to marine salinity gradient microbial communities from Chesapeake Bay, USA - CPBay_Sum_0.6_0.8_DNA | ecosystem: Environmental > Aquatic > Marine > Coastal | place: USA: Chesapeake...
CGCATCAAAATTGCACCTGACAGCCATCTCGACCGCAGGTTCTGTTAAACAACTCACTCATGCTAAAATAGAAGCACAAGGCATTACTTGCTCTGTGACTCCCTATCATCTTTTCTTTTGCGAAGAAGACCTGACCGACTACAACACTAACCTAAAGGTCAACCCTCCACTCAGAACCAAGAGCGATCGCGAAGCCCTTCGAAAAGCAGTTCGTGCAGGAGTTATCGACTGTTTGGCCACCCATCACCTGCCCCACGAAAAAGACAGCAAGGTCATTGAATTCGAATATGCACAACACGGCATGATCGGGCTAGAGACGGCCTATGCAGCCCTGCGCACCTGTGTAGAGGAATTATCTGCAGAAAAAACGATAGAACTACTGGCCGTAAATCCAAGAAAGATATTTGGACTACCCGCAGCCACCATAGAAGAAGGACAATCTGCGTGCCTAACCCTGTTCGATCCGTCGGCCCAATGGACCGTTACGCCGGAAACACTTAGATCTCGCTCAAGCAATTCTCCTTTTATCGGAAAGAAGCTGCAAGGAAAAGTGATTGGGATCTTCACTAAAAATTCACTTACGCTTGCCTGAGATGAAACCTCATCCTGCAGTAATAGGACTCATCAGTTCGGGTTTGATGATCGGAGCCCTCATGGCGGGCTATTACCAAACGATACCTGATGCTACCACGGCGCAGTTGATCGCCTACGGAATCTATGCCGCCGGTATAGTGACCACCTTGCTACTGCACGGATCGCCCACAAAAGGATTTGGTGGAAATTTTTCGACGGGTTTCAATTGCTTCGTGGTGGTCACTTTACTGATGGTTCTTTTCACCTACTTATTCAACTCCCTGCACCCCGAAACGGCTCAGCAGGCTGCCGCAGCCCTTAGAGAAGAGATGCTCAAAGCCAATAACAGAACCCCTTCCGAAATAGAAAGAGACGTTAATTTGTTTCGAGAGGGTTTTGCCACCATGGTGGTTTCCCGCTCGATTTTCGGATATTTGATGTACGGAGCAATAACCACGGCTGTTGGCTCCTTTTTACAAACCCTAAGAAAGCGCTGATGCACCTTTCTATCGTAATACCCCTGCTCAATGAGGCCGAGTCGCTCCCCGAACTCAGCCAATGGATCGCAGATGTAATGCATCGAAACGGATTCGAGTACGAAATTATTTTTGTGGATGATGGCAGCACCGACGATTCATGGCAAGTGATCGAGTCGTTGCGCAAACAAAATCCCTGTATTTGCGGCATAAAATTTCAACGCAACTATGGTAAGTCGGCTGCCTTACAGGTTGCCTTTACTCAGGCGCGGGGCGAGGTGATCATTACGATGGACGCCGATCTGCAAGACTCACCAGAAGAGATCCCTGCCCTTCGCGAAAAACTGCTAACTGAAAAACTCGATCTGGTCAGCGGATGGAAAAAAGTGCGCTACGACAACACCCTGACCAAAAATATTCCTTCGAAATTCTTTAACGCCGTGACCCGAAAGGTATCCGGTATTGCCTTGCACGATTTTAATTGTGGGCTAAAGGCCTATAGAAGACAGGTCGTAAAGAGCATAGAGGTGTACGGCGAGATGCATCGCTATATACCGGTATTGGCCAAATGGGCCGGCTTTAAGAAGATCGGAGAAAAAGTAGTGGAGCATCGACCCCGCAAGCACGGATATTCCAAGTTTGGCTGGGACCGGTTTGTAAATGGATTCTTGGATCTGCTCTCGATCACTTTCGTTGGAAGGTTCTCAAAACGTCCGATGCACTTCTTTGGTCTTTGGGGATCGGTCTGCTTTTTGGCTGGTCTTACCATGGCGCTATACTTGGTAGCCGGTAAAATTCTTTATACAGAATTCGCCTTGACCAACCGCCCTGCCTTCTTTTTTGCCCTGACCTTTTTGATACTGGGCATGCAACTTTTTTTAGCCGGCTATCTGGCCGAACTGATCGCCCGTAATGCCCCGGGGCGAAACCAATATCTGATCGAAACACAAATCGGCTTATAATGGCAAAGGTCGTGATCATAGGGCCTGCACATCCCCTGCGGGGAGGTGGAATAGTCAGTTTTAATCACCGATTGGCTCAAGCCTATGGGCAAGCTGGTCACGATTGCGAGATTTGGTCATTCTCTTTGCAATACCCGTCTTTTTTGTTTCCCGGAAAATCGCAGTACTCAAACGAACCTGCACCAAAAGGGCTTCGTATTCACAGCGCGATCAACTCCATTAACCCACTCAATTGGATACGCATTGGCAAAAAGATAAAGTCACTTCGACCCGATCTGGTCGTGGTGCGGTTTTGGCTGCCCCTAATGGGCCCTGCACTGGGAACGATCTTATCTTTTATTAAAAAAAATGGTCACAGCCGTATTGTTTGTATTGCCGACAATATCGTACCCCATGAGAAAAGACCCGGTGACAAGCTTTTTACCCGCTACTTTTTGCGCTATTGCGATTCGTTCGTAACGATGAGCAATCAGGTCAGTCAAGACCTAAGAAGTTTTGAAAAGAACAAACCCTTTCAACAAATATCTCATCCGCTTTACGATCATTTCGGAGAAGCGATTTCGATGGAGGCCGCCCGCAAAAAACTTGAAATCGACCTCTCGGATAAACTCATTTTATTCTTTGGATTTATTAGAAAATATAAGGGACTCGACCTACTGCTCGAGGCCTTGGCAGATGAGCGACTGGAAAAACAAAACATAAAATTGCTGATCGCCGGCGAATACTACGAAAACGAACAACCCTACCTCGATCAGATCGAGCGACTGCAGCTCACCGAACGAGTGTATTGTCATACTCATTTTATAGCCGATCGCGACGTACCCAATTACCTTTGTGCAGCCGATGTAGTCGTGCAACCTTATCGCCATGCTACCCAAAGCGGGGTTACGCCGCTGGCCTATCACTTTGAAAGACCCATGATCGTAACGCATGTCGGCGGACTGCCCGATGCAGTGCCGGATGGAAAGGCGGGTCTGGTCTGCGAACCCAATAGTAGGGCAATAGCGGATACTATTTTGCGTTTTTACGAGTTAGGAGGTTCCCATTTTACAGAAGGAATTAAAGAACAAAAAAATAAGCTCAGCTGGCAGACGTTGGTACAAACCACCCTGCAGCTGGCCGGTCTCAATGAAAATGAAACTGCTTAGCTTTTTTACTGTACGCCTATTGCTGCTGACGGCGTCATTGGTTTGGCTTCCGATCGGATCTTTTTCGTCGTTTGCTCAACTGAGGGCCCACTCTGCTAAAGTGCTTTCACAAGACCTGCAGTCGCTGCTGGCAAAAGAAGATACGCTGAAGCAATATGCCGAGTACCTGATTACCGATAGCCTGCCAGAGGACCGGATGATATCAGATAGCATATTTACCAAAACACTGGTGCGGGCACTGCGTATTCCAAACTCATTTTGGTTTGCCTTTGATTCTGTCAAAGGGATCTCTTGCCGCTACGCCCCCGACTCGAGCTTCAGGATCATTACCTGGAACCTCCAATTCGATGACTACTATTGCAGGCAGAGAGGGGCCATTCAACGAAAGACAGATAACGGGTCGCTATCTCTTTTTCCGTTGCGTGATGTCTCTGAGTTTACCGATCGTCCTGAAGATTCGCTTCGCTCGGCCAGCCAGTGGATCGGTGCCATCTACTACAATATCATCAAGACGCGCCACCAGAATAAAGATTATTACACGCTTTTTGGATTCGATCCCAATAACGCAAGAAGCAATATCAAGTGGCTAGAGGTGCTCCAGTTCAATAGCAAAGGCGAGCCCGTTTTTGGAGGTCCTTTTTTCAGCTACGAAAAAGACAGTGTACCCGCCCCTGCCCGACACCGGCTCTCTATTGAATTTAAAAAAGGAGCCCAGGTATTGATGGATTATGTTGCCGATCTTGATATGATCTTGGTAGATCATCTGATCTCTGAAAACAACGACCCCGATAGCAAGTACACCTACATTCCTGATGGCGATCAGGAAGGTTATAAATGGACGAACGGAAAATGGCTTCACATCAACAAGGTATTTACCCTCCAGCTCCAAGATGGACAGGCCCCCAGGGAACAACCGCTGTTCGACAAGCCTAAGCCGCCGTCGAAATTGCCGACAAAACAACCAGTAAAAGGAAAAGGATAGATCTTTTACCTACTCATCCAATTTGAGTACAGCCAAAAAAGCCTCTTGCGGCACTTCTACGTTACCGATCTGGCGCATACGCTTCTTACCTTCTTTTTGCTTTTCGAGCAGTTTGCGCTTTCGGCTAATATCACCCCCATAACATTTGGCGGTCACATCCTTTCGCATGGCCGAGATATTTTCGCGAGCGACCACCTTGGCACCAATGGCAGCCTGAATGGCGATCTGAAACTGCTGACGAGGCAGCAGTTCTTTTAATTTTTCGCAGAGCTTTCTGCCAAACTCCTGGGCACGGCTGCGGTGAATAAGCGCAGAGAGCGCATCTACCTTATCACCATTGAGCATAATATCCATTTTAACGATATCACTCTCTCTGTACCCTATGGGATGATAATCGAACGAGGCATATCCTCTGGTCTGCGATTTGAGCTTATCGTAAAAATCAAAAACGATCTCGGTGAGTGGCATTTCAAAGATCAACTCTACCCTGGTAGGCGTGAGATAGCTTTGATTGATCAAAGTACCGCGCTTGCCCAAGCAAAGCGTCATGATATTGCCGATGTAATCCGGCTTTGTGATGATCTGTGCCTTAATAAAGGGTTCGTCGATGTGATCGGTCTTGACCGGGTCTGGAAACTCAGTCGGATTATTGACGATCACTGTTTCTTCTTTGGTCGTAGTGGCAATAAAGCTTACGTTGGGTACGGTGGTGATAACGGTTTGGTTGAACTCTCTTTCGAGGCGCTCCTGGATGATCTCCATGTGGAGCATTCCCAAAAATCCGCAGCGAAAACCAAAGCCGAGAGCCTGTGAAGTCTCTAGTTCGAAGGTCAGCGATGCATCGTTGAGCTGCAGCTTGTCCATACAATCCCTGAGCTCTTCGAACTCGTCGGTATTGACCGGAAAGATACCGGCAAAGACCATGGGCTTTACTTCTTCAAAACCTTTGATCTGTTCAGGATTGGGATTAGTGGCCAGCGTGATGGTATCACCTACTTTGACCTCTTTGGCATTTTTTATTCCGGTAATGATATAACCCACATCGCCGGTAGAGACCTGATTTTTTTCGGTCATCTTAAGTTTTAAGATACCTACCTCATCGGCATGATACTCTTGTCCGGTAGAGACGAACTTTACCTTGTCGCCCTTTTTAATGCTACCATTCATAATCCGGTAGTATACAATGATCCCTCTGAACGAGTTGAATACCGAGTCAAAGATCAGGGCCTGCAACGGGGCATCGGGATTGCCTTTGGGTGCGGGAATACGCTCCACGATGGCATCGAGTACCTTTTCTACACCCAGACCGGTTCTGCCGCTGGCGTGTAAGATCTCTTCGCGCTTGCACCCGATCAGATCCACTATCTGGTCTTCTACCTCTTCTATCATGGCCCCGTCCATATCGATCTTATTGATGACGGGAATGATCTCTAAATTATTTTCAATTGCGAGGTATAAGTTACTGATTGTCTGAGCTTGAATTCCCTGTGTAGCATCTACCAAAAGCAGGCAACCCTCACAGGCGGCCAGTGCCCGGCTCACCTCGTAGCTAAAGTCGACGTGCCCGGGGGTGTCGATCAAATTAAGAATGTAATCGGCCTTGTCGCTATGGCGATAATTGATCTGGATCGCATGGCTTTTGATAGTTATGCCCTTTTCGCGCTCAAGGTCCATATCGTCGAGCACCTGGTCCATCATATCGCGCTCACTGATAGTATTGGTAGACTGAAGCAGTCGGTCAGCCAAGGTAGACTTACCGTGATCGATATGGGCTATGATGCAAAAATTCCTGATGTTTTTCATGGAGCGATCCCCTTCATTTTCGGCACCGCAAAGGTAGGCCTTTTACTGCGATCCCGAGGCTGTTGTTTGTTTGATCCGGTTCCAGATGGCATCCATTTCGGAAAGGGTCATGTCCGAAAGCGATTTACCAGCCTGTTTGGCCTCCTGCTCCATGCGAACAAAGCGATTGATGAATTTTTTATTGGTGCGCTCCAGCGCATTTTCAGGATCGATCTTTAAAAAACGCGCATAATTGATCAGCGAAAAGATCAGATCGGCAAACTCCTCCTCTATTTTTTCTTGATGACTATCGCCACTACTCTGGTCGATGGCTTCCTTTAGCTCCCCTAATTCTTCTTGCACTTTTTCCCAGACCTGCTCGCGGTGATCCCACTCGAATCCTACCTGTTTTGCCTTTTCTTGCAAACGCAATGCCTTAATGGTAGCAGGCAGCGACCGGGGAACGCCCTGTAAAACAGAGGTCTTTCCCTCTTTAAGCTTAAGCTGCTCCCAATTTCGTTTTACGTCTTCTTCTCCCTGCACGACCACATCGCCGTAAATATGAGGATGACGATGAATAAGCTTATTGCAAATACCCTCGATCACATCGTTTAGTTCGAATTGCTTTTGCTCGGCCCCAATTTTTGCATAGAAAACAATATGAAGCAAAAGATCACCCAGCTCTTCTTTAAGCAAGGTATAATCACCGTCGGTGATAGCATCGGCTAATTCATAGGTCTCCTCTATCGTTAACGAGCGGAGCGACTCGATGGTTTGCTTTCGATCCCAAGGACATTTTTCGCGTAGCTCATCCATTATGGAGACCAATCGCTCAAAAGACTGCTGATGGTTTTTTATACTCATTCCTAAAGATAAACACAAAAATCATCGCATCGTTGATAAGCGTCATTGAACGCCTTACCACCTGAGGGTAGCTTGCCGCATATTATCACTGTCGATATGACCAAGACAACAAAATGAGAAAGCATAGCATAACAATATATATCCTGGCGGCAACACTACTGGGTGGGTGCCAAAAAGAAACCACGTATAAAACAGCAGAGGATAAACTGACCGATAAGGTCTGGTACCTCGAAAAAAAGACCGTGGGTCAACAGCAATATATCTATAACAGTGTATCGACCTTTTCGTTTCGGCTTACAAGAGTCACTCGTAATTACAGAGACTCCGATGGCATCGAAGGCACCTATACAATCTCGGAGCAACCCTCGCTGATCGTACTGAATGTAACCTCAACTAACAGGCAAATCGATTCGTACCAGGTGACCCTGCTAGAAAAAGATCACAGCATTTTAGAATACACAAAAAACAATATTCTCAACACGCTTTACTTCTCTACAAGACCTTGAAAAATCATTTTTTATATAGCATTATCCTACTGATCGCTTGGCCTGCCCTCATGCAAGGCCAATCAAGACTCTTTTTTAACGTAAGCGCAGTGGACCGCACTACCGACAATACAAAAATTGTCAGCTATGCAACAAGCATCTATAAAAATACTGCTTGTTTGCAGGTAATAACAGGTCTTTCAACTTTTTATGGCATTGTAGGGAACAAATTGTTTGTACTGGATTGCTCTAACGGGCCAGTCAACAGTAAGCCAGAGATAAAACTATTCCCCAACCCGGCGGTGAACTACACTCGCCTGCAGAGCACAACTCTACTATTAGACAACCCCAATTTTCAACTACGCGTATTTGATGCGGCAGGGCGACTGGTGATGCAACGTGCAATAACCAATAGCCAACTCCATGCAGGGTACAGTCTTTTTTTGGGAACGCTGGCGTCCGGCAACTATTTCTTAAAGATCGAAGGTGCTTCCATATATCAAGTCATCCCCTTTATAAAAGTCAATTGATCGTGAAAAGACATACACTTCATACGCTGCTGTTGCTGCTGATCGTAGTGGCCGCCCTTGGTACCGCACAGGCACAGCAACCAGGAATTAACATTGAGGCCATTGCAAAAGACAGAGACAATAACCCCGCCAAAGACAGGCGCATTTATGTTCGGGTCGATATCATTGCGGCGACCTCTCCCAACACCCCTGTGTTTTCAGAAGAACATGTAACGCGAACCAACGAGGCAGGCATCTTTCAAGTTGCTGTCGGAAAAGGAACAAGGCAAGGAGGCACCTTCAATAGCATATTGGATATACCCTGGCGCAGCCTGAATTATTTGGTTCGCTTACGAGTAGCTATAGAGCCCGTCATCAATGTCATCAACTGGAATTATCAAAACGAATGGATAGATATCGGTACCACCCCTTTTGGTATTGTACCCTATGCAGGAGCGGCCCTTACAGCCGACAATGTTGCACAAAATGCAGCTGTCATAAGTCTTAGTGGTGGCACTACCGGACTCACGCCCGCTTCTCCAACAAGTGGTCATGTAACACTAGGCGGTATACTCGCTATCGCAAACGGCGGTACCGGATCATCGATCAAAAATTTTGTGGACCTAAGCACTCCACAAACAATCAATGGAGAGAAAACCTTTCAGCAACTGCTGACAGCCACAGCCGGCCTTCTTGTACAAAATAACATATCGCTTGCAGGCAATACCACTCCCCTGCTCTTGGGGGGCAACAGCGGCAATGCAGGAGATATCCTCGTATCGCAGGGCGCCGGCGCCACACCGGTCTGGATGAATCCAAGACAGATCAGCACCATCAAATCAAAAAACCGAAGCGCACTACTGATCAGTGCTGAACTCTACGAGATAAATGTAACCGGACTAGATAATGACGATGGCATTTCTGTGGTGCTAGAGGCCAGTGCCACCCCCAACCCTATTCCAAGCTATTACATCGTTAGAGATGTAATCAACAACAAGATCAGAGTTCATTTTACCGCTCCATTTAACGGGTATGTGACCTGGGTAATAGCAGAATAACCGACTTAAAAATTCTTTAACTCAAAACCATACAAACAAACATGAAACAAAACAAAATGCTAGCAGCCACGCTGCTACTGGTAACAGGAATGGGCTTTAATGCCATGGCCCAATCTCCCAACATTCAAAAGGAACTTCGCTTGGTCAATCCGGCCTCAGGAAGTGGTTATGTTGGATTAAAGGCAGCGCCCGGAACAGCCACGTATACGCTAAGTATGCCAGCCGCAGCGCCTACTGCCAACCAAGTGCTGACCGTATCTAGTATCAGTGGTGGGGCTGTGAGCTTGACCTGGAACTCACCCGATGCATCTGGTTGGTCATTGACAGGTAACGCCGGAACAAGTTCCTCAACTTTTTTAGGAACCCTAGATGGACAACCACTGGTGTTTAAGACCAACAACAGCACCCGCATGACCATAGCAGCATCAGGAGACGTAAGTGTAAACGCATTGGCCGGTGCAACGGGAACGGCTTCTTCAACGGCGAATGAAGGTGTGGTAATTGCCGATAACAACGGACAGCTTTCAAAAGCAAGTTATGCATCACTTGTTAGCGCAGGATTGCTGGCAAGCACAACCGGTGTTACCGTAGGTGGCCCCCTGACCGTTAACGGACTCTTTACCGCCAATAACGGAGGTACCATTTCGGGAACACTGAATTTGACAGGCAGCAGCCCCTTGCAACTCAATGGATCAGGAGGTACAGTAGGACAGATCTTGCAATCAAATGGGCCAGGAGCAGCTCCCACTTGGAGCAGCGCTTTTGTAAAGGCCAGAGGATTGGGCACTGCCACAAATACAGAATCACTATCCATTAGCGAAACCTCAATCGATGGAAACGATGCTATCAATGTTACGCTCGAAGGAACCGGAGCCGATATGCCTATCCCCTCTTATTACGTGGCAAGATCAAGCGGAGTAGGATTCACCATTTATTTCTCTGCTCCATTTACAGGCAGCTGCAACTGGAGTGTCATCAACCAATAAAAAACGATGTATACCAAAATCAACTTCTCGTTTTTGTTTTTCCTGCTGGTCTCCCTTTTGGGGCCAGCAGGTTTTTCTCACTTGCAACTGCTAGGGCAAACGACGAGAGCCAGTACCCAAAAGGAGATCCGGATTTTCGATCCGGTCAATCCCGCAAACGGAAACGTAGGCCTAAGGGCTGCAAGCGGAACAGCTGCCTACACAATGATACTACCCTCGACGCTACCGTCTGCCAACCAACTTTTAAGAGTAACCAGTTTAGCAACCAATGTGGCTACGCTTGGCTGGGTAACCTCGTTATCTAGTACGGGAACAGGCGCTAACGGACAAGTCACCTACTGGACCAGTGGCTCTTCGCAAGCTGGCAGTAACAACCTGTTTTGGAATAACGGTAGCGCAAGACTTGGCATCGGTACAGCAAGTCCAGGAGAAAAACTAAGTATCAACGAACCCAACAATGCAGATCTGGATGTTTCAATGACTGCTCGAGGCGGCAATGATAGAAAATCGCAGCTCACCTTTGGCGTAAAAAGTTCTAGCTCGAACGACATCGGCGGATCGATAGGAACCGATGGAGACAGAGAAGGAGGACTTATTTTAAATGGCACGACCAATGACATAAAAACATCCGCCCCACAGGTCTACATTAGCCCCACCGGTGAACTTCATCTTAACCCTACATTTACCGGAGGAGGCACTCTGACCGATAATGGGAACTATAGACTTCAGATCAATGGTGATCTTTACGCCAATGGTGATCTTTTCGCCAGAAATGCAAGGTTTGCTAATGTCGCCACTAATGGGTATGACAGACAACTGAACCTTACAAGTGATGGCACTCTTACTACTGCTACTTCTGACATACGGCTAAAAAAAAATATAGAAACCATCCCAGAGGCCCTCGAAAAGGTAATGTCCATGCGTGGGGTAACCTATAACTGGAAAGACAGCACGATGCCAAAAAGAATGATGGGGATGATCGCCCAAGAAGTACTGCGAGTTGCACCAGAGTTAGTCTTTCAAAATGAACGAAACGGCTACTACGGCATCAATTACGGAGAAACATCGGGCTTGCTGATAGAAGCCATCAAAGAGCAACAAAAGACCATACAAGAACTAAGTAAGGCACTGGCTAAACAAGGACAAGAAATGATGGTCTTGCTAAAAGAAGTCAACAATCTGAAACAACAACTAAAAACCAAACTATAAACCACACCATGAAAAAGACTCTATTAATTCTGATCGGACTCACCAGCCTCGGCCTGCTGGCCTTTACGAGCGAAAAATTATATGTGTTTCGTTTTAAGGAGGCGCAGATCAATTATCATTGGCAAAATCTCGAAGCCATAAAAATTCTGATGGATCAAAGTAATTTGCCCCATATTCAGGTAAAACAAACTGTAGCGGCCATTGATTCATTACAAAAAGACATGCAGCGGGTGATGACAATAGACTCTCTATCCACTGAAAATCGGTGAAAGCTATTGATGAATAGGCGAATATTTTCGCTGTACCCAAGTGCGATAAAATTGAACCTGTTTTAAAGCAAGCGACTCCCTTGTAAATTGATGAGCCGACTTAATTGCATTGGCAGAAAGCTGATCATAGCCGCTAAAAGAAAGGGCTTTTTCAATAGTTTGAGCCAACGTGTTCGGCTGGCATAAAAACCCATTTACTCCATCCTCTATTAACTCGAGGCGGGTGCCAATAGCATAACCTATTACAGGTACTCCCTGCTGCATTGCCTCTACAAGGGTTAACCCAAAGGTTTCGTACCAAAGAGATGGGTGTATCAAGTACTTGGAGCGTCCAATTAAAGTAAGGGTCTCCTGCTGAGAACAAGCGCCCATGAAATGAATATTCGGATATAGCTTATACTTTTCTCTTAGCATTTGCTCTAACGACCCCGATCCAATCAGTATAAGTGGTACGGATATAGCATTATCCACCCAACATTTTAACAACGATTCAACACCCTTTGAGGGTTCGAGACGGCCGACAAAAACAAAGCCTCTTCTATGTTCTACAGATACTGGCTCGCAATATTCTACCCAGTTGGGCTTTAGAATAACTTTATGACTAGGAATACCCTGACTAGTCACCCAACATTGCTGAAAAGAAGAAAGCACAATAAAGTAGTCAATATAATGAAACATGGTTCTTTTTCTGGCCAATGAAAGTATCAGAACCGCAAACATAGATTGCCACCTGGAGTTTCGGTAACATCCATACCGAATTGCATGCAAAGAGTGCCCAGTATGTACACACAATTCACAGACCCCATAGTCTTTTCTATACAGTTCTGCTCCAGCGCACCACCAGCGATAATTATGCAACGTGTGCACAACAACTGCACCTGCCCGCTTCGCGGATTTAAAAACAGAAAAAGTAAGAAGCGGAAAAAAGTTATGGACATGTACCAGTGTAATGCCATTCTGTCGAATCAAACGACGAATGCGAAAGGAGTGGTAGAACGGAAAAAGAATATGAAACAATATTTTCCAACTAGTGGCATGCGAATTAGAAATATGATACTCGAATACCGAATCGGCCCCCAACTGGCTACGAAGGGCATCTCGCTCCTGAAAAAAAACCTTATCCTCTCCTCCGTAAAATCGATAAGAGCAATGAACGAGCAATATCTTTAAATTAGCATCCAATGGGATGATTGTAAGTACAGAAATCCTTTTGCCAATAAAGATACTCGTGATTTTTTATTAAACCTTAAACAAACAAACGAATAAGTCTGATAAGCTCTATAGTTGTAATTTTAATACATGAAAAGGGCGGCATCCCAATACAACATTTGCCGGGCATTGACCCTGCCGCTGCTCTTGTTTGCCCTTCGTTTAACCGCGCAGCCTACCCCACTCACCCGTACTCCTTTTTTACAGGTCACCGGAGGCGTTGTAATTATTCAAGCGCAACTGGCTCCATTTAGCGACACGCTGCAATTTATTTTTGACACAGGAAGCAGTGGCATCTCGCTTGATTCGGCCACGGCCCACTATTTGGGTCTTCGGCCCACATTTGACGGACTGCTCATACGGGGTATAGCCGGCATTCGAGAAGTTCCGCAGCTTCGTAACCAATCATTAACCATCGGCTCGCTTCGTACCGACTCACTTAATTTTTACATCAACGATTACAGCGTGCTTACTTCCATTTATGGAGTACGCATTGACGGGGTGATCGGATATGCCTTGCTTAGCCGCTACATTGTTAGCATAGATTACGAAAAGCAGTATATAGAGTGGTTCGCACCCGGCCTCTACCCGTATCCCCGTAAAGGGACTTTACTGAGACCCTCGATCAATAGACTACCTGCTCATCCCTTTTTAATTCAGGAGTTGCAAGCCAAAAGCTACCCTCTGCTCATCGATATAGGAGCCGGCCTCAACATGCTTTTTTCGGAGCGCTTTGCCAAAGAGGCCGGCGTGTTAGATCCCACTCGAAAAAGCTGGGTCACCTCGGGTGAGGGTATTGGCGGACAAATAGAGCTCCGCCTCACGTTATTAAAAAGTCTTCGCATTGGGCCCTATCGGTTTAAAAAAATTCCTATTACCATTTTTGATGACAGCTATAATGTAACTAACTATCCACATTGGGCCGGACTGATCGGCAATGATCTGTTGCGTCGATTCAACACCGTACTCAATTACCCGGCCGCAGAGATACATTTGAAGCCCAATCGCTTTTTTTATGACGAGTTTGACTACGCCTACATAGGCATGGAACTATACCTGATCGACGGATTGATCAAGGTTGGCTTTGTGGCTTCGAACTCTCCAGCCCAAGACGCCGGCTTGGAGGTTGGTGATGAGATCGTAGCTGTCAATAAGATCTTATCGGGCAAGCTCGACGCGTTTAAAGCTGAATTAGCGCATGCTTCTAAAAAAGTAACGATCATTTACAAACGACACGGTAAAATAGAAACAGCGATCGTAAAAGCGATTCGTATAAAATGATGAGCAGATAGCCATTAAAGTTTTGTCACACAACCGGTGACACTGGCTGCACATGTTTTCAGATTTTAAATAGCGTAAATGCCCCCATTTTTTGGTCGGATACTCATCAATGCAATACGTAAGTATTAATTACTAGAAAATTATTTTGAAAATAAAGTGATTTTACTTCCTTATTTTGTATCGCAATTTATTCCACATAGCCCTAATATAGAACTCTTAAAACATGAACCAACCAAACAAGAACATTTCCGAATCCACCAAACTCCCCTGGTCTTCTCCCGAACTAAGTGAGCTCAAGCCCGATCTGATTCGTCAGCAAGACGAGGAGATCTTGTATCATGTTTTAAACTCTGAAGAGGTGTTTAGACTTGTGAACGGTACCGCATCCGACTATCGTTTAAAAGAAGACAGCCTAGACTTTGATGCCTTGTCGGTGGTTAATGCTATGTCTGCATATGACTTTGCCTGGAAAGCCACGGGTGAAAGAGAATACGGATTCATGGCCCACGAAGTACAAGCTGTTATGCCCTATTTGGTAACTGGGCAAAAAGACCAGGTAGATGAAAATGGTCAGCCCGTTATTCAGCGTGTCAATTACGCTAAGCTAACGCCGGTGCTATTAAAAGCGATCCAGCAGCAGCAAGCAGTGATCGAGCAGCTGCAGCAGCAGATGGAAGAGCTCAGTGCAGCCCTTGTTACAAAATAACCACTACCTAAAACCGACATCCAACGCTCCCATGAAAAAAACTATACTAAGTTTCTTGCTGGTATTTTCAGCAGCCCTGGCCCAAGCGCAGTTTACCGTTACTGGATCGGAGACCTTTGTGATCAAGTCGGGAGAGACGGTCTCTATTGACGGGTTGACGCTAATGCCCACAGCTGATCTAACGCTGAGCAATACGGCAATGACGATCTCTACCACTACTGTAAATCCGATTGGGGCAGGACAAACGCATATCCCCAAAGTCTATAAGTTCTCTAACACCACAGCGGCCTTTACCGGCTCTATACGGTTTGATTACAGCAGTGTGGCAAATTCTATCTCAAGCACAACCGGTCTTACCCTTCACTATCACAACGGAGCCGCCTGGCAAAACCCTGTTGCGGGTACGGTGTCCACTACCGCTAACTTTTTTGAGACCACCGGTACTTTCTCATCCACAGCCGGTTTAAATGAAATAACCCTCTCTGCTGCAAGTGGCCCTCTGCCTGTGACCTGGCTGAGCTTTACGGCTACCAAAAAGGAGAATACATCGGTGCTTAACTGGAGCACAGCCACTGAGCAGAACACACAAGACTTTGTGGTGCAGCATAGCGCCGGCAGCGGTGACTGGAAATCTCTTGGAACAGTAAAAGCCGCTGGCAACGCGACCAGCAGAAGAGATTATACGTTCACGCACTACACGCCCACGCCCGGCTATAACTATTACCGCCTGATCCAGCGCGATCAAGACGGTCAGTTCAGCTACAGCAAGGTGGTATCGGTGGTGATGAACAAAGAAGACATCAAACTAAAAGCCTTCCCCAATCCCGTACAAGACGGCAGATTGAATGTACTGCTTAAAGAGCCTATGCAAGTGCGCCTCTTCGATGCAGCAGGACGACAAGTGCTTACCCAGCGACTCAATGCAGGGCTGCAAACAATCAACGTATCAGGGTTGCAAGGCGGTGTCTACTACCTTAAAGCCGGAGTTGAGAGTACGGCGGTGATTATTAAACAATAAGAGTTTGGGTA
>Ga0129333_10003099_pt1 | contig 15527 bp, 14 predicted proteins | sample CPB6_08_DNA_FD_94474 | JGI IMG/M metagenome (GOLD analysis project Ga0129333, IMG submission 94474) | Freshwater to marine salinity gradient microbial communities from Chesapeake Bay, USA - CPBay_Sum_0.6_0.8_DNA | ecosystem: Environmental > Aquatic > Marine > Coastal | place: USA: Chesapeake...
GCAGAATCTTCTTCTTGAAAACGGGGAGCGTATGCTTACTGAAGATTATTTTTATTTGTTGCTTGAATAATGGCTATCACTTACGTCTATCGTGAATCCGAGAACCAGAAAACACAGCTTGTCGCTTTAACTCAAAAGGATAAAGATGGCAATCAGGTGCTTTCTGGTTCCGACTTTCCGGTAATCACGGTTGATACAAATCATCATAGGTTGCATGAGGGCCGTGCTTTTCTTGCCGAACATCTGATTAATAATGGATCGACATTAGCGGATCAAGCCACGATTGATTTTGTCTTTGCCTGCCCTCTTGGGATTTATCCTCATGTAACTTTATCTGGCTCATGCGGCGGTGATGCTGAACTTTTCTTTTTTGAGGGTACTGTTAGTACAGGAGGCACGCTGTACACACCAATCAGACGAAACAGATCAATAGTTGCTTCTAGCAATGTTGCTATGGTGTTGAATCCCACGATAAGTTCTGCCGGAACAACTCTTGTTTCTGATCTTATTGTCGGTGGTGGAAAGACGAAAACTGGTGGCGGAGAAGGGTCTGGATTGGAGTTTGTCATGAATCCTTTGACAAATTATATGGCAAGGCTAAAAAATGTTTCTGGAGCGCCGCAGGTGGCGCATCTGTCACTGGAATGGTATGAGTAAAAATCGCATAAAAGATCCTAAAGGCGGTTTGACTGCTTATGGTCGTGAGTATTTCAAGCGCAAGGAAGGTGCGAACCTAAAGCCTGGTGTGAAAGGCGCCGCTGATACTCCAGAGAAAATGCGTAGGAAAGGAAGTTTTCTTACCAGATTTTATACAAATCCTAGTGGTCCGCTAAAGAAAGAGAACGGAGAACCGACTAGGCTTGCTTTGGCAGCAAGAGCATGGGGAGAACCAGCGCCTACCAATGCTGCTGCGGCAGCAAGACTTGCCGCAAAAGGCAGGGCATTACTAAAACGCTACGAATCGAGGAAGAAAAATGGCTGAGATGATGAGACTGAAACCAGAAGATATCCTCAAGCGGCATGACATTGCCTTGCGTCGTAAGGATGATTTCCGTGATCTGTATGACGAGGCTTACGAGTTTGCATTGCCGCAGCGCAATCTGTATGACGGATATTGGGAAGGCAAGGTAGGCGGGTCAAAGAAGATGGCCCGCGTGTTCGATTCTACCGCCATCAATTCTACGCAACGCTTTGCCAATCGCCTGCAGTCTGGCATTTTCCCTCCGCAGCGTGGCTGGTGCAGACTTGAACCTGGTCCCGATATTCCTTTTGATCGCAAGTCAGAGGCGCAGGCTGCACTTGATGTTTACACCGAGAAGCTGTTTGCTACGCTCAAGCAAAGTAACTTTGACATTGCTATGGGCGAGTTTCTCCTTGACTTAGCTGTCGGCACTGCTGTAATGATAGTACAGCCTGGTGACGATATCAACCCGATCAACTTTATTCCTGTACCGCAATATCTGGTTGCATTTGAGGAAGGCGCAAACGGTCAGGTAGATAACGTATATCGCCGTATGCGGCTGAAGGGCGAATCTATCCAGCAGCAATGGAAAGACGCAAAGATTGATGGCCGTCTTGCGGTTATGATCGAGCAGAAGCCTACCGAAGATATTGAGCTGATAGAGGCTACTGTTTACGACATGAAGCGTGGTGATTATTGCTACCACGTTATCCACAAGGATACGAAGTCTGAACTGGTCTATCGTCGCATGGATTATTCGCCGTGGATTGTTAGCCGGTTTATGAAAGTTGCCGGTGAGATCTATGGCCGTGGTCCGCTGATTACCGCACTGCCTGACATCAAGACGCTGAACAAGACGCTGGAACTGCTGCTGAAGAATGCTTCGCTGGCAATCACTGGCGTATATACCGCTGCCGATGATGGTGTTTTGAACCCGAACACCGTTAAGATTGTTCCTGGTGCTATAATTCCAGTGGCGCGGAACGGCGGTCCGCAAGGGGAGACTTTACGCCCGCTTCCGAGAGCAGGTGACTTCAACGTAAGTCAGATCATTATTAATGATCTTCGCATGAACATCAAGCGCATGTTGCTCGATGAAAGCCTGCCGCCTGACAATATGAGTGCGCGATCTGCTACAGAAGTTGTCGAGCGCATGAAGGAACTTGCTCAGAATCTTGGTTCTGCCTTTGGCCGTTTGATTAATGAGACAATGATTCCCATTGTCAGCAAAACCCTGAATGTCATGGACTCTCGCGGTCTAATTGATCTGCCACTGAAGGTGAATGGTCTTGAAGTCAAGATCTCTCCGGTGGCTCCGCTGGCTATGGCGCAGTCTATGGACGAGATCAACAAGGTCATGCAGTTTGCTCAGATAGCGCAGGCGGCTGGACCGGAAGGCCAGATGTCGCTCAAGGTCGGTGAGATGATAGACTTTGTTGCCGAGAAACTTGGTGTGCCTGCGCGTATTAGGACTTCTCCGATGGAAAGAATGCAACGCATGCAGCAGGCTGCTGCAATGGCTCAACAAGCCGCACAAGCTGCGCCTGAAGCTGTACCGGCCATGATTAAGGCTGTTGCCTAATGGCTGGTTGGGAGGACTTAGAACACGCCAACGTAGACATCCGAGAATCATCCCAATCCAGGGATGACTTGGATCGTCTATGCTTGCGCGTATTAGGAACAGAGGATGGCAAAAAGCTGGTGTTATGGCTGCGCCAATCCTATCTTGAGCAACCAGTTGCCTTGCCTGGTTCTGCCTCTGACTATGCTTTCTACCGTGAGGGACAGAATAGTATTGTCAGGGACTTAGAAGCAAGGATATCTCGATCTTTAGACAAAGGAAACCTGTGATGGAAACCCAAGAAAACCAACCCAGTAGCGAAGGCGCAAGCCAAGATGCTGGCCTATTGGACTCTGCAACAGTAGCCACGCCAGAGGATCAGGGCCAGCAGGAACCTCAAGCTATAGAACATCGCGCTCAAGATGCAAATCAAGACGACGAACCGCTAGAAAGGCCAGATTTCTGGCCTGAAAACTTTTGGAACAAGGACAATAACGAACCTGACTTGGAAGGTATTGCAAAGTCATGGATGGATCTTCGTAAACAAATCAGCCAGGGCAAGCACAAAGCACCGGCTGACGGCAAATACGATACCACCGCGTTTGGCAGCATCCCTGAGAATGACCCTGTTCGCCAGCATGTGCTTGATTGGGCTAAGGAATTTAATGTAAGCCAATCGGCTTTTGACTCTTTGATCGGCAAGGTAGTCGAGATGGGAGTTCAAAATGTGGAGCAGTCCACCAGGACTGTGAAGCAGGAACGTGCGGCATTGGGGCCGAATGCAGATTCCATTATCAAAGGCATGGTTGATTGGGCTTCTGGACTGGTCAATAAGGGCATCTGGGGTAAGGATGACTTTGAGGAATTCAAGGTAATGGGCGGAACCGCTAACGGAATCAAGGCATTGATGAAGTTGCGTGAATCCTATGAAGGCACTAGAATTCCTACAAGTTCAATGCCGGTGGAAGGCGCACCGAGCAAAGAGGAACTGTACCAGATGGTCGCAGATCCAAGATATAAGACCGATAATGCTTATCGGACAAAAGTAGAGAAACTATTTCTTAATACGTTTCAATAACTTAGGCACCGTTTAACGAGCCGCTTGCGCGGCTCTTTTTTTTTATGTATAAGGCGTCAAGGCTAACTGATTAGTATTTTTTATCAGCCCTTGCCGTGGCGGATGCCAACGAGTGGTTGCCGCAAGCAACAAGCAACTGGCCCTGCGATGCAGGCTTACCGGCGCGAGAACCCATATTAACTACGAATGAGGTACTAAAATGAGCGTTTCTCTCTCTAACGCCTTTGTTACCCTCTTCGACGCGGAAGTTAAGCAGGCTTATCAAGGACAAGCCATGCTGGTTCCGGCGGTTCGCCAGCGTCGTGGGGTTGAAGGCTCGACTGTGAAGTTCCCGAAAGTTGGTCGCGGTGTTGCTACGCTGCGTGTTCCGCAAACGGATGTTACGCCGCTGAATGTTTCGTTCAGCCAAGTGACCTGTACGCTGCAAGATTGGAACGCGGCTGAGTACAGCGACATCTTCTCGCAAGCCAAAGTCAACTTCGACGAGCGCCAAGAACTGGTGCGCGTGGTTGCTGGCGCGATTGGCCGTCGTCAAGATCAGTTGATTCTGTCTGCGCTTGACGCTGCCAGCACGAGCTACACGGTCAGCAACGATATCGGTGGTACCGATACGAACATGAACGTGGCGAAGCTGCGCGAAGCCAAGCGTCTGCTTGATGCGAACAACGTCCCGCCGCAAGATCGTCATATCATCATTCATGCGAATGGTCTGGCGAATCTGCTGTCGGAAACGTCTGTGACGAGCAGCGACTTCAATACGGTTAAGGCACTGGTTCAGGGCGACATCAATTCGTTCCTGGGCTTTAGCTTCCATGTGCTTGGCGATCGTAGCGAAGGTGGCCTGTCGATTGATGGTTCCAACGACCGTCAGTGCTTCGCGTTCCACCGCGATGCCATCGGTTATGCGGAAGGCATTTCGATGCGGACCGAAATTAACTACATCCCGGAGAAAACCTCCTGGCTGGTTAATGAAGTGTTCAGCGCCGGTGCCATTGCCATCGACAATGAAGGTATTGTCGAACTTACCTGCCGCGAATAAGGAGATATAACATGGCTTTTTCTAGCACTGGTCTGAACCTTGTCGCTGGTTCTAAGGCTGGCAATGCTCCGCAGATTTGGGCTTATCAATCTGCTGATGCAATCGCCACCGTAAACACCTCCGGCTATTTTAATGAAGTTGCGTCGCTGATGAAAGTTGGCGATCTGGTGTATTGCTACGATACGGCTACCCCGACCGCAAACCTGGTCGTGGTCCTGTCGAACACCGGCACCGTGGTTGACGTGTCTGACGGCACGGCAGTCACTGTTGCTGATGCCGACTAATAGCGGTATCGAGTATATGTAACGCAAGGGGTACCGTCATCAACGATGGCGGTATCCCTTTTGTCATATCTGGAGATGAATAATGGCTGCTGGTGATTCAGCACTATCAATATGCTCTGATGCGCTGCTGATGATCGGGGCCAAAGCTATTTCGTCGTTCAACGAAGGAACTGACGAGGCAAATATTTGCGATAGGCTTTACGGTGATATCAGAGATCAGGCACTGCTAGTCTATCCGTGGTCGTTTAGTTTTAAGAAAACTCAGCTTGCACAGTTGGTGACTACTCCTACCAACGAGTATCGCTACGAATATCAGATGCCTGCTGACCGTATTGCTGCCCCCAGGGCTGCATATAACACCTCAAGCATTGGCGCGTATCCGATCAACAATTATCGGATTATGGGCGAAAAGCTGTTGACCAATGAACCAACCATTTACGTAGATTACCAATACTCTGTCCCAGAGTATGAAATGCCAATTTACTTTGTACAGTTACTGAAGTACATGATGGCATGGCATCTGAGTGTGCCTATTACCGACCAGACTGACAAGGCGCAATATTGGCAGGGAACGGCAGTTGGATCTCCGGCGGAGAATGGTCGCGGCGGATATATGCGTGTTGCGATGAACATTGACGGACAGAATCAGCCGGTTAATTTCATCAAAGATTTCAGCCTGATTGCGGTGCGTAACTAATGACAAGATTTGTCAACATACAAACCAATTTCACCAATGGTGAATTAGATCCGCTGCTGCGCTCCAGGGTTGATCTGAAGGTTTATGAGAATTCTCTTGAGACTGCGTATAACGTAGTTTGCCAGCCGCAGGGTGGTATTCATCGCCGTCCTGGTCTGCGATATCTATATGGCCTGCCTAATAGCGGTGGAGACAGTGCTGCTAATGGATTGAGGCTTGTTTCTTTTGAGTTCAGCACTGCCGATAGCTACATGCTGTGCTTTACCAATAATCGCATGTATGTGTTCAAGAACGAAGCACTTGTAACCAACATCAATGGTAGTGGCAATCCATATCTCAGTACATCCGCTGTCGGATTGACGGGTGCAAGGCTAGACACAATCTGCTGGACTCAGAGTGCTGACACGCTGATTATCGCCCATGAAGATATCAATCCGGTAAAGATTGTGCGTGGTGCGACTGATGCTGATTGGACTGCATCTGCAATATCGTTCGATAGCATACCTAAATACGCATATACGCCAGCCACAAGCAATCCTGCGTATACGCTTACGCCTAGTGCTGTATCAGGAAAGATTACTCTGACGGCAAGCGGTGCGTCATTTACTGCTGCATCTGTAGGACAATATATAACCGCAGTTCCGCAGGGCAGGGCTAAGATTCTGCAATATGTAAGCACTACGGTAGTCAATGCTGTTGTTGAGTTCCCATTCTTTGACACATCTGCTATTGCTTCTGGAGATTGGACCTATGAATCGGGTTACGAAGATGTCTGGTCAAGCGGTAAAGGCTGGCCGAAAACGGTCACGTTCCACGAAGGCAGGCTCTACTTCGGCGGATCGAAGTCGCGTCCGTCAACAATCTGGGGCAGCAAAGTCGGGCTTTTCTTCGATTTTGAAGCGACTGAAGGATTGGATGATGACGCTGTTGAAGCGACGCTAGACACCAATACATTTAACAGTATCGTTGACATTACCAGTGGCAGGGATCTTCAGGTATTCACCACTGGCGGTGAATTCTTTGTACCGCAATCTGGTCTTGATCCTGTAACTCCTACGAATTTCTTTGTCAAGACTGCTACAAAGAATGGAGCAAAATCAGGAATCAGGGTGCAGGGAATCGAGAATGGCACGCTGTTTATCCAGCGTCAAGGTAAGTCACTGGCTGAATTCTCTTACACTGATGCCCAGGCAGCATATATCACTACCAAGATTTCATTGCTGGCAGGACACCTGTTGCGCGGTCCAAAGCGCATGGTGTTGCGTAGTAGTGTTGCTACTGACGAGAATGATCTGCTGATGATCGTAAACGGCGAAGATGGCACGATTGCCGTGTTTTCTTTGCTTAGGGCGCAGAATGTTATTGCGCCATCTGAGTATGATACTGATGGTGATTTCCTTGATATCGGCGTTGATTTAACCACGATCTACACTGTGGTCAAGCGTAGCATTAATGGGTCAGATGTCTATTACGTCGAAGTGTTTGATGATGATCTTCTGACTGATTGCGCTGTCACCGGAGGCGCGGCTGCATCTGGTAGCGTCAGCCATCTGATTGGTGAGGAAGTCAATCTATTGCTTGATGGTGCTGTGCAAGATAACGAGACTGTGCCTGGTGGCGGAACTGTGACATTCCCTCGGTCATCGACTACATCCTATGAAATTGGCCTGCCATTTACTGTGCAGGCTGTTACGATGCCTGTGGAGTTGAAATTGCAGACAGGCACCAGGATTGGCTTTAAGAAGCGAATAGTGGAAGTCAACGCGATCCTATATCAGACGCAACATCTGAAGATAAATAATATTTTGGTGCCTATAAGAACTCTTGATACATTGAATATCTTGGATAATCCGGTTCCTGAGTTTACTGGTATCAAAACCTTGCATGGCATTCTTGGTTATTCTCAGGATGCGAAAATTACTGTGTCACAGGACATTCCTGCAAAACTGACGCTACTTGGTCTTGAGTACAAAATAGCTACACATCAGGGAACATGATATGGAATATGTTGCTATAGCTTCTGCTGTTATGGGTGCTGTTGGTCAGGTTGAAGCTGGCTATCAGCGGCGGCAGCAATATAGGCTGCAAGCAGAGCAGACGAGACTTCAGGCTGAACAGAAGGCTCTTGAATATACCCGTCAAGGTAATGCGGTATTGGACCGGATTAACAATGCCAACGCTGCTGCTGCTGCCAGGGCGTATGCCGGTGGCACGATGGGATTTGAAGGATCTTCTGCGCTGGTACAGGCGGCTACCGAGCGTCGTGGTGGACGAGAATTACTGCTTACGCAAGAGGGCGCGGCATCTGCTCGACGTTATGGCTTTACGCAAGCGGCATTGTTTGAGAAGGCTGGTGATACAGCGGTGGCTGCTGGATGGGCAAATGCGGCAATGAGCATGGGAACAGCAGCATACCAGTATTCAAAGATTGGTGGGCCTGGTATGACGCAGGCTCCGGCTCCAGTTGAGACTAGAAGTACTGTTCCAGATATGGGCGTATAGACCATATAGATTATTAAAGGCACAAAATAATGGCCGAATTACCACGTTATCAAATGATGGGCATTCCTGTTCCTGGGATGCCGCAGCTTGATTTTGCAGCGCAACAAGAACGGGCAAGACTTGCCGGTGGACTTTCTGAGTCTCTTAATCGTATATCTCAGTTTGCATTCAAGGAAGCGACCAAAGAAGCCGAGATCAAAGGTATGCAGTATGGCGCTGAAAATCCTGTAACGAAAGAGCAAATTTCGGAAGCGATGAAAGAAGGTCGTTCTCCGCAAGAATTGTTGCAAGAGCGTGGTACAGCATTTGGTGATGCCGCAAGAGCAGTTCAGGTAGCGCAGCTTAGGAATGAGTTGGAAGTAAGCGCACGTAATGATTTCGCCACCATTAGTGCTGGAATTGAGGCAAATAAATACACAAACATCAATGACGTTAAATCAACCATTGATGGAATTACTGAAGGTTATGCCAACGTCATTCGTGGTCTTGATCCTGTTGCTGCAATCAGATTCCGGCAAAGCGTCACTGTCGCTGGAAATGCTGTTTACGCAAAGGCAGCGGATCGTGTAGCAAAACTGAATACAGCGGCAATTAAAGATTCCGCAGGAGTTGCGCTCCAGGCTACGACATCAATCATCTCTGATACTTTTGCCATTGAGCCAGATCAAGATAATGTTATGGCTCGTGTCGCTCTTGAGCGCAAGCGTGTTGCTGATATTGCACTGCAAGTAGGAGATCCTGCTTTTTACACTTCAACAATGAAAGACTTTGATAAGAAGTTGATTAAGTCAATGTCAGATCAACTTATCAAGTCTGGATTAAAACCTGCTGATGCTCTTATGGCTATAGATAAAGGTAACGTAGGTAATATGAGTAGTCTGCTGAAAAACAGGGTTGTCGATAAAGAATTGCTGCAAAAAGCATATTTATCAGATCTTGGTGAGCAAGTGCAGGTAATGGAGCGCACAAAGAAACTGGAGGAAGAAAAACGTAGAGATGAAGGTCTTTCTATTAGGATGGATCTTTATTCCGGCAGGATTACAGGCAATGTTGCAATAGCACAACTTCGCGCAATAGGCGATATTAGCAGAGAAGAGTTAAAGTCTATTATGAAGGGCGAGGCTACCGGCCCTAAAGGTAGCGATGAACTTATTGGTAAACTTGAATCTCTTGCTGACAACGGCCAGATTGGAGAGAGCAGTTTAGATTCAATGGCAAATTCAGGGCGGATTAGCTGGAAGCAAGCTAATGAACTAAAGAGAAAAGTAAGGAATAATAATACTGATATGTCTCGCGCAAATGGATATATCAATAGCAGTTTGGGTGTTCCAGATCCATTGACACCTGGCTTTAATATTGAACGACAAAGATCCGCTCAAGCAAGGGCTGAACTGGCAAGGCGTGAAAATGAGGCTAGAAATCAAGGGTTGCCTTTTGACGCATTTGCTGTGGCTAATGAAATAATAAAGAAAACGAAAGATACTGAAAGTTACAAAGTGCAACAGGAAGCAAAAGGTAATCTAAGGAAAATTCTTGATGGTTCTGGAATAAAATATAACGAAGATTATACGGACGCAAATCTTAAAGATCTTAATGTTAAAGATCCTTCTGTAAGGCGTAAAATTCTTCGTCTTAGTAAAGACGCCAGGGGCGAATAATAATGGATGATCTTGAAACAAGATATACGCAGTATCTGCTGAACGGGATGAAGATAGCATCTGATGCAGATATTGCAGCAGCAGAGAAACCGGCAGAATCGGTTAGGTTTTCTCCTATGTTTGGCGCTGCAACAGAGCGTCCTAAAACTGGTGCTGTTGAAGCTGCCGGTACGGTAGGGACCGCTATTGCTGCTAGTGTTCCTGCTGGTCTTGCTGGGATCTATGAGTTTATTAAGACGCAAAATCCTGAATCTGCTGGACAAAGAATTGATGAGATACAGAAAGCATTGACTGCCATACCGCAGACAGAGGAGGGCATGAAGGCTCTTGAATCTGTTGGGAAGTTCATGCAGGCACTTGGTGTTACTGGCGACATTGCTGGAGATGCTTTCTTTAATATCGCGCAGAAAGCTGGCGCTGGTCAGGAGGCATCTGCCGTCGCCGGAACTATAGGCAATATCTTTGCAGACCCGCTTAATTTGGTGACTCTTGGCACTCTCAGTGCTGGCATAAAAGGCGTAAGAACTGCTGCCGGAAAAACTGTCGCCAAAGTGAAACCAAAGAAAATAAAAGCAAATAAAGATATGACGGAGCAACAATAATGGCAATAAGTGATCTGAACCAGAGGATTGATGACCTTGCTGCTGTTGCTCCAGAGGCAGAGAAGTCTCCGTTAAAACCTGATGTTGGTCCTGCTGAAGTATTAATACCGCAGGAAGATCAGCCTGAATTTGAACCTGTGCAGGTTGCTGGTTTAATTGGTCGCACAGGAAAGATTATCAGTGAAATTACTAAAGCGCCTCTTAAAACAAAGCGTCCAATAATCAAGGAAGATGTCGGTGTTGTCAATCCATATACGGTCATCAAAGAGACGGATACTACAAAGATTGGCCCGATTAAGGAAGAGCAAGCAGTACAAATGGCACCGGCTATGCCAGCTGTTGGAGTACCTTCGCCAAAACCAGGTGAAGTAAAAACTGTCTTTAATCTTAATCAGATAAATGACACGGATAGCTTTAAGCAATTTATTGAATCTACTGCAAGGGCATACGGCGCTGACAAGATTGAAAAGATCTCGTATAAGGAAATTGCAGCCAAAGCTGCTGAAGATGGATACGATGAAACATTCCTTGCTAAAGTAATAAATCCAGCAGAGAAAACTAAGGCAGATCCAAAGGAAGCATACAAGATGCTTCTTGCCTTAACTGATGCTGGTAAACGTGCATTTGATCTTGCTGAACAGGTAAAGCAGGCAAAGATCAGCGGAACTCTTACTCCTGAACTGGCTGCTGAGTTTACTCAGGCCATGTCGTTGGAGGGCGTTCTGATGAAGGCTGCGCGTGGTCGGCAGGCTGATATCGCTAGAACTCTTGGTATTTTCTCACAAGCGAGGACCGCTACCGCAGAGCGTGGCGCAATGCTTGACGAGATCATGCGTAGTTCTGGCGGCATTGAGTCAATACATGATATGGCATCCAAATATACGGCGCTTGATAGCAGAACCGCACGTGCTGGTATGTCTGAAAAGACTCTTTCTGGTCGCGCTGTAGATGTATGGTTAAGCACATGGATAAATGGCTTACTATCAAGTCCTATCACTCATGCTAAGAATATTGCTGGAAACTTGTTTTTTAGTGCTTATCAGATTCCAGAACGTGCGATGGCATCCATCATAGGCAAGGCACGTAACTTTGCTTTTGGTGGAGAAGAGGCAATCCAAATGAATGAAGTCTATTCTCAGTCTATTGGATTCCTGCAAGGCATGAGAGAAGGTCTTGTTATTGGCGGCAAAGCATTTGTAAAGAATGAGCCTACAGATGCTTTCTTGAAAATAGAACAAAAGAAAGTTGGGTCAGATACATTTGACTTTGACTTTGGAGATAGCTTAACAGGTAAAGCATTGTCTGGTGCCATAAAGTATTGGGGTAATTTTGTAACAATGCCTGGTCGCGCAATGATGGCTGAAGATGAGTTGTTCAAGGGAATTGGTTATAGGATGGAATTGAACACCCTTGCAACGCGAGAAGGAAATATCGCGTATAAAAGATTTATTGATGACGGTATAAATCCAGATGATGCGGCTACTCAGGCTGCTGAAGTTGTTGCAAAGATATTGGCAGACCCTACTGACAGCATAGATGATGCGGCAAAATCTATGGCTAGAACCGTAACATTTACCAAGACTCTTGGAAATTCAGAGCGAATTGGGACGGATAATTTTGGATTTGACCTGAATCTTCAGGCCATGCAAGGTGCTTTGCAAAACCCGTTGATGAAGATGTTTGTGCCGTTTGTAAGGACTCCGACAAATATTGGTATGGAAGCAATGGCTAGGACGCCAGGTTTAAATTTTGGCAGTCCTCGATTTTGGGGTGATTTCAATGCTGGCGGGATCAAACGGGATCAAGCTATTGCAAGAGTAACTCTGGGAACAGGTATTGCATTTGCTGCCGGATCATACGCTCTTGAAGGCCGCATTACAGGATATGGTCCTATGCGTATCGGTGATAAAGAGACATTGAAAGGTAATGGCTGGCAGGAATTTAGCATAGTCTTTAATAAAGAAGATATATCTCCTGCATTGCTTGAGGATTACAAGAAAATAACTAAAGTAAGTATTGGTCCAGATAAAGTATATGTTAGCTATGCTGGTCTTGAGCCGATTGGCGCTATGCTTGGAATATCAGCTACTGCCGGTGAATACAGCATGATGACAAATGGTGGCGATGATATGAACGCATTGATGATGGGCGCTGGTCTTGGTGCTTATGAATATCTTAAAGATCAGCCAATGTTGAAAGGCATTAGTGATCTTGTGGATGCTTTTTCTAGTCCAGCTAAAGATATGCCGTCCCGTGTCTATAACATCATGGCTGGTATATCAAAGCAATTAACTACTGTTGCAGTTGGTGGTTCTCCTGCTGGCGCATATTCTTCTGCCGTGGCCTCAGTAGAAAGGATTATGAAGCCTGAGAAAAGCCAGATTATGGAGGCATATAGCGAGGAAGAGAATTCTCTTGTGGCCGGTGCCTCAAAAGGATTTTGGGAGGCGCTGAACTACCATTGCTCACGTAATCCGCTTTGCTCTGACAAACTTCCACCGGCATTAGATCCGATTACTGGTGAAGTCAAGAAAATAGGTAAAGGCAACTGGTCAGAAGCATTCAATCCATTTAAGCGATCTGACGGCACATATTCAGATGCCTACAGAGTATTGGCACAATATGCTATACCGGCTTACGCTCCACCCAAAAAGATTGATGGGGTAGAATTGACCGCAGAGCAATACAATCGCTGGATCGAACTTGCTACGCGAGATGGTAAATTGGAATCAGAGATACAAAGGATTGGTGATAATAAGTCTTTGCAAAGTCTTGCTAATGAAGATTTGAGTAAAGCGCAAAGCATTATTACTGAGCATATTTCAAAAGTATATTCTGATTCTAAGAAGATATTGATTTATGAAGATACAGATCTTGCTGACAAGATAGAGAAGGTTAAAGAAGATCAACGTGAATATGGTAAGTACAAACGGTAAAGGGAACTACAATGGCTGATTATGCAATTTCCAATGTTGACCGCCGAATAGTCTATACGGGATCGGCTGGTGTAGGTCCGTATGCCTTCAACTTCGAGGTGTTGGATCAGACAGATATTGCGGTTTATAAGAACACAACTCTGCTTGTTCTTACGACCAACTATACGGTATCCATCAATCCGAGTACCGGCGTAGGATCTGTAACGCTGAATGTGGCGGCAACATCTTCTGACACGATTACTATCGTAGGTGCCAGGGCGATTCAGCGCACCACGGACTTCACCACTGGTGGCGATCTGTTTGCCAATTCGCTGAACGATGAATTGGATAGCTTGACCATATTCTCGCAACAGGTGGCCGAGACTGCTGAACGTGGGATCAAGGCTCCTGTAACAGATCCTACTAACATCAATATGACATTGCCAGCAAAGGCGGATCGTATTGACTCTCTACTCCAGTTTGACCTTAATGGCAATCCTGGCGTTATCTCTACCGCAGATCTTGTATCTGGTTTGAGTGGAGCGATTCTTGGCGCTAATTACGTTACCACCAATGCTACCGGAGATGGATCTACCACTGCATTCACTGTATCGTCAGCACCTGGTGACAAAGGCAATATCCAGATTTATCTTGATGGCGTATATCAGAACAAGAATACGTTTAGCATTTCTGGAACAACCGTTACGTTTACTGAAGCGCCTCCTGTTGGTTCTGCCATAGAGTTTGTTGTTGGCTATTCTCTCGGATCAACTTCTGGTGCAGATGCGGTTACATACACTCCTGCTGGAGTAGGAGCGCAGACTACCACAGTCCAAACCAAGCTGCGCGAAACCGTCAGCGTCAAGGACTTCGGCGCTGTGGGTGACGGGGTAACAGATGATACAGCTGCCTTTTTGGCCGCTGATACCTCTGGAACCACAAGTCTTATTATTCCCGGCGGAACGTACAAGCTAACTGGACCACTGTCGTTTTCTAACATAAGACATATCACCCCCATCGGGCCAGTGACTCTTTCTTTCACTGGGCTGGGAGCAACTGACGACGCACTAACCTTGCCGGTCTCTTTTGGCGAATCGCGTGTAATAGTCGACGCCGGAATAACTATAGATATGAATGGAAGTGGCCGCGATGGTTTGAAGGTGGCAGGTCAGCATTGGAGAATTACTGTATCCATCTTTAATACTGGAAGGGATGCTGTAAATCTTAATCCTCGCCTCGACGGAACTTCAAATTCAAACATTGAGAATGGTTATCTTGATCTTGAGGCGGACACTATTGGGCGAAATGGACTGACGTTTGATCTTTCCGGCGGGGTTGGATTTATCAATCTTGGCGAATACCATATAGAAATCAGGAAAGCTGGCTTTATCGACGCCACTGGCACAGAAATTCGTTATCTATGTGGTGATGTTGTTGGTGGGGCAAAAGTAGGAAATTCGAATTTCTATGGGAACATTGATCTTCGCCAAACAGCAGGAAGAACCTATCCATACGGAGTTATGGTTGAAAAAACTGGAGCAGGAACTCCTTGCCCTGTAGAGCATCAGAATTATTATAACCTGACAATCGAGAACACTTCAGGAACCATTCCAAGTAGTTATGCGTTTTATGTAGATGCAGGAATGAGTGGCTATGCGAGTCGATGGTCAGTGTTTAAGTGTCTGAAACCGGGAATGAGCGATGAATTTGGGGGTAGTCCGATAACCGACATATTTCATGTTGATTATGTCGGTAACATTACTCTGTCATACGCCGGTGCAGCTATCACTTTATCTGGCGCTGACGCAATGTTGGGGTTAGGTAAAGCTCGCGCCTACAAATTAGATTTATATGAGCAGGATGTCACCGGGACAAACCGCGCACTGATAAATATCGCCACAGCATCCGGAGGTGGTATATCTCTTGAATGCTCCGACCTTGCTGCTGCTAACCCTAGGTGGTCTTTTAAAACTAACTCAAGTGAATATCTAAATTTAGGGGCAACCACAGGGCGATTGGCTTTTTACGATGGCACTGGAGGAATTAAACAAACAATATCTGGTTCCAAGGGTGGTAATGCTGCGCTAGCGGACTTATTGACCAAGTTAGCGACACTTGGACTCATAACTGACGGCACAACATAATTCACGAATTATTAATGAAGAGATATTTAAATGTCTAAAGCATTAAACAATGCGATTAAGCTAAACGATATGGTGTCAGTTACGGA
>Ga0129333_10003100_pt1 | contig 15526 bp, 15 predicted proteins | sample CPB6_08_DNA_FD_94474 | JGI IMG/M metagenome (GOLD analysis project Ga0129333, IMG submission 94474) | Freshwater to marine salinity gradient microbial communities from Chesapeake Bay, USA - CPBay_Sum_0.6_0.8_DNA | ecosystem: Environmental > Aquatic > Marine > Coastal | place: USA: Chesapeake...
CCATGGGCCTGTTCAAGCGCACTCCGAAGACTCCGCCGGTGGATCCGGCCGAGGTCGCCGAACTGCGCCGACAGATCGAGGAGTTGAACGCCCGATTGCACGCCGTCACGTCCGTCGACGGTGATCACGCACGACGACTGGACGAACTCGACGGCAAGGTCATCAGCCTCGGCGCCCGGGTCACCCAGGTGGGCACCGAAGTCACTCACCAACTCGGTGAGTTGTCGGGCGACATCGACAAACTCGGCGCGCGAACCGACGAGATCGCCTCCACCATCGGCGATCTGCCCGAGCAGGTGGAGGCGGTTCGCAGCGATCAGGCGAGGCTCGCAAACGAGCAAGCCCGTTACGAGATCCGCTTCAGCCAGGATCTGGCCGAGGTGGCCGACATCGCGATGAAGAAGCGCTGATTCGAAACCTGTCGTCGGTTCGGATCAGGCACCCAACAACACCAAGGCTTCGGCGATGAGGTCCTGGGCCTCGCTCACCTTGTCCTGGTACGCACCCAGGTCACCGTCGCGCAGAGCCTCGTCGGCTTCGTCGAACAACGACTGCGCCTGTTCCAACAACGCGGCTGGATCGGTGATACCGGAACCGGGATCGGTGGTACCAGGGTCCGTCGTGTCCGGATCGGTGGTGTCCGGATCGGTGGTGTCGGGATCGGTGGTGTCGGCGTCCTCGCCACCGGTGTCGACCGTCTCACCCAGATCGATGTTCGCGCTGGGGAACAAGCGGTTGATGGCCTCGGTCAGCGTGTCTCCGATGACGGCTTCACCGTCGTGCCAGGCCAAGACGCGACGCACGAACACCTGCTTGCTACCGGTGTCGTCGGGACGCACGTACAGCGGACGCACCCACACCAACCCCTTGCCCACCGGCACCAACTGCAGTTGTCCGAAGATCACGCGAGAACCACGCTGGTCCAACAAGGTGACCACCGGCGAGATGGTGGGGTTCGAACTCAACTCGGCGGCCACGGTGGCCGGGCCGGCCGGCAGGGTTCCGTTGTACACGTAGACCTTCAGTTGCCCGTAGGTGGCGGGCTCGCTCGAGACCACCATCAACGCTTTCATTTCCTTACGGGTGTCGTCGGAAGAGAACGGGACGAACGGGCGCACCAAAGAAAACGTTCCCGAGGTCCCGTTGCCCTCGGGCGAATGGAACATGGTGTAGTACGGCTCGAAACGAGCCACGTTCGCGTCGGCCACGTCACCGGTGTTGGCCTGCGCGGTCTCGTCGACGATGGTCGTCGCGTCACCGGCTCCGGCCGACAGCTCGGGTTCGCGCGGGGCGGCCTGAGCGACGCTCCAGGCCGCGTCACGATTGAAGAACTGGTCGACATCGGAGAACTGGTAACGCCCGTACAGGTTCGTCTGTACACGGAAGAGATCCTCGGGGTACCGGAAGTGCATGCGCAACGAATCAGGGATCTGGTCAGCCGCGGTGAACAAGCCGGGGAACGCACTCGACCACGCGAGAACGATCGGATCCGTGGCGTCGACAACGTACAGATCGATGGTTCCGTCGTACGCGTCGACGACGGCCTTCACGCTGTTGCGCACGTAGTTGAACGAATGGTTCAGGCCCGACGAGGCACTGAGGTTGTCGGTGTTCGCTTGTTGTGCGTACGGATAACGCGACGTCGTGGTGAACGCATCGATGACCCACAACACCCTGTCGCCACTGACGACCGGATAGGGGTCGGCGTCGAGGTGAAGGAACGGGGCGATCTTGGACACGCGATCCCGCACGTCACGCACGTCGATGAGACGTGACTCGTCCGTGACGAGGCTGGACCCGAAGAGGTTGAACTCACCAAGCGTCAACGCGTAGGCGAGTCGGCGGATCGTGGAGTTCAACTGCACGCCGGCAACGCCGGCGTAGGGCTCGGCCTCGGTGTCGGGGCAGGCCTGCTCGACCTGCTTAGTGTTGACGATCGCGTAACCCGGTTGTTCGGTTCCGACGTACAGCTGCGGTCGCGCCGCGATTCCGTCCTCGTAAATGGGTCGTCCATCGGACGTGACTCGACTGGCACTGGCCGCCACCACACCACAACCATGCGTGTAGATCAGATGCTTGGAGACCCACGTCTTGTTCGGGATGCCTTCGGGATTGAGTTCGCGAGCCGCGACCATGGTCTGTTGCACACGACCATCCACCTCGTAACGGTCCACGTCGAGATCGTTGATGGAGTAGAACGCGAACTGTCCTTGGTCGAGCGCGAAGCGGTCCTTCATTTCCGCGACGTCCAGCAAGCGGGTGTCCGACAACGGCACGATGCTGGCCTTCACGTCGGCGGCCGTCGCCTCGTCCGCGGTGAGGTTCACGACCTCCACGTTGTCCAGTCCCATGGCTCGCTGGGTCGCTTCGACGTTGCGTCCGATGTAATCACGCTCACGAGTGGTGACATTGGGTTGAACCACGAAGCGCTGAATAACTGCCGGATAAATGGCACCCGCGACCACCGCCACCACGGCCCACAACGCCATGGACAACAAGGGCAGACGCCATCCGCCCCACCGGATGCCGGCGATGAACAGGACCGCCACCAGCAAACTGATGAGAATCAAGAGGTTCAGCGCGGGCAATTGGGCCTTCACGTCGGTGTACGTGGCACCCTGCACCACGCCTCGTGACGAGACCGTCAACTCGAATCGCTGCAACCAGTAATCGGCGGCCTTGATGATGGCCAGCAACGAGAACAGGATGCTCATGTGCACGCGGCCACTCTTGGTGATGCGTTGGCCCGGCATCTGCACTCGCACGGCACCATTCAGGAAGTGCATGGCCGCCGTCATCAGGATGACCAACACCAATGCGGCGAAGGCCCAATCGACGACGAACGTCAGGAACGGCAACCGGAAGACGTAGAACCCGGCGTCGACTCCGAACTGGGGATCGCTCACTCCGAAAGATTTCGAGTGCCGGAACAGCAGCCAGTCCTGCCACTGGGCGATGGCGGGAACTCCGACGATCAAACCGAACACGATCGAGATCGCCAGACGCAGAACACGCGTGCGCTTGCCGACGAACATGCGATACCGCTGCACCACCTCGCGTTCGGGACCCTCGGGAAGGTCGGCCGGAGCGAGACGCTCGGCCAGGGTGAGACTGATGAACGCCACGACGGCGAAGCCGATGGAGAAGACCGCACCCAAGAAGATCTTCGACTTGAGCACCGCCCAGAAGGTGTCACCGCGATCGACCGAATCGAACCACAGAAGATCGACGTAGAAGCCCGCCAAGGTGCGCGCCGACAGAACGAGCAACACCAGCAACGCCGCGACCACCAGGAGGATGATCCGACCTTTCGACACCTTGAGCGAACGAGGGGTGCGAGGGCGACGTGGCCCCCGAGGCAGATCCGAGGCTGGTCTCACGAGGCGAGACTAGTTCTGGTGCGGAACGAGTGCACAGCGGCACCCCGAATGCGCCGGTGCGTGTGTGTGACCCGTGGGGAAGGCGTCACCGGCCCTCACCGCTCCGGCCAACGAGTTGTCCTCGGCATCGGCACAGGCCGGGCCATTCGGGTCGACTTTCCAACACACCTTGGCGCCCGGATCGAGCGCGGCCAGTGCTCCGCGTCCGTGTGCCGCATGACCGATGTCATCGACATGGGTGTCGATGTGTTGGTTCTTCCATTCGCGGTACACGAGGCGAACGAGTGAGGCCAATTCGGTGTTGTCACCGGCGGCCTGGGAGATGCTCCGGCTCAAGCGTTCGCGAAGCGGAGCCACGATCGACGAGACGATCTGCTCGTTCACGGCCGCCATCTGCTTGGCGATGTCCTTGGCCAATTCCTTGTCGGATGCGTCGCTCAACGAGCGCGCGCCGGCGAGAGCGGCACTCTTGACCGCTGCTTCCAACGCACCGGTGTAACGCGCGGCATGATCGGACTTCGGCCCGACGATGGCGTCGAGGGTCTTCACCGGCTTCTTTCCACGCAGCGTGTCGAGCACCTGATTCTGTTCGTCGGCCAACACGCGCTTCGCCTTTCGGCTCATGGTGGCGATGATCGGAGCCAACACCTCGTCGCGAGTCTGGAACACCGTCGCCTCCGGCTGCTCGTCGGCGGCGGAGTCCGTGACGGGATGGTCGATCACGGGAGCCTCGATGGGCTTCACCGGTGAGTTCGGTCGACCCGTCGGTTTCGTTTCGTCAGCGGCGACCACGCTCGCGGCCTCCACTTTGGCCGCCTCTTTCGCGGCCACCGTGTCGGCACCGGCTCGGCGCAACTTGGCGAAGAGATCGTCCACGGGTGCGGGCTTGGGTCGTGACGTCACGTTGGACGGAACGACGATGGGCGCTTCCATCGGCGGATCCGACTCGTCGTCGGCGTCGTCGTCGAGATCGTCGTCGGCCATGTCCGCCACCGACATGGTTCGTTGATCAGAACGCGGGAAGAGCGACACCACGTTCGATGTGGTGGTCACCTCTTCGTCCGCCACCGTGTCCTCGACGACCGGAGTCTCGTCGATCGCGGTGATGTCGATGGGCGCCGGATGATCGACGACCGTGTTCACCACCGGAGCGTCGACCACCGGGTCGTCGTCCTGGTCGTAGGGAACCGGCGCGATGGTGGTCGCGGCCTCGGCAGCCGGCAACTCGTCGACCTGCACGATGATCGGCACCGGGCCGGTGGTGTTGGCCAGGTTCACGAACTCGTTGGTCTCGTCCGACGCCTCGTCGAGGTCGCGCAGAACGTCGTCGGTGGCCACACGGGCCCGCTCGAACGCCTGGATCAGGCGATCACGGCTGTGCATCAGGTCCTCGAGCTGCTCGCGGGCCAGTTCGCGACGCTTGGCCACGTCGGCCAACACCCGCTCACGGTAGGCGCGGGCCTCGTTCACCATGTCACGACCCTGCTGTTTGGCCATCAAAATCTCGGATTCGGCGTCCGAGGAGGCGTCCTGACGACGACGTGCGCCCTCCAACTCGGCGTCTTCGCGGATCCGAGCCGCCTCGTCGGTCGCCTCGCGGATCAGGCGGGTGGCGGTCTCGTCGGCCCGGGTCTTGATCTTGGCGGCCGCCTCGCGGGCCGTTTGGACGATGCGCAGGGTCTCTTCGCCCAGCATCGCCGCCACGGCGTCCTCGTCCAGTTCCAGGGGTGCCATTGGGGCCCCATGCTGGACATTTGCCAGTTCACGCTCCAGGAAAACGACCCGCTCTTGGAGGCGGGACAGCTCGGCGGAGACCATGCGCAAGAAGTCCCGGACCTCGTTCTGGTCGAAGCCACGGCGTGCGGACGGGAACGTCGCCCCCGCCACGGCGGTGGGCGACGACGGGTCGGGTCGCGAAAACGAGATAGCCATCGAAGGGATAGTACGAAAACCCTGTGGAAAAGGGGTGGCAATCAGGGCTTTCGGCGTGGGTCAGCCATCACAGGCGGTCGCCGGACCGCCAATGTCGCCCGTCAGAGCGGGTCGCCGCCACGATCGGCGAGAGCCTCCAAGGCCTCCTCCAAACTGGCCACCGGGATGATCTCCACATCGTCACCCACGGCGGCTCGGGCCTCGGCGATGTCGACCTCACCTTGGGCGGTGGGAACCAGGAAGTAGCGGGCACCCGACCGCTCGACCGCGATGGCCTTTTGCACCAGCGCCCCGATGGCTCCGACCGATCCGTCCTCGGCGATCGTGCCGGTGACGGCCACCCCCTCAGCAGGGATCAACTCTCCCGGAGTCAGTTGATCGATCAGCGCCAGGGCGAACGACAAGCCGGCGCTCGGACCACCGATTCGGTCCGTGTCGAAGACCACGTCGAAGGGCAAGCTGACCGTGCGGGTGTCCCGAGCCGAGAATCCCACGATGGTCCGCTCGGGCTCGTCGGGGCTGGCGATCAACTCCACTTCCACCGTGCGCGATTCTCCCGCCAGCGAGCGAACGGCGAGGGTGGCAATGTCACCGGGCGCGGAATTCTTCAATGCCCCGGAGATCTTCGACACCACGTCGATCGTGACCACTCCGTTGCCGACGTCGATGGATTCGATGACATCTCCGACCGCCAACACCCGACACGCCCGACGAGGTGGTGCCGACTCCTCGCACAACGTCGTGTCGAATCCGGCGACTTGAGCCGGCCCTTCCGTGAAAGTGGCGTCCATTCCCAGGTACGAAACGGCGACGTACGCGGCGATCTCTTTCGCGGTGGCCATCGCGCCGAGTTGGATCTCACGATTGGCCGATGGATCGCAATCACCGAAACGTTCTTCGCACGTGAGCACGTCGACGTACGGGTCCAACCAACCCATGAAGGACTGCAATGCGGTGAGTTCGTTGCCGAGGGCGGTCACGAATCGCACGCCGTTCTCGGGTGGATACACCTCCACCTCGTCTCCGACGATGGTCAATCGATCTCCGACCGTCGACGCCGCACCGGGTGCGGTTTCGTAGCGCTGGATGGGCCACACCGTGGCCCCGAGAACCACCACCACGATGAGGAAGGCGATGGTCATCGCCGGGATACCCCACGCCTGGGATCGGAGCGACAACGGTGACGGCTGGACCCCGACTACCGTTCCTTCTCGCGTGTCGCTCACTGAAATCTCCACCCGCGTGGCCATCGTGGCCGGCTTGGCCCTGATCGCCCTGCTCATTGTCGTGCGTCGCAAGCCTGCCAGATACGAGACCGATTCACCACGCGACCATGTCGGTTGGCGCACGACCGGGGAACAGGGGATCGACGAGACCGAGCAACCAGTGATCGAGCCCTTGCGCAAGAAGGCTCTTGAAACCATGGGCCTCGGTGCGATAGCAATCTTCGGGGGAATCGTGGTCGCGATCGTGGTCTCCCTGTCCATTTCCTGGATCGTCACCAATTTCTTGAACCGCTTGTGAACACACCCGAGTCATCCGAACACGCCGAGCGACGTCGCCTGGTCGTCCTCGCCGGACACACCGGCGATCTCGACACCATCCGCGAAGGCCTCGAACACGACGCCGCCACGGTGCGCGACGCCGCATTGGGCGCATTGGCCCGAATGGAGATGCTCGACGAGAGTGTGCTGAACCGTTTTCGACTCGACACCGACGCCCGCGTGCGCAATCGCGTCGCCGAGCTGGCCGCGAATTTCCCCGGCTTCGACTTGCTGCCCTTGTTGAACGACGACGATCCGATGGTGGCCGAGATGGCCGCGTGGTCCTGCGGTGAACACGAGAAAGTTTCCGACGCGATCATGGAGCGGTTGATCGCCATGACAACCGGTCACTCCGAACCGTTGGTGCGCGAAGCGGCCGTGGCTGCTCTCGGAGCCATCGGTGACGATCGTGGTCTGCCCGCCATCCTCGGCGCGTGTGGCGACAAGCCCGCCATCCGCCGTCGCGCGATACTCGCTCTCGCTCCGTTCGACGGACCCGAGGTCGACGCCGCCCTCGATCAAGCCATGCAGGACCGCGATTGGCAGGTGCGTCAAGCCGCCGAGGATCTGCTCGGTTGACGGGCCGCCCTCAGACACCCTCGAGAATCAGCAGAATCCCGAACACCACGAACAACACCGAAGCCCCGTAGCGAATCACTTTCTCGGGCAAACGCGCTCCGAGGTGGTACCCCACGAGGATCGCCAAAGCGTCGGCGGCCACCATGCCCAGAGTGGAACCCAACCACGTCCCGAAGATGCCCTCCTTGGTGGCCAACGTGATGGTGGCCAGCATCGTCTTGTCTCCCAACTCGGCGAGAAAGAACGCCACGCTGGCGGCGACCACCGCGCTGCGCGTTCCCTTGTCGGCGCGATCGACCTCGTCATCGTCGAGGGAGTCACCGCGCAGCGTCCATCCGGCGAACACCAGGAAGGCGATGCCGGCGATGATCGCGATGGTGTCGGTGGGTATGCGAGCCCCGAGAGCCGCTCCGATTCCCACGCTGATCGCGTGCGTCACCGCCGTGGCGATCGTGATTCCCAACAGAACGGGCCACGGCTTGTACCGGGCCGCGAAGGCCATGGCCATCAGTTGGCTCTTATCGCCCAGCTCGGCGACGAAGATGACGCCGAAGCTCAGAAGAAACGCGGAGAGCATCCCCGGGTCAGGAGACGCAGCAGGCGTTGCCGCCGTCCGACTTGTTGCCGAGGGAAATGTTGACGAACTGCTCGACGTCGGCGTGCTTCACGTAGAACTCCCACTTGTGGCCGTCGGCCCCGTCCACCCATGTCTCGGTCTTTTCGGCGAAGCAACACTGCGTCTCGTCGATCCCCGTGGTCTGCAGACCCGCCTCGCGCATCCGACGATCGGCGGCCACCACTTCCTCGGCGGTCTCGGTCTCGACCCCGAGGTGGTTGATGGTGCCGTGCTCGCCGGCACCCTCGAAGATCACCAACTTCAGCGGCGGATTCTCGATGGCCCAGTTGGCGTAGCCGGGCTTCACCTTGGCTGGAGCCTCCCCGAACAACTTCGTGTAGAAGTCGATGGCGGTGTCCAGATCATCCACGTTGAGGGCGAGTTGCAAACGCATGCCTCGTTCCTATCACCTCGGCCATCCATGCCAAACTGACGCATGACCTTTCTTCGATCCGGCGAGGCGGTTGACGCCTACATCGCCCTGCGCCGTCGGGTGATCGATCTGATCCGCTCGGTTCCGGACGAGGATTCCGTTCGGGTCGTGCCGTCGTGTCCGGCCTGGAGCACCTCCGCGCTCGTCGCGCACATGATGGGCGTGAACGAGGACATCCTCGCGGGCCGCATGGAGGGCGTCACCACCGACGCCTGGACGCAGGCACAGGTGGACCGCCACACCGGAGAGTCGTTACGGCAGTTGGCCGACGGATGGGAGTCGATCGCGGCCGACTTCGACGCCGTTCTGCCTCACATACCTGCGCCGGTGAACTCGCAACTCGTCATGGATGCCGTCACCCACGAGCACGATCTGCGCCACGCTCTGGGCTCCTCCGACGCGCGTGACACCGACGCGGTGCAGGTCGCACTCGGCTGGTTGTTCGACATGGCCGAGACGAAGCAACCCGGACTCGGTCAGCAATTGTCGGAGTCGGGCGTCGCACCCTTTCAGTTGTTGCGATCCCTCACCGGACGACGCTCGATGGACCAAATCGCCGAACTCGGCCTGCCGGCGTCATTGTTCGAGGAGATGCTGCACGGAACACCCTTGAAACCACCGACGGTCGCCATCGAGTCCATTCGATGAGAACCCCCGGACGACAGGAGAGGACATCATGAACGCCGAAACGAACACGGGGACGAAGGCCACCTTCACCAAGTTCGAGGATTCCACCCGTGAGGAGTGGGCCACCATCATGGAATGTCTGAAGGTGACACAGTCGCTCGTCCCCGATCGCATCATGGAACAACTGCGGCACCTCGGATCCGACGACGGTGGCTTCCCCGTGTCGCGTCTCGAACACTGCCTGCAGACCGCCACGCGCGCCATGCGTGGCGGAGAGAGCGACGAGTACGTGGCCTGCGCCCTCATCCACGACATCGGCGACACGCTGTCGCCGTACAACCATCCGGCCATCGCCGCGGCCATCGTGAAGCCCTTCGTCAGCGAGGCGAACCATTGGATGGTCGAGCATCACGGGATCTTCCAGGGCTACTACTTCTGGCACCACATCGGTCTCGACCAGAACGCCCGCGAGGCGTATCGAGGCAACCCGCACTGGGAGTACACGGAAGAGTTCTGCGCCAAGTACGACCAGGTGGCCTTCGATCCCGAGTACGAGAGCGAGTCCCTCGAATATTTCGAGCCGCTCATTCGCGCGACCTTCGGCGGCCGCTGAGAGACGAGCCACCCCGCCCGGGTTCGTGGTGGGCCCGATTAGTCATTTGTTGACTATTCACGAAATCGCCCCGTAGCCTGACGTCGTGAAGGGTCGAACTCTCGCGATGATGGCGGTCACCGTTGGTGCGCTGGTGACCGGTGCGTGCGGAGACGGCGACGTCACCCTACGGGTGATGGCCGCATCGTCATTGTCGGGAGCCTTCGCCGACATGGAAGCCGCCTTCGAGCGCGAGAACCCGAACGTCGACGTGGTGGTGATCACCGCGTCATCGTCCGCTTTGGCCGGACAAATCGTCGATGGTGCCGACGTCGACGTGTTCGCTTCGGCCGACGACACCCAGTTCGCGCGCGCCGACGAAGTAGTGGACTTCGATCCGCCTCGCATACTGGCCTCCAACTCGCTGGTGATCATCGTGCCGCGGGGCAATCCGGCCGAGGTCGAATCCCTCGTCCATCTGGGTCGCGACGACGTGTTGGTGGCGACCGCCACCGACGACGTACCCGTCCGCAAATACACCGACCTTCTGCTCGAGGCCGCCGGTGTCGCTGCCAACTTCGTCACCTTCGAAGCCAACGTGTCCGGGATCGTCACGAAGGTGGCGACCGGTTCCGTCGACGCCGGCATCGTGTACACGTCCGATCTCATCGGTGCCGAGGTCGACGCGATAACCATCCCGGCGGACGACAACCTCATCGTGACGTATCCGATCGCCGCCAACGCGGACTCCTCCCGCGCCGATCTCGCACGTCGCTGGGTCGAATTCGCCTCGAGCGAGGACGGGCTCGTGATCCTCACCGCCCGAGGGTTCACGACACCGTGACCCGTCGTCGCAACCGACCCCCGCGGCTCGCACGCGCGCTCGCCACCATCGCCGTGGTGTTCTTCTGTCTTCCCTTCGTCGGGTTGCTCTGGAAGACGCCATGGTCACGAATGCTCGACGTGTTCTCGGATGCCTCGAGCCGCGAAGCACTCTGGCTCTCGATGCGTACATCGTTGGTGGCCGCGCTGCTGAGCGCGGTTTTCGGCGTGCCCCTGGCCTGGATGCTGGCGACCACCGACTTCCGCGGTCGAAACGTGGTCCGTGCCCTCTGCTTGATCTCGATGGTTCTCCCTCCGGTCGTGGGCGGTATCTCGTTGCTCTTCTCACTGGGTCGATCAGGTCTGTTCGGTCGTTGGCTCGACGATTGGTTCGGCTTCCAATTCACCTTCAGCTCGTGGGGCGTCATCGTGGCTCAGGTGTTCGTCGCCATGCCGTTCCTCGTCCTCACGGTCGAGGGCGCGCTCCGACAAACCGACCCGCGATTCGCCGAGGCGGCTCGATCGCTGGGTGCGACGCAGTGGTACGCGTTCCGTCGCGTCACCGTCCCTTCGATCGCCGGCGGTCTCCTCGCGGGAACCGTTCTGGCCTGGGCCCGCGCCTTCGGCGAGTTCGGTGCGACCATCACCTTCGCCGGCAACTATCCGGGCACCACCCGCACGCTCTCCATCGCCACCTACACGTCCCTCGATACCGATCCCGGTCGCTCGATGCTGCTGAGCGTCATGATGATCGGAGTCTCGTTCGTCGTCTTGGTGACCATGCGAGATCGCTGGCTCGGCGCGGGAGAGCGACGATGACCCTGCACCTCGACTTCACCGTGCGCCTCACCGATTTTTCGTTGAGTGTGAACACCACGGTCGACAACGGCCGGACCGTCGCCATCGTCGGAGCCAACGGAGTGGGTAAGACCACCCTGCTGAGGAGCATCGCCGGATTGGTCGCCGTCGACGCGGGTCGCATCATTCTCGACGATCTGGTGCTCGATGCCGCCGAGAACGACGAGTTCGTGGCCCCCGAACGACGGAACATCGGATTCGTCTTCCAGGATTACCTGCTCTTCGACCACCTGACCGTGCTCGAGAACGTGGCCTTCGGATTGCGCGCCCGAGGCGTCCGCGCCGCCGAGGCGCGCGAACGTTCTTGCGAGATGATCGCCTCCGTCGGTCTGACGGAATTGATCGCACGCCGACCACACGAATTGAGTGGAGGACAACGCCAGAGAGTGGCCCTGCTGCGAGCACTCGCCATCCGTCCTCGCTTGTTGTTGCTCGACGAACCGCTGGCAGCGATCGACGCGGCCGCCCGACCGGAACTTCGTGCGACGCTCGTTCAACGAATCGGCGAGTTCGACGGCACCACCCTGGTGGTGTCGCACGATCCCTCCGATGTGGAGACCATGGCTGATCGAGTGATCGTTCTGGACTCCGGCGAGGTGGTGTGGGACGGACCGGTCACCGACGAGGGATGGCGAAACCGATGAGTCGTTCGTTTCGCGACGCCGGGCAGTTGCTGCTCGGTGAATGGGCGTGCCTCGGTGTCCTGGCTCAGGGTCCGAACCACGGATTCGCGGTCGCCCAGGAACTGCGGGTGACCGGTCGAATCGGGCGGGTCTGGTCGCTCACGCGACCTCTCACCTATCGAGCCATCGATCGATTGATCGCCCACGGCTACGCCGAGGTGATCGGTGAGGAACCGGGTACCGCCGGTGGTAACCGCACCATCGTGGCCATCACCCGTGCGGGCCGTGCCGCACTGCGCGCGTGGTGCCGAACACCCGTGACTCACTTGCGTGATCTACGAAGCGAACTGTTGCTGAAGTTGGTCGTGGCCGAAGTGAACGACATCGACACCTCGACGTTGATCTCGGCCCAACGACTCATCGTCGACGACTTCGTGGCGGCGAACCGCGGCTCACGAGATGTGGTCACCTCGTGGCGTCACGAGATGGCGTTGGCGGCGAAACGCTGTCTCGACAAACTCAGCTGATCAGTTCGTCCAGCGACACGTGGCTCTGAAGCCGAAGCGCTTCAGCACCACCGATGCGGGACAGGCTCCGAACGCGACGTACGCCCACTGATTCGCGCCGACGAAGGCGGTGAGAATCAGGAACCACGGGCTGACGAGCGCCACCAATAATGCGCTCACGAGAACGACCGAACCGGCCATCGCGAACAGCACACGTTCGAGCGGCCACTTTGTTGCCGACGTGACGGTGGAGGGGATCGTGTTCATGAGTTGTCTCCTTGGTTCGTGTTTCGGAATCAGTGGCTGAAATTGACGTGGGGCAGGATGCGGGCCAACCACTTCGGCACGTACCAGTTACGTTCCTTCAACAACGCCATGGTCGCCGGCACCAACATGACGCGAACGACGGTGGCATCGAGGAACACCGCCATCGCCAATGTGAGCCCGAGTTCGGTCGGCGGAATCGGCCCGGTGACACCGAAGGCGATGAAGACGATGATCATGATGACCGCCGCGTTCGTGATCGGACGACCGGTTCGGGCGATGCCCTCACTGATCGCACGAATGGTGTCTCCGGTCGCCTCGTAGCGCTCCTTGATGGCCGCCAAGAGGAACAGTTGGTAGTCCATCGACAAACCGAACAGCAGTGCGAAGAAGAACAACGGTGCCCAAGCATCGACGAAGCCCTGATGTTCGATGCCGATCAGACCGGCGCCCACTCCGTGTTGGAACACGATCGTGGCGAATCCGAAAGCCGCCCCGACGGTGATGAGGTTCATCACCACCGAGAAGAGTGCGATGACGAGGCTTCGGAACACGACCAACAGCAACAAGAAGGCCACGATGAGGATGAGTCCGATCGCGTACGGGGCGCGATCCGTCAGGACCGCGGTGAGATCATGATTCTGGGCGGCGGGCCCACCCACGCGAGCGGAGACGGCGGCTTCGGACAAGTTCGTCCGCAGATCCTCGACCATCGTGGCCGTCTTCGAATCATCGATGGCCGTGCCGGGTATGGCCCGCACCACGACTCGACCGGTCTCCGACGGAGGCGTGACGATGCGGGCGTCGACGACATTCTCGGTCCGGTTCGCAACGTCCACCGTTGCCTCGGCCTCGCTGGCATCGACGGTGATGAACGCGGGAGCGGCGGCGCCCGGGCCGAATGCCGCCACGAGGGTCTCGTACCCGTCGCGACTGGTGTGGCCCTCGTCGACGACTCGAGCCCCCGGCATTCCCAACTTCATACCGATCGCGGGCACGGCGAGGGCGCCGAGCAACACGAGGCCGACGGTCAACACGCGTCCGGGTCGCTTCAATGCGACTCCGGTCCAACGAGCCCACCGACCTTCGGCGGCGATGTCCGGGTCCTTCTTGTTCCGTGACACCAGGACCTTGTCGCCCATGCCCACCAAGACCGCGGGCAACAGCGTCAATGCCGCCACGGCGACCGCCACGACCGACAGGATCATTCCGAGGGCCATCGTCTGGAACACCATCACCGGCACCAGGAAGACGGCGGCAAGAGACAGCACGACGGTGAGAGCCGACAAGAACACCGCCTTGCCCGCGGTGGACATCGTGTTCTCGATGGCCTGAATCGCGTCCTTGCCCTCGGCGCGCTCCTCTCGATAGCGACTCACGATGAAGAGGCTGTAATCGATGCCCACCGCCAATCCGATCATCATGGAGAAGTTCATCGACCAGACCGACATCGGTGAGATCCACGAGATCATGTGCAGCGAAGCGAAGCCCACCGCGATACCCGCGATCGCCAGGATCAGCGGAACACCAGCCGCGAGCAGTGCGCCGAACGCGATGAAGAGCATCACCAGCGTCGGCAACCCGCTCAGGAGCTCCGCTTTGTGAAGTGCCTTCTCGTTCATGTGGTTGAAGTCGCTCCACACCGGCCACTCACCGGTGACGTCGGCGGTGACTCCGTCGGTCAGTGCGATGTCGGACACGAAATCGCCGAGTTCGCCGGCGGCTTCGGGACGATCGGCTTCCTCACCGATTTCCTGTTCCACCGGGATGAGGGCCGTCATGCCATCCATCGAAATCATTCCGGCCTCGGGCGGCATCGACAATGGATCGACGACCGACAGCACGCGGGGCCCGTTGGCCAGTTCGGCGACCAATTCATTCAGTGCGTCCGAATTCTCGGCGATGGGCATGTCCTGCCGGAACACCACCACCGGGTTCTCCGCACCGAGGGCCGGGAAATCCGACCGCAACTCCAGGCGTACCGACTCGGCGATGGATCCCTTGGCGTCCCAACCCGCGCCCGACAGCGCTCCGGTCAACGAGATCGCCAACGGTGCGGATCCCAGAACGATCACCAGCCACAGGGCCATCACCAGTCGGCGACGTCGTGCCATGGTGGCGGCGAGGCGCGAAAACAGGGCCTTTTCGTCGGGAAGTGGGCTCGGCTCGTGTCCCGAGTCGTGAATGGGCGAAGAGGTAACGGTTGACATGCCCCCACTATACCCCTAGGGGTATGGGTATGCAACTGTTCGCACTGTCCTCAGCCGGTGTGAACCTCGAGACCGGCCAGATCGCCCCGGGCCCGCCAAGCAGCGACATGGTCGATGAATCCCATCACGCTCGTCATCCAAGCCATCGAACGCGCGGTGGTCATGTCGCCCACTTCACCCTCTCGGTTCAGATAGCCCGGCGTGCACACGGCGTTGTAGCGGGCGATTCCGAAGACCTGGCCGAGAAGCAGGTTGAACCACTCCTCCTGTGCCGCCTCGATCGGCTCCATGGTGGTGATGCCCTCGGCCTTGGCCTTGGCCACGATCCACGCCACGTGTTCGGCCACCGTGCTGATGGAGTGCAGGAAGTTGGTGGCCTGTGCACCCTGCACGGTGCTGATCATCAACATGTTGGGGAATCCGCGCGTGAGAACGCCCTGCAACGTGGAAGGCCCGTTGCCCCACGCCTCCGACAACGGAACGCCGCCCCGTCCCTTCGGGTCGAACCCCAAACGATGGTGATAGTCGCTGGTCACCTCG
>Ga0129333_10003102_pt1 | contig 15524 bp, 9 predicted proteins | sample CPB6_08_DNA_FD_94474 | JGI IMG/M metagenome (GOLD analysis project Ga0129333, IMG submission 94474) | Freshwater to marine salinity gradient microbial communities from Chesapeake Bay, USA - CPBay_Sum_0.6_0.8_DNA | ecosystem: Environmental > Aquatic > Marine > Coastal | place: USA: Chesapeake Bay...
AAAGACAAATATGTTGATTGCTTTCTTCATTCTGTTATTCTCCATACATTACATGGTAAGCTGATGTACATATTCAGCAATATCCATTTCTTTATCAAAAGGTGTATCATTCATAAAATGACTTGTAAATTGTTGCGCCATATATGGTGCATATAGCGCTCCTTTTGTTCCGAGTCCACCTATTGCAAACAATCCACTTTTATGAGGATGTTCGCCAATAAAAGGCTTATGATGCAACATTGTTGGACGAATCCCTGCAGATTGCTCCAATACTTCATACTGACAAGTGATTAAGGATTTAATTCTTTGTTCCAATCTCTCAGAACCGAATTCGGTTGGAATCGTTGTATAATCATTCCATTGAAATGTGGCGGCACAGCGAAATTTCTTATCCCCAATTGGCATGATTGCAAATCCTCTGCTAATGATATCTGTCTCTGGCAAATCATGGGACTTTATGATGCATAATTCACCTTTTACAATATCGAATTGTAATTGCATGTGATTTAACCATGAGTTTTTGCTAGCCAGCCACCCATCACAAAAAAGAATTGTTTTTGCATGTAATACCCCTTTTTCGGTTCGGACTGCCCATGTTCCATTATTCGCGGATATATCGTCGGGTTCAATATGAGATGAAATCAATTTGTCACCCAAGACTAATGCTGAGACATTCAGAAATCGATTATAATCAAATACATATGCTTGAAGCGTTCTAAAGCCGCCATATTCATTTCGAAGCGAAGGATGCAAATCATGACTATGCGGGACAAATTGTTGTCCAATATAGTGCTCCGGATTCAACATGTCAAACTTGTTATGAAATGTCTGCACCTCTTTTTCATCGACAAATAGTCGAATCATTGAACATGGCTTTATATAATCAGACTCAGAGTCTTGCTTACTGAATGATGCATAGTTGATTTTTGCCAATGCAAGAAATTCATCATATCGCCATGATATTTGAAATCGTTTCCCTGTTATTGGATTTACTAATCCTGCAGCCACGCGTGAAGCTGAACTTTTCCAGGAATCATCAATCACTGTGATGTTCATACCGGCTTCGAGCATGGTTCTTGCCGTCCCAATACCGGCTATGCCAGCTCCAATGATGATGCAATCAAACATATTGATCGTGTATTACTCCTGATCTTTTGTTGTATTGGCTATATGATTCGACATCACAGATGCATGCAGCGTTTGCTCCCATTCTCTGAAAAACATCATCAGAATTGCTGTTGTAGGAACTGCAATGAGAAGTCCTATGAATCCAAAGAAATGTCCAAAAATAAATATTGAGGCAAGCAATAGTACCGGATGCAAACCAACTCTGCTACCTAGCACTCTTGGTTCAATGACATAAGCATTCAAAAAGTGCAAGCCATTCACGATTAAGGTTATGGCAATCACATGATTTAATGCATTCTCAGGATCGACAAAAATTGCTACAATAATGCCAATAATCATGCTGGCAATAGATCCGAAAAATGGGATGGGATTGAGAAGTCCAAACATCACACCGAGTACAATCGCATAGGGTATGCCGAATATACTCAGCAAAAGAGAAGCTGCACCTCCAATCCAGATAACCGCAATCACTTGCCATCCGACATATATCTTTAGAATATCACTTACTCTTTCAAGAATGGATAATGCCTCGGGATTCTTGATTCCGAGTATTTCTTTCAAAAACTTCTTTAATGCCGGAAGATCTTTCAAGAAATAAAATGTTATGATGGGAATCAGAATAAGATTCAATACCTGAGCGGCTATCAAAGAAATATTTGTAAGCAATGCAAAGAGAGCATCCATCACTGAACTAAACAATGTTTCCGCTTTGGGCATCACTTGATCTTGGACAAGCTGCTTCACGGTTTCTTTTGGAATTCCAAATGACTGCAACATCGAATAGAATTGTCTGCTTTCAAGATATTTTGTGGTTTGGACTACAAATCGAGACACTTCCTTTGTCACTTGATCCAATTGAGCATAAGCGGGAGGAAACACAAAAATTGCAACCGTAGCTAATATGCCGCCTAAGATTCCAAGCATGATCATGGAGGCAAGCCATCGTTTGAATTTCAAGCGCTCCATGGCATTAATAATGGGGTCGAGAAGAAATGCGAGTATTAATGAAAAGACAAATGGCAGAACAGTGCTGTTCAAATCCATCAACATCCACAAAATGAATAATCCCCAATTCAATTGAAGGAGACGCTTTGCAAAAAAGGAACGCTGTCTATAAGGGTAAATAAGGAAAAATGCAATGAGAAATAGGATAAGAGGACTTGATACAAGACCAGTCAACACCAATAATGTCATACAGGTAATTGCGGTGAAAACGCTTGGCAAACCAACATTTAATGGTATGCCAAATACGGTTTGTTGCTCTGTTTCTTGTTGCATGTTCCCAACTCCTTTTACAAACATGACAATGCACAATTGAAGTGCATTGTCATGTCATGATATTCGTATATTCTTCAAGAGCATACTTCATCATAAGCTCTTTTTAAAGCTGATGCAATCATGTCGGGGCTAGCACCCTCAATTGCATGTCGAGGCATAAAGCCAATTAATTCACCATCCTTCATCAGTGCAATTGCCGGCGATGATGGCGGTTGCCCTTTAAAATACTCTCTGGCTTTACTTGTTGCATCAAGATCTTGCCCGGCAAACACAGTATATAAATGGTCAGGTTTTTTTGTATTATCCAAGGACATCTTAACTCCGGGTCTTGCGCCACCGGCAGCACAACCACAAACTGAATTGACCACGATGAGTGAAATTCCGGCTGATTGAACCGCTGCGTCTACATCTGCGGGTGTGCGAAGTTCGGTAAATCCTGCAGAAGTCAATTCTTCGCGCATAGGTTGCACGATTAATGGATCATAAGGCATAGCTAAAACTCTATGTATTGAAACAATTGGTGATAGTAAAACGTATAAGACTCAAATCTATGATAATTATGTATACTTCTCTTCATTGATTACGGTATAGCATTCATTATAGCCAGGAGAATCACATGACTTCACTGTTCATACGATGGGGCATCACCGCAAGTGCGGTTTATCTCACGCAATACTTGGTTGATGGAATTTGGGTAAAGAATTTCTTTTCAGCGATCATTGCATCTGTATTCATTGGTTTTTTAAACACTTTTCTTAAACCTATACTGGCATTGATTAGCTTACCGATTGTCGTGATATCATTGGGTCTTTTCATGTTTGTCATCAATGCAGGAATATTGCTCTTTGCAGGACAAGTTCTGGAAGGCATTGAAATCAATGGTTTTGCCCCAGCATTTTGGGGCTCAATCATCATAAGTATTGGAAGCTGGATTGGGAATTCAATTACGAAATGATGACAATCATTCCTCTTCTCCAAGCAAAAGGTATGCTTTAAGAAAATCATTGAGATCTCCGTCCATGACAGAATGGATGTCTGTTTTTTTCAATTCCGTTCTGTGATCATTAACCATGGTATATGGCTGAAACACATAAGATCTGATTTGACTTCCCCATTCTATCTTCTTTTTTGTACCTTCAATCGCAGCTTTTGCTGCTTCTTCTTCTTCTCTTCTCTTTTGATATAGTCTTGATTTAAGCATTGTCATCGCTCTTTCGCGATTCTGATGCTGTGATCGTTCCTGTTGACATGCCACAACTATACCTGATGGAATATGTCTTAAACGAACCGCTGTTTCAACTTTATTGACATTCTGTCCGCCCTTTCCACCGGAACGAAATGTATCCATTTCAATATCGGCAGGATTGACTTCAATTTCAACATCATCCTCAATCTCAGGATAGACATATACGGATGCAAAAGATGTTTGCCTTTTCCCTTGAGCATTGAATGGAGAAATCCTCACCAATCTATGGACTCCATTTTCTGCTTTTAGAAAACCAAAGGCATTCTTTCCAATAATTTCAAGTGTTGCAGACTTTATTCCTGCTTCTTCACCGGGTTGCTCATCAGCAAGCAATACTTGATATCCTTGTGCATCTGCCCATCTGGTATACATGCGCATGAGCATTTCACTCCAATCTTGCGCTTCTGTTCCACCGGCACCTGCATTGATTGTTAATATCGCATTGCGTGCATCATCAGGCGCAGAAAGAATTTTGCGAAGCTCAAGTGCATCAACAGCTTCTTGTGCTTTTTGTAATTCTTGGTCTATATCGCTTTCCATGCCGGCATCCTCGGCTTCATCACCAAGTTCTATCAATGCACCGACATCATCAACTGCACTTTTCGCCGCTTGCCATATTGCAATCCATTCTTTACGCTCTGCGATCTCTTGCATCACACCTTGAGCTTTTATGCCATCATCCCAGAATCCAGGTTGTTCGCTTAATTGTTCTCTTTCTGCAATCTCAGCTTGTTTGACATCGATGTCAAAGGAACCTCCGTAAAGCTTCGGTTCTTTCTTTCAATTCTTTGATTTTTTTCTTTTGTGGTTCAAACATGATTCTACCTTATGCTGAAATGTTAAATAATGTACTTGTGATATTGAGCAATTCACCCGAGCCTACAATAGAAGACATCTTCTTGATTTCTTCATGTAATATTGCATCTTCTTCGATTGCTGGTATCTGATCTCTAATGAATCCATGAATTTCATTGAGGATATCACTGGTTTTCAATGGATGATGATATTCAATTCCGCGAATTGCACATAAAAACTCAATCGCAATGATATGCTCAAGATGATCGAGTATCGTATGTACTTTTCTCGCAGAAATACTCCCCATGGAATTATGGTCTTCTTGATTTGCAGAGGTTGGAATGGAGTCCACAACTGCAGGATGACACAACACTTTATTTTCAGATACCAATGCGGCAGCTGTATATTGAGCTATCATCATTCCTGATTGAGCGCCACCATTCTTCGCAAGAAATCTCGGCAGGCCATTGCTTAATGCACCATTAACCATACGCTCAGTGCGGCGTTCTGAAATATTCCCAAGTTCAGCACAGGCAATCGCCAAGAAATCCAATGCAAGCGCAATTGGCTGACCATGGAAATTACCACCTTCAAGATGTGCCTTATCTTCAGGAAAGATCAATGGATTATCATTAGCAGAATTGAGTTCTGTGGAAATGATGCTTTCAACATAAGCTATTGCATCTCGCGTGGCACCATGAACTTGCGGCATGCATCTGAGTGAATAGGCATCTTGCACCATGCCATCACCTTTTTTATGAGAAGCACGTATAGAACTTCCTTTAAGAAGTGAACGAAGTCTTGATGCGGTAATCATCTGACCAGAAAATCCTCGCATGCGATGAATGCGCTCATCAAATGCGGTATCAGTTCCACGAAGCGCATCTATACTCATTGCTCCGGCAATATCAGCCATATCATTCAAACATTTTGCCCTATGAACTGCAAATGCTCCCAATGCGGTCATCATTTGCGTACCATTTATGAGTGCCAATCCTTCCTTTGCTTGTAATCTCACTGGTTCAATGCCATGCTTCTTCATAGCTTCTATGGAAGGCGATTTTGATCCATCTGCATGAAGTACGGTTCCTTTCCCAATCAATGCCAATGCAATGTGTGAAAGAGGCGCTAAATCTCCACTTGAGCCAACAGATCCTTGCGATGGAACCGCAGGAATCAAATCATGTTTCAACATTTTGATGATTGTCTCAACGGTGGAGACACGAATACCTGAACAACCTTTTGCTAGAGCATTGATTCGAAGTATCATCATTGCTCGAACGATATTCCTTTCAAGATAGGCTCCGATACCAGCGCTATGAGAAAGGATGAGATTTTCTTGGAGCGTTTCAATCTGATCATTGGGAATCACGATATTGGAAAACTCTCCAAAACCGGTTGTTATGCCATAAATAACTTCACCGGATTTCACCCAATCATCTATGATATCCCGACTTCTTTGCATTTCATTTCGTGAAGAATCAGCTAATGCCACATTGATATGTGATTGAGATGCGGCATTGACCAAATCGAAAATGGTCAAGGAATATCCATCGAGAGTAAGTGTTTGCATAATCATGACTTCATGTATAAAAAAAGGGCAGACAAACCATATGTCTGCCCTTCACTTTTGGGGCTATCGGACTTCGAAGTATTTACACTGAAATTCTTCTTCTACCCAATCTGCGGAATCCATCAGAACCTTCGGCTTCTTCGGATTCTTGTTCAGTGATCATTTCACTACCAAAGATATTTCCAACATCGCTCGTAACGATCATGTCATGATAATGACGAAGACCAGTACCAGCTGGTACCAATTGACCAATGATGATATTTTCTTTCAGACCTGAAAGTGAATCAATCTTGGAAGCAATTGATGCATCAGCCAATACGCGAGTTGTTTCTTGGAATGAAGAAGCAGAAAGCCAGCTCTCTGTTGTGAGAGATGCTTGTGTAATTCCAAGCAAGAGTGGCTCTGAAGTTGCTGGTTGTGCATCTTCAAAAGTAGCCTCGACTTTTTCTTTCTTCTTCAAATCAACATTGACTTCTTTGAAACGCTTCTTAGGAACAAGTTGTCCAACTTTAAAGCGAGAGTCTCCTTTGTCGGTAACAACAACTTGCGTCTTCAGGATATCATTTTCATCAAGGAAACGCAAGCGATCAACATGATCATTAAACAAGAATGTTGAATCACCTGAATCTACGATGCGTACTTTTTGCAACATCTGACGAACAATGACTTCGATATGCTTATCATTGATCTTCACACCTTGCATACGATACACTTCTTGAATTTCATTCACCAAATATTCTTGCACGGCGCCAACACCTTTGATGCGGAGAATATCATGAGGATTGATCGAACCATCGGTCAGGCGATCGCCGGCACGAACCAAATCACCTTCTTGAATAAGTACATACTTGCTGGAAGGAACAGTATATTCAGTAGTTGTATGACCATCCAAAGATGTCACGACAATACCTCTTTGACCTCTTTTCGCCTGCTTGAATGTAATCGTTCCATCGATGTCTGAAACAACTGCAGGATTTTGAGGAGCTCTTGCTTCAAACAATTCCGTAACGCGAGGCAAACCTCCGGTGATATCTCTCATTCGACCTAGATCGCGAGGAATTTTTACAAGGCGTGTACCAACGCTTACTCGTTCATCATGATCGACACTAATCTGCGCTCTGATTGGAATGATATAGGTATGTAGGATATTTCCTTTATCATCTACAATCTCAATAGAAGGCATTTTGGAACGGTCGCGAGATTCAATCACAACTTTTGTAATGTGACCAGTCTGCTCATCATTCTCTTCGCGATATGTAACACTTGGAACAAGATCACGATAACGCACTGTACCTGCTTTTTCAGTAATGATTGTTGAGTTGTATGGATCCCAATCGAAAATCACATCATTCTTGCTGATTTTTTGTCCGTCAACAACTTTGAGCATTGCACCATAAACTGCGTCATAGCGAGTCATCATGCGACCTGTCTCAGGTTCGGCAATATGTATCACACCGCTTCTACTTATGACGACTGATACATCCATACCATTCTCATCTTCATAGGCAACTGTTTTTACATTCTCGAACACGATTTGACCATCAAACTTGGCATGGACAGTTGATTGCGATGCAACAAGTGACGCTGTACCACCTGTATGGAAAGTACGAAGTGTCAACTGAGTTCCTGGTTCGCCAATTGATTGTGATGCAATTGTACCAACAGCTTCACCAACATCAACCATTTGTCCGGTTGCCATATTTCTGCCATAACACTTTACACATACGCCACGGCGAGATTCGCATGTGAGAACTGAGCGAATCATAATTGCTTCAAGTGAAGTTTCTGCAATTTTTTGCACATTTTCTTCATTGAATGTTTCGCCTTTCTTGACGAGTACTTCGCCAGTCTCAGGGGTAACAACATCAACCAATGCGCAACGACCCAAAATACGTTCTGATAGTGGTTCTTTGATGTCTTCACCATCTTTCAATGCACGCATTTCCACACCACGAATCGTTCCGCAATCATCATGCGAAATGATCATGTCTTGTGCAACATCATGCAAACGACGAGTCAAATAACCGGCATCCGCTGTCTTCAAAGCAGTATCAGCAAGACCTTTTCGAGCACCGTGAGTTGAAATGAAATACTCAAGAATCGTCAAACCTTCTTTAAAGTTTGAGATAATCGGATTTTCAATCAATTCAGCACTTGAACCAGAAAGCGATTTTTGTGGCTTTGCCATCAATCCACGCATACCCGCAAGCTGACGAATCTGTTCTTTCGAACCACGGGCTTGAGAATCAAGCATCATCCAAAATGTATTGAATCCATCAGATTCTCTTTGCAATTCAGAATAGAGTTTATCAGCAACACGATTAGTTGCATTGGACCACGTATCGATGATCTTATTATAGCGTTCACCTGAAGTGATAACACCATTCTGATAGTATTCTTCAATATTGTCAACAGTTTCTTGAGCTTTTTCGATGATTGTGATTTTTTCATCAGGAATGACAACATCGGAAATAGACACGGATAAACCACCGCGAGTAGCTGTTAGGAATCCGGTCTCTTTCAAATTATCCAAGAATTCAACTGTTTTGGCAAGGCCTGCCTTGCGGAAACACAAACCAATGATTTGACGCAAACGACCTTTGGTCAACAATTCATTGAGATAACCCATTTCTTTAGGCACGATCTGATTGAATAGAACGCGACCGACGGTTGTCTCAATAAGCTGACTACGAGTTCCTTTCTCGATTTCAATTCGCACTTTAATCTTTGTGTGCAAACTGATCTGCTTGGAATTGTATGCAATAATCACTTCTGAAGGAGAGGCGAAAATCTTTCCTTCACCTGGAGCACCACGGCGAAGTTTTGTCAAATAATATGCACCAAGAACCATGTCCTGAGAAGGAACCGCAATTGGATCACCATGTTGAGTATGCATGATATTATGTGAAGCAAGCATGAGCAATAATGCTTCAAGCTGTGCTTCATGACTGATCGGAACATGCACAGCCATCTGATCGCCGTCAAAGTCGGCATTGAATGCGGTCGTTACAAGAGGATGCAATTGAATTGCTTTCCCTTCAATCAAACGCGGCTGGAATGCTTGAATACCCAATCTGTGAAGAGTTGGAGCGCGATTGAGCATCACTGGATGCCCATCAATCACTTTTTCCAAAATATCCCATACTTCATTGGTTTTTCTTTCAACCAATTTCTTGGCACTCTTTACTGTTTTTACATGACCTCTTTCAATCAATTTTCTTATGATGAATGGCTTGAACAATTCAACAGCCATATCTTTGGGAAGACCGCATTCATGGATTTTCAATTCAGGTCCAACAACAATAACGGAACGACCTGAATAATCAACGCGCTTACCAAGCAAGTTTTGACGGAAACGTCCTGTTTTACCTTTCAATACATCTGCAAGTGATTTCAAAGCTCTTTGTGATTCGCTTCTTACACTACGACGACTATTATCAAATAGTGCATCAACAGATTCTTGAAGCATACGCTTTTCATTACGCAAAATCACTTCGGGTGCTTTGATGTCAATCAATCTGCGAAGACGATTATTTCTAATGATCACACGACGATACAAATCATTCAAATCTGATGTCGCAAATCGACCACCTTCCAAAGGTACGAGTGGTCTGAGATCCGGAGGAATAACAGGCACTACATCAAGTACCATCCACTCCGGACGTGACTTGTTTGGCAACTCATTACCTGTGAATGCTTCAAGAATACGCAAGCGCTTGAGCAAATCTGCTTTTCTTTGCTGTGAAGTTTCTTCACGCAATTGAATGCGAAGATTTTCAAAATCATTTTCAGGATCAATGCGCTTGAGCAATTCTTTGACTGCCTCACCACCAATCAATGCGATGAATTTCTTTGGATCATCATCATCCATATTTCTTTCAGCTGCAGACAAAGAAGCCATAACTTCGAGATATTGCTCTTCGGTGAGCAAATCTTTTTGCTGCAGACCGGTGCTTCCCGGCTGGACAACTACATAGGATTCATAGTAAACAATTCGTTCCACATCCTTTGTAACCATTCCCAATGCATGGGATATTTTACTTGGAAGTGAACGTAGGAACCATATGTGCACAACAGGAACTGCAAGCATAATATGCCCCATGCGTTCACGACGAACAGATTTTTGAGTTACCTCAACTCCGCATCGATCACACACGATTCCTTTATAGCGAATTCGCTTGTATTTACCACAAGCGCATTCCCAGTCACGAATGGGACCAAAGATCTTCTCGCAAAACAAACCGTCTTTTTCAGGTCTGAATGAGCGATAATTGATCGTTTCAGGTTTTGTCACTTCACCATTTGAGCGATTGAGCACTTCATCGGGTGATGCGATCTTAATTGTTATCTGAGAAAATCCTTTTCGGGGAATTGAATGCGTTTGCATCGAACTTCTCCAGTTGGATGTATAAATATTTTCATTGTTTAGTGAAGAGCGAGCTCTCCGATTTTCGACAGTCTTTGTTTAATGAATCATCATTCGATGACAACATCAAGACAGAGACCTTGCAATTCTCTTACGAGAACATTAAATGATTCAGGAATATTCGGATTAGGAATATTTTCGCCTTTGACAATTGCCTCATACATTTTTGCTCTACCGGTAACATCATCGGATTTTACAGTAAGCATTTCTTGCAATGTATGCGCTGCACCATATGCCTCAAGAGCCCATACCTCCATCTCTCCCAAACGCTGACCACCAAATTGTGCTTTACCACCAAGAGGTTGTTGCGTGATGAGTGAGTATGGTCCGATAGAACGAGCATGAATCTTATCTTCAACAAGGTGAGAAAGTTTAAGCATGTAAATCACGCCAACTGTCACCTCATGTTCAAAAGCTTCCCCACTTCTTCCATCATACAGTACGGTTTTACCTGTTCTTGGCAAACCTGCTTTTTCCAAGTAATCACCTACTTCATCCCAGCTTGCGCCGTCGAAAATTGGTGTGGAGAAATGCGTTCCGAGCTTCATGCCTGCCCAACCCAATGCAGTCTCGAACAATTGACCGAGATTCATACGAGAAGGTACACCGAGTGGATTCAATACGATGTCTACAGGTGTCCCATCAGGTAAGAATGGCATATCTTCCAGAGGTACAATCTTGGAAACAATACCTTTGTTTCCGTGACGACCAGCCATCTTGTCTCCAACTTGCAATTTGCGCTTCTTGGCTACATACACTTTAGCCATTTGAAGAATGCCCGGTTGCAATTCATCACCAGCGGCAATCTTATTCTTTTCAGCTCTTGCAGTTGCTTGAATATCATTCTTTTTGGCAGCATAATTATGCATGAGTTGTCGAACAAGATTCATGGTATTTTCATCATCAAACCATGATTGCTCAACATCCAATGCATCAATTTTTAATGTGCCATCATTGTATTTTTCAAGTACTTCTTTTTCAGCAATTTTTGTTCCTGCGCGGAATACGACTTTATCATTTGCCAATTTGATGCCTAGTACTTTTTTGCCATCAAGAAGTTGAGCAAGCCTTGCCGCACAATCATCATCATGAGTTTTGAGAAGCTTCATCTCACGCTTTGTGATTGCTTCTTGACGCTTTTTCTCTTCTGCACGAAGTTCAGCATCACTTGCCATCATGCGGCGACTAAACAATTTGGTATTGATTACAATGCCTTTCAAGCCCGGAGGTGCCTTAAGTGATGCATCTTTTACATCACCTGCCTTATCACCAAAGATTGCGCGAAGAAGTTTTTCTTCCGGAGTTGGATCTGATTCTCCTTTTGGAGTAATCTTACCAATCAGAATATCACCTTCGCGAACCTTTGCACCTGGACGAACAATACCATTGTCATCAAGATCTTTTGTTGTCTCTTCGCTTACATTCGGAATTTCTTTTGTGAATTCTTCTTCGCCGCGTTTTGTATCACGAACTTGAAGTGTATATTCTTCGATGTGAATGGATGTGAAGACATCTTCAGCAACCAAACGTTCACTGATGATAATCGCATCTTCGAAATTGTATCCACGCCAAGGCATGAATGCAACAAGAACATTTTGTCCGAGTGCCAATTCACTCATCTCAGTTGCTGCACCATCAGCCAATGGCTGTCCTTTCACAACTTGCTGACCTGAACGAACCAAAGGACGTTGATTGATGCAAGTGTCTTGATTCGTTCTATAGAACTTTTGAAGTGTATATGTATGAACTCTTTCTGTTTCGAATGAGATCATTTTTTCAATGTCTGAACGATTATCATTGTAGCGTACGGTGATAAAATCAGCGCATACATATTCCACGACTCCATCATCTTCAGCAAGAATGATTGCTCTGGAATCATGTGCCACACGCACCTCCATTCCGGTTCCAACGATGGGAGCCTTCGGACGCAAGAGAGGAACTCCTTGACGTTGCATGTTTGAACCCATCAAAGCGCGGTTCGCATCATCATGCTCAAGGAATGGAATCAGTGATGCTGCAGGACTTGTGATTTGATCCGTGGAAACATCCATGTATTGAATGTCACCGGGGCTCACTACCACGAAATCTCCACTTTGACGTGCTTTTACGCGATCGCCTGATATCTTACCTGATTTGTCTACTTCTGTGGAAGCAGGTGTGATGATCAAACCTTCTTCTTTTTCTGCAGACAAGAATTCAATCTCATCAGTCACTTTGCCTTTTACTACTTTGCGATATGGAGTTTCAATAAATCCGAATCCATTGACTCTAGCATGAATGGCAAGTGATGAAATCAAACCGATGTTTGGACCTTCAGGTGTTTCAATCGGACAGAGGCGTCCATAATGAGTATAGTGAACATCTCGAACCTCGAAACCAGCTCGCTCGCGTGTCAAACCACCGGGGCCGAGTGCTGATGTACGGCGCTTATGTGTCAATTCAGACAATGGATTTGTTTGATCCATGAACTGAGACAACTGATTTGTACCAAAGAATTGATTGACAACACTCGTGATTGTTCTGGCATTCACAAGTTCGGAAGGAGTCATTGACTCACCATCATACATGCTCAAGCGCTCTTTGATGGTGCGTGACATTCTTGTCAAACCAAGATTGAACTGCGCAGACAATTGTTCACCAACTGTTCTCACTCGACGATTACCCAAATGATCAATATCATCAACTGTTTGCTTTTGATCATGCAAATCAATGAGATACTTTATGATTGTGACAATATCTTCCAAACGAAGAACAGTACAATCAAGAGGCGCATTCAATTTGAGTTTATCATTTAATCTGAAGCGACCAACGATACCAAGATCATAGCGCTTATCATTGAAGAATAATTTCTCGAGCAATGCCAATGCAGTTTCCATGTCCGGTGGATCACTGGAACGCATTTGACGATAAATCACTTCGAGAGCTTCTTCTCTAGTACGAGTGGTATCTTTTGCCAATGTTTTTGCAATGACAGGTTCATCATTTACATTTTCAAAGCGGAATACACGCACAGCCTCGATTTCAGATTGCTTAAACACTTCCATGAGTGCTTCATCAATAACCATATCGCGATGAGCAAGAATTTCACCTGTGCTGATGTCAATCACATCACCACCGATTCTTCTTCCGATATAACTGTCATCAAGTTGATCGGCAGGAACATCCATTGCCAATTCGAACAATCCAAGGATCTGTTCATCGGAAGAATACCCCAATGCACGAAGAAGCGTTGTGACAGGGAATTTTTTCTTTCTGTCGATATAGGCATACATCACATCATGGATGTCTGTTGTAAATTCTATCCAAGATCCCTTGAAAGGAATAACTCTTGCCGTATAAATTCTTGTCCCATTTGGATGCATTGCAGCATCAAAAAACACACCAGGTGAACGGTGCAACTGAGCAACAATAACGCGCTCAGCACCATTGATGATGAATGTTCCTCTTGGTGTCATCGCAGGAATATTCCCGAGATACACTTCTTGTTCTATGGGATCGATATAATCTTCAGAAGATGGATCTGCCTTACTGGAGAGGCGCATGCGTGCTTTGAGAGCTTTTGCATAAGTCAATTCTCTCTCACGACATTCCTCTTCGGAGTATTTCGGTTTTTCAACGAAATATTCCATGAATTCCAATTGGAAGATCTCAGAACTGTCTTCAATTGGAAAATTCAGAAGGAATGCTTGCTGCAATCCTTTCGCTTTTCTCATGAAAGGATGCAAATCTTCTTGTAAAAAATCTTTATATGATTCAATCTGCAGATTGAGCAAGTCGGGATATGCGGCATATTCTCTTTGTTGAGCAAAATTGACGCGATCACGCAGGCGGACTATACGTCCATCACTTGTGTATTGTGGTTTATTCATTCGTCTTCTCCTTGGGATCAAGAGAGCAAACTCTGGTAAAATCTATTTTGGCTATCATCTACTTGATGACAATCCGACTGTATAGAGGAAAAATGACAATTTCCCGATGAGATCTTCAGAGGATCTGATCGAGAAATCCAATGTGTTTCGATGACGGAATATGTAAAGTGTCCGTTGCGAACATCATGCCCTTCCGGGAAAGTGAAAAGTCAACCATTATCAAGACAAGAGCGGGCGGCATGCGGTGTTATTCCGTTGCCGCCCTCTCATTCGTTGTTCCCCGTAGGGAGCGAAGCCGTGGGCTTAGCAGTACATTACTTAAGAGTAACTTTTGCGCCTGCTTCTTCGAGCTTCTTCTTGATTGACTCAGCTTCATCTTTTGATGCAGCTTCTTTAATTACTTTTGGAGCAGCTTCAACAATATCTTTTGCTTCTTTCAAGCCAAGACCTGTGATTTCGCGAACAACTTTGATGGCATTCAATTTATTAGCGCCACCGTCTGTAAGTTCAACATCAAATTCTGTTTGCTCTTCTCCACCACCTGCTGCCGGAGCACCAGCTGCTGGAGCACCTGCCATCATCATGGGAGCAGCTGCAGTTACACCAAATTTATCTTCAAGTGCTTTTTTGAGTTCAGATGCTTCAACAAGTGTAAGCGCTCCGATCTTCTCTACCAATTCTTCAACGATTGCTGACATCGATGTTCTCCAATAAATAAATTCAAATAATATTCAGATGTTATGCGGCTTTTTTCTTGGCGATTTCTTCAACAAGTGAAGCAACATCGCGCATGACCGCATTGATGGAACCGACAATTCCGGAGATCGGAGCATCAAGACTACCCATGATGGCTGCGATCATATCCTCTCTCGTCGGCAATGAAGCGATTTGCTTCAATTGCTTGCCGTCAAAGAACTGACCTTCGACGATAGCGGCTTTGAGCTTAGGTTTTTCCGATTTTTCAGATACTTCCTTGATAATCTTTGCAGGAGCGATTGCATCGCTGTATCCACAAATGATTCCTGTTTGACCAAAGAACTTGTCTTCCGGAATCTCAAATCCACCAACTTCTGCCAAAGCACGTTGAATCAACCTGTTTTTGGCAACTTTGAATGTGAGATCCTTCTTGCGAAGCTCAGAACGGAGAGTATTACTCTCTGCAACGGTCATCGTTGAATAATCAAGAAGGTACAATGAAGTAGCACCCTG
>Ga0129333_10003103_pt1 | contig 15524 bp, 27 predicted proteins | sample CPB6_08_DNA_FD_94474 | JGI IMG/M metagenome (GOLD analysis project Ga0129333, IMG submission 94474) | Freshwater to marine salinity gradient microbial communities from Chesapeake Bay, USA - CPBay_Sum_0.6_0.8_DNA | ecosystem: Environmental > Aquatic > Marine > Coastal | place: USA: Chesapeake...
AGTTGCTAACTTATATTCAAATGGAGTAATCTTTTGTCCATTTGGAAGAACGTATTCTTTACTTAGAGCTGAATTTAAAACTCTGTCGTAATCTTTGTTGTTGAAAGGAAGACCGTTAAGTTCTCCTGCTTTTACAGCTTCTTCTGCAATTTCAGAGTAGGTTTGGATTCTTTCCTGTTCAAATGCTTCCATTTGTTGTTGACGAGCTTGAGCTTCTGCAGCCATTGATTCTCTTATGCGAGACTCATTAGCTATAAGTTTCTGTTGGAAATTGGCCGCTTTCTTTTCGAGAGTGTCGTTGTTTTTCATGTACTGAATCTGATCCATGATTTCATCTTCATCAGTCTCTCCAACTACAGTTCTTAAGTAGTAACTTACAAGCTGTGCTTGATTTCTCTCACTAGAAAGGTCAACATTCTCAAAACTTTGTTGCTGTTGGAAACTAGCTAGATACTGATGTACGGGAACTTTATTAATAAAAAGATCTTCAATTACTCGAACACCTTCTTCCCCCATAGCTTCTGTAGCTAGTTCTTCTAAGCGACTCCAAGCAGAGTTGTCTACTGTTTCGTCAAACTTTTCAATGAACGTTTCTTCGTCCCAATTTATTTTTTCAGGGTCTTCGTCGTCATCCAGAACAAGTCTTCCAACTTGAGCTAAGCCTTTAGCAAAGATTGCAAAGGGGTTTTCTTCATCGGTTTCTTCTGAGTCTTCATCATCTTCATCCTCATCAGATTCCTCGTAGTCTTCCTCTTCCTCTTCTTCCTCGTCTACAAGGGTAGCGGGCTTTCTCTTCTGGTTTAAGAACTCTAACCCATCAATATATGGGGCTTCCTCGGAACCTTCTTCAGATTCTTCGTACTCTTCTTCTGACTCTTCATATTCTTCGTAATCAGAGCCTTGGTTTGGGTCAACTTCTTCTGCAACTTCGTCTACTTTTTGAACTTTGTCGAGAAATCCGTTGATTTGATCTAAGTTTACCTCCCCGTCATCATTAAGATAATCGAGGAAATCTAAGTTATTATCTGGCATATTGGTTTTGTTTGGTTTTAATCTAACTTAAGATTACGTCAAAGATATATTTTTAAAAAAATAACACAAGAAGTTATAATGTACCCCCTCTTACATGGCTAAAAATTACTTCTTATTTTTTCCTTTATCTCCTAATTTACCCTTGTCTCGTAACTTTGCTATTTCTAAAGCGTCTTGAGCTTTCTTTTCTTCTATGTCTAGTTTTCTATCTTGTTGCTCAAGTTCTCTTTGTCTTATGGAACGATCATAAAATTGTTTAGATCGTTCCATAGCTGCTTTAGTTTGTTCACTTAAAAGCTTAGTTGTATCTGCAGTTTGTGAATAACTTCCCTCCGCAGCTATACCTCTAAGCTCTTCTACTTGAAGTTTATTTTGACGATCAAGCTCTTTGTTCATGTTTTCGTTTTCCATTTCTTCTCTACGTCTTTGTTCTTGAACTTCAAGGTTAGTTTGGAATTGTTCTTGAGCTTGTTGAAGTTTTTGTTGCTCAAGTTGCTGTTGTTGTTCTCTAGCTTCTTGATTTCTCTTTTGAACTTTCTGAAGAACTTCACGAAGGCTACGTTCTGAATTTGCAGTAAGCATATCTGCTATATCAGCTAAGTCTGCACCATTCTGCATAGCAGGTTGCATAAGAGAACGAAGTTTCTCAATCACATCTCTGTCTTCTGCATAAGAAGTTACATAAACTTGAAGATCTCTTAAGATTTCATCTCTAGTTACTTTTAAGAAAACAGATTCAAGTTCATTGTTAAGATAATTTAAAGTAGAGTCTGGCTTTTGTAATTCTATATATTGAGTAACATCTAAAAGCATTTGATAAACATCTTTAAGAATTACATCATGGAAATGGAACCATGGTTCTGTCTGTGCGTAAGACTGTCCCATAGCTGTTTGAGTTCCTGTAGCGGTTTCTGTAGCGAGTACAGACCCAGTTCTTTGGCGGTTTATACCTACAAGTTCCCAAGCTTGGTTTCTAGCCCACTCAGCTAATTGAATACGAGAACTAATATAAGTCTGTTGGCTTAGATCTGTTCTAGTCATTTGATTAAACTGAACAGGGCCTCCGGTATTCTCAACAGAAGTATCAATTACCAAAAAACCAGTTTCTTTTGCTACAGTCTTGAATTGGTCAATAGCATCTGCGTCTGAGTTGTTAGGAATTACCTTCATGTCGATGATTGCCTGTACACCTAAATCCTTTTCAAGAGCTTCCCACAATTGGTTAAGACAAATGTTATAAAGAACTTGGTAAGGCTTCATCATTGAAAGAAGAGATTTGCCTTGGGTATTTCTAAAAGTATTTACGATTCCCACAATAGGCATACAGTTTACGTACTCTAGTGGTTCGCAGAAATAAATGTTAGCTCCTATTTTAATTCCTCTCATCCAGATATTCTCCCAAGTCTTCTCAAGAGAAACATCTCCACAGTCTTTACATAATTTATATTCTTCGCTTACAAAATCAGTTTGCTGGTATCCATATTCATCAATATAAGTTCTTTTGTAAACAGGTCTCTGGCTTTCCCAGTAAGAAGTAACTACTGTGTAACTAAACTGGTTAGAAAAAGCATAAGCATTAGGAGTGATTCCGTCAATAGAGAGATCTGCTGATTCAAAAGTCAATTGCCAAATAGGATCATAATTAGGATTTGGCATAGCAGGAGAAAAAGCAGAGTATTCGTTATTTCTAAGTCCCTGAAGAGAGTAAGTCTTTAAGTGTTCCATCTCTTCGTCAGTTAACTTGTAACGATTAATGATTTCAGCAAAAGTCAATACTTCAAGAGTTCCTCCAGCCCAACAATCTTTAGTAGTAATTGCATTCCTGTAGTTAAGAGTCCATACGTTAGCTGGATTCTCTATTCGGTAAGTAAAACCTAATCTAGAGTTATCGGGGTAAAAATGATGATACTCTCTTCCTGTAACTAACAAGTCACGGAAAGCCATAAATGACTTGTGTTGAAAATTAAAATGATGTTTTAAAGCTGCTAGAACTTTGTTAGCCCATTGTTCTGCTACAGTGGTATAGTTTAAGACTTTATTTTGAATTTCTTGAGCTGCAGCTTGTTCTATTTGTTCAGGGGGCATACCACTGTTTTCAAGCTGCATATTAATTCTATTTAAAACATACTCCTTTAATAAATTGCTTCTAAAGTCAATATTCTCCTCAATAGATATTTCATCTACGGCCTTAACCGAATACTTGTGAGGGCGTTTAACTAGTTCTCCAAGTAAAGTATTAATTGGAGGATTAAGAATAGGGTAATGCTTAAGGTGTTTGGGAATATCTTGTTCTTGACCTGGGACATCTTTAAGATAATCTAAAATCATCTTAGTCTCAGGAATAACAAAATAGTCAGCAAAGTCAAACTCTCCATTTAACAATTTATAGTTTTTGCGGAATGCCTCATTTTGACGATACTTGGAATACGCCACACCAGCAAAGTAATCTAGGTTCTTTTTAATCCAATCAGAAGATTCTTTCTCCTTCATAGTCGTGAACTGGTCTGGATAACCATAAAGGTCTGTTGTATTCTTTTGTAAATTGAGGTATGCTTCTATTATCATTTTATTTTAAATTTATGTATTAGTAAGATCTAAAGGGATTCCCTGAAGAAGTAAATAAACTTTTCTTTCTGTTTGCAATATTTTTATAGGATTCGTAGCGATTGTCTACTTTGTCAGAGATAATTACACTACGGTTAAGATTCTTAGCCATTAGAAGTGAATAACCAAATGCGTCTTTTCGGTCAGCGTTTGCTCTTGGATGATACTTTAAAAGTTCCTTGATTAGCATTGGGTCTAAAATACGAGACACCCCTAGAACTTGTTTGTGATTTCCTTCCTCGTCTGTTTTAACTTCAATAGTTTCTTGGAGGTACTCTATAATCAAAGAATTGATATAATCTTTAATTCCTGTAGAAGTATGGATTCCGTAAGTACGATTTACCCTAGTGTTTGCGTGAATTTCTTCTCTTAGGATAGAAGGAGTTCTTTCTAGATACTTATCAGGGTCTTTCTTTTCAATACAATGATCTATGAATCCCATATCCATGTTTTCGCAAAGAGTCTTAGCGTTGTAAAAATCTAAGAGTTTGCGAGTCTCCTCGTACCAGGTTTGGATTTTCTTTGGTCTTCCTACATAACAGGCTACTGGCATATTTTGAAATCTTTCCCCTGTTAGGTTGTGAATTCTTTTAAATATATAAGTAGCCCCCAAAGAAGTTGAGTAGTGAGCTTGTGATTGTTTATAAGGGTCTGTTCCTGCGGTATAAAGTCCGTAAGGAGCATCTGCCATAGGAAACTCAAATATCTGAACTACCCCTGAGTTATCTTCGCTAGGTTTAGCTGGGTAACTAGTTACTGGTTTATGGTCAGTTGGTTTGTGTTTGACTACTCCGTTTAAATCACGGTAAAGTTCTACATAGTCTACATCCTTGATATATCCTCCTGATTCTAAGAAGTTAAGTTGTTCTTGAAGTAAGTCAACTGGAAAGATATTCTCAGAAGCATCTAAGAAGCACTCTTCAGGAGTCAAAGGATAATACATTACCTCTTTAAGGTAAGCTTCCATACCAGAAGATTTTCTAGTTTGTTCTCTGCCTTTTAAGATAAGTTCTTTGCCTTTTTCCTCATCAGCTACCCAGATAGTCATATTGTCTAATTCTGAGCCTTCTGGAATGTCTAAATAGTGTGAGAGTAGTTTGGGTTCACGAGGAATCTTTAACGACTGTGTACCCGGGATAAACAAGGAAATTGAGGTGCCATCTTCTTTAGCAGAAACAGACAAAAAGTTATAAGCTTCTGGGTTGTTAAAAAGTTCTTGCATGTCTCCTGCTTTTTTCATATCACCTCCCGTAGCGGTAATAATTGGAGAACATCTCCAACCGTAAGGTGAATCAAAACAGGGAGTAGTCGCAGCTAAAGCCGAAAGAAAAGGAAACTTACCTCCTTCGTCTAGAAGAAATCCTGAAAGAGTAAGACCTGCTGCTGCTTCTGTATTATTTCCGTCGTCAAAGTTTCTTATATGAATCTTAGACCACTCGTGGCGTTTATTGGTGGATTTTTCTTTAAATCCAAAAGTAACACACTTTTTCCAGTCATCTTCTACACGAGAAAATCTTAAGTACTCAGGAAGGTTTCTAAGCCCTAAGTCTAGGTAGTCAGTTAAGTTCTTGATGTCCGGCTGATTACCTCCTGAAACTAAACATTCAGTATTCTGGTAAGCTACTGCTTGGTGTGCTACTCGTGAAGTAATAATTACGGACTTAGAAAGACGACGAGAGCCTACAATAGCTACTCCTTTCTTTCCGTCTGGATGATTCTCGGCCTTGTTAATAGTTTCGTCAATTAAGATAAAACTATCCCAAAACTGAGGACGATCTAATCTTCGTAGTACTCGGCCATTAACCAGAGTATCAACATAAATGCTCCATAAATTAAGATGCCAATACAGAAATGGGGAAAATTCGAACCCATTGATTATTACTCCTTCTCTTATTTTTTTAACTTCATTTTGCCAAAAAGACTTATACTCTGCTGAATCTTTATCAGGCAGAGACTTCATGTTAATTAGTAATTCTGGCGATTGTAAGTTCATTATTGATAATCAGTCATCATTCCGTTAATCTCTGCGCTACCACGAGCTTGAGCCCTTTGAGCCTCTTTTTCTCTCATGGCTTCTACTTGCTGTAACATGACAAGATATTCTTTCATGGTATCCCTTAGAGATTTGATTTGAGCTTCGACCGAAGAAACAACCATGGGAATAGAGCCTCCATTTGCAGTAGTCTTGTAAGAGATACGATCTTGAAGTCCAGATATAGGATTTTGGTCAATATATTCTTTCCACTCAAGAAGTTTTTGTTCGCACCACTCAAGTTCTGCTGAGGTGTATATTTCTTTTTTTGCCATAGTTATTAGTTTTCGTAAAACTTATACTTTGCTACAAACTCCTCTCTAGAAAGAATCATTAAATCTTCTATCATATTTGTATAGAACAGATGACTGTTCTTTTCTTTGTTGTGTCTGTAAGCGTAACCGCCTTTCCACAACAGTTGAAAGATTTCAAACAAGTCATCTTGGAAAGTATTGGGATTTGGTTTTTTATTCATATTACTTTCCTTTAGGTTCTAGATTGTCTTCAGCTGCTCTACCAGGAGTCAAGGGTTTAGCAACTGCATAAGGCATGGTGTAGACTTCTACTCCACACTTGGTTCCTTTTTTACCACCACAGCCATTTGTTATGGTGTAGTTTGTTTTGTGAGAACTTGTGTATTTCATATTATTTGGATTTAAATGCTGTCCATTTAAGAATTTGTTTTTTATCTGGATGTCTTTGGTTATGTATCTCAATGCCACAATTAGACGAAAGAGAAGCAACTTTAAATTTAAGAACACAACCGCAAAGAGCACAGTGAGGATCCTTTCTAGATGTCTTGTAATTTTCCCCATATAATGTAAAATATTCATCAGATACTTGAGCATTTTCCGAGTTGAAAGGACAATTTGCACATATCTCTGTACGTTTTGTAATCTCCTCTTTTTGTTTGGGGCTTAATTTTTTGTGAGCTATTTCGTTCCAAACACCTTCGGCAATCTTGTCAAAGTTTTGAATTCCTTTACCTGCTAGAGAGAAAAATTCTTTGTAGTTCATATTTATTGGTTTTAGTTATTTTTAGTTATAGATAGTATCTTATGTCGTACTCAGGAATATAGATTTGTTCTAGTTCGTCTATTGAAAGAAACTTGCTGGTAAATTTATACTTACTGTAGTCTTTTTTACCCCAAGTTTCTGCCATGTCTGGTTTTACTTTTAAGATAAAGTCTTTGTAGTTTTGAGCAAACTCTGCGGAACCCAACTCTTCTGCTTTTTTTATAATCCTAGGTGCGTATGTGTCATAAAGTTCTTTTAGAGTAGTTACAGCTAGTTGGGCGGGTTCATCTGTTAAGTGGGAGATTCTGTCTACATTGTAATAGATGTTTCCAACTACGTTTCTTACACACATATAGCTTACGTGTTCTTTTTTATTGCAGATTACGCAAGCCTCAAAGTCCTTCATCATTTTCTCTAAGACTACTTTTAGTAATTCTAGAGTCTTTTCGGTTCTTTCTTCTCTTTTAGGATAATTGGGGTCTAGTAGTAAGTCACACAAGTAAATCACTCTTTTAAAGAATGTTACTCTCAGCTTTCTAGGGTTTACTTTAAATTCTCCTAAGTTGCTGACAACTATCTTGTTAGATTTAGGCAAAGCCTCAACTAGCTGGTTTATATAATCAGAGTAGATCTTGTCTACGTCTGAGATATTGATACCCAGCTCTTTAGCTACCTTAGAGTAAAAACTAAAAACTTTTAACTCAGGCTTCCTGCGATCCGGTTCTGTTTGCCGTTTGATTAACATTCATGATTAGGGTTAAAGCTATTGGAAGATCTTTAGGAGGAGTAAGTTTAGGAGTAACCTTACTACCTTCTAGGTGTTTTAGTTTCCTAAGCTTAGAAATTCCATTAGCTACGACTTGTTCATTGGTGTTATTTCTTTCTGCAATCTTTTGTTTTACCTCTTTGTCTAGTTTGTCAAATAACGCTGCATGGGCAAGTATGCTTATATGAAGTTGAGTCATCTTGATACTTGCAAATGCCAGAATAACAGCGATATAACCTTCGTAATAACTTATATCGTCTGTGTAATTTCTTACAATTCTTAAGTTCTTCATATTGGTTTTAAGTTGGTTTTAGTACAAATATAATCTTAAAATAAAAAAAAGCAAGAGTTTTTTACACTTGCTTTAATTTTTAGAATGATATTAATTTAAAGAGTTAGTTACTTATCCAGTAAGGGCTGAAACTGTTCTACGATAAACCCTAATAGGTAAGCAAACGCCTCTTCAGAGTCATCTGAAAGGGTAATGTCTACATGGTTCATTATACTGCAAGTTACATGAAAAGACTCATGGGCTATCATGTTTATGTCTTGAACGTCTGGTAGAGTGTTAAATCTTACTATATTGTAACCTTCACAGAAAGCAGTCATAGCTTGGTAGCTTAAGTCTACGTGAGAATCTTTAACAAGATTAGCAATATAGTCTTTGTCTGCTACGTAGTCGTTTAGTTTCTCTTCCAATTGAGAATCCGTTAGTCCTACAGCTATAAAAAGATAAGTCCTGTAGATAGGAATATCAACTGCTCTGAAGTATGTAAATTTTGCCATGATGAATATTTTAGTTTATTTTACTTGATTATTTTTGATTTCTGATTATATTTGGTGTATTCCACTTTAAGTCTACAGCCATGAACAGAAAAATTACCTTGAGGCAAGTTTGGAAGAAATTTCAAAAAGCCGTTGAAGCAAATGGTTTTCTTTTTATAGATGCTACTGACGAATTTAAACAAAAAGTCTACAAGGGGTTTATGGAAGAGTATGAGAAATGGCCTTTGACAGTGGAAGAATTTGCCGAGGACTACATGGACACCATAGGCAAGACTCCTATGAGATCCATTGACAACTCTCGGCCTATGAACTCCACCTCTTAATTACTTCTAGGAACCACTGAAACATTCCCATCTCCATAGAATTTCTAGGAGGGACTACATTTATTTCTTGACTCTTGCGCAGGAAGATATAACTTCTGAGGATTTCTATTCCTTCTTGGATAGAGACATGCCCTTCGCTAAACCTCAAATTAATTTCTTCTTTGGTTAGCATTAGTCAAACAGTGGGTAAATTACTTGGTTGTCTTGGTTCTTTTTAAAAACCTTCATAAACTCTTTCCTCAAAAAAGAATCCTTCGCTGCTAAGTTCCAAGAACCTACCTTCAACTCTGTACTACCCTGTAGTAAGAATTCGTTTGAGTCAGTTACTCTTTGTGGTTTTATGGTTTTCATAAAACAAATATACTAGATAACTAACATTAAAAGTTATAAAATATTAAATTGTGGGTAATTTGTGTACAACCTAATCAAACTATGGCTGTCTTGCCTGTAAAAGGCGTAAAGATGAACCTCTAAAAGGTTTTACCCCACCAGAAAAGTAACAAAAGAATACCCCTATTCCAAAATACCACGAGTCTCTGACCGTTGGTTTGTCATTCCTTGTGTGGAATGCACAAAGCTACGAAAAAATCTTGACATTTTCAAGCTTTGTGGAAAACTTTGGGATTTATTATCTTTAAACTTAACTTTAAATTTGAATTCTGTTTTCTAAATCCCTATTCTTAGAATACTGAGTTCCTGAGCATTCTATTGTAACGTAGGGTTCTTTCTTTTTAGAACGAATACTTAGCTTAACTTCTTTTAAATTAGAAAGCAAGTTTAAGATTTCTTTAATCTCTTGAGCATTCATGTCGTCAAGGATTACTTCTTTCTTTTCTAGGTCAATTATAACAGTATGCATTAGTCTTCTTTTATATCTAGATTACCTTCCCAGTCTTCAAGATCGTCTTCCCAGTAGTCGTCCCAATCTTCTTCGGTAAATTCTTCTTTGAAGATTATTTCTAAGTCAGGGTCAAGTTCTCCATCTTCTCCTATGAACTCAAAAGCTACAAAGGGAAACTTCTCGGTAATTTCTTGAAGATGCCCCATAAGGTCTGAATCTTCTACCCAGATGTCGTCGCCTTCTTTTCTAAAGGGAATATTTCTTTCTATGAGGAATTCTTCAAATGTCATTGCAGGTTCAAATATAGATTCAAATATAATTTAATTACTCTTGAATGTCAATAGTTAATTCCTCGTCTGGGGAAATGTCTCTTAAACTTATTATTATATCTCCTTTGAATTTGCAGTTAGGGGTAAGACTTTGATTTAAAAAAATTGAATTATCGCAAAAACAATAAAACATTCCTTCTCTTTTAGGAAAATACATATAAGCAAAATCCCTTTGAACTAAACTTAATTGTTTAATGTCTTGAGAAGAAACTATTTTATCTAACCCCTCTATAAATTCCCAAATAACAGATCCTTTAGACACAGCTTTCCTAGTAAAGACTTTTACTCCTTTTTCTGTTTTGATATAAGTCTTTATAGTAAACACTTAAATATTTAATTAGTCAACCCATAGACTTACTTTTTCTCCCAAAAGTAAAGTTGTAACTTGATTTTATATCTTTGTGGGTAAATTGCCAAAACTCCCTAGTTTTATCAATGATTACCGTGTAGATAGTATCGGTTTCATGGCCGTAGTCTGTAACCAACCAGATAATTCCCTTACCTTTTGGGGTTTCTACTTCTACTCTATTTTCAGGTTCGTATATATACATTGGTATCTCTTTGACAAAGTTCTTGATAAAGGTTTATATCTTCAGACCACTCCTTTCCCGTCCACCATTGAAATCCTTTAAACTGTGATTTATAAATACAAGACTCCTCATAGCCCCCCATTAAATAAACATAGTCACATCCTTTAGATTGAGCTAACTTTATTTCAAAGTATTGCGCTACGTTACCTAAAGACAATTTTGGATCCTGGTAGTCCCATAAAAATTGATAAACAACCAAAGCAGACTTTCCCTCTTGATTATAAAGTTTATAAATAGAAGCTCCTATCAACTCTTCTTGGTCCCAGTAAAAAATCGCTGAAAAATCCTCAAAGTCCTTCAAAGAAATATCCCTAGTAAACTCTTTAACCTTAACATACTTCTTATATATAGGATTTAAGACTTTTAACTGCTGAGGAGTTAACACCGTATAAGTAAGATTAACTCTTTTAGAAAGTTTCTTAGTAGTCTTAGTTGGACTGTAATCTTTAATTAGGATGCGAGTAGATCTAAGATTATACCAATAGTTTTGCCACTCAACCCATCCTTCTTCTAAATAATCTAAATACTCTTCTTTTAGATTAATTCCTTTTGGGTCTGAATAGATAAAGTCCAGCTGGGTGATTTTACCAAATCCTTCTATATGATTAAATACAACCTTTATCATTTGGGCATACACAAAGATAAACTTTTTGGAAATTTATACAAGTCTTTTCTACTACCAATAGTAAGTACCAGTACCTGAGAAAACACCCCCCCAATTTTTTAATTTTTTAGAACCCCCCCTCCTTAGAATTTGGAAAATTTTTTTATTTGGGAGAGGGATGGTAATATCTATTTCAACACCCCCCAACTCCACGCGGGGTGCCGGTACCCCCCACACTAACGTACACCCTATCGACACAATCACACGCTGGTGACACAAAAAAAATTCTGACATAGGCTTGAAAGAATAAAAAGAAATAACTAAAATAAACTACGGCAAGAAGAATTCTAGAATACAAAGCAAAGAGTGCATCATTGAGAGTCTGGAAAGCTCACCAGTCTACTACTCTTGAAATGCCCACTTGTGTGCTTTGAGATTTATTACTCTTTAAAAAGTAATTTATCTTCGGTTAAGTCTTTGCAAGACTTGCTCTGGTTTCCTACATCTGTGCCAATATAAGGTAGGGGAAAAGCAAACCACCCAGAGATAATGCACTGAAACCCCAAATGAGGAGGGTTGCAATGCAGAGACTTAACCATTTTTTATGAACAGGGTGATGACCAACATCAACACAATTTACAGTGCGGGGCAGTAATCCTCGTCGCAACTAGTAAGACTAAACAATAATGTCTTACACAACACCTAAGCATGTGGATAAACTGCTTTAATTTTAAATGCCCATCTGTTTGACACGATTAAATAAAAATATATGAGAACTCTATCAATCATCTGTGGCACAGCTTCGTTGGTGTGCTTTATTCTGTCAGCTCGTTACCTGATGGAAGATTACTTAGGCTGTAGTGGTGTGTGGTTATTCCTTTTGGCTTTAACTACTATTACTACTCCTTTGTACTTAGGATATGCTATAATGGATATTCTAAAGAAAGAACCTCAAGACTAATCTTGGGGTTCTTTTAGATTCTTTTAAGTTTAATCTAAAAATGCCCATTTAAAAATGCCCAATTGTGTGATACGCTAATTTAAAAAATATATGATTACATCTCATTCATCAATCGTGTTGGAGACTATCTCCAAGAGAGACATCACTGACGTTCATGCGATTACTCGCGGTGGTAACATTTTAATTACTCTTAAAGGCGTGCAATGTGTCATGTCTAAGAGAGTGTTTAACTCATTAAGTTCTACTGAATCTACGTCTACGGGCGCTTTGATTCGTAAAGACGACATGAACTTACCTATGTGGACGACTCTCAAGTTCTAATTAGCAGTTCCCTGGAGATTACATCAAAAGGGAACTGTTCTTAAAATGCCCATCTGTAAAATTCGAAAATACCAAAAATACCAAAAAATACCATGAAATACATTTTATCTTTGGTAACTCTACTTAGCTGTATGGTTGCCAGTTGCCAAGAGCCGAAAAGCTTTAAAACTAACTTTCCTGAAAGGCTGTCAAAGCAGGACTCTATCCACATTGAAAATATTCTAAGAATAGACAATGAAGGATACATAGAGTCTGACGTAGCCTTTGTGGAGAAACACATTCTACTCTATGTTTATTATCACGACTTCACCAGGACTTACTACCTTAAAAGGAGTCAGACCAATGCAGTCAACATAATAGAAACAATAATAGAATGCCACCAAGACGGAACCTTTATTAACTACGGGGGAGAGAGTGATTAAACTCTCTTTCCCAAATCTTAAAAGGCCCAATTGTGTGCATTGATTAATAACACAGTCATGGAAATAATAGCAGCATTCAAAAAAAGCAAATGTAGTTGCGAGCAGTACGAACTTCCTAAATACACTTATGTAGTGTACGTTGAACCTGCTTACGCAGGAGACAATGTCAATGAAGCGGAATTAGTAATGGACCAATCTACTTTTGAGAGTTACAAAGTTCCCACCTTTCACAGTAGACAAGAAGCGTATGACTATGCGTTTCTTCAAACTTTTGGTGACGGGTGGGAAATTCCAGAAGATTAAAGATAGGAAGGGATTCGTCCCTTCTTATTTTTCTTAGGTTCCCTTAAAATGCCCTTTTGTGGGATACGCATATAAGCAAAACTCTAAATTAATTTAAAACTATGGAGAATCTCCTTGAAAACGCGGTTAACACCCGCCCAACAACTATGTCTGTTGTTGAATTCTGTAAGTCTAACGACCTCACAGAAATCGTTCCCAAAATCCGTATCAATGCTAACGGGTATCCTTATGTCACCTTTATCAATTCTGATAATGTGGCTACCAACATTTACTTCACTGTAAATGCTTCGGATACCGTTAGCGAAGGACAAGATTTGCGGGAAATTGCTAGCGACTTGCAAATCGTCTTCGTCAAAAACGAATTAGGCGAAGACCGCATTAAGCTGTCGCGCAAGTCTACTTCTCGTCTTACTGTTGATAACCTCTTTTCATAAGGGGTTATCACTTTAAGGCAAACAGGCTCCCTAACAGTCCAAGGGATTAAATTCGTAGCGGTCTCTACGAAGCCTGTTTAAACCTGAACAGAGTAACACCTACTCTGTTTTTTTGTCCAATCATTCAATTAACTCAGTAAGGACGGTATCACTACTTTGAGTTTTTTTGTCCAATCGCCAGTTTAACCCAGTAAGGGTGGTATGAGACTTAAGTTTATCTTTAGGGACTTAGGGAACTTAAAACTCTTGGTTTTTTTGGAACCCCTTAAAATGCCCCCTTGTAGGTACCGATTATTCCAGATATTCAAAGGTATCTTAAGTGTCTTAAAGGGTATTGCTATCTTTGGGGACTTGGTTATCTACTATTTCAAGCAGTTCTTCTATTCCATTAAGAAAGGTATGATACCTTGTGGAGTTTCTTAAAGACGCTGAACTGGAATAATTAAATATTCTTGCTAATTTAGTAGAATTTAATCCGTATTTCTTAATTAACGGATAAGATTTTCTTTGTTTCTTGCGGATTTTCATAAATTTTTGGTGTTTTGTAAGCGATAACTTACACAAAGATACAAAAATTGGCCTAAAAAGGGGTATTAGATAGGGCGTTTTTACCCCCTCATTCTATAAGACTTAGCAAAAAATCAAGCTTGAAAAAAGTCAAAAAATTGCCGAAGATGTTGGCTATCAAACAAAAACGACTAAAAATCAACATAAACTATGAGCAATAATATTTCACACAACGTAATAGGATATAATCCTTTTACAGTAGAGTTTATCAATTACTCTACAGGTACAACAGTTATTGAAAGATACGCTGTTGCATTAACAAAAAAAGAAATTGAAGCTGAGTATGATTATATTAGTTTTCCTGCTAATAAACTACAACAGCTAATTGATTTACAAAATGAGTCAGAACTCAATTCATTTGAAAGTCAGAGTTACGAAGGTTGAAGATTTGTTGTTCTCTCTCTTAGTAGGGAGAGAGCAACATTCTTTGCGATTTATTTGAATTTTGAATTTATTAATGCACCATAACTCACGTGGATATAAAGACTTCTTATGTGTTAAAGTTCTCTAACAAGAGATATAGTCAGAGATTAACCTCTCTGTGTAATACACCACTAAGATGTAAAACCACACTGATTAAATAGGTTCAATTCCTATCATACTTTTCACTATTGTATGTGAGAACATCGTTAATCAGTTTCCCAAGGGTGAGCAGTTGTAATCACACAGAGCGTCTCCTCACTACCCATAGGTTATGGGTGCTGCATAAAAAGCAGGTAGTAATGTGGGTAATACCACAGGATGTCCTGATAGGTAAGATGTGATGAATATTGGTATTGAGTACAACCAATAACAACTGAGTGCAGAGGGGTAAAAAACAATAAGTAGGATCTTAATAAAGAAGCAGCGTAAGAATAGATGAAAGCTTGCTCTCCTACTTAATTTGTTTTACAGTTCTTTGCGATTTATTCAAATTTCAAACAAACTAAAAACTAAATACTATGAACTTTAATTACTATTCAACCTATCTTTCTTTTATAGAAGAAATAGAAGAAGGTCAAAAACAACTAAAACAAAAAGCAATTGACGAGTATACTGCTGCTTTAAAAATGCCTCGTAAAAAGAAAAAAAAAGCAAAAAAATCAGCTTTATTGCTTTATTCAATTGCTTGTTGGAATCCCTTAAACTAAAAATCAAATACTATAAACTATGAAAAAGACAACTTATCAAACACAGAAATCTACTACTACAGTAGAAAAAAGAGAAAGCGAAGGAGTAATTGCTAATAAAGCTAAAGCTTCTGTAAAGAAACTTAAAGACTCTTTTACTTTGGGCGGTTTTCGCTGTTTCTAATTTTCTAATTAGTTAAGATTATGGGATCAGTAATTAGTTGGATTGATTGTCCTTATTGTAAGAGTCCTGATTGCTACAATGACTTTTACTATAAGTCTGGCGAAGAAATCACCGCTTGCTCGGAATGTGGTTATTACCACGGAATTTCTATTAAAAGAAACAAAGAAGGAAAAGCCATTCTAAAAGATGGTCAACCTAAATTTGTTACTTATTCTATTTCAAAACCCTTTGGAAGCTATCGTTTGGTAGTTAAAGAAGGTGTGGGTGCTCAAATTGGTTCTTTTAAATCTAAAAAAGAA
>Ga0129333_10003104_pt1 | contig 15524 bp, 5 predicted proteins | sample CPB6_08_DNA_FD_94474 | JGI IMG/M metagenome (GOLD analysis project Ga0129333, IMG submission 94474) | Freshwater to marine salinity gradient microbial communities from Chesapeake Bay, USA - CPBay_Sum_0.6_0.8_DNA | ecosystem: Environmental > Aquatic > Marine > Coastal | place: USA: Chesapeake Bay...
ACTTCAACTCCATACATTCGGAGTTGCTCATTAATTAAACTCTGTATTAAACTTTGCTCGGAAGATGTTCCTTGCGTAAAAAATGGGTTAAGTGCCATATCAACCAATCATATCCAACGGTGGTAATTCATAATAAGAAGAACTCTTCTCTAAAAGTGCATCAATTTCTCTCTGTCCATCATCATATATTTGTCTTCCGTTTAACTCCACTCCACCAGGAAGTCTCACTCCTTGGAACTTAATCAAATTTTGTCCCCACTGTCTTTTTACAAGAGCTGTGACGTATTGTTTTAGGAAAGAGTCATTCCAAACCTGTGTATGTGTGTTTGGATCTAAAAGTCGATAACAGTCTATGATTAACCAATCACCAACATTTACACTTGACCAATCAATATCAATGTAAAGTCTGTCTTGTCTTTTGTTAAATCTAATTTGTTTGTGGGTAGTCAAAAGAAAATCAATTGTTTCCAAGTAACTCTTAGTCATTGCATATGTCAAGAGTTCGGTAGAACCCCAATAGTAAATATCATTCAAAAACAGTTGATATTTAATACTAAACATATTATTTGTAGTTGCATTTGATCCATCGAAATGGAACAACTTTGTCACTCCGATAATCGAAGGTGGAATTGCAATATAATTACTATTCTCTTTGTATTCAAATGATACTGAGGATCCTGCAATAGTCGTTGTGACGGTCTCCGTAGTCAATCCAACAACTGAGTTATTGTGAGGTGCTCTTCCTCTATCAATATCTGCCTGAGTGATCTGATATTTCAGAAAAGTTTGAGTAACACCATCAAAATGTCTTTCTTGAAAATACTGAACAGCATCATCTACAAGATCTTCAATCTGTTCATCGGACACGTTGATCTCTAAAACTGGTGCTCCCAGCCTTCTCTTCACATAATCAACTAATTCTCCTCTTGTGGATGGTTCTGCCATAACCAGTCTTTACTATTTAAAGTATTTATGGTGCAGATGAAATGCCAGGTTTTACTATGATGTTTCCGTCGATAATTCTGTAAACAGTAGAACCAGAACTCACGAGAACATCATAAACATATCTGCCCTCTTTTAAATCTCTTGTAGTTGATGACCCCAAAGAAAGTCTGAATTTACCGCCAGCAGCACTGGTAAATCCAACATTAAATGTTGCAACTGCATAGGAAGATGATCCTATGGAAACACTTTTCGCTAGTTGTGAGGATCCAGTCCATGTTGTACCAGCTCCCGAAAAATCAAATGCAGATCCAGAAGTTGTTTTTACTGTAAAATCGTTTACAAAATCTGCACCAGTGTTAATGGTGAGGTTGATAGCAACGGGAGTGCCTGACGTTGGATCAAACGTAAGAGAGTTAGACATTATTGCAGTTTTTCTATAAAAGTTTTAAGAAGATTCTTTATTTCATTTACATCATCTTTAATACTATCGATTTCATTTTCAATATTTTTAACTCTATTGACCTCATTTTCTTTTAATTTTTTGAGGCGCATGTACTTCTCATACTCATATTTAGAGTCATTAACTATGGCGTTGCTCTTCTGATCTCTCAGAAGAGCATTGTTGTCTTTAACTTTGATATAATCATTCATCATGCTAGTGCAATTGCTCTCATAGTCTTAATTTTTGGAACATATGCTTGATTTGTAGAAGTCATTACAATCTTAACTCTGAAATATTTGAAGTCGGGTAGATTATTTGCAGTAAATTCATAATTAGAGTAACTATCCGAAGTTGATAGAGCTTGATTTACAGAACTCTTCTCAACAAATTTATCAGGAGTTCCATTGCTGTTTGCAATGTCAATTACATCACCATCTACATCAAGGTTTTGATAACCTGGGAATGGAATGAAAACTGGATCTCCATTTTCAGAGTTGTCAACTGAATAGAATGCGCGGATGTCAGAGTAAACGTTGACGTGTGCAGAAACATAGAGTTTTATGGATCTTGCTGGATTTTTCAATCTAACAATCTTAGTCACATACTGACAATCCGATGGATCATCAAAGAGATTCTTAACTCTTGGATCAATCTTGTAATCCGCTACAACGTTATTAATTCTATTTGAAGTCGTAATCAAGTTAACTCTTGTGGTATCAATTATTGGAGACAATCTGTTGTTGTCTGTTGCCATATTCATAAGCAACGTAAATGACTTACGACCAGGTAAATTAGTCAAGAGATTATTTTCATTGACCTTAGATGCAACAATTCTTGGAGTAGTCAAGTAATTTGTCTTATTCAGAACAATTGACTCATAACCTTGATCCAGGAATGATGTTTCATTTCCACTTATGCTTGTTCCACTGACCGTTCTAATTTGAGCATTAATCGAAGTGAGATTGGGAATAAATGTTTGAACGTTTGGTGTAACAGCTTCAAATGGAATGTTCTGGGTGGATCTGACAATATTTCCACCAGCAGTTTTACTTTCGATGAAGTAAAGTGGGATATTTGTAGACTGCTCTGTGCTTCTGTCGATACCATAATCAGTATCTCTTGTATTAATCTTAATGTTGTAGTAATTCAATCCAATTGAATTAGCGATAGTAGAATCAGACAATCTATGAGTTCTATTAATTCTTCTGAGAGACACGCCACTCAATTCATACTTGTAGATTACATCTCCACTTGCAATTGCCTTCTTGACAGAACCATCAATTCCCCTGGTGATTGAGATCAATTGACCATTTGCAACTCCCTCATACTTAATGATTTCTTGATTGACAACTGCATATCCTGGATTTGCAGCTGAGACTGGAAGATTTTCAAAGATTTCAAATCCAGTTACACTTTCCAGAGACATTTCTCCATTGAAATCTTTATCATATGCCACAGATACTGTGGTTGGAGAAACATCGGGGAGAACTCCACCAAGAGTTACATAGTTGGTATTAGAGTGCATACCATGATTCTTATGATCTACCTTGAAGTGTAAACCATCGGTAACAACATCAACATTACCAGAGATATAAAGAGCAGATCCTGAGGAGTTGCCAATAAATGTAGTAATACCAGCGGATGTGTACTTATACAAGGTATTGCCAATTCCAGTTACAAAGTTTCCTTGAACGTTATCGATGACGATTTGATTTGGTGCGCCAACGGTTGTAACATTGAATTGGAGATTTGTTCCCGTTTCAGAAGTGCCAAGAGATGCTGTTAGAACGTCTCCAACTGCATATCCTTGTCCACCAGATACCAATTCTACAATTGAAATAGATCCATTTTGAACAGTGATATTTGCTGTTGCATCACTACCTTCACCAGTAATAGTTCTCAGTGGAACTGCCGAGTAGGTTTGCGTAGAATCCAGTGGTAGGTAACCAATTCCACCATTAAGAATTGAGATATCGCTTGCAATACCAACTGCTCCAACATAATTTCCATATGCACCAGTGTTCAACTGAATAACACTTGTTCCTAGTGCAAAGTCTGTGTCTGTAAGAGCTGAGGACAATCCAACTTTGATTCTTCTGGAAGATGGTGAGATTGGATTTGGAATAAGAGTTGGAATCTGAGCATTTCCTTCTGCAAGATTTGGATTGAAGAACGAAATATCACCACCAGAAACAAACTCTGCTCTGTAAAGTTTGAATGTCAAATCGTCGGTTATAGTTGGTTGCCAACTTGAAGCGTTTTGAGACTTATACAGAGATCCAAGAATTGGTTGAGTTGATACCAGAACCTGAGATGATCCACCCTGAGACTTAACATCAACTTCTCCAAGTCTTGATGTCCAAACTCTATACTCATTTGAGTTTGTTGATAGTACAATCGCATAATCTCTCTTTCCTTCAAGATAAACTGGTGACTTGAATGCAAAGTGAGTAGGAACAGTTGCGTCAGATGAAGTGCTTACTGATGAAGCATCAAGAGTAATTTCGCTGAATGGAAGAACTGTATCCGATGGTTGGTTGAAATCGACAGTTCTAAGTTGACAAGTGACTGGGAGTTCATCATCTTTACTCTCAAAGTAAATATCAAGACCAGTCAAGAATATGCCAGTTTCATCATCGACAGTAAATGTTTGAGCTAGTGGATCAATATATTTTCCACCGAACGAAGATACAACTGAATCCTTAAAGGTGAACTTATTCATCTTCTTAGGATTCTTAACGGATGCGAGGTCATCATCAATAGCTTGGATTGATCCAACAGACAGATACTTATCCTCAGAAACTGAATTAATAACATCAGTTGAGGAACTATTGATTGAACTATTTGTGAGTTTGAATACCTTTTCGCCAGAGGTGAACTTTGGATTAACTCCAATGTTTGGATCTGGAATATAGAAGGATCCAAGAGCAGTTCCAGTGCTGTCCGTTACAATTCTAACGTTTTGAACCGTTGCTTGTGCTCCACTAGTTTGACCATACAGTTTCATTCCAGTTCTTATGAATCCATAATACTCACCTTGTGGTTCATTTGATAGTGAGAAAGTATCAACATTAAGTAGAGTTGACGTTGATGAATACTGTGCTGGAACCGTTAGAGTAGTATTGTATGGGTTTTGACCATAGTTATCTGTTGGCGCATTGTATGGACCAAATTTATGATTTGACTTTGCAACTCGGAAGGTAATTTTTGGATTGACTCCACTTATAACGTCGTCATAATCAATTCCTGGGAAGAATCCACTTACAGTTTCGCCAACAGTAAATACTCCATCGTCCATTGTGATCTCAATGAGTTTTGGAACGATAAAATCATTTACGTCAACACCATCAAAGAATGAATACATTCTAGTAAATGGTTTGAGTCGCTTGGTTACAAATTCTACGTTTCTGGAACGGATGAATGGAGTTATTTCAGATGCAATAGACTTATCGCCAACTGTTAGTGTTTCAAATTCTTGGGTATCGATAATTTGAGCGTAATTTACCTCAGTATCGGAAGAAATTGATTCAACTGTAACACCATCAGAACTCTTCTCTAACCCAATCCATCTCAAATCACCATTGCTTGATGAATTACCATTGTTATTAAAGAACTGGGTATATACTGACTTGGATTCTGACTGTCCATTTAACAGACTACGATTTCCAGTCCAAATGACATTCCAAGATTCCCAAATGGTTGGAATGAAACCAATTTGTGGGTCTAGATTTTCTAGTTTAGCTAATTTTTCAATTGTTGCTGTAAAGTTTCCAGCAACTTCAAGATTGTCTGGATCAACTTTTACAGTATCAACCCAAACATCAGAATCTGGTGTAAGATCTACTGTACCTTCCCAGAAGTTGACAAGATATGGAGAAATCTGCTCAGTTCTTGTTGCAAATGTTTGTGACAACCATTCGGTTTCCGAATAATTGAGACTAATAACATCTCCCGTTTTCTTGACATTTGATCCAATGAGATCTGTAACAAAGTTTAAATCTGCATATGGATCTGAGGATTGACCAACACCAATGATAGAATTAGATCCCAAAATTAGGTCAATTGCACTGGTGTAGTGAGATGGTCTTAGTTCGCCAGCATTTGGATTAATTGAGTTTCTAATTCCGTTTCTAACGTCTTGATTGGAACTATTCTTGAAATTGTCAACCAAGAATCCAGACTTAAATTGATTAACCCCATTTTTGTCTGGAATTGTTAGATTTGCTGTGTCGGTTTCCAGTAAAGATAAAGTTGTAAACTGTTCAAGACTCTTAATTCTTCCTTCGAGTCTTGAAATATCAGCCATCGTATATCTCTTATAATTCTTTTGAGATATAGAAGCGTTTTGAGTATTGTACAGATATGGTGGTAAGAAGATCTGTGCAACTTCAATTGCATCATCGATGGTGGTTGGTGGATTTGGATTTTCGGCTGGGACACCCTTTACGAGTTTAAAGATTCCATTCTTATCTAAGAAAACTTTATCAACTCTTGGAAGATAGAAATTGAAATCTAGGAGAATCGATTCATCTGATGCAAGAATATTTCTTGCACTGTTGCCAGACTGTACAAACGATCTTCCTGAGAATTCAAATGGAGATTTAGCACCAGAGGTAACAGTGTAAGATGCAACTCTTGGGCGAATATCAATGATATCAGTGTTTCTCAACTCATTATAATATTGGACATCTTTGCCAAAGTTGAATGAATTGTAAGAATTGACGGTTGTGATATCCCCATCATCGCTTGAAGAATAATATCCAGATTGGAAGTAAACCTTCAATTTTCTCTTTGGAGAATCTTTTCCTGAAACTCTTCTAATTCTTCCATAGTCATAGAAAGTTTCTCTCTGTCCATTATCGAGAACAAACAGACTTGTAATATCTTTTCCATTTGTTGCAACTCTTGTGACAGTTGCCTGAACACCAGACTCTTCAAAAATAACAGTTTCACCAACGGTGAATGACTTCTGGTTTGCATAAACAAACTCAACAACACTATCGGTTGTTCTTTCTACATATGTTCCTCTTGCTCCACTCAGAACACCTTTAATTTTCTCTCCAACTATAAGATCAGATGTTGTTGCATTTGGACCAGTTAGAGACGCTAAGGTGAGTCTTGGTGAGCTAGGATCTTCTGTTCCATATGATTCAAATACACCTTGTAGTTTCAAGACATCTGGAACGTTCAACGAAATCTCTTCGTCCTGAACTCTTGTTCCATATGGGAAACCACCATATGACAAACCGTCATCCAAGGTTGTAGTTCCAATTCCAGACGATGAGTTTGCAGATTTAGAAACGATAATGCTGCTAGATCTTAGATTCTCTTTTGCTTTTGAGGTTACATTAACTTTTCTTAAAGTTGTAATAAGTCTAGCATTTCCACTCTTATTAATACCATTAATTGTGAGTCTTGTTCCTCCTGCACCAAACACAAACATGTCAGATCTTAGAGGTTGAACTGTTCCATCCAAGAAGGTTAATACATATCTTTCTTCATCAAATGGGAGGAATGTCTCATTAGAATCTGCGAAAATTGTATTTGTTGAATTTGCAGTAACCGCAACGTCATACTGCTTTCTGATCGTCAGATTTGATGATGATAAGTTAACATCAGATATATTTCTTCTTGGCAGTGCGGTGTATAATGAATTATCAGTTGATTCGGTTAGTTTAGTTGATATAACTTCTAAATCTGATACATTAATGGTTTTACTTGGCAGGTTTCCATTATTAACACCAGCAACATCAGTAATACCCTCAATTGTTAGTGTAGTAAATCCATTATTTGTTCCTACTGCTTTTACTTTTGAGTAAGTTTTATCATATACGGTAGCAGCTGATTGAACACTAAACGCAGTTGTGGAATATGAAATAAATTCAACAATGTCGCCAGCAGATAAACCTACACCAAAGACTACTGATGATCCACTTAGAGCATCATAGTTTGAGTAATCTAATTTAATTCCATTAACATATACATCCAAGAAACCAGGAGTATATGAAACTGGGAATGTTGCTTGTCCTGCGGTTGCAGTAAATTTTGTTGAGGAGAAATATGTATCCCCATAAAGATTCATTTCAACAATATCACCAGCAAATAAACTATAACCAATTACCAAAGACGTGCTTTGTGGATACTGCACGAAATCATTTTTATTGTATTTTACACCATCAACAAAAATTTCATATTGTTTTGCAGGATCTTGTGGGTTAAAATCGTCTTGAAACTCTGAAATTGTAATAGTGCTCGCAGAAGAAACATAAGAACTTGCTGGATATGAAATAATTTCTACTCTGTCTCCTGCTACTGCTGGTGTTGGAATATAAATTTCGGTAGGTGTGCTTTCTACAAATTCTGTTGGTCTGAGCAGAACACCGTTATAGAAAACATCAACCTGACCTGAGGTATAAGAAGTTAATCCATAAGCCGTTTGCAATCCAACTGCAACAACAGTAGTTGCAACTCCAACAACACTGGACTGTTCGACAATCTCAACGACATCACCTGGGTTGGTTTGATTTACCAAGTTAATGGTTGTGCCGTTTGTTGCTGTATATTCTGTATTTTTGATTAATTTGACGCCATTTACATAAACTTCTTCTCTTCCAGGAATATATGCCGCAGTAAATGAGGTTGTACCAATTGAAGTTGTTGTAGTTGTTAGACCAACCTTAGCACCAGGAGTGTATTCTCTAATTGCAACATATGCACCCTGGGAAGGTGGAGTATTTAAGTGAAGAACACCAGTTCCAGTGTAGATGTTGAATTGACTATCATCAATTTTAATACCATTGATGTATAGTTGAGTATTATTTAAATCCGCCGCTGTTAAAGCAGTGGTTGTTGAAAATGGAACAACTGTTTGACCTTGATATGCAACCACTTCTTGGGATTGTCTGATACCATCAACAAATGCATTAACCTCTACTTCATCACCAGCGTTTGTTGGAACGTTTAATTGAATCGCTGTTGCACCAAGAGAAACGTACTCAGTCGAAGATAATTTGATACCATTAACATAAACATCATTGTATCCTGGATTATTTTCAATTTCAAATACAGTTTCACCTGCTGCCGACGAAACTGAGGTAATACCCTTAGTTGATGAAGTTTCTAGAATAAAGTTATTTGAGTCAAAATAAGAAACTAAATTTCCCTTTTTAATTACTTTTGAGTAGGTTAAGTTGGGAATAGTTACAATACTGCTATTTGTAGCCGCGTCTCTTATGGAAACTGTTGCCTCACCAATTACTAGCTTTCTGGTTTGAACAGTATCTGCATTAAAAGTTCCACCAGCACCAACATAACCATAAATTGACTGTACGTCCTCAATTCCAAAAGTTGTAACCGCAGTTGCTACTCTTCCGTTCTCATTGCCATCAAAAGAGAAATTTTCACCAACAATAAACGATCCTCTTACACTTTGTAATTGAATTTCTGTTTGGTTAGTTATACCAGATTTTACAAATCCAGTTGCTCCACTGGACTTTCCTTTTACAAAAGTGGATGCAGAAAGAGTTACTGGTTGATTTAAAACAACATTCGTATATGTTTGAACATCATAAAGTGAAATGTCCCACTCATTCTGTGCTAAATTCGACGTATTATATGATCCACTTTCCAGAGCAAAATCATAAACTCTTGCAACACCAATTTCATTTCCACTAGCAGCATTGCTGTTTACAATTCTATTATCTCTAAGACTTAGGGTGTATGAGGTTCCTATACCTAAAACGGGAGAACCAGAAACATTATTGAGAGAAAGTGCTGGACCAGTCAAATAATTAATTGACTGACCCTTCATCTCCATCCTGTCTCTTGGTTTTTCAACATCTATAAATGTTGGAGAAGATGTATCTACTCTATATCCGCGAACGTATGCTTTACCAGGAGAAATTCTATAAAGTGCAAGATTTTCTGATGGTGTTCCTCCATCATAAGTTAATTGATTTTCTTTAAAAACTCCATTATTTCCTTCTTCATCATTTAAAGAATCTACGCAAGTTACTTTAAATGGTTTTACGTAGTAATCACCAGACTCCTCATATGTTCTTGCTGCAAGAGTGTCGTTGATTAAATTATATTGTGTGTCGTTTGGAGTATTTCTTAACAAACCTCCCTGAACAACTGCAATTTCTACAAAGTTTTGATCATCAAAATCTAAAATTGATTTCTTCGCTAAAACTGCGGTAATTTTTAAACGATCTGCACCAGGTGCAGTATAATTGTTGTATCCCTGAGAGTTATCGTAGAGTGAGGGATCTGTGTCTGAGGTAATTGTCTCCTCAATGATGTTGAAACCAATTCTGTAACTAGGAGTATTAGAATATTGGTCAAGTATTATTGTTTGAGTTGCAACGTTGACAAAAGTTCCTCTCAGAAAATAAACACCATCTTGAACTGTAAAAGAAGATGCTGTTGAGGAAGCATTTTGTGCAATTGTTGTTGCAAAATTTTCATTGGGAATGAAAATAACGTTGGAGGTTTGTAATCCGCTTTCAGTTAGCAGATTTTCTCCATCGTTAAATGTCTGAGATGAATTATTTGCACTAGAAGAAATATAACTTACGTACAGTGAAGCATTATTTCTATCAGATTCTGATGATCTTAGAACAGCCTCAACTCTTGCTCTAACGCCAGAAGTTTCTCCTTTAATTGTTGTTCCAATCAGAGAAGAAATGTATGACGATACTGTAATTCCTGTGAAAGAATTTTCTAATTCAACTACGCTATATTGACTATTGTAAATAGTCTGCCCAGGAATAACTTTTGCGCCTTCTCGAAAAACATGAGTTCCAAACTGCTCTGTTTGATTTTGCAGTATGGATTGTAAGGTTGTCAGTTCTCGTGATTGAACTGGATAACCTGGTTTGAATAATACTCTATAATAATTCTTTGATGGATCAAAGTCGTCAAAATATGGAGAGACGTTTAAGTTAGTTTCCTGTGGCATTATTCTTTAAAATTGCAAAATAACTTTGATATCTTCTTTTTGGTTGGTCGATCTAGTAATAGAAGGTCTATTATCAACATAAACGATATTTCCAGAATATTTTTCAACCTCTGGTTGTGCCACACCACCTGCAAATGATTGACCAAGATTATAAGTCCTATTATTTATTACGGTAGTAATACCAGTAAATTCCGTATCAATAAGTAACCCAGTGCTTACTCCATCATTGCTGATGAGAGTAGATCCACCTGTGCCAACTGTTGCAGTGAAAGTATTCAGTTTTAGTCCATATTTTGGAGTTAAATTTTGAGTTCCATCAGTGTTAAAACCTGCAAGACTCTTGTCTTGCCAATATTTCAATACACCTGTTACATTGTCATATGAGATTACTCTTCCAACAGCGGTAGATGCAACACCTACTGTCTGAGTAATAAAACTATCAGCGGTAGGAGAGAATGTAGTTACTGCTGAACCAGTTAATCTCAAAGCATAAACACCACTTGCCTTATCTAAATCTAGATTTGAAGTACTATTATATGCTTTTGGATTTTGAACAATTCCAACCCTAGCAACCTGATTACCAGTTATAAAATCTGGGTTTTCGGCATCATTCTCAATTCTTGAATAGATTAAAATATTGCTTGCGCCAAGTTCGCGATAAATGTCCTTACCGTGGCCACCTTGTGGTGGAATAATTACATTGAATGTTGGTGTAGTGGTTCCAGTTGGAACGTTTCCTCCAACTAAATCTACAATACCATAAGTATATCCAGATCCTCCTTTTGAAATGTTGATGGATTCAATCTTAGAATCATTACCAACAATAATAGTTGCCTCAGCACCATTTCCATTTCCTTTGATTGGAACTCTGGTGTAAGTTCTATTTGCAGTTCCTAATCCAACACCTCTATTTGTAATAGTTACAATTTTGAGTTGACCACTAGTTGCTGCATTATTTCTAACAGCTGCATTGTCTGTGCTAGTTGCCCAATTAGTCGGAACTGGAATAAAATCAATAGAGTCAAATTTTACAATATCACTTGGATTGACTGTATAAAGATATTTCCAAATATAACCATCACCACTAGAACCAGCAGATCTTGGCTCCAAATCTACAAAATTTGGTTCGTCTAGTGAGGGTCTTCCGTTAGTATTTTCTGGATCAGTTCCATTCTGTAAGCAAATATAAACCTTATATTCGCTATTCATCACATAAAAATTCGAATCATATAGATTCGTAGAATTGGATGGTTTAGAAAGATTATCTCTGGATATGTCATGTCTATACATGTCATAAGTTGTTCCAGAAGTCCAAGTTATCTTTCTTACAACTTGACGAACATCTGATGTTGTTATCTTTTTAAGTGCAATAACCGTGTCCCAGACATCGTTTTCGTCGGAAAAACTATCTTTGGGTGAAGGTGGAGTTGTGTTCCAATTTGTGTCAAAATCTGTGGCATTTGGCAAACCAACAAACGTATAGTATGCGTTTGCAGTAGATGCCACAGACGTAACAAAGTTACTGGCACTTAATATTCTAAACTGATCAGTTATAATAGCGGACATTTGGAGTTTTTTAGGTATTTATTGAATATAATTAAAGTTTTCTAATGGACTCAACCTTCTCACCAAAGCAGAAGTTTCAATTCCAGTTAACCCACTATTATATATTGCAAAAGAATTAGTACCAGTTCTATTAGTTACTGCTACTCTTGTCCATGAATACTCACCAAACACTTTTCCATAACCTAGATCAGAAATTCCATTATAATCAGTCAGACTTACCGTAACTTGTAAAACAGTTGTTGTTCCAATTCCAGCAGAGACATAAGATTGTCCAATGGAAACAGAAACGGCCTCATAAACATTATCAAGGTTTGAGGTTCCATTCCACACAATAGATCCAGAAGAATTTAGAGAAGTGACTCCATTGCCAACATTAGAATTTGAAACTACGAATCTATAACCAGATTGAAGTTGACTTAGTGTTATTGCGGTTCCAACAATTGTAGTATCTCTTAGATACGAATTATTTGGAATATAAAGATCAAAGACAAGTCCAGTAACGGCAGCACCAACACTAGTTGTTTTTATGCCAGAAATAACTCCAAAATCTCCAACGTAAGTAACATTATCAATAGTTTCAATAACGTTATCTGGTGGAGATATAAGAACTGTGGGTGCTTGTGTATATCCAGTGCCAGCGTTTGTTACAGTAATGGAAGTTACCAAACCATCAGTAATCGAAGCAGTTGCTTGTGCTCTGGAAGTTGTACCCAAACCAGTTGGGTTTTCAAAAGTAACCACAGGTGCCTGCGTATACCCTATTCCAGCGTTTGTTATGGTCACTGCGGTAACCCCACCACTTCCAGAGATTGACGCTGTTGCAGAGGCAGATACCTTCGAATCCTGACTGATAATTTGTATTGACGTTCTAGTTGAAATTGGAGATGGATTCTCATTTATAGAATCAAAGAATGTCTTTGCATTTTCTACAAAGAATGCATTATCGGAAGTTGAAACTGATTTGATAATATTCGTAGTTGGATAGATTAAAGATTCATATTCTTCTCTATTTTTTGGAACAAAGACACCATTAACAAGTTTATCTGACCTCTGTTTGCACCAGATTACTGGTCTTAAAAGTCCAGTGGTTACAATTCCAACACCACTATAAGTATTTGTTGTGACAACATCAATTGAATCAACTGAGAACACTGTTCTCTTTTCTTGTCTATTGTCTATTCCATCTGGGAAAATTTGTAGGGTATCGCCAACCTTGACGGTTTCCAAAATATCTTTGTTAATAACGTCAACGTCTTTGTTTCCTTGATAGAATAGAATTGTTGCCAAATCACCCTCTCTTGGAGCCTCGGTGAAAGTTAATGTGCTTCCACCCTCAAATGTATATGCCTCATTTGGTTCTTGAAGGACACCATTAATGAACACCAGCAATGTGTATGCAACGTCAATGCCAGTTCCTTCTCTACCAATAATTGATTGTCTTACTCCATCAATTTTAAGTGGGAATCTCGTCCTAAATCCGTCAAAGAGATTGTCTATCGTATCAAAAACTGTAAGATTTCCAATGGTCCATCCATTAAATTGTTCCTGATATTGATCAGTCACTGTTAGTTGGAATTCATCAAATGTCTTAGATGTATCTGTTGGAATTCCACTGATACCATCAACAGCAACTGTTAAAATATCACCTATTTCATAACCACTTCCAACACTAGTCAATTCAAAATCAATTATGCTTGAACCTTGACCAACTACAATACTTACTTTTGCACCAGTTCCAATTCCTGATGTTCCACCAGTATATTGCAGTTCTAGATTTTCGTAAGAGAATGGTTCGTCAAAAATGACATATGGTGGATTAGATGAAGTATATCCTGATCCTGGATTTGTAATGGCAACACTGACAATAATTCCATTTGAAATTGAAGCTGTTCCAACCTTGTGTAAATTTGGAACTCCGAGTGAAGAAGATCCAACAGAAACACTAACTGTTGTTTGAATTCCACTTCTATAACCAGATCCACTATTTCCAATTGCAATAGCAGAGATAGTTCCTGCTGAGGAAACAATTGCTGTTCCACCAGCTGCCACAAGAGGTTGATACCCAAGACCCTTGGTCGATCCAACAGAGACAATCTCTCCACCAATAGGTGCAGTATTAAAGAATATTGAAGTTATACCAGACTGCTCAGTTAGATATTGATTGCTAATGATTGGACTTGCTCCAAATCTTGTTGGAGATTGAAGTAGACCATTCAGAAGAACAATTGCATTATCGGTTGAAATTCCAGAAACCGTGCCGCCAGCAGAAGTTATTGTAAATTCTGTTCCAATTCCACTGAAAGAATCTGAAATATCATCAAAGATATAATTGTTTCTGTATGGTTCCACATTGGTATTGTTTGCACTCGACTTCATGAATGCTCTTCCACCAAAACTTGAACTTGTGGTAATTCCCGTCCAATCTCTTTCGTCTGGTGGGTTTGTTATAGTTCCTATTGGAGACTTTCCGTATGGTGCTTCAACAAAGTTGATCACATTATCAACAATGTTATAATTACCTTTCACTTGTGAGACAACAGATGATAACGTATGAATACCAATTGTCGTGCCCATCCATCCACGTCTCACATCCATAACTTTTGTTGATGAATTTACAGCATCAACTAAACAAATCTCATCATTAATTTTGATAAGTTGTCCAACAGATAGTTTTGTAATTGAATCAACTGTAATTTGGTCATCAAATGTTGAAGCTGCCACTGTAAGATGAGTGGTAACTGATGTTGCAACAACAGGAGACTGTATTAAGTCATCAATGGTAACAACAACTCTCTGATTTACTTTCTTTGAAATAAATCTATGAGAAATTCCAATTCCAGCAGAAGTGATGTCTATTGGATTTGGTGGAACGACTAGTGCATCGGATGCTGATACTGCAACTTTTACTGTATACCTATCAATCTTAATAATATTAACACTTCCTGGTAGTTTATCTGTTGATACACCAGATATTGTTGTGGTTGCAATTCCAATTGGTGCAAAAGAATCAAATCCAGGGTAGTCGTATGAAACTTCTTCGCCAGTGACAAAGAAATGTTCATCTGAGAATGTGATAGTGTTTGCATCGATATTTACAACTCCTGTTGGAGTTGCTGCTCCTGCTCTTGGGTCTAAGGTTGGACTGAAATATCTTTGGAAAATATCTAATTGATCATGTGTTAACTCAAAAGCTCTTCTAATATCAAGTTCAGTTCCTGTGTATGTTCCACTTCCAGAATTTAGACTTGCATTGGTGAAATTAATTCCAGTAAGACTGTTAAAATTATCAACTAATCTCATTGTATGCTGCCAAACTCTAACATCTACATCGATGTCAGCATTTGGTGTAAACAACACTTTGGTAGTCGTGTCTGTGCAAGCAATTCCAATTGTTCCAAGACCAGAGGAAGTTTGTAAAGATCCATACTCAGTAAATGATTGATCAATATCATCCTGAGCTGCAATCATTTCTAAAATTTCATATTCATCATTTGTTTTATCCTCAATACCAATGATCAAGTATCCAGCATTAAAGTCATCAGTTGACCATCCAGCAATTCTATGAGCACTTGGAGTTGATGTTGAACCAATTCCAGTGTAAATTGTTTCGAC
>Ga0129333_10003106_pt1 | contig 15517 bp, 23 predicted proteins | sample CPB6_08_DNA_FD_94474 | JGI IMG/M metagenome (GOLD analysis project Ga0129333, IMG submission 94474) | Freshwater to marine salinity gradient microbial communities from Chesapeake Bay, USA - CPBay_Sum_0.6_0.8_DNA | ecosystem: Environmental > Aquatic > Marine > Coastal | place: USA: Chesapeake...
GCCGAGAGCGCCGCGAGCATCGACAGTCTCGGCTTGGTCAGTTCGCGGTAGGCGCGTTGCCGACTCATCGGGTGCCGGAGCCGGCTCGCCGGCAGAGCAGCGCCGCCACCGAGGTGGTCGAGAGGAGCGCGGCGGCGACGATCACATGGATGGTCTTCGGGTGCGGGTTGCTCGGCAGGGTCAGGGCGATGACGCCGAGGAAGACCTGTGTCGCCAGCAGCAGCGGGATGGCGATGGCGAAGCCATTGCCCCAGCTCGGCGGGGGCGGCGTGCTGCCGCCCCAGCTCCGCGGCAGCCAGTCGCTGCGCGCGAGCCAGTTGGCGAAAAGCGTCAGGCTGACGGCGGCGACGAGCGCGCCGGAACGGTGGAGGAGGTTGACTGTCCAGACCCAGCCGTCGCCCGCGGCGGGGATGAAGAGGCCGTCGAGGTCGATGTCCCCCGTGACCCAGAGCGTCACGCGATTCTGCCGCATGACTGCGGCCGCGAGCATGACTAGGAGCAGGAGGATGACCGAGGCCGCCCCGAGACGGCGGAGAAGCGGCGAGGCCGGTTCCGCGCCCGCGCGCTCCCAGAGGCGCGTGTGGGTCACGGCGAGGCAGGCGAGCAGCGCGACGGTGACCTGGGCGTTGAGCGCATGGAAGATGCCGAAGCCGACGCCGCCAAGATTGTGATCCGTGCCGGTGTTCTGCTGGTCGAGCAGCACACGAAGCCCACCCAGCCCGCCCTGAGCGACGACGAGGGCGAGAATGGCGTAGGCGGCGAGGCGCACCGGGCGCCGCGCCTCGAGGAGGCGGTGTGCGACGGCGATGACGATGGCGAGGATTCCGAGTCCGGTTGCGGCGAGGCGGTGCGAGTGCTCGGCAAATTTGTCCAACTCCTGCAGCCAGCCGGGAGGGTTGACGGAGCCGTTGGAGAGCGGCCAGTCGAGGAAGGCCATCCCGGCGTTGATCGAGGTGGTGAAGCCGCCCGCCTGCAGCACGACCACCGTCCAGGCCAGCGCCGCTAGGCACAGGCCGAGCAGGAAGCGGTTGGGTGCCTTGGCGTTGTTTTCGGACATCGGGTTAAGTGGAGGGGATGGGCCGTCCGGTGCAAGTCCCACGCGCAGGTTCACGGGAGGACCTCACCCTCGAAATCCACAGCGAGCTCGGTCGAGCCGCCCTTGGGCTTGGGTGAGCGCAGTAGGATGAAGTCGTCGGCGAGCACGGTCCGGTCCGGAGCGCCGGCGGCCAGCCGCGGCTTGGCGATGCGCTGGGTGAAGAGGACGGCCAGGTCAGGCGCGCCCTTGGCCGCGAGCTCGGCGGTGGCGAAGCGGACAACAAGCCGGTGGGAGCGCGGGCCCGTGCGCTCCAGTCGGGTGCTGATCCCGGGATTGTCCGGCGCGGCGAAGCGGGCGTCGAAGGCCGGATCGCCATAGAAGGCGACGGTGTCGCGGTCCCAACTCAGGCCGATAATCTGGCGCATGGTTTCCTGACCTTCCTTGCTCCGCGGGTCGGCGACCTTCGCGGTCCTGAGCGCGGGACCTGCGGCGAGTTGTCGGATCAGCGCCTCCGGCTCGGGATTCCCGTCGTCCGGGAAAACCGGGTCGAAGGCGAGCGCACCGGGGCAGAGCAGGGCGAGGTCCGAGAGCATGCGGGCCTGGTTGATGAAGAAGGCCTCGGCGAAGTTGTTGCGACCCGGCAGCGTCTGCCAGGTTGCGAGCATGTCCCAGCCGCCGCGTCCGAACCAGGTGACGACGGTATAGCCGGCGAGTTGGCGCACGCCGAGCTTGCCCATTGCGGTGCACACCATCGATCGCGGCCCGTCGCAATGCCCGACGAGGCAGTTGCCAACGGGGAAGTAGACCTTGGGGTTGGGCGAGGCGGGCAGCGCGGGGCCGATGGGCTTGCCATTCGGTGCGTCGAGCGGGACGAGCGTGCCTTTGTGCGCGAGGAGGAAGCCGCTGCCGAAGGGCGTCTCGAAGCCGTGCTGGAAGCCGTGCGACGACGTCACCAGCAAGTCGGGTTTCACCGTGTTGAAGTAGTTCGCCCACTTGAGCGCGGCGGGCTCGTCGAGGGAGGCATGCTCGGCGACCTTTCCATCGGCCTGCTTCTCGCGCCAGCTTCCCTTGGCGCCGTCGGAGATTGTCAGCGAGCGCTCCAGCAGGCCGTCGTTGATGCCCGTGGTGTTGAGCGCGGTGCGCACAACGACCTTTTCGGGTCCGCTGACCGAGGCCGCCGCGAGCTCGGCGGTGGAGCCGGTCACGATGCCCCATTGCGCGTCGATGTAGGGATCACCGTCGAGTCGGCGTGTCAGACGGTGCACCTCGCAGACGAAGGTGCGGGTGGCCTGCTCAGGTCGCGCGACGAAGGCGATGTGCCGGGGCATGAGCGCGGACAGGCGCTCGCGAGCCGCACCGATGTTGCCCGACCAGCTGATAATCTCCGCGCCAGGGTGGCGCGCAACGAGCGCGTCGACGACCTTCGACCAGCCTGCGTCGGCGCGCGTCGCGTCCTCGACCACAATCGCGTAGCGCTGGGCCCGCGGGTTGTCGGCGGCGTCGAGCGCGGGTTCGGCGGCACCGGCGAGGGCGGCGAGGAGCAGGAGGGCGGGCTTCATGCGGTTTGTCCAGACGCGTGCCGACCAAAGGCGCGGATCTTGGCGATCAGGTTGGAGAGGCCTGTGCGACGGTTCGGGGAAAGGTGCTGCGTGATGCCCACCTCGGCGAGGAAGTCCGCGTCGGTCGCGGCGACTTCGGCGGGCGTGGCGCCGTCGTAGAGTTCGCAGACCAGCGTGGCGATGCCCTTGGTGATGAGCGAGTCGGCGTCGCAGCGGAAACGGCAGGCGCCATCGCGGAGCGTCGGGTGCAGCCAGAGGTTCGAGGTGCATCCCTCGATGAGCAGCGGCTCGATGCGAAGCTCGGCCGGCAGCCCCTCGGCGCCCTTGGCGCGGTCGATGATGTATTGGAAGCGCTCGTGCGGATCCTCGAACGGTGCGAGTTCCGCGATGAGCGCGTCGCGTTTCTCGGCGAGCGTCATGGCCGGTCAGCGTCCGAGGAAGGCCTCGCGGTCCAGGTCGGGCCGCACCAGCGGCTCGATCGCGGCCTCGAGCTTGCGCACGCGCGCGGCATCGAGCCCCGACTCGGTGCGCAGCCAGCCGAGGATGTCGCCCCAGACCGGCGGCAGGGGGCGGCGGCCGGCGAGCAGGCGTTCGACCTCGTCGACCAGCGCGGTGCGCGTGCCGCGCCCTTCGCCCTGTCCCGCGAGGATGCGGGCGGAGATCCAATCAGCCCGGAGTTGGGAATGCCAGGGATGCTGGGCGACGCCGGCGGCGAGCAGGCGGGCGGCGGGTTCGGGCGCGCCGCCGACCACGAGGTGCCGGGCGACGGAGCGGTAGGCCTCGGGCCCCGGATCGCTCTCGAGGAAGGCGTCGAGGTATTTGTCCCCGACGCTGCGGTCCGCCTTCTCGACCGCGGCGTTTGCCTTCGGCCTGAGATGGTGGGCGATGCCGAGCAATGCCTGCACCATCGCCTGGTTCGAGCGGAAGTGCGCCTTGTCCGCCATGTTCACGCTCTGGTAGGTGCGGATGCAGGTGTCGGGTTTGCCCGCCGCGATGAGCGACTCGAGGTGAAGGGCGCTGAAGGTCGCCGTGTCGTAGCCCTTGGCGACGGCGAGGTTGGCGAGCAGCTCGCAGAGACTGTTGTAGCCGCGCTGCGCCCCGTAGTTGGAGAGCGTGAGCATCACGGCATCGTTGCCGGCGTACTGGTCGAGGATCGCGCGCAACTCCTTGTCGTATTCGTCGCGCTGCCCGAGCTTGTCCATGATGGCGAGCCGCTGCACGCGCAGGAACCCGTTGCTGCCGTCGAGCGAGACCCGGTCGTTGACCAGCGAGAGGGCTTGGCGGGGCTGGCGCATCAGCAGCAGCAGGCGGCCGTGCTGCGAGAGGATCGCGTCACGCTCCTGCCCGCGGAAATCCGGGGCGCGGTTGTCGAGCAGGCTCAGTGCCTGCTGCACCTTGCCGCCATCGAACAGGCACAAGGCCAGCAACATCGTGCCGCTTGCCGAGCGGTCGAGCTTGTGGGTGTCGATTAGGTTAACCGCCTCCGGGTAACGACCGCACCAATAGAGAGAGGTGGCGGCTTGGAGGGCCAACATCGACTTAGTCTCAGATGTTAAGTTTTTCTTGGTCAGATATTTAAGTGCGAAATCCACGACCTCTGGATCGCGGTGGCGGGCCTGGAGGAGTTGACCGTAGCGCTCCAAGTAGGCTCGACCGATCTTATCCGAGGAGTCGATTGTATCTAAACCGCTGCTAAGCAGGGTTATAGCATCATCGGTCTTTCCGATTTTTCGGTGCAGTAAATCTGCGTAGAAGAGCTTGGCCTGGGGGTTGGTTGCTTGGCAACGCACCGCCAGTTGTCCGGCCTGAACGGCAGTAGGTAAGTCTCCGTCTGTCAGTGCTTTACTACCTATTTCGACGAAATAACTTGAGAGCGAAGCCAGGTGTTTCTGCCGAATGGCCGCGGCCTGTTGGGGGTTTTCCTCGATGGCTGCGAGCGTTAGGCGGACAGATCGCCGGAGGACTGGATCGGCGATTAAGTCAGCTTTAACGCTGATTTTAGCCAAGTAATCGAGTGTCGCCGCCTGTCCCTGGGTGACCGGCATACCAAGGAGAAGGACGACTTCCGGATCGGAGTTGGAGGATTCGGACTTGGCAGAATTGCCTGTCTCGGGGGCGGTCTGGCCGATGACCAAGCAGGGCAGGGCGACGCTGGCGAGCAGGAGGCGTAGGACGCGGCGCATGACGGGTGGCTAAACGTGGTGAGGTCAGTCGGGAAGTCGCTAACAAATTTGCCGCCAGAGAGCGGCGGGATGCGGGGGTGTCTCAAAAATGTGAAAACCTGCCCACTTTCCGCTTGCAGGAGGGGCTTGGAGTCCTATGCCCCAACGCTCTTTTCCACGAAAAACGAGGCCCTATGCCCACCATCAACCAGCTCGTCCGCAAGCCCCGCGTCCAACCGCGTGGCAAGTCGAAGTCACCCGCGCTCAACAACTCCCCGTTCAAGCGCGGCGTGTGCGTGCAGGTGATGATTCGCACCCCGAAGAAGCCGAACTCGGCGCAGCGCAAGGTTGCCAAGGTCCGCCTCACCAACGGCCAGGAGGTCATCTCCTACATCCCCGACGAGGGCCACAAGCTCCAGGAGCACTCCGTCGTCCTCGTCCGCGGCGGTCGCGTGAAGGACCTTCCCGGCGTGCGCTACCACATCGTCCGCGGCCCCCTCGACTGCTCCGGCGTCGAGAAGCGTCGTCGCTCCCGCTCGAAGTACGGCGTCAAGCGCCCCAAGGCGGCCAAGGCTGCCTAAGTCCGATCCTCTTCCTGAACTGAACTAGACCATGTCCCGTCGTCGCCGAGCCACCAAGCGCCAGCACCAGCCGGATGCCCTCTATGGCAGCCCGCTCGTCTCGCAGCTGATCAATGTCGTCATGAAGAGCGGTAAGCGCTCCATCGCCGAACGCATCGTCTACACCGCCATCTCCAAGGTCAGCGAGAAGCTCGAGAAGGGCAACGCCGTCGAGCTCCTGCTCGGTGCGCTCGAGAACTGCCGCCCGAAGCTCGAAGTGAAGAGCCGCCGCGTCGGTGGTGCCACCTACCAGGTCCCGGTCGAGATCTCGATTGAGCGCCAGAACAGCATGGCGCTCCGCTGGCTCGCCTCCGCCGCGCAGGGTCGCAAGGGCAGCACGATGGCCGAGTCCCTCGCTGCTGAACTCGTCGACGCTTACAACAACACCGGCAATGTGGTGAAGAAGCGCGAGGAGACCCACAAGATGGCCCAGGCCAACAAGGCCTTCGCCCACCTCCGCTGGTAATCGTCCCTTAACCGTCTCCTGGTCGAAAACTGGTTCAAGCCATGTCCTCCCCCCTTTCCCAGCTCAATGCCGCCGGACGCAAGTTCCCGCTGGAGCACACCCGCAACATCGGCATCGCCGCGCACATCGACGCGGGCAAGACCACGACCACGGAGCGCATCCTCTTCTACACCGGCGTCGTCCACAAGATGGGCGAGGTCCATGACGGCACCGCCACCACCGACTGGATGGAGCAGGAGCGCGAGCGCGGCATCACCATCACCGCCGCCGCCATCTCCGCGGGCTGGAAGACGAAGGAAGGTCACTTCGCCAACATCGATCACCGCATCAACATCATCGACACTCCGGGACACGTCGACTTCACCGCCGAGGTGGAGCGCTCGCTCCGCGTGCTTGATGGCGCTGTCGCCGTCTTCTGCGCCGTCGCCGGCGTCCAGCCCCAGTCCGAGACGGTCTGGCGCCAGATGAACAAGTACGGCGTTCCCCGCGTCGCCTTCGTCAACAAGATGGACCGCACCGGCGCCGACTACTTCGGCGCGGTCGACGACATCCGCCAGAAGCTCAAGGGCAACGCCCACCCCCTCTTCATCCCCATCGGCCAGGGCGAGGAGTTCAAGGGCATGATCGACCTGATCAAGAACGTCGCCTACGTCTACGACGAGACCGACCCGAAGGGGATGAAGTACCACACGGTCGACGTCCCGGAAAACCAGAAGGCCGAGGCCAAGAAGTGGCGCACGCAGCTCATCGAGGCGCTTGCCGACTTCGATGACACCCTCGCCGCCAAGTATCTCGATGGCCAAGAAGTCAGCATCGACGAGATGCGCACCGGCATCCGTAAGGCGACCCTCTCCCTCAACTTCATCGGCGTCATCCCTGGTTCCGCTTTCAAGAACAAGGGCGTGCAGATGCTCCTCGACTGCGTCGTCGACTTCCTGCCCTCGCCCGTCGACATGCGCCCCCAGCGCGCCTTCATCGACGATGGCGAGAAGGAGATCACCATCGGGCCCGACGACAAGGCCAAGGTCACCGGGCTCTGCTTCAAGCTCTGGTCCGACCCGCACGTCGGCCAGCTCGTCTTCTACCGCGTCTACCGCGGCCAGCTGAAGAAGGGCGAGGCCCTCTACAATCCCCGCACCCGCAAGAACGAGCGCATCTCGCGCATCGTGCTCCTGCGCGCGATGGACCGCGAGGAGATCGACGTCGCCTACTCGGGTGACATCTGCGCCATCATCGGGCCGAAGGATATCGCCACCGGCGACACCCTCACCGCCGAGGACGACCTCATCCTCGAGAAGACCACCTTCGCCGAGCCCGTCATCTCGATGTCCATCGAGCCCAACTCGAAGGGCGACTCCGAGCGTCTCTCCATCGGCCTGCAGCGCCTCGCCCAGGAGGACCCCACCTTCCGCGTCACCTCGAATCCCGAGACCGGCCAGACCCTCATCTCGGGCATGGGCGAGCTTCATCTCGAGATCATCGTCGACCGCCTCAAGCGCGAGTTCAAGGTCGAGGCCAAGTCGGGCAAGCCCCAGATTTCCTATCGCGAGACCATCAACACCGCCGCCGAGGGCGTGGGCAAGTTCATCCGCCAGTCGGGTGGCCGCGGCCAGTACGGCCACGTCGAGATCAAGCTCGAGCCCAACCCCGTCGCCGGTCGCGAACCCGGCGCCAAGGGCGAGGAAGTCATCAACGAGATCGTCGGTGGCGTCATTCCCAAGGAATTCATCAAGCCCGCGACCGAAGGCATCCTCGAGGCCTCCAACAACGGCACCATCGCCGGCTACCCGGTGATCAACTTCAAGGCCCGCATCGTCTTCGGGTCCTTCCATGAGGTCGACTCCAACGAGCTCGCCTTCAAGATGGCCGGCATCTTCGCCTTCAAGGAGGCGATGAAGGAGGCCAAGCCCATCCTGCTCGAGCCGATCATGAAGGTCGAGGTCGTCACCCCCGAGGAGTACCAGGGAGACATCATGGGCGACCTGAATCGCCGCCGCGGCCAGATCCAGGGCATGGACACCAAGAACAACCTTTGCACCATCGACGCCCGCGTGCCGCTCGCCGAGATGTTCGGCTACGCCACCGACGTCCGCTCCCTCTCGAAGGGCCGCGCCTCCTACACCATGGAGCCCGCCAACTACGAGCAGGTCCCCGCGCAGATCCTCAAGCAGGTCGTCGAGACCTCGAGCCGCGCTCCCGCCCGCACCTAATCCCACTCACTCCGATGTCCCGCCAGAAGATCCGCATCAAGCTCCAGGGGTTCGACTACCGCCTGGTCGACCACTCCGCCACGGAGATCGTCGACACCGCCAAGCGCACCGGCGCCCGCGTCTCGGGCCCCGTGCCCATGCCCACGACCCACGAGGTCTGGACCGTCAACCGCTCGCCCCACGTCGACAAGAAGTCGATGGACCAGTTCGAGCTGCGCACCCACAAGCGCCTGATCGAGATCCATGACCCCAACAGCGCCACGGTGGACGAGCTCAAGAAGCTCAATCTCCCCTCGGGCGTGCAGGTCAACATCACCGCCTGATTTCAACCCCCAAACCCTCAACGAAACCCTTAACGCAGGCCAGCCTGCCCCGCGCACCGCTACTGATTCCGCAAGGACATCCGAAGCTAACGCAGGCCCAGACGCCAACGGCGCCCACACGCCACCTGCCTCTTAGATCATGAAACTCCAGCTCATCGGCAAGAAGATCGGCATGACCCAAGTCTACGACGGGGACAACAACCTCGTCCCTGTCACGGTCGTGCAGGCCGGACCCTGCCCGGTCGTCCAGGTCAAGACTCCCGACTCCGACGGTTACCACGCCGTCCAGATCGCCTTCGGCCCCCAGAAGGAGCACCGCCTCTCGGATCCCGAGATCGGTCACCTCAAGAAGGCCAACCTCGCTCCCCACAGCCACCTGCGCGAGGTCCGCTTCGCCGCGGACTCCGGCATCAAGGTCGGCGACGTCCTCACCGTCGAGAAGTTCACCGCCGGCCAGATGGTCGACGTCATCGGCACCGTCAAGGGCCGCGGCTTCCAGGGCGTCATGAAGCGCCACAACATGTCGGGTCAGCCCGACACCCACGGCCACATGATGCACCGCCGCGTCGGCTCGATCGGCATGCGCCAGACCCCGGGTCACGTCTTCAAGGGCAAGCGCATGCCCGGCCACATGGGCAACGTGCGTCGCACCTCGCAGAACCTGCGCGTCGTCCAGGTCCTCGCCGAGAAGAACCTCCTCCTCATCAAGGGTAGCCTCCCTGGCGCCAACGGCGAGATCGTCCTCGTCCGCCACGCGGTCAAGTCGAAGTGAACCCACCAGACACCACGCACATGAAGCTCAAGTTCCACAAGGCCGACGGTTCCCCTGCTGGGGAGCGCGATTTCGCCATCCCCGCCTTCGAGGGCGACACCTACGTCGCGCTGCTCAAGCAGGCCGTGATTGGCTATCAGGCCAACCGCCGCCAGGGTACCTCCAAGACCAAGAACTACGGCGAGGTCGCCGGTTCTGGTAAGAAGATCATCCCCCAGAAGGGTTCTGGTGGCGCCCGCCACGGCGACAAGCGCGCCCCCCAGCTCTACAAGGGTGGTGTCGTCTTCGGTCCCCGTCCCCGCGACTGGTCCAAGGACATTCCCGCGACCCAGCGCCGCAAGGCCCTCGGCCGCGCGCTCTTCGACCTCGCCAACGCCGGCGGCCTCGCGGTCATCGAGCGCTTCGAGGTCTCCAAGCCCAAGACCAAGCTCTTCGCCGAGGTGCTCGAGAAGGTGAACCCCAGCGCCAAGAAGCTCCTCCTCGTCGACGCGACCTGGTCCGAGCCCGTGCGCAAGGCCAGCCGCAACCTCGCCCGCGCGAAGTTCTCCAACTCCACCAACCTCAACGCCCTCGACCTGGTCCGCCACGGTCAGGTCGTGATCTCCGAGCAGGCCCTCCTGCAGGTCATCACCCGCGCCTCCAACTGATTCCCGTCATGAAGCCCGCCACCCAGGTCATCGCCCGCCCCGTTCTCACGGAGAAGGCCACCGGCCTCGCCGTCCTCGGCAAGTACACCTTCGAGATCAAGCCCGGCGCCGACCGCGCCCAGGTCAAGGCCGCCGTCGAGGCCGCCTTCAAGGTCACCGTCGAGAAGGTCAACATCCTCATCCGCAAGGGTAAGGTCCGCCGCAGCCGCCTCTCGGGTGGCAGCGTCTATCGCGAGACCGACCAGCGCCGCGCCATCGTCACCCTGAAGAAGGGCGACGTCATCTCCTTCGCCTGATCGCCACCATGGCCATCATCACCACACGCCCCATCACCCCCGGCCAGCGCTTCCTCGTTCGGAACCGCACCGAGGGCATCCACGCCGGTCGCCCGGAGAAGACGCTCGTCGAGAGCGTCCATCGCGCGAAGGGCCGCAACTGCTACGGCCGCATCACGTCGCGCCGTCGCGGTGGAGGCCACAAGCGTCTCTTCCGTAAGATCGACTTCCGTCGTGACCGCATCGACCAGGTCGCCTCGGTCCTGCGCCTCGAGTACGATCCCAATCGCAGCGCCCACCTCGCCTTGCTCCGTTACGCGGACGGCGAGCACGCCTACATTCTCGCTCCCGACGGCCTCAAGGCCGGGGACACCGTGGTCAGCACCAACACCGCCCAGGAGAAGTTCTCCCCGGGCATGTCGCTGCCCCTCCGCCTGATTGCTCCCGCGACCTTCATCCACTCGATCGAGATGCAGCCCGGCAAGGGCGGCCAGCTCGCCCGCGGCGCCGGCGCCTATGCCCAGCTCCTCGGCCTCGAGGGTGACCGCGCCATCCTGCGCATGCCTTCCGGCGAGCAGCGTTACCTCAACGCCGACTGCCGCGCCACCATTGGCGTCGTCGGCAACGTCGACCACCACAACCGCTCGCTCGGCAAGGCCGGTCGCAATCGCTGGAAGGGCCGTCGCCCCCGCGTGCGCGGCATGGTGATGAACCCCGTCGACCACCCCAATGGTGGTGGCCAGGGCAAGTCCAAGGGTGGCGGTGGCCGTCAGCACCCCCAGTCGCCTTGGGGTCAGCTCGCGAAGCACTTCCCGACCCGCACCAAGTCGAAGACCTCGAACAACCAGATCATCGTCCGCCGCAACGGCCGGAAGATGAAGAAGGCCTGAACCGTCCAACCTTAAACTGACACCGCATCATGGCACGCTCCCGCAAAAAGGGCTTCTTCTCCGACCCGCACCTCATGGATAAGGTCGAGGTCGCGCAGAAGGCCGGCAACCGCAAGCCGATCAAGACCTGGTCGCGCCGCTCGACGGTCACTCCCGTGTTCGTCGGCCTGAACCTCGAGGTTCACAACGGCAAAACCTTCATCCCGGTGTACATCACCGAGAACATGGTGGGCCACAAGCTCGGCGAATTCGCCCCCACCCGCACCTTCAAGCAGCACACCCAGCCTTCCAAGAAGGTCGAGTGATCCCACCCATGCGCACCCTGTCCGCCATCCTGTCCGTCTCGCTCGTCGCCGTCCTCGGCGCCGGGGAGGTCGCGCTCGGGTCGGCGGCGTCCCAGGGTCGCGCGCCGGTGTCGGCGGTGCTGACCGGCCGCGAGGCCGACCTCGTCGTCGTGGCCGGCGGCCACGCCCAGGGCCTGCGCCCCGGGATGGTCTGCGCGGTCAGCCGAGACGGCGCCCCGGTCGCCAAGGTCATCGTGGCCGAGGCGAGCGCCGAGCGCGCCGTCGCCCTCGTGCTCACGCTCGCTCCGTCCGCCGAGATCCGCGCGGGCGACACCGTCGAGGCCCGCGCCAACACCCGCATCTGATTTCCCCTTAAGCAAAACCATCGTCACATGAACGTCCAAGCCACCACCCGCTACGCCCGGATGTCGCCCGAGAAGGTCCGCGACGTCGCGCGCCAGATCCAAGGCCTCGGCGCCGAGGAGGCGCTGCAGCTCCTGCGCTTCATCCCGCGCAAGTCGGCCCGCATCATCGCCAAGACCCTGGCGAGCGCCATCGCCAACGCGGAGAACAACCACAACCTGAGCTCCGCCTCCCTTGTCGTCGCCTCCGCGACGGTCAACCAGGGTCCCGCGATCAAGCGCTTCCGTCCCGCCGCCCGCGGTTCGGCTCACCCCATCCTCCGCTCGATGAGCCACGTCAAGGTGGTCCTCGCCGCCAACAAGTAACCTTCCGCTTTACCCATGGGCCAGAAAGTCAATCCGATCGGTTTCCGCCTCGCGGTTCGCCGCAACTGGGAGTCCCGCTGGTACGCCAACAAGCGCACCTTCGCCGGCCTCCTCCACGAGGACTATCGCATCCGCGAGTTCCTCAAGGACAAGCTGCGCCAGGCCGCTGTGCCCCGCATCTTCATCGAGCGCGCCGGCTCCAAGGTCCGCGTCCGCATCTGGACCGCCCGCCCCGGCGTCGTCATCGGCCGCAAGGGCGATGAGCTCAAGAACCTCCGCGTCGAAATCGCCAATGTCGCTGGCCGCAAGGAAGGCGACATCACCCTCGAGGTGAACGAGGTCCGCCGTCCCGACCTGGTCGCCCAGCTCGTGGCCGAGAACGTCGCGCTCCAGCTCGAGCGCCGCATCTCCTTCCGCCGCGCGATGAAGAAGGCGATCCAGACGACCATGTCGATGGGTGCCGATGGCATCCGTCTCCGCCTCGGCGGCCGCCTCGGCGGCGCCGAGATCGCCCGCGTCGAGTCCGCTCGCGTCGGTCGCGTCCCCCTCCACACCCTCCGCGAGAACATCGACTATGGTTTCGCCGAGGCCCGCACCCTCTACGGCAAGCTCGGCATCAAGTGCTGGATCTGCGCCAAGGACTCCGAGTTCTAATCCCCCACTTCTCCGCCCACCATGGCCAATCTCCAACCGTCCCGCACTGCCTGGCGCAAGTTCCGCAAGGGCAAGGTCAAAGGCAACGCGACCTCGTGCAACACCCTCGCCTTCGGCGACTTCGGCATCCAGTCCCTGGATCGCGGCCGCATCCCGGCCAACCAGATCGAGGCCGCCCGCATCGCCATCTCCCGCGCGCTCAAGCGCAAGGGTAAGCTCTGGATGCGCGTCTTCCCCCATCGTCCCGTGACCAAGAAGCCCGCGGAAGTCCGCATGGGATCCGGCAAGGGTGGGGTGGAGTACTATGTCGCCGTCATCAAGCCCGGCACCATGATGTTCGAGGTCGCCGGCGTGCCCATCGCCATCGCCCGCGAGGCCATGCGCCTGGCCGACACCAAGCTTCAGGTTCGCAGCCGCTTCGTGGCCCGCGAGGAGCTCGAAAAGTATTGATAACACGGGCGCCCATCCCCCATAAACCGACCCTTTTCCATGTCAAAGTTCACCCCTGGCAAGACCTCCCTGGCCGCCGCCCTGCGCCCCCTCGCGCCCGATGCGCTCGAGAAGCGCATCCGTGACAACGGCGACGAGCTGCTTCAGCTCCGCCTGCGCAAGGCTGCCGGCTCGGTCGAGAACCCCGCCCGCATCCGCGCCCTCCGTCGCGAGATTGCCCGTTGCCAGACCCTCCTTCGCCAGAAGGCCGCCAAGTAAGCCCCTTTCCGAGACCCTTCCCGATGTCCGCCTCCGAATCCCGCACCCAACGCAAGACGCTCCAGGGCGTCGTCACCTCCCGTTCGGGTGACAAGACCGTCAAGGTCGCCTACCTCTACAAGGTCCCGCACCCGCTCTACGGCAAGGAAGTCAAGCGCCGCACCATCCTGCACGCCCACGACGAGGCCAACGCCTGCAAGGTCGGCGACAAGGTCGAGGTCACCCAGACCCGCCCGCTCTCCAAGCTGAAGCGCTGGCGCGTCGTCCGCATCGTTGAGGCCGCCAAGATTGCCCTCGGCCAGGCCGAATAATCCCACTCACCCCCAACACCCTTAAGAGGAACCCGCCATGATCCAGATGCTCACCCGCCTCGACGTCGCCGACAACACCGGCGCGAAGACGGTGGCCATGATCCGCCGCCTCGGCCAGATCACCGACACCGCCGCCGTCGGCGACATCATCGTCTGCGCCGTCAAGGACTCCACGCCTGACGCCACGGTCAAGAAGGGCTCCGTCTCCCGCGCCGTCATCGTGCGCACGAAGTCGCCCATCCACCGCACCGACGGCAGCTACCTCCGCTTCGACTCGAACGCGGTCGTGCTCCTCGACGACAACGGCAATCCCCGCGGCACCCGCATCTTCGGGCCCGTCGCCCGCGAGCTCCGCGGCAAGAACTTCATGAAGATCATCTCCCTCGCCCCCGAGGTTCTCTAAGCACCATGGCCAAGACCGATATCAAGCAGGGCGACGAGGTCGTCGTCATCGCCGGAGCCCACAAGGGCAAGCGCGCGAAGGTCACCCGCTATGACCGGGCCGACGAGCGCGTGACGCTCGACGGCGTCAACCTCGTCAAGCGCCACCTCAAGCGCACCGAGGACGGCCAGGGCGGCATCACCGAGAAGGCCGCACCTCTCCATCGCTCCAACGTCATGCTCGTCTCCCTCTGGGACGCGCGCCGCGCCAAGCGCCCCGACGCCAAGAAGGCCGCCAAGTAAACCCAACCCACTACACACACGCCCATGGGCAAGCCCTACCTCAAGCAGCGCTACCTCGAGAAGGTCGTTCCGGAACTCCGCCGCACCCGCGGCTATTCCAACGCCCACCAGGTGCCGAACCTCACCAAGATCTCGATTAACTCCGCCTTCAAGGCCGAGGCCGAGAAAGCCCAGACTGCCGAGGTCGTGAAGGAGATCACCAAGCTGACCGGCCAGAAGCCCGTCGTCACCCGCGCGCGCAAGAGCATCTCGAGCTTCAAGGTCCGCGAGGACATGCCCCTCGGCTGCATGGTCACCCTCCGCGGCGACCGCATGTGGGACTTCCTCGCCCGCCTCACGCTCGTCGCCCTCCCGATGATCCGCGACTTCCGCGGCGTCTCCAACCGCATGGACGGCCAGGGCAACTACTCGCTCGGCATCTCCGACCACACCATCTTCCCCGAGACCCAGGCCGACGGCACCCAGCGCGCCAACATCGGCCTCGACATCTCCATCGTGACCACGGCCCAGACCGACGAGGAGGCCCGCGAGCTGCTCCGCCTGCTCGGCATGCCCTTCCGCGTCACCGCCGCCAAGACCGAGGCCGCCGCCGCGGCCAACGCCTGAGCCCCCGCACTTAACCCAACATGGCCAAGCAGTCCGTCATCCAACGCCAACTCAAGCGCGAGCGCACCGTTGCCAAGCAGGCAGCCAAGCGCGCCGAGCTGAAGAAGATCCTCTCCGACCCCAAGGTCACCGAGGAGGCTTTCTACGCCGCCCAGCGCAAGCTTTCCAAGCTGCCTCGCAACGGCGCCAAGGTCCGCCTGAAGAACCGCTGCGCCATCTCCGGCCGTCCCCGCGCCTTCATCCGCAAGTTCGGTCTCTCCCGTATCACCTTCCGCGAGCTCGCCCTCAACGGCCAGATTCCCGGTGTGACCAAGGCCTCCTGGTAACCTTACGACTATGTCCGCCTCTTCCGACACCCTCGGTGACTTCCTGACCGCGCTTCGCAACGGCTCCAAGGCCGAGCGCGCCCGCGTCACCGTCCAGTGGTCGCGCATCCGCGAGGGTGTCGCCCGCATCCTCAAGGAGTCCGGCTACGTCGCCGGTTTCCGCCGCGCCGAGAAGGACGGCCTCCCCGTGCTTGAGGTCGACCTCAAGTACGTCGGCGGCGCGCCCGCCATCACCGGTATCGAGCGCATCTCGACC
>Ga0129333_10003107_pt1 | contig 15513 bp, 16 predicted proteins | sample CPB6_08_DNA_FD_94474 | JGI IMG/M metagenome (GOLD analysis project Ga0129333, IMG submission 94474) | Freshwater to marine salinity gradient microbial communities from Chesapeake Bay, USA - CPBay_Sum_0.6_0.8_DNA | ecosystem: Environmental > Aquatic > Marine > Coastal | place: USA: Chesapeake...
AATTGACGAACACCAGCACCAGAACCAACGGACTGATAATTAACCCTACTCCCAGAAGTTCGTGCATAATCTTGGAACCATCGTTGATAAAGAGGTGCGGGGAAGGTGGCACCTGCACCATTCAAAGCAGGTCCGGCAAATGCAGTAACAGGAGCAGCAACCAGACCAATAGCAATAAAATTTTTGAGTTTCATAAAAAGTGAATAACTACAAAGTAATTTTAAAAGAAATAAAAGTTAAAGTCCACTAAGAGAAGGTTAAGGTTCAGGTTCCCTCACACCAAGAGTTAATATACTTCTCTTGCTCCTCAGTAAGTTTATCAATTGAAATACCCATCGCAGCAAGTTTCAGTTCTGCAATCTCTCTATCCTTTTCGGCAGGAACAGGATAAACACCAGCAGGAAGTTTTCCTTGATTTTCAACAAGATACTCAACAGCAAGTGCCTGATTTGCAAAACTCATATCCATCACGGCAGAAGGATGTCCCTCAGCAGCACCAAGATTCACAAGACGACCATCAGCAATAACAACAATTTCATTATTTAAAAGTTTGTATTGCTTCACGAAAGGACGAACTTCTTTGATTTCAGTCGCATTTTCTTCAAGAGACTTAATATCAATCTCATTATCAAAGTGACCAGAATTGCAAACAATTGCACCATTCTTCATCCAACTCATATCCCTATAAGTGATGACGTTTTTATTACCAGTCACAGTAATAAAGATATCGCCTATCATAGCAGCAGATGGCATAGGCATTACTTTATATCCTTCCAGAGTTGCTTCAATTGCCTTTACTGGATCAATCTCAGTGACGACCACGTTTGCTCCCATCCCTTTGGCGCGAAGAGCAACTCCTTTGCCGCACCAACCGAATCCAGCAACAACCACAGTCTTTCCAGCAAGAAGAATGTTAGTTGCACGAATAATGCCGTCAAGAGTAGATTGACCAGTACCGTACCGATTATCAAAAAAGTGTTTGGTTTGGGAGTCATTTACGTTAATCGCAGGATGATTTAGAACGCCATCATTAATCATAGCACGAAGACGAACAATACCAGTAGTGGTCTCTTCCGTCGTTCCAATCAAGTCAGAAACTTGTTCTGGACGTTCTTTAATCATAGTTGCTACGACATCAGAACCATCATCAATAATAATATTAGGACGATGATCAAGAGCGGTATTAATATGTCTAATATAGGTATCACTATCCTCCCCCTTGATTGCAAATACAGGAATATCCCAGTACTTTACAAGTGCCGCAGCAACATCATCTTGTGTTGAAAGAGGATTACTTGCAATCAACATAGAATCTGCACCAGCATTTTTAAGTGCAATACAAAGGTGTGCGGTTTCTGTTGTAACGTGATTACAAGAAACTAAACGAATACCTTCAAGTGGTTTTTCTTTCGCAAACCGTTCTTGAATTTGCTTAAGAACGGGCATTTCTCTTCCTGCCCATTCAATTCTTTGTTTGCCAAGTTCGGCAAGGTTAATATCTTTAATATCGTATTGCATAAGTATAAACAGAAAAAAGGAGGGGTTCCCCCCTCCAGTTGATTATAGGATAAGTTTATCAGAATGTAAACTTGGTCTGAATAACACCACCCCACTTGGAGGCATTATCATTCAGGCGTTGGTTATCACTTGCATAGAAGATTGCAGGAGTGATACTGATATTGTCAGACACCTGATACTTGTAGAAAATTTCAAGCATCGTTGCCGCTTCAAGATCTTCACCAGTGGGTGCTTGACCGATTGCAATACCTGCGGAGTTGCCTTTGGCAAATACGTCTGCCCACTGAAGACCAGCGAACCACGATTGACTATCAGTCGCAGCACTTGCAGTACCACTTACAGTATTCCAACCATAAGAAGCAGAAACCGAAGGAACCCAACCAGACTGCTTAGGTTGCCAGTATGCATTCACAGCATAACCATTGGAGGTTTGACCGGGAACCAGAGTACCACCAGCACCGTTCAGACCGTTATAGGTACGAACACGAGTGCCTTCAGTACCATAACGATAACCAGCACCGATACCCCAGTTAGTACCACGGTAACCGATTTGTGCCAGAGTATTCAAACCACTGGTTTCATCAAAAGTGCCAGTCTCACTGTCATCACCCTTCTGAGCGACATAGTTCAGACCAGCAACAAAACCAGTCTTGCCTTGACTCCACAGAGCACCGAAACCAGCACCAGTTGCCTTGTTATAAACACCGGGAGCACCAGCAACAGCAAAGAAGTCAAGAACTTCCGACTTATATGCAGAAGGAATCCACGCCATTTCAGTGTTACGGACCAGAGGACCTGCAGTCAGAGTCAGTTTGTTATTCAGTGCGGGGAACGAATAGTACAAACGGTCAATCACTACATTGTCACCAACCTCCGATTCCATATTGTCTGCTTTGTCCAGTTTGAACAGGGAAGAGGAAGAACCAAAGGGATCAGCACTGAAGTTAGAAGAACGCAGACGGGTACGGAGCAGATCCTTACCAGTGAACGAAGTATCGAAGTTCAGGCGAACATCATAGTTGAAAGCAGTACGGGTGCTTACATCAGTCTTGGTATCATAACCAGGAACACCACCCAGAACGAAGGTTGCTTCACCACGCAGTTTAGTAGTGGTAGAGAACTGAGTTGCTTCCAGTTGGCCGATGCGTGCCTCAGCAGCATCAACACGACCACGAAGAACAGCAAGTTCAGCAGAGAATTCATTCTGAAGGCGCTTCAGTTCATCGGTAACCTCAGTCACACGATCAAGACAAGCATTCAGAAGTGCTGCTGCTTCATAACGAGTCATTGACGAACCACCAGCAAAGGTGCCGTTAGGATAACCAGCAACGCAACCATAACGCTCTACAAGGTTGCTGAGTGCCTGATAAGCCCAGTCAGTGGGACGAACATCAGAGAATTGAGTGATGCTGGTGACTTGTGGCATATTCACATAAGGACCATAGGGTTCTGCGAACGCAGCACCAGCGACCAGTGGGGTTGCAGCAAGGGTTGCTGCGAAAGCGGATTTAAACATAAGTACCTCTATATTTTCTCGCAGAGTTTACCTGCGGATGTAAGGAGTTTCGACGTAACTCCGTTGATTCAAGTGACTACAGCAAGTAGTTGAGGCGTTCATCACTCGGTATATTTATCTTATCATAACCTTTATGATATGTCAAGAAGACTTGCTTGAAGGTTCGGTTATTCTACCAAGATATGGATTATAATCAGTAATTTGACTTAATGACATTTGTGCTCCAGCTTGTTGCCAAAAATTAAGAATTCCATCATGGCTTTGTCTATGAAAAATATCAATATGCTCTGGATGAATAGAAGAACCAAGTTCAATTTTATAAAGAAACAAAGGAGTTGCATAGGTAACCCCAGAGTTATAAATTAAATCATCAGCAACTGGTCTAGGTTTAATGCCATTATCTAATTTGTATTTACTACCACGAATATGATACTTAATCAATTTCTCTGCATGATGTCTTGTAATTGCATAGCAAGCAGTAGAAAAATCATTTACAAATCTAGTGTGAATTGGTACTACAATATCTCCAGTACAAATGATAGCAAGTTGAATTACGTCCCAACAATAAGGAACTCTTGCAATAAAATCTTCCCAAGTAAAATTCCAATGTCTTGCGAGATCTATATTACAATCATCCTCCATAATAATAGCATACGGAGTGTCTGAATTTTCATACCAATACTTAATTGCTTTTAGGTGTGATGTAACACATCCTATTTCACCAGAGGTCATCATTTCTGGATAACGTCCCGAAATAATATCACTCAAGTCATCTTCACGACCATCGTATGCTGAAATGCGAGTATAATTTTCTATTTCCCAATATTTAAACTGGTCTTCCATATATTGTGCTCTTTCTGGTTGACCATCTAGATTAAGATAATATATTGGTCCAAAATTTTTAAGTTTATATAAAGATTTATTTTTATCCATTTTTTACTTTTGATACTTAGAATTATCTTTTGCAAGGTGAACTATCTTTGGTTCAAATTCACAATATTCAGAAAAAAGTTCTGGATAAGCATACTCTGGACCTAAGGTATTTACCTTATCTTTATTTTCATAAAAATACTTATTCAAATGACTCTCATCATGCCACAATGCAATGATATTATTTTCTAAATCTTTATTTGTTCTATCTTCAAGTTCATCAATCATTTGTAAAACTTCGGGAACTTTGCCTCCCCATAAACACCCCTGATAGTAATATAAAGGGCGATTTTCAATTGACATATCAATATAAGCAAGAGAAAGTGGATTAGTTTCAAATGCTCCTGGAATTTTATCGTGCGGAGGCATTAACAATGCATGACATGGGTGGTGAACACCAAATAAAGGTTTATCAGAAAAAAAATTTTCTTCTAAAATTTTATCAACAACGATAGTATCAGCATCAAGAAAAATCAACCAATCATTTTTTATAATTTCTTCTCTTGCTTTATTAAGAATTTCAAAGCGCGTAAGAGTAATGTATGGCCAATCAAGATGTTCTTGTTTGTATGTTTTGATATCTTCAGGAAACTCTCCCTCTCCATCAGTAAATACTAAAAAAGTCTTCTCACTATCAGGAAGAAAATTTTCATGAATTTTTTCATAATATTGAGGAAGAAAATTTAAGTATTTTGAAGTACCGATAAATGCAATTGCAACTTTCATCAAACTACTATCCAATTTTCAGGTATGAGATCTTTGGTATCCAAATGTTCATTATTAGAACCTTTGAACCAACCAGAGGGGGCAATGACTTTTTGACTATTTGATAACCATGCCCCCCACCAACTAAATGAACTATTTGCAATAATATGCCCAGCACATAAAGTCATCAAACATAGATCAAAATAATTATTATTTGATTCTGACACTAAAAACCGATCGGAATCAAATATTTCTTGTTCGAGGCACCATTTAGGATCATCAGAAAAAATAATTATCTCACAATCATTATCAAAATAATTTAAAGACTTTTTATAATAATCAAGATTTAGTAAAGTATGATTTGGATTTGTAATATAATCAGTTCTACGAACATGAAGTGCTACTGGATTTTTCCAATTAGAAACTAGTTGTTTGGCAGATTCTAAAATATTATCATGAAATTCAAAATCAATCAATAGTTGATCGCGAACATGTTTAAAATATTTTTCGGATTGAAAAAAACCTTGTAGTGATATCCAATCTGGACATTCATTAAATAGTTTTTCATCGAAAGAAAATCCACTTTCAATTACAGTTGGTCTATCAGGATCAATGTATTGATAATTAAGTTGATTTAGAGTTGACATCTTAAATGCACTATTTAATTGATGATTAGTCCATTCATTTTGATTTTTTGAAAGAGGAATACAAATATTATATCCATGATTTGCAGCGATTCCTTTTAATGCTGCATATTGAAACATCTGATTCCCAAGTCTTCCCAATTGACCTAAAGCATTAAATCCTATCATATATGACTACCGATAATTGATTTTACATTGTTTAAAAAATACTTTTCTACCAAAATATCCCAATCAAATTGTTGTGAATATTCAAAAATTTCTTCTCTATGTGAAACAGAATATTTTTTATTTTTTTCAATTATACTACTAATATAATTGATATCATTTATTTTATTTTCAGGAATAACATCAATAAATGGTTTACTTAAATCCAAATTTGCTATTGCAAATTCACTAATAACAATTCCAAGTCCAGAAGCAAGAGCCTCCATCAAAACAAGAGAATGAGCTTCTCCATCACTTAATAATACTAGATTTCCATAATGCGTTAATTCATTATGAAGTCTTTCCTTACTCCACTCTCCCAAGTAATTTTTATTTGGATTAAATCTAGAGTCTGCAATATTTCCGGCATACCAAAGATTATCTATAGATTGAAAAAGATGTTGTCTTTTTCTATAATCTATCTTAGCTAAGTATATACTTCTATCTGAATACTTGGGATTATAAGTTTTATTAAAACATGAAATGTTTACTCCATTTGGAGCAATGAATAATTTTTCTTCTGGAATATTTCCCATAACTTTATAAACCTTCTTAATACTTTCAGATAAACAAAAAATATTGGGTTTATAGTCTTGGAATAAATTGAAAATATTTACATATCCTCCCATATGATCTGGTCTTTCAATATAACCAAAATGAGAAGTAATTGCGCAAGGATATTGTATGTATGGATATAAAACAATCCAATCATCATAATTAATATGAACAAAATCTGGTCTAAAGTTATTTACTGATTGAAGTATTTTACTTGAATCTGAAAAAGTTAAAATTTGAATTTCGTGGTTTAATTTTTCTAAAGAAAGTTTATAGTCCCATATTAAACTTTCAACAGCGCCCCATCCCAATGGTGGTATTTGAGTTGCTGGACCTATAATACTTATTTTCATGATAATGATAATAATTTGGGGACGTATTCATATTCTAATATATTTTTAAGTCCAAAAGTTTTAATTCCATATTCTCTAATCTTATTTCTATTTTTTAAAGAATATTCTTTATTTTTTTCTAGAACATCTTTAATATAAGAAATATTTTCTACTTTATCCTCTGGAATTACATCAATAAAATCCAAACTCACATCTAATTCCACAGATACTTGTTCAGAAACTACTACACCCAATCCACAAATAAGTGCTTCCTTAACAACCAATGGAGTTGTATTCTCAACAGAACTTAAAAGAGTAAAATTAGAATACTTAGTAATTTCAATATTTAATTTTTCTCTTGGCATTTCTCCTCTATAGTTTGTTCTATTACTAAACTTACCATACTCCATTCTACCAATAAAGTCAACATTACCAAAATCTTGAATAAGGTATTGACGTTTTCTATCACAAATTTGAGAAAAAGAAAGTGTGCGGTCATACGTTGCATTCTCATCAAATTGATATGAATCTGGAAGAACTCCCAATCTACTCAACCAGCAATGATTTTCATTAGCACCAAATCTTACAAAAGTATCAATATCGTTTTGAGTTGAAGAAAAAATATAAAAATCTTGATTATTAACATAACTTTGTGCTATTGGACCATAATTATCCCTTGCCCACATATCTGGACGATTGATATATGGATAATGACTTGATACGATTAATTTTCCAGAAGTGGAATTCAAAATTTCTGGAATAATGTCATGAAAAACGTCATAATGAAGATGTACAATATCAAACGTATCTTCTTTTAGTTCTTCAATTATTTGAGATCTATCAGGAGTATTAATAATTGTACCAGTATGCCCAAGTTCTCCAAGAACTGTTGCATAATCCCAAATCAACATTTCAACGGCACCCCATCCATTTGGGGGGATAGGCATAATACCAGGACCAATAAACGCAATATTCATTTAATTATCTCAAGAAAGTTCTGTAAAAATATCCATATGTTTACCATTATATCTTCTATACTCAACAAATAAATCTGGTTTTGTTTTTAGCAGATATCCTAATGCAGTTTGTTCACTATTTACAAGTCCATTATTAATCATTTTATTAATAAAAATATCTTCAATTTCGCGGTTGACTTTTTTGACAGACTCAATTTCTCCACCAAAAAAAGATCCGCAGGTAATTGCTCTAGCATCCCAGAAATATTCTTCTGTAAATGTTTTAGCGTGTACTAGATCTGGATAGTAATCCATATTCATTTGAATTAGGAACTTATTTCCCATTTGATCAAGTGCATTTAAAGCTTCTTGACTTGGAAAATTTTTATCCATATCAAATCCATCAAAATGTCTAGACGCACCAGCATCGATCCAAAAAAAATATCTACTATTAAATGGATCAATTTCTATTGCCTGATCTAACCATTTAAATTTTGAATACTGAATCACATTATACATTGGATGCTGACACTCAATTCGATAAGGAGCACCTATTTTATTTTGATAATCTTTAGAGGAAAGTATTTGTTGAATTTTATCTTTTAAAAAATAATATGGAATTTCTTGAGTGGTATGAGTAATTATCTTTGTTGGATAATCTCTTCTTTTTTTAATAAACTCAATTAAGTTATCTTCACAAAAAATAATCATATTACTCTTAAGTCGAAGAGTTTTTTCAAACCACTTCAAATAGTCATCCCAAGATCTACCATCATTACCATTCATCTTTTCTCTTTCAACATTAAAAAGAGAGGTGACCAAACAAAATTTATTACTCATAACAATAAAAAATTATAAAAATTTAGAAATAATTTCAGATGGAAGTTTATTCTCACACTTAATTTTTTCAATCATTTCTTCACTAAATTCTGATGGATCAATCCACCAGTCCTCAAAAGGATATTCTTTTCCTTCATATCCGGGTTGTTCCACATAAACATTTGAACATAGGAGAAGATAACCATAAGAATTTAAAATACTTCTTTGTTCCAATCTATACTGATCTCCATACAAATATCCATCATGTTCAATTGTGATTACTTTGAATCTATATTCATCTAATGGTAAAAGTTTAAGAACATTTAAACTTATAGTATCAACATCTAAAGAAAGATAATCTATACTTTTTGGAAAACCATATTCATTAAAAATTTTTTTATAATTAATTTCCAAAGCGTTTTCATTTAAGTGAACTCCACTTGTTCTTGTGGAATAACTTTCATTACATTCACTTGAAATTTCAACACTAATAGATGTCCACCCTAAACTTTGAAAATAAAAAGTATTATTTGAAATAACAGAGTGATAACTACCAATATCTACACAATATCCATCTTTTTTAAAATCTAAAATATTTGCAACAAATTGATCTTGTTTTGCATCAGAGTTAAAATTGGACATAATTAAATTAATTTGTTTTTTCTACAATTGTTTCTAAGATATGTATGAACTTTTCATTAGTCCATAAATTATATTTTTCCTCTAGTGGAGAGAATCCATTATTAATAATTGACAACAATGAGTTGTTTTCTATACAAATGGATGGTTGTACATCCCAAATATGAGAAAACATATTGCTTCTACAAATTGCCAACGGTTTTTTAACTGAAAGTGCATAATCTATTGTAGATGAAATACCGTTATAGTAATTTACATATTTTTCATACAAAAAAATATTTAAATCATTCTTAGAAAGAAAATTTAACATTTCATCATCAGTCAAAAAATCATGAGTCATATTCAATTTAATATTATTATGAGTAATTGCATTTAAACAATCTTGTTTAATTGTAGAAATTGTATCTGAGTTTGGAGAAAAATAAGATTCTGTTAAATGCAAATTAATTTGAACTTTTCTATATGAAAGTTGTTCGTTTACAAGTTTGCAAATTTCATCAATGTATTTACATTTAAATCCAAATCCAAAAGATCCTATATGAATAGTATCATCATCTCTTTTTATTTCGGGCGATTTATAGTCAAATAAGGGTCTTGCTAAAGCAAAATTATTGGCATCAACGTGAGGATGATATGGATTTTGATGAAGATAATAATCAAAAAAGTGATAATACGAATTGTGAACAATTACATATTGTTTCACTCCAAGTTCTCTGTATCTCTGAACCAGTTGTTCATTTACCCATGGCATTGTTCCAGCAAGATAATTATAAATTATTGCTTTTGGTTTATGCTCATTAAACATTGAAACAAATTCTTGTTCAGAATTCATTTCATAATACATAAAATTATATTTTTTGGACTTGGATGCAATATTTCCAAATCTTTTTCCATATTGATACACACCACAGTTTTCTATGGAGTGATTAATTATAAAAATATTCATATCTTATACTTCTTTAAAAAATGGAAATTTTGTTTCAACATCATCATAATATTTTTTATAATGATGTACCAATTTCTTTCCGTTTGTTTGCCAATCAATGTCGGTATTACATTCAGTAAAATCATTATTTAAGTGTTCTCTTTCGCCTATAAGTGCAAATAAAATTGGAATTATTACATCATGAGCATAAAAAGAACTCCATGACTGGGTTAATCTATCCAATAAATTCGGAATAGAATTAAATTTATCGTAAGCTTTCTTGAAAGCTTCAACGTTAAATATCCCAGGTGTTGCTCCCCATTCATTTATAATAACTGATCCTTCAATTTCTTCTAATATTTTTTTTGTTGATGGAGGAACTCCACTATTTCTCAAAGAACCCAAGAGATTAATGTTTGATGGTATGTTTAGTTCTCCTCTAATTAAGACATCAGGATCCATCAATAACAAATATTTTGATTGAGAATACTCAATTGTTTGATTTATTCTATCTAAAAACGTCAAAAATGCATCTTGAATTTTTGACTGAAATTCTGGAAGTAAATAAACCAAATGCAATTGATGTTGATAATAAAAACTCATTGTATCTTTATCATTTTTTATTCTAATATTATCATCATCTTTTAGAAGAAAACTATAATCTTTATTACTTTCATTAAAGATATAAATTTTATTTTTTGGATAATATTTTCTTAATTCTTTTATCGCAAATTCTACTGCTTTTACTTCATCAAAGCAAGTCATCATAAACCCAATGTCTGTTACATTTTCCATCATAATATTGATAATAAACTACTTATACGATTTATATATGTGTGGTTTTCTTTTACATATTTCATACCATCAGATATTAACTTATAATTTTCTTTATTTTTCATTCCATCATAAAACAACTCTTCCGTATTACTATTATATACACAGTTTCCCTCAAGTTCTTCATAAATTGCCTTTGAATTTGTTAGTCCCAAATGACCATAACTAATATTTTTAAATACTCTACAGGTTAATAATTGTTGTTTTATATGTTGAGGTCCACGAATGTCAATACCAAGTAATGATTTTTGAGTATTGGTAATCACATCTCCCATAGAAACTGGATTTTGCCAAGGATCATTTACAATAAATCTAATTTGATTATCGCTACATGCCTTCATGAATGGTTGCCAATTTGAATAATTTTCACATATACCATGCGCAGAAATAGTTCCAAAAAAATAAATTTTATTTTCTCTTTCTAGATAAATATCTTCTTCTTCAAATTCATCAGGAAGAAGATTAGTTGCCCAACTAATATAGACTTTATCATAATCGTCAATTTGGTAATCTACATAGTCATTATTGACTCTAACTTTATTTGAAGTTTTGGGATCAAAGTAACATGCGGGTCCAATTTTTGTAAGAGAGGATTTATCAACAGAATATTCTTGAATATGATCTTTAAAATTTACTGCTGTCATTCTAATATCAATATACCTACCAGCATTTTGATATTTAATAGGAGATGGACAATACATGATCATATAACAACTTGTATCGTTGATAGGAATTTTTTTATCAGCAAATCCTTCTCCAATAAATAAACAATTTGTAAAATCAAAATCTACTGGATAATCATCATCATGAAACCAGTAAACATCGTATCCTAAACTTTTAAACGCTCTATAATATGCCTCATGAACATAAGAATGTGTATGAGAGTAAAGAGGATGCCCCCAAATAATTATTTTAGAGTATTTCATTTACAACTATCATAATAAGTATTTTCAATAAACCATTGATAGGTTTTTTTCAATCCTTGATATAGACTATGTTTTGGTTTCCACCCAAGTTCCGTCATTTTAGAATAATCTAATGGACGATTTGGAGTTCCATTGGGACGAGTAGTATCCCATTCAATGTCTCCATAATATCCAACAATTCTAGCAATCGTATTTGCAAGTTTTTTAATGGTTACATTTTCTCCTGAACCAACATTAATAATTTCTGCATTTTCAAAGTGATCCATTGCAAACAAACAAGCGTCTGCAAGATCATCCGCATAAAGAAATTCGCGCATTGGAGTCCCATCTCCCCAAAAAGTTACTGATTTTCCGTTTGAATTATTAAACTTTGTCATCATTGCTGGAATAACATGTCCATTATCTGGATGAAAATTATCTCCAATTCCATAAAGATTAGAAGGCATCAAAGATACTCCTTTAAATCCATACTGCTTATTATATGCTTGCAACATTTTAATACCAGAAATTTTTGCAATCGCATAAGCATCATTAGTAGGTTCAAGATATCCAGTTAACAATGATTCCTCTTTTACCGGAACTTCAGCAAACTTTGGATAAATGCAAACTGATCCAAGAAAAAGAAACTTTTTTACTCCATATTTCCAAGAATAGTGAATTAGATTAGTTTGAATTTGAGTGTTTTCATAGATAAATTCACCAGAGTAGTGATCATTAGCATATATACCACCAACTCTTGCAGCTGCATCAAAAACATAATCAATATTCTCTGATGCAAAAAAATCTTCAACTTCTTTTTGATTAAGAAGATCGACTTCTGATCTACTCTTAGTGACAATGTTAATGTAACCCCCTTCTTGAAGGGTTCTAACAATTGCCGATCCAACCAATCCCTTATGTCCGGCAACAAAAATTCTAGAGTCTTTATTCATAATCAAATTTTAACAACTTCGGGAACAGGCAATGGAAAAACAAGAATTTTATTTTTAAATTTTGGATTGTTAACAAAGAACTTTTTAAAGTGCCATGGAAGAATAACAAACACATCATAATCTAAAAGAACACTATCCTCATCCTTAATAGGAATCCAAGTGCCAGGAGTAAATGATCCATTTTTATCTGGATTTACATCACCTACTACCATTATATCACTTGGCGCAACTCCCCAAGTTTGGAGTGTTACATTTCCTTTTGTACTTGCACCAAGTGCAGCAACTTTTAATCCGTCTTTCTTAAAGGAATTGATTAAGTTCCAAAATTGTTCTTTACATTCTTCAATTCTATTTCCAAACTCTTGCCAAGGTTTAACAGTATCTAAAGAAAGTTTAAGTTCTTCATCAATTAACTCACTCAACATTTGAGTGCATTCTTCATATTTACTATTCTTATTTGCTACCATCATTGAAATACTGCCACCATTAATATCGTTAAATTCAAAATCAATGATTTTAAAATTAGACTGATCCATAATGTACTTAAGTTGTCTCATGCCATAATAAGACAAGTGTTCATGACAGACAGTATCAAAAGAATTGACTCTAAGCATTTCTGGCATATAACTTTGCTCAAGAATCCAGACTCCTTCCCCAGAATCAAGAATAGAGTTAACCTGTCTTGCAAAATCGCAAGGATCTTCCAAATCATAAAACATTGAAAAAGAAGTTACAAGTTTTGCTTTTTGATCCGGAAAATAGTTTCTATAAAGATCTTTAGAAAAAAAGTCTGCTACGTGGTCAACATGTGATTGATAATACTTAGAAAATTTTTCAGATGTTGGATCAATACTCAAAAGTTTTAAATTGCTTGGAAAAAATCCCAAAAATGTTCCATCATTTCCAGCAATATCAATTACAATATCTTGATCATTAAAATTTAAAAATTGTTTAATTTTTTCATACTTTGATTTTAAATGTCTAACCATACTAGAATTCAATCCAGAACGATATCCATAATCTTCACCATACATTGTTGGAAGATCAAAAGTATGTTCTAGTTGGACATGCCCACATCCACCAGTAGTTTCATCACATTTTACAAGTTTAAGTGGACCTTTGTACATATCCAAATCTATTTCTTTTGGAAAAATTCCAGAAAGGTACTGATCTCCCAAATCAAGAACGGTAATTAAATGTTCATTACCACATACTCTACATTTTTCAATTTTGTGAAACATTTTATTTTTCATTTTTACACATATCCTCAACTAATTGTTTAAAAGAAGTTTTAGGTTCCCAGCCTAGTTTTTTCTTTGCCTTAGTGGCATCACCCAATAAAGTCTCTACTTCAGCAGGTCGAAAATATTTAGGATGAACTGCTATGATCTGATTTCCAGAATAAGTATCATATCCAACTTCATCCAACCCTTCACCCATCCAAACAATACTCATTCCATAATAAGGAGCAGCCGCCTCAACGAACTCACGCACCGAATATTGCTCTCCTGTGGCAATTACATAGTCATCTGCCTCATCCTGTTGCAACATCAACCACATCGCTTCTACGAAGTCCTTAGCGTGCCCCCAGTCGCGTTTTGCGTTCAGGTTGCCGAGATATAGTACACTTTGTTGCCCAGTTGAAATGCGTGATAATCCTTGAGTGATTTTTCTTGTGACAAAAGTTTCTCCTCTTCTAGGGGATTCGTGATTGAAAAGAATTCCAGAAGATGCATGTAGTCCGTAAGACTCTCTGTAGTTTTTAACGATCCAGTATCCATAAACTTTTGCGACTCCATAAGGTGAACGAGGGTAGAAAGGTGTTGTTTCTTTTTGAGGAATTTCTTGAACTTTACCAAACATCTCAGAAGTAGATGCCTGATAGATTCGTGTTTTCTTCTCCATACCTAGAAGACGAACTGCTTCAAGAATACGAAGAGTTCCTAAGGCATCAGTTTGTCCAGTATATTCTGGCATCTCAAAAGACACTTTTACATGACTCTGAGCACCAAGGTTATATATTTCATCTGGTTGAACTTGCTGAATAACTCTAACAAGATTTGTAGAGTCAGTAAGATCTCCATAATGAAGTTTAATTTGATCGTAAATATGATCAATCCTATGCGTATTAATTAGTGAAGCACGACGAATAATACCATGAACTTCATAACCTTTCTCTAATAGAAGTTCGGCAAGATATGATCCGTCTTGTCCAGTAATTCCTGTGATTAATGCTACTTTCATAAAGCAAAGTACTTTTTTTTATTATACTAAAAAAGGTGGGTTTATGCAACCCACCTTCGTAACTCAGGCTCGCCACCAATTCTTTAACTGGAAATTGGAAACCAGGCGGGAGAGAGTCCCATCCGCACCAGCAAGAATTTTTATTGTGCCTTATCTTGCGGGCACCAAGAGGGTCATTTTGACTCCACCAGGACAAGTTTTAAGTCATTCCAGGACTAAAAAGTTGTACAACTTTTGATATCTCGGAAATACCAAAAAAGGCACATAGGAATAATACATCCCAGAGTTTAAGTTTAATCGCAAAAGGTACTGTGAGTAATCCTCCAATAACTTTCATTAATAAACCATATTTAAAATCTCCCCATAACATAGTTTGATAACCAATCATGAGGAGAAAGTTGCCAAGATAACGTAAAACACTTGTCTTGGACATAGGGGTTTTCATCACCGACCAGGGCTAGTTTTAAGTCATACCGAGACTATTTAATCAAGCAACATCAGCAGTTTCCAAATCAGCAAGAACATATTCCATAAGCATTTCATAATCATCCAAAGGATCACCAGAAAACACTACACCTTCATTTTCATAAAAACGACGAACCTTTTTGTAGAGTTTTGGATTCTTTACATCAAGGTAGAAGTCGCCGTTTGCTGCACCACGAAGGGTTTGAACGTCTTTCTTGAATTTAGCAGTGAGAGTCATTGTTTTGATTGTTGACCTTAGTATTATAGAGAAGTGATGTTTGAAAGTCAAGTAGGACGCTTTGGTAAGTGTCCAGTGCTCGTTGAGAGAATCGAACTCTTCCTGCGGCGCTTTATGAGAACGCTGCCTTC
>Ga0129333_10003108_pt1 | contig 15512 bp, 15 predicted proteins | sample CPB6_08_DNA_FD_94474 | JGI IMG/M metagenome (GOLD analysis project Ga0129333, IMG submission 94474) | Freshwater to marine salinity gradient microbial communities from Chesapeake Bay, USA - CPBay_Sum_0.6_0.8_DNA | ecosystem: Environmental > Aquatic > Marine > Coastal | place: USA: Chesapeake...
ATGCCCAGCATGCCCTGACCCAACGTTTCACCGCTGAATTCAGCATCCGCCCCTTCATCGAAAAGTATCCGGAACGCACCTTCGCGCGACTGCGCGAATGGACGCACGACCCGAGTCCGCATGTGCGGCGGCTGGTATCCGAAGGCACACGGCCGCGCCTGCCCTGGGCGCCGCGGCTGCGCGCTCTACAGCGCGACCCGCGTCCCGCGCTCGAACTGCTGGAACTGCTGAAAGACGACCCCGAGCTGTACGTGCGCCGCTCGGTGGCAAACCACCTCAACGACATCGGCAAGGACCACCCGGCGCTGCTCAACCGCGTGGCCAAACGCTGGCTGACAGGGGCAACACCCGAACGTGCATGGATAGTGCGTCATGCGCTGCGTTCCGCGATCAAACGCGGCGACGCCGGCCCGCTGGCGGTGTCGGGTTTCGGCGCCAAGGCGGAAATCTCGCTGCGCAACGCCACGGTGGCTCCGCGGCGCGTGAAATCCGGCGGTCGGGTTCGCTTCGCCTTCGACCTCGTCAACCGGCTCAGCCGGTCGCAGCGGGTGCTGGTTGATCTTCGGGTGTTTTACGTCAAAGCCGACGGGCGGACCACACCCAAGGTGTTCAAATTCAAAACCTTGGACTTCGATCCGAAACAGGCATGGACGCTTGAAAAAAGCCTGTCGCTTGCCGACCTCAGCACCCGCAAACACTACCCCGGCGAGCACCGCGTGGAACTGCTGCTCAACGGCCGCGCTGTCCCGTTGGGCACTTTCCGGCTGGGCGCGTGAAACTGTCGTTCAGGCCAGCGCCTTCTGCGCGGCGGTGACAATGATTTCGATGCGCCAGGACGGATCGGACAGGGCTGTCTGCACCGTCGCGCGCGGCGGTGCGGTGCCGGGCGTTACCCAGGCATCCCAGACCTCGTTCATTGCGCCGATGTCGTGGATATCGGCGAGAAAGATCTGTGCGCGCAGGATCAGCGATTTGTCGCTGCCCGCTTCGGCAAGCCGGTGGTCGATCTGCGCCAGCACATCAGCGGTCTGGCTGCGAATGTCGGTCGCTTCACACTCGGGCACCATGCCCGCGAGATAGACCACGCCGTTGAAAATGGCCGCTTCGCTGTACCGAGCGGCGACATGCAGTCTCTGCAAACCCATGGTTCTGCTTCCTTTCGTGATTGCCGTTCAGACGGCCGCGGGCTCGTCCAGCGGCACCTTGGTGGAATCGTAGCCATAAACCCAGGCCGGGTCGGTCTTGCCCTTGAGCCAGGTGTTAGCGCTTGAGCCGGCCTGTATCGCCGAGGCGCGCGGTTTGCGGATGGCCTCGTATAACCGGAAAGCTTCGGGCAAGGCCTCGCGCTCAATGCCGGTGAGCAGACGCGACAGAATCGCAGCGTCTTCCAGCGCCGAGGCTGCGCCCTGCGCCATATACGGTGTCATCGGATGACAGGCATCGCCGAGCAGGGCCACGTGACCCGCAGACCAGCGCGGCAGCGGGTCGCGTTCGAACAACGCCCATTTGTAGACTTCGGGACAAGCCTGCAGGATCGCCTGCACCTCCGGATGAAAGCCCTTATAGGCCGCGCGCAGTTCGTCGAGATCGCCTTTCGCCGACCAGGACTCCGGGGTCATCCACTCTGCTTTCTCCGGCACTGAGGTCACGAAGTACAGCTCGTCGCGCTTGCGCGTCACAAAGTACACCACCATATGCCGGTCCGGCCCCCACCACTTGGTACGCACCGGCGCCATCGTCACGCCCTGGATGCGCGTCGCGGGAAAAGTCGTGCGATAGGCCACCTTGCCGGTGAAGCGCGGCCGCTCCGGCCCGACGATGATCTCGCGCACCAACGAATGCACGCCATCAGCACCGATCACGGCATCCGCCGTCTCGCTGCTGCCGTCAACGAAACGGAGCGTCACGCAGCCACCCTGCTGTTCCAGCCCGGCGAGCTTGCGGTTCAGTTGAATCATCTCCATCGGCACCGCCGTCAGCAATGCCGCGTGCAGATCAGCGCGGTGCAAAAAAAGATAGGGCGCGCCGAACTGCCGCGCGACCGTCTCACCCAGCGGCAACTCACTGCTCGGCTCGCCGCTGTCCCAGGCGCGGCTCAGGGCCATGTCCGCCTGAAACGCGACGTCGACGAGTCTTTGTTCAACACCGATCAGCCGCAATACCTTCATCGCATTCGGCGCCATCTGGATACCCGCGCCAACCCGGGCAAACTGCGCCGCCTGTTCATAAATCCGCACGGTATGACCGGCACGGCGCAACAAGGCCGCGGCGGCCAGTCCGCCGATACCGGCACCCACAATCGCAATAGACAACGGTTTCATCAGACTGTGCTCCGTTCTGCGGTCTATCGGTTCCCGCTATTTCGCGGCGAGCTTGGCGCCATCGACCACCTTGCGCCACTTCGGTATTTCCCGCTGGATATGCGCCGCGAACCCCTCGGGTGTCGTGGGAGTCAGCTCCACCGTCGGGAAGCGCTCACGTGTCGCCTGCTGATGCAATACCTTGCCGATCTCCTGCGACAGACGACCGGTGATGGCCGCAGGCGTGCCGGCCGGTGCCAGCAGGCCGAACCAGATCGTGGCGTCATAACCGCGAACGCCGGCCTCCTGCAACGTCGGCAGCTCCGGGGCCACCGCAGCGCGCTTCGCACTGGTCACGCCCAGCACCTTGACTCGGCCTGCACGTGACTCTGCCAGTCCGGCAGCCCCTAACATCAGGTCTACATGGCCCGCCATCACATCGACCATCGCCGGGCCGGCACCCTTGTACGGCACATGCACCATCTTCACGCCGGTCAGCGACTGAAACAGCTCACCGGCCAGATGATTCGACGAGCCGCGTCCGCCCGATGCGAAATTGAGTTTCCCAGGCTGCTGCTTCGCCAGGGCAATGAGTTCCTTGACGTTCTTCACCGGTACCGACGGATGCACGACCAGGAACAGCGGCGTGGTCACGCACAGCGAGACCGGCGCGAAATCCTTCACCGGGTCATAGGGCAGATCGCGGTTCATCGCCGGATTGATAGCGAGGCTGGTGACGCTGCCGTAGACCAGCGTGTAGCCATCGGCCGGGGCACGCGCCACCGCCTGCATGCCGATCGCCTGCGAAGCACCCGGACGGTTCTCCACGATCACCTGCTGCCGCAACAGATCCGTCAGTCCCGCCGCAATGGCGCGCGGCACCAGATCGCCGAGACCGCCGGGGGAATAGGGGGAGATGATGCGGACGGGTTTGGTCGGGAAATTCTGCGCCTGGGCGATGGGCATCACCAATACGCCGGCTGCTGACAACAGGATTAAGGTGTTTCGATTCATCGCGCTCCTCTTACGTTTTCTTCTTTACTGCCCGTCGAGTGTACGACGGGTTCGGGATTTTAAATCCGAAATCTCGACAAAACCGCAGCACAATCTGGAACTCGCTGACGTCAAAATCGGGGCTTCCTCTATGCTGTTAATAAATTGCCCAAATTCCGGAAGCCACCAAACATGCCAGCCCCCAGCAAAAAGAAAAAACCCACCCGCCGTATCAAAGTCGACCCCGCCCAGATCCAGAGCGCCCGCGAAATCTTCCACTTCGGCCCGTCCACGCTGATCGGCGTCGAACCACTGGTGATCAGCGCACGCAAAGTCACGGCGCAGCTCAAGGTGAAGCCCCATCACCTGAATCGCAACCACCGTGTCGGCGGCGGCATCCTGATGGCGATGGCGGATGTGATGGGCGCCGCAGGTGCCGTAGTGAACCGGCCGCCCAATCACAGCGGCGGCACCATCGAATCCAAGACCAATTTTTTCGGCGCGGCGATCGGGCCCGTACTGAAGGGGACCAGCATTCCGCTGCACATCGGGCGCACCACATCCGTCTGGGAAACTACGATCAAGGGCGGCGATGGCAAGGTAGCAGCGATCGTCACCCAGACACAGATCATGCTGCCGCGGCCGGTGCCGCCAGCTGCAAAGTAAAAATTACGCCTTGGCCATCTGCAGCGGCCAGGGAACCAGTGGCAAGTCGCTTCGCCCGGGGATGCGCGTGCGCGCGACATTCATGATCAGGGCCAGGCCGCTGTAGTAGCCGACCACGCCCATCAGGTCCATCAGGCTTTCTTCGCCGAATTGTGCGATGCCGCGCGCATAGGTGGCGTCGCAGACGCCGTGGCGCGCGAGCAGTTCACTGACAAAGTCATAGGTCACGGCTTCGTCCTCGGCCATGTTGTCCGGGCGGCGGCCTTCGGCAATCGCGGTGATGATGTGATCGGCCAGCCCTTCGGCGCGCGCGTGTTTTTCATGCGCCTGCCATTCGAACTGTGAGGTCCAGTGGCGTGCAGTGATCAGCGCGGCCATTTCATTGATGCGCAGCGCCAGCTTGCACTCAAACCGGATATAAGCGCCGAGCTGCTGCATTGGCGTGGTCAGCCCGGGGCTGCGCAGGATGCAGTGGTAGGGGCCTTTGACCGCGCCGCGCGGGCCGGCGCAGATTGCATCCGCCGCCCGCTGCTGGGCCGGCGTGCGCTGCGCGTCGGGGATCGGCGGCATGCGCTCGGGCAACAGGGTGTAATGGAGCGGCTGGGCTTCGGTTGATGACATGGCGTTCTACTCCGTCGATGACAGCGCTGGGCACAGGTCCAAGACCCGGGCGCAGGAACCGGGCGCCCGACCCGACCGTATTGTGAACGATGCGGTTGTCAGCAACCAGACCGCCGCCTATGCTAGCCGCAAAACAAGAACAGGCAAGCGCCAACCGGCGCATCGCCGTCACGCTTACGGGGGAGAAGTCCATGTGCCATTCCGGTTTCAGCATCTGTCTGCGCCCTCGCGGTGCTGTTGCACTGCTCGCCATGTTGCTGGCAGCGGCTCTGTCGTTACCAGCCCAGGCCCAGGAACAGAAGCGTCCGATCCGATTGCTGGTGCCGTCGGCGCCGGGCGGCCCTTCGGATTTCGCGGCCCGGCTGATCTCCGTGCGCCTCGGCGAGGCGCTGGGCCAGTCGATCATCGTCGACAACCGGCAGAGCGTGAACGGCATCATCGCCTCGGAGATCGGTGCGCGGGCCGTGCCGGACGGCAACACGCTGCTGATCGGCAATATCGGCACCATGGTGATGAACACCGGCCTCTACAAAAAGCTGCCCTACGACCCGCAGCGCGACTTCATCCCGATCAGCCAGCTGGTATCGGCGGGAACCGCGCTGGTCGCCAACCCGCAGTTCGCACCCAACACCTTCAGTGAGTTTGTCGCCGCGGTGAAGAAACAGCCGGGCAACATCCATATTGCCGTCGCCGGGGCTAACGGTGCGGTGGCCACCGAGGTGCTGAAGTACATGGCCGGCATCCAGCTGAACAACATTCCGTACAAGGGCAGCGCGCCCTCCGAAGTCGCGGTGCTGTCCAATGAGGTTTCGGTCGCACTGCTGTCTATTCCAGCAGTCACACCGCATGTTCGGCAGAAGCGCATGAAGATCTACGGGGTCACCACTGCGAGGCGCTCGCCCATGCTGCCGGATACGCCGACCATCCAGGAACAGGGTCTGGGCGGCTACGAATTCGGCAACTGGCACGGCCTGCTCGCGCCCAAAGGCACACCCGACCCGCTGATCCGTAAACTGCACCGCGAAGCGGTCAAAGTGCTCTCAGCCAAGGACCTTGTCGATATCGCACTGGCGCGCGGCAACGAAGTCATCGCCAACTCGCCGGAGGAATTCAAGGCAAATCTGGCGCGCGACATTCCGCGCTACCGGAAGATCATGGCCAGCGCGGGAATCGTGCCGCAATAAGAACCGGGGTACGACACGCTGATGGCAGTCGCTATGGCCATCGTCGTGGACCACTGACGCCGACTCGGTATCGCCGAATGTCCGGACAGGTTTCGCGATCTGCGGTATAAATCTCTCATTCCCCATCAAGTCTGACCCGGAGAATCGCATGCCAGACCACACGCCTTTATCCTTCGAGAAAATCCAGGCCGCCATGAAAGCCATGATCGACAAGGCTAGGGAAACACCCAACGATGTGGTGGCCATCGCGATCACCGACAGCAGCGGCAATCTGCTGGCCTACGAGCAGACCGGGCACTTGCGCCTGTTTAGCCGCCGCCACGCCATCCGCAAGGCCTATACCTCGGCCGTGATGGGCGTGGATACCGGCGCCAACGGCCAGAAAATGAAGGAGCTGGGCCGCAGCATCAGCGAGATGGGCGATCTGCAACTGACCGGCATGCAGGGCGGCGTGGTGGTGCAACGCGACGGCGTCATTCTCGGCGGCATCGGCGTCGGCGGCTACAACGGCGGACACCTTGATGAGGCTCTGGCGCGCATCGGTCTGGCCATACTGACCGCCTGACCGGTTGAAAAAAGCGGCCAGCCGTTTATCCGACCGGCGCCCTCAGGCGCTGCCTGCCGCCGAGCGCATCAGCCGGTCACGGATTGCCAGCCACTCCGCTGCCTCCGGCGGCTGCTCAACGAGGATCACATCGCAGCCCGCGTGATCGAGTGCGCGCAGGTTGGCATACAGGTCATGCGCATACCCCGCCGCATCTGACGCAGCCGCTTTCCACACCAGACCCTCAATCACCGGCTGCAGCGCGGTGCTCGCGAGCACCGCGACGCGCTTGCCCTGGCGGCTGAGGCTGCGCGCGAGTTCGACGACAAGATCGCCTTCCATCAGCATCACCGGCGTCTCCGGTGCGTAGTGTTTGTCCAGCGTTCCAGAGACGCGCGGCGCTTTGGCATCGGGCGCGCTGAGCGGCAGCCCCGTCGCCGCTTCGATCTGCTCTGGGGTGATCCAGCCCGGCCGCAACAGCGTCACGCCACCGCGCGAACAATCCACGATGGTGGATTCGATACCGACATCGGCCGCGCCACCGTCGAGCACGCAGGACACCAGATCGCCAAATTCCTCGCGCACATGCGCGGCGGTGGTTGCCGAGACATGACCGAAGCGGTTGGCTGAAGGCGCGGCCACGCCGCCACCGAATTCACGCAGCAGTTGTTGTGCTACTGGATGCGACGGGACGCGGATTGCCACCGTGTCCTGTCCGCCCGTCACCGCATCAGGCACGCGCGCGCTGCGCTTCAGCACGAGCGTCAGCGGGCCGGGCCAGAACTGTTTGGCCAGCGCGGTCGCGGCCGGCGGAACCTCGCACGCCCAATCCACCAGATTGTCGGCATCGGCAATGTGCACGATCAAGGGATGATCCGCGGGCCGGCCTTTCGCGGCGAAAACCTTGCGCACAGCGTCCACGTTTGCAGCGTCCGCACCGAGGCCGTAAACGGTTTCGGTGGGGAATGCGACCAGTTCGCCTGCCTTCAGCTGCGCGGCAGCGCGGACAATGGCATCCGGCGATACGAGGTGCTTCATGTCGCGAGAGTGCGGCGAGAAAAAATGTTGAATAAAAACAATTAGTTAAATTCTATTTGTTGGCTCAAATCCGCAGTCACGTTTGGCGAATCCGCCATTGGGCACAGACCAACGCCGTCGCTCAGACCGGCATCGCCAGCGGTTTGAACTGCTTCGACAGCTTCAAGCCCTGCGACTGGTAGTTGGAACCGATGTTCACACCGTAGATTTTTTCTGGTTCGCCGAGCAGCCGTTCGTAGATCAGGCGGCCGACATCCTGGCCGTGCTCGATCATGAAGGGCACGTCGTGCGAGCGCACTTCGAGCACCGCGCGCGCGCCCTTCAGGTTGTTAGCGCCGTAACCGAAGCCGGGATCGAAAAAGCCGGCGTAGTGGATGCGGAATTCACCGACTGACGGGTCATAGGGCACCATCGACGCCGCGAAGTTGTTGGGAATGCGTACACGTTCGCGCGACACCAGGATGTAAAAGTCATCCGGATTGAGCACCAGCGAGCGGTCAGCGCTGCGCGTAATGGGTTCCCAGAAATCGAGCGGATCGTAGTGATTGATCTTCGACAGGTCGATCAGCGGTGCATGGTGCTTGGCACGGTAACCGATGATGCCGTTGCTGGCGTCACCCTCAAGATCGACCGATACCCAGAGCCCGTTCCTGATCATCGCCGGCAGCGGGCCGTCGCTGTCGCTGTACACCAGTTGCAGGGTTTGATCGAGCTCGGTCAGCTTGGTGTCGGAGGGCGGCGGATTGCCGCGCATGAAACGGATCTGGTTGAGCCGCGTGCCCTGCTGCGCGAGCACGCTGAAGGTATGCGGCATGATTTCCACATACAGCTTGCCCTTGTAGCCGGCAGCCACGCCCTCGAACTCGGCACCCGCGTCGGTAATCAGCCGCGTGAAAATGTCGAGACGGCCGGTGGAACTTTTCGGGTTGGCGGCACCGGCGATATCGGCGGGCAGCCGCAGTTCTTCCATCAGCTCGGCGATATAGACGCAGCCTTTTTCCAGCACGGTCGGCTTGGTCAGATCGATTTTGTGCATCTGCAGACGGTCGATCTTGGCCTGCACCGTGGAAGACTTGCCCGGCAGAAAACTGGCGCGCACACGCCAGGCCGTTGCGCCGAGCCGGAGGTCGAGACTCGCCGGTTGAATCTGCGAGGAATCCACGCCGCCTTCGGCGCTGATGCGTCCGCCGTCAATCAGGCGTGCGATATCGCGGTCAGGCAGGATGCCCGTGGTCACCGCATGCTCGGCGTCACGCCCACCCTCCTGGAAGAGCTTGCCCGCGTTTAAATCCATTCCGGCGCTCATCTCAGGATGCGCTCAGCGACCCAGCAACATGGTCTGGGCCTCACGGTACTTCTCCGAGGTCTTCTTCAGCACATCAGCCGGCAGTCTCGGTGCGGGTGCCTTCTTGTTCCAGGGCTGGGTCTCCAGCCAGTCGCGCACAAACTGTTTGTCGAAGCTCGGGGGGCTGATGCCGGTACGGTATTCGACGGCGGGCCAGAAACGCGAGGAGTCCGGCGTCAGCGCTTCGTCGATGAGCACGATATTGCCTTTGGCGTCTTCGCCGAATTCGAATTTGGTATCGGCGATGATGATGCCGCGGGTCGCCGCAAACGCAGCGGCCTCCTCGTACAGCCGGATCGCTACCTCCTTGACCTGCTCAGCATGCTTCGCACCGACTGTGGCAACCGCTTCTTCGTAGGTGATGTTCTCGTCGTGCTGGCCGGCGGGCGCTTTCGAGGCCGGCGTGAAAATCGGCTCGGCAAGCTTCTCCGCCTGCTTCAGTCCGGCAGGCAGTTTGATCCCGCAGATCGCGCCGGTCTTCTGGTAATCGCTCCAGCCGGAGCCGATGATGTAGCCGCGCACCACCGCCTCGATCATCAGCGGCTTGTATTTGTGCACGACCATCGCGCGGCCGGCAATCTGGTCACGCTCTTCCGGCGCCACCACCGTCGCAGGGTCAATGCCGGTGAGGTGATTGGGAATGATGTGCTTGAGCTTGTCGAACCAGAAGTAGGACAGCTCGGTCAGGACGCGGCCCTTGCCCGGAATCGGATCATCCAGGATCACATCGAATGCGGACAGCCGGTCGCTCTGCACCACCAGCAATTTGTCATCACCAACGGCATAGATGTCGCGCACCTTGCCGCGATGCAGGAAGGGCAGGCTTTTCAGATTGGTTTGATACAGCGGGGTGTCGCTCATCGCGGAAGGTTCTTTCTGTTGAACTGCTTGTGCTTGCCAGCGGCTTCAGTCTTTCCAGTCCGGGTAAAACGCCGCCCGCAGTTCCAGCGCCTGCTTGATCGCCGCTTCGCGCCGGTCGGCGAGTACGGTGTAGTGGCCCATCTTGCGTCCCGGCCGAGCCTCGTGCTTGCCATACAGATGCAGCTTGGCACCGGGCACACCGAACAACCGCCCCCAGGACGGCGCGCCGTCCTGCCAGGCCTCGCCGAGCAGATTCACCATCACCACCGGCTTGAGCAGCCGCGCGTCGCCCAGCGGCAGACCGCACAGTGCACGCACCTGCTGCTCGAACTGCGACGTGGCGCAGGCATCGATGGTGTAATGGCCGCTGTTATGCGGACGGGGTGCCATTTCATTGACCAGCAGCTCGCCCTGCCTCGTAATGAAAAACTCCACGGCCATGACGCCGCAGTATTTCAGCTGCTGGGCGATCCGCAGCGCCGCCTGCTGCGCCCGCAAGGCCTGCATCGGCTGGATACGCGCGGGCACCACTGACACATCCAGTATGCCCTTGCGGTGCCGGTTCTCGGCGACAGGGAAACTGCCGCCGACACCATCCGCGCCGCGGACGACCACCGCCGATACCTCGCACTGCAGTTCGACCCGCTGTTCCAGCACGCATTGCTCGCTGCCCATCGCGACAAAGGCCTCTTTGGCCTCGGCCGCCGAGTTTACCGGCGTCTGGCCCTTGCCGTCGTAGCCGAAACGCGCGCGCTTCAGTATGCCGGGGAAAAGCGATACATCCGCTTTTTCAGCGTCAGCGGGAGAAGAAATGACCGCATAGGGCGCGACCGCCAGTCCGCAGGTCTTGGTGAAGAATGTTTTCTCGCGCACCCGGTCCTGTGCGATCGCCACCGCCTCGCCGTCCGGACGCACGGTGCAGTGCTTCGCCAGCCAGAGCAGGCTGTCGGCAGGCACATTCTCGAATTCCGTGGTCACTGCAGCGCAGCTGTCAGCGAGCTGCTGCAGCGCCTCGACATCATCGTAGGCGGCCTTCAGATGGACATCGGCAATGGCACCTGCCGGGCTCAGCGGGTCCGGATCAAGGACCGTCACACGATAGCCCATGCTGTGTGCGGCCTGCGTGAACATGCGTCCAAGTTGCCCGCCGCCGAGCATACCGAGCATGGCATCCGGAAAAATCAATTCATGAGCTCCGCATCAGCGCCGGATCATCCGACGGATTCATTTTTTCACCGGCAGCTTCATCGCCCTGACCGATGCCGTCTGCTTCTTGCGGAAGGCAGCAAGCCTTTTCGCAAGCGTGGCATCGTTGCGTGCAAGCATCGCGACAGCAAACAGGCCGGCATTGGCTGCCCCGGCCTCGCCGACCGCAAAGGTGGCCACCGGTATACCCTTGGGCATCTGCACGATTGACAGCAGCGAATCGAGGCCGCGCAACGCTCGTGACGTGACCGGCACGCCAAGCACGGGAACGATGGTTTTTGCGGCGAGCATGCCCGGCAGGTGGGCAGACCCGCCGGCACCGGCGATGATGCACTGCAGGCCTCGGCCTTCGGCTTCTTCGGCATACCGGTAGAGCAGATCGGGCGTGCGATGTGCGGACACCACCTTCGCTTCACAGGCCACACCGAACCGCTGCACCATGTTGACGGCATGCTGCATCACGTCCCAGTCACTTTGACTGCCCATGACGATGCCGACGACCGGTTTTTTCACTGCGTCCTCCTGGGACTTAAAGGGCTATTTTACAGTACGGACAAGCGGTCACGCGGCGGGGGTTCGACTGCTAGAATCGGACGACGATTCGATGCGGCAGTGGCCGGAGCCGCTCAACAAGACCTGTGTCACTGCAGGCTGTAGCTGTCCGGCATTTTAGGTAGAACGGAGGAAGGTCGCACCGGCACCGGGTCTTTGTGTGGCCTGATCCATCACCGGGTCGCCGCCCGCCCACATTGGCGACCGGCAACATCAACTGTTTGTTTAACAAGGAAAAAACATGAGTGAAGTTGGGATGCGCCGCGGCGACGAATTTGCCGGCAAGGTCGCTCTGGTCACTGGCGGTGCCCGCAACATCGGGCGGGCGATCTGCCGCGCGCTGGCAGCCGGCGGCGCTACGGTCATGATCAACGCCAATACGTCGAAAGCCGCTGGCGAGGAAACCGTGGCGATGATCGAGAAGGCCGGCGGCAAAGCGGCCCTGTGCATGGGCGATATCACGGACCCGAAAGCCGTGCAGCAGCTTGTAGACGAAACCGTGAAGCAATTCGGCCGGATTGACATGGTGGTCAGCAATGCAGCGATCCGTTCGGAAACGCCGTTCGACAAGACTACCTTTGAGGAATGGCGGCGCGTGATCTCGACCGTGCTCGATGGCGCGTTCCTCGTCTCGCAGGCCGCGCTGCCGCACCTGATCAAGGCCGGCGGCGGTTCGCTGGTTTACATCGGCGGCCTGACTGGCCACAAGGGCGCGCTGCACCGCTCGCATGTGGTCACAGCCAAGGGCGGCCTGGCCGCGATGGCCAAGGCCGTTGCCCACGATCTAGCGGAGCACAACATCACGGTGAACTGCGTGGTGCCGGGTCCGATCGACACGGTGCGCGGCCTGCCCGGTGCGCCCGAGCGTCCGGACCACCGCAAAACGCTGCCGCTGGTCGGCCGTCGCGGCCAACCCCAGGAAATCGCCGCGATGGTGCGCATGCTGTGCGGACCCGATGCACGCTACATCACCGGTCAATCCATCCACGTCAACGGCGGAGTACTGATGCCATGAGCAAGAAATCAGCCAAGAAGTCAAAAAGCAATGCGAAAACGGCGGTATCGCCATTGATGAAAACCCTGGCCACTTACATGGCAGCCGCCGCGAAAAAGCCGCTGCCCAAAGCGGTCGCGGAAAAAACCAAGCACCACCTGCTCGACACCATCGCCGCGATGGCCTCCGGTTCGCGCCTGCTGCCCGGAGAAAAGGCCATCGCTTACGCCAAGACGCTGGGCGGCGCGCCGCAGGCACTGGTAATCGGCTCGGACATCGTCACCAACGCCGAGCAGGCAGCCCATGTCAACGGCATGCTCGCTCACGCCGACGAGACCGACGATTCACACGCGCCCTCGCTGTCGCATCCGGGCTGCGCGATCGTGCCCGCCGCGCTGGCCATGGGTGAACGCGAAAAATCGAACGGCACCCAACTGCTGCGCGCGATTGCCCTCGGCTACGACCTCTGCGCCCGTATCAACCTGTCGCTGCATCCGTACGATTTCCGTCAGGTCGGCCATTCCACGCACAGCTTCGGTCCGGGCTTTGGTGCCGCCGCCGCAGCGTCTTTGCTCGCAGGACTGGATTACAACGGCATGCGCCACGCGCTGTCGTACACCGCTCAGCAATGCTCGGGCATCTCCTGCTGGATGCGCGACGAGGAACACATCGAGAAGGCTTTTGACTTCGGCGGCATGCCGGCACGCAACGGCACTGCCGCAGCGTCCATGGTGTCGCGCGGCTTCACCGCCGTCGAAGACGTATTTTCGGGCGAGCGCAATTTCTATATTGCCTACGACGAAACCCGCCGCATCGGCCGCAAGCCGGACCCGAAGCGCCTGATCAAGGACCTCGGCAAGGTCTACGAGGTCATGAACACCAACATCAAGCGCTGGTCCGTGGGCTCGCCGATACAGGCGCCGCTGGACGCACTGCTGGAAGTGATCCGCAAACACGGCATAACGGCTGCCGATGTCGACAAACTGGTGGTCCGCGTCGCCCATCAGGGCGCCAACACCACCGACAACCGCAACATGCCTGACATCTGCATGCAGCATATGTGCGCAGTCATGCTGATCGACGGAATTGTCACCTTTGAGTCCTCACACGACGAGAAACGCATGTTCAACAAGCAGGTCCTTGACCTGCGCAAGCGCATCACGCTCCATGGAGACGACGCGCTGACCCGTGCCATGCCCTCGCGCCAGGGAATCGTCGAGCTCACGCTGAAGGACGGCCGCAAGCTGCGCAATCACGTGAAGGCCGTGCGCGGCACCGCGCAAAACCCGATGACCCGCGCCGAAGTGGACGAGAAGTGCTATCACCTCATGGCGCCTATCCTCGGCAAGTCGCGCGCGCGCCGGCTCTGCGATGCGGTATGGAACATCGAGAAGGTCGGCAGCATCACCAAACTGCGTCCGCTGCTCAAAGCCTGACCGGAGGAATCGACGCATGTCGTGGAAATTCGAGCTGCTGAAAAAACCGAACGGCCTTCCGATCACCGAAGGCCCGGTGTGGGACGGTGAATACCTCTACTTCACCCACATCCACGCCAATACCATCTTCCGCTGCGACACGAAGACCAACACCATCACGCCGTGGCGGACCGGGCTAGACCGCGTCAACGGATTGGCCTACGACGCACAGGGACGCTTGTTCGGGTGCTGTCAGGGCGGTCGCAGCGTGATGCGCTTTGATCCAGACGGAAGCAATGTCGTGATCGCCGACAAGTTCGACGGCAAGCGGCTGAACACACCGAACGACCTCGCGATCGACCGCAAGGGACGCATCTGGTTCACCAACCCCTGGAACGACGGCAACGTCGACAAGACGGAAATCGAGGAACTGCCGCATCGGCTCGTATACCGGCTCGATCCGCAGGCGGATGGCCGCTACAGCATCACGCAGGTACTCTCGGACACCACACAGCCCAACGGCATTCTGGTGTCGCAGGACCAGAGCACGCTCTATGTTGCTGAGAGCAGTTTCACCGCCGGCATCGCGCGCGAACTGCGCGCCTACCCGATCCGCGATGACGGCAGCCTCGGTCCTTACAGGACGCTGTTTACCTGGGGCGAGGACCATCGCGGCGTGCATCGCGGCATCGACGGCATGACGCTGGACCGCGACGGCAATATTGTTGCCACTGCCGGCTGGGAAGTGGCCGGACCGGGGCCGATGATTTACGTGTTCTCGCCGACGGGCCGCGTACTGGAGACACACCCGGTACCCTGTAACCGCCCCACCAACTGCTGTTTTGGCGGACCCGACATGAGTACTCTTTTCGTGACCAGCACAGACGGACATTTTTTCAGAGCGGAAACCGGACGCACCGGCTGGGCGATGTATCCCTGAATGATGCGGGGAATCGGCCGATGAAATGAAATCGCTTGCAGTGTTCCATCATACGGATAGCCGCTGCGTACTGACTCAGAGAGTGTTCAGCAGTAAAATCTGCTCTCCCCTCACCTGCGGTTTCAAATCATGGATTTCAAATTCACTCCCGAACAGGAACAGTTCCGCGACGCCGTGCGCGGATTTGCCGAGCGCCATCTGCGTGACGGCGCGCTGAAGCGCGCGCACCAGGAAGAACACCCCTGGGATGTCGCGAAGCTGATGGCCGAGCAGGGCCTGATGGGCATCACGATGAAGGAAGAAGACGGCGGCCAGGGCGGCTCGCTGATGGACGCCATCATCGCCATCGAAACCATCGCTTCGGTCTGCCCGCGCAGCGCTGACGTGATCCAGGCCGGCAACTTCGGCCCGGTGCGTGTGCTCGCCGAGTACGGCACGCCGGACCAGAAAAAACGCTATCTCGACAAGATCCTTGCCGGTGAATCGGTGATCACCGTCGGCATGACCGAGCCGGAAGCCGGCTCTGCCGTCACGGATCTGAAAACCACCGCCACGCCCGACGGCGAAGGCTATCGCATCAGCGGCGTGAAAGTGTTCCAGACCCATGCCTCCTACGCCGAAGTGATGCTGACCTATGTGCGCTTCGGCCCAGGCGTCGGCGGCATCGGCTCGGTGCTGATCCCGCGCGACGCCCCCGGATTCAAACAGGGCGCGCCGGCGAAATTCCTCAACGGCGAAGGGTGGGTGCAAACCTATCTCGACAACGTTTACGTCGGTCCCGAGAACGTGATGCTGAAGGAAGGCGGCTTCAAGAAACAGATCGCCGGTTTCAACGTCGAGCGCATCGGCAACA
>Ga0129333_10003109_pt1 | contig 15510 bp, 15 predicted proteins | sample CPB6_08_DNA_FD_94474 | JGI IMG/M metagenome (GOLD analysis project Ga0129333, IMG submission 94474) | Freshwater to marine salinity gradient microbial communities from Chesapeake Bay, USA - CPBay_Sum_0.6_0.8_DNA | ecosystem: Environmental > Aquatic > Marine > Coastal | place: USA: Chesapeake...
CGGGCATTGATCAATCGGGCGATGATGCCGCCAAAGGTGCGCGGCCCCTCGTTGGCCAGCGACACCTTGCCCGGGTTGGCGCTTGAGCGTGCGACCAAATCCTGCACGGTTTGAAAAGGCGAGTCGGCTTTGACCAGCAAGGCAAAGGGACTCTTGGCGATAAAAGCCACCGGCACAAAATCCTTTTCCGGGTCGTAAGGCATCGACTTGAACAGGTATTTGTTGGTCACCAGGGCTGCGGTGGTGGCGAAGTAGAAGTTGTAGCCATCCGCGGGCGCGCGGGCAGCGGCTTGGGCGCCAATGATGTTCTGTCCGCCCGGCTTGTTCTCGATCACGATGGGCTGGCCCAGCACCCTGGACAAGCGCTCGCCCAGAAGGCGGGCCACATTGTCGGGGCCAGAGCCCGGCGGCTGGGACAAGATGAATTTCACCGGCTTATCCGGCCAGGCGCTCTGAGCCTGCACCCAGGTGGCGGGTAAGGTGCTAGCCAGCAGACCGGCCTGAATCATTGTTCTTCGTTGCATGCTCATCTCCTTCATGGACATCCTGTGGCTGCACCCTTAAAAGTGTGACAGCGCCCCGAGTTGCTCTTGCAGTTGCGGCGCCGAGTCAATCAGCCCGTACACATAGTGATCGGGCCGGACCAGCGCGGCCTGACAGGCATGCCGGGCAAACCAGGCAGCCAGCACACCATCTTGCTCCTCAAACCCATTCACGCCGAGTTGTACCACGCGCAGGCCAGGCAGCGAGCGTTGGCCAGACAGTTCGACCAGCGCGGCTTCTGCATCAGCAGCCAGCACCAGCCGCCAGCCGTAGCCCAGCAGATCATCCATCCGTTTCGGCACACGATGTGCTGGCTTGAGCCAGGGCTGGGGAAAAATCGTGCCGCGGGCCGAATGCGCTTGCGATGCCAACAGGCCTGCACGCAAGGCGGGCTGCACATCCTGGCGCGGCGTTGGCCTGACCACGCCAGCGCATTCGGCCAGCAGCCTGGCATCGCGTTGGCGGGCGCGCTCCAGGTTGCGTTCGCCCACAATCTGACCAATGCCCTTGATGCGCGTGGTCAGGTCGATCACATGGGCATGTCGCTCTGCGCCGTAAGTGTCCAGCAAGCGCTCCGGTGCACCCGCTTGCAAGACCGCCTGCAGTTTCCAGGACAGATTGGCCACATCCCGCAAGCCCTGGCACATGCCCTGGCCCAAAAACGGGGGTTGCTGATGGGCGGCATCCCCGGCAATCAATACACGCCCCTTGCGCCACTCTTTGGCCACCAGCGCATGAAAGCGATAGCTGGCCTGGCGCCAAATGGTGGCATCGTCCGGTGTGATCCAGGGCGACAGCAAACGCCAGACACCTTCGACGGTGGCCACTTGCTGCGGGTCTTCACCGGGATTGATGGCAATTTCCCAGCGCCGGTGATTGCCAGGGCAGATCAGGTAGGTGCTGGGGCGCTCGGGCTTGCAGTACTGAACGCTGGTGCGGGGCAACTTGGCCTTGCCCTTGTCATTGACCAGCACATCCACCACCAGCCAGGGTTCATCAAAGTCCAGATCATCCAGTGCAATTTCTGCCAGTGCGCGCACCTTGCTGGAGGCGCCATCGCAGCCAAGCAGATAGCGCGCACGAACCGATTTGTGGCCGCCCTCATCGTCTTCAAGTAATAGCCGCACACAATCGCCATCCTGGGTGAAATGTTTCAGTGTCTTGCCCAGATCCAGCTGGAATGACGGGAAGGACTGCGCATGCGCACGCAAGACCTGCTCGGTCGGCGGCTGGGTGAACACCACCGAAGGGGTATGGGCCAAGGGATAAGGTGGAGCCACGGTGGACATGCGCTTGATGATCTGCCCATCCACGCCATAAAAGACCGAGTCGGTGAAGGGCTCGATAAATGGCTGGATTGCTTCGGCCACGCCCATCTGCTGAAACAGGCGAATGATCTCGTGATCCAGGGAAATCGCCCGGGGCTTGTCATAGACATCCCGCTGCTTGTCGCATACATAGGTGCGCAGACCCCTGGCGCCCAGCAGTCCGGCGGCCACCGCGCCCACCGGGCCGAATCCCACAATGGCCACATCGTAAAGAGCCGGGTCCTCCATCATCTTCATGGCTGGCTGAACTGAATCGCTTTTTGTGCCTCTTTCAAGCGTGGGCTGGGTGGCGAGGAGATGCCCCAATGGTCTACTCGACCAGCTGGCCAGGTCCAGTCTGCCGGCTGACCCGTGCGATAGCCATCGTCAATCTGCGCTACCTCAGCGGTGTACTCGATCACCACATCAAATGGCCCGATAAAGTAGTTGAAGGCATTGTTGCCCGGCCCATGGCGGCCGGGGCCCCATTCGATGGCGTAACCCGCATCCTTCATGCGGCCACCACCGCGCATCACCGAATCGAGGTCGGGCATCAGAAAGGCGATGTGGTTGAGTGCATCGTTGTCGGTATCCCCAAGCGCCAGGCTGTGGTGATCGCTGTTGCAGCGCATGAAGGCCATGATACGGGTCCGATCAGACAGACTGAAATCAAACACCTGCTCCAGAAATTGGCGCGAGGCCTCCACATGGCGGCTGTTGAGCACCACATGCGCCAGCCGTATCGGCCGATCTGGCAGCTGGCGCACATCCTGGTGCAATTCATCCCCCCAGACCAGGCGAAATATCCGGCCATCTGCATCCGCGATGGTCACCGCCTCGCCTCCCCCCGGTTCCTCTATCTCCGAGACTGCTTGAAGAACCTCCCCCCCATGCCTGCGCACCAGATGGACCACCTCGTCCAGGGCAGCCCGGCTGCGCGCGCGCAAGGTCACATGGCGGATGCGTGCTGGTCCGAGCGCTTGATGCAGTGCCAGCAGATGGTGATCTGCGCCTGTGCCGCGCAGGTAAATGGCGTCTGGCGTGCGAGCGGCCACCTCCAGATGCCAGACTTCGGTATAGAACTTTTCTGCCTGCAGGAGGTCGGGCACGGTCAGGGCGACACTTCGCAAGGCACTGATGCGGGTTGAGGCATGGGTCATGGCAATGGTCCTGTCAGCATGTCACAAGCCCAGGAATCGGCGCGCGTTGGCATGCACCAACTGCTCGACCACGGCTTCTTCAAATCCAGCAGCCCGAATACGCTCTACCGGCTGGTGGTCATGAAAATTGAAGGGGTAATCCGTCCCGATCATCAGCTGGCTGGCGCCAAAGGACTGCACCAGATGACGCAGGGTAGCCGCATCAAAAACCAGGGTGTCGAAAAACATCTGTCGTGCTTGCTCGGCGGGAGGTACCCGCACGGTGTCTTTGAGGGCCGGAAATACCGAGGTGGCTTGCTGCAAGCGTGGCAGCAGCATGGCCAGGCTGCCTCCGCCATGGCTGAAAGCAATGCGCAGGCCTGGCAATTTGCTGAGCAAGTTGCCGGTGATCACCGAGGCAGCGGCCAAACCCACATCGGTGGGGTAGGCCAGCACCTGCTGCAAGGCAGCAGGCCCCACCAGCCGGTCCATTCCCGCAGGACGCAGGGCATGGACAAATACCGGCAAGTCCAGGGACACACAGGCTTGGAAAAACGGAAACCAATGCGGATCGCCAATCACCAGACCATTGATGTTGCTGCCGATTTCAACCCCGCGCAAGCCCAGTTTTTCTTTCAGGTAACGCAGCTCGGTCAGCGCCAGGTCCAGGTCTTGCAGGGGCACCGCGCCCAAGCCAATCAGCCGCCCCTGGGATTCGCTGACCATCGTGGCGATCTGCTCATTGAGATAGCGCACCAGCTGCGCTGCGGCCGAAGGCGACAGCCAGTAAGACAGCAGCTCGGGCATGGGTGAAATCGCCTGCAACTGCAGGCCCATCTCGGCAAAGTCTGCCAGGCGCAGAGAAGCGCTCCAGCTCCTGTCGGAGACGGTGCGATAGTTCTTGCCATCAATCATCACGCTGCGGTGATGACAATCCTGCGCGGGCGCCATGGACGGCCAGCCCGCCGGGGACGCCCCACCCGCATAATCCGGGAAATCAAACGGAATGATGTGGGCGTGGATATCCACGCCACAGGCGCAAAGGGCCATATTGCCTAGCCCGCCACCAGACCTGCGCTTTGCACACCTGCGATGCAGATTTCCTCGTCCTCATCCCCGGTGCCACCGCTGGCACCCACCGCGCCAAGAATCTGACCCGCTGCATTTTTGATCAGCACCGCACCCGGTTGCGGCAGAAACTTGCCCTCAGCGGTGGAGGCCAGAGTCAGGAAGAAGCTGGGGTTTTCCTTGGCACGCTGCGCCAAGACCCGGCTCGAGACACTCATGCCCACTGAGCCCCAGGCCTTGCCACGCGCCACATCAAAGCGAAACATGCTGGCGCCGTCCTGCCGGGCAAAGGCCTTCATCTGGCCCGCCTCATCAAGCACCACCACCCCCATCGGCTTGTAGCCCGCTTGCAGAGATCGGGCCAGGGCCCCGGCAATGATTTGTTGAGCTTGAGCCAGTGTCAGCGTTTCCATGAAAGTCACCTTTTAGATAGATTAGGCACAGATGGCCTGGATTATTCCTGATTCACCTGGCAAGGCCTCGAAGAAGGCGGGACATTACCCCAACTCATCCGAGACTGTCACGATGAGCTTGCACACTGGCAATCTGTTAAAACAGATTGAAAATGGATTCAAGTTCCTTTTTAGGAATGATGCTGGCGCTCTTTTTCTGAGGTAGAGACTGGTGAAACGGAAGAAACTAATGCGGCTGATCACAACCATACTGGCCCTGCTGCTGGCGTTCGGCGGGGCATGGGCTGATTGGGTAAAGATTGGTGCATCTGATTCTGGAGAGCTCTTCCTGGACCCAGAGACGATCCGAAAAGAGGGCCATATCCGCAAGGTGTGGCAACTCCAAAATTTGAACCAAGCTGATGAGTCAGGCGCACTATCCAGAAGGTACAGGAAAGAATATGACTGTACAGACAAGCGCGACAGAATACTTTCATTCAGGAAGCATTCGGGCTCTATGGCAACAGGGAAGATACTGGACAAAGGAAACCTTGCGGATCCATGGCAAGACATCCCTCCCGGGAGCTTTTCCGGCACCGCTCTCAATACAGTCTGTGCCAATTAACCCCGTGTCCCGCTTGTTCTTCCTCACTCACTTGCTTGCTAGCAGAGATTACATCGCTGACTACACAGGTATGGCGGCCTAGCGCCTAGCCAACCTCAAGCCATCAAGCCATGCCATCGTCGCGCATGATCCGGATGACCGATTTCAATCGTTCCAATGGGTCTAATTCACTGAGAAGTTGCAGTTTTACTACCGCGCTCAAGGGTAAGGCCTCCGCGTACCGATTGGCCAACCACCCGCATTGATCCAAGTGGTATGGGGCAAAAAAGGGCAACTTGTCACGCACGCCCTGTTGCTGCGCTGTCGCGATGACTTTTCCAAGCCTGTCAGCGTGTGCCTGCAAGCTGGGTGGCACTTCTGTCTCTGGGTCTTGCGGCAGATAAGTGATGCTGCCTTGCCATACGCCATAGGGGCCAGGGTGTACATCGTGCAATTGAAAGCGCAAACCTCCCTGGCATACGACGCGAAAAAAGGTGGGCTGCACTTGTTCAAATCGCCTGATGTGGGCCATGCAACCCACGCCATGAAGTAAAGGCACTTGGCCCGGCACCTGCACTTCGCTGCCATTTTGAATCCATGCCACGCCAAAGGGTAATTGCTGCTGATGGCATTTCTTGATAAGGTCGAGATAGCGCACTTCAAAAATTTGAAGATGAAGTATTCCATCGGGAAACAGGCCGTTTGAGAGGGGAAAGAGTGGAATGGTTTGATGCATTGGGGGCGGTCTAATTCATTTGGTTGGCGAATTTATGGTCAAGAACGCATTCTGGTTGCGGCGCTGCCATCAATGGTTTGAACTTAACTCTGTTCACTTATTCGTCACCAAAACTCTAGCCCAGAGTCAAGCCAACCTTGATCCAAAAAAATTTGACAGATTTGCCGGGTCAGGTAGAGTGCGCGAAACTGAAATATGCCTATTCGTCTATTCACGACCTTGTTGGCTCTGCTACTTTCTTTTAGCAGGGCTTGGGCTGAGTGGGTGAAGGGATAGTGAACTGACAGGAAATTCCGCTTTCACGATCATGTTTAAGCTCTGCTATATCAGCCAACCTGTTCGCGAATTCAGTTTTAAAGAATTGGATTCCATGCTCGTGCTTTTTCGTAAGAATAATCACAACCAAGGCATTACTGGCTTACTTCTCTATCGGGCCCAGAGCTTCTGCCAAATCCTCGAAGGCGAAGAGGCCAAAGTCACTGAACTTTTCCGGACAATTCAGACTGACAATCGACACCAAAACGTCGTATTGATCTCCCAAGGGCGCATCGGCTCTGCTGCATTCTATGGTTGGTCGATGAAATTCACAGTTCTAGAGGGTTCCCAAATATTCAGCCCGACCAATTTACCGCCAATCGTTGATCTGTAGCAACAGCCAAAAGTTGCCAAAAATTTCCTTTACTTTCTTCATTTGAGGAAATGCCACAGCCCTGTTTTTTACCTAAGCTCACTCAAAGTGGACATGGTCAATCTCAAACATCCTGAACGCAGCTCCAGTAGGGCGTTCGCCACGAAGTCTGGGCCTGCGATTCCTATTGGTCCAGCCCCTCTGGTCGGTCTCCTGGCTATGCCTGTAGGTATTGCTCTGGTGCTGATGATCGATGCATTTCTGTTCAACATACCGAACCAGCCGGGAGTGCTGATCTGTTTCATCGCAGCCGCCGGGTTTTACGGTGGCCTCAGAGTCGCACTCATTTCGACTGCAATCTTCCTCATTTTCACGCTCTGGTTCTTCAGCGGAACCAATATCGGCCCCTTTCCCACCTATTTCAGCCTGAAGATTTCTGATTCATTCGACTTGGAATACACAAAGCCTAGCTTTAATCGTATTGTCGTCTTCATGGTCGTCGCCCCCGTTGTAGCTACTGTTGTGGGACATCTACGTGCGCGACTTCAGGAAGAAACCGAAAAGGCCCAACGCGCCATCGCCGAATTGAAGAAATCAAACGCCTAGCTTGAGCTTTTCGCCAATATCTCAGCTCACGATCTGCAGGAGCCGCTGCGCGCCATTTCCGGCTGTGTGGAGATCCTCGAAAAGCGCTACCAGTCAAGTCTTGACGCCAATACTGCAGAGCTGATGCGCCATACCGTTGAAGGGGTCAGCCGCATGCATGGACTCATCAACGACCTGCTCGCTTACACGCGCGCTTCTAAACTGCAGCCTAGGCGTGTTGAGACAAGCCTGTACAGCTTACTCGCCAATGCACAACAAAACCTGGAAACTGCGATCGTCGAATCTGGTGCTGTCATTACCAACGGTGACCTTCCCACCGTTGAGTGCGACAGATTGCATTGCACTCTGCTGCTACAGAATCTGCTGAGCAATTCCATCAAATTTCGCGGCTCAAAATCTCCAGTCATTCACATCTCCGCAGAGCGCCAACCTGGACAGTGGGTAATCAGTGTGCGCGACAACGGTATCGGCATTGACAAAATGCATTTCGAACGCATCTTCACGCTGTTCAAGCGACTCCATACCCGCGATGTATATCCCGGCACCGGTCTGGGTCTGTCTATTTGCCAGAAGATTGTTGAAGCCCACGGCGGCAATATCTGGCTTGAATCGACCTTGGGACAAGGCACGACATTCTTTTTCACGCTTCCGGATCAATTGCAAGTAAAAGAATAAGTGCCCGGTCCGATGCCATAAGCATTGCCGAAAAGCATCTCTATAGCTTGTGTCAAAAGCTTTTCTGTAAATGTCGCAGCTTAAGTTCAGGCTGACTGAAATTGATGCGCCATTGAGAACTGAAGCTTATTGCAATCGCTGCAAGCAGATTTAGAAGGTGATAAACGAATTTGGTAGGCGCGATTGGATACGAACCAATATGCCATCTCGAAGAACGAGGCGGTGCAATTACTCAAAGGTCCCACTTGGTCTGCTTCGTGAGACGTTCTGCGTTGCGCCATCGAACATCTCCGGTTCCATGAAGCACCTTAACAAAGTGTCGTTCACACCGGGTAAAGCCCACACCGAGGTTCAGAATCGTTTCAAAGGCTGACCCATATCAAATGGCCAGCCAAGCTGGCTGGGTAGAGTGTTGATGCTATTCGGCATCGTGATTGGTTCTTTGCACAGGAGATTGCTATGGCTACGTATTTGGTTAAAGCACGCTATTCAAATGCGGCATTTGGAGGAATGGTTTCTAGCCCAAGCGACCGTGGGGCCGCTGCTAAAGCCGTGTTTGCCTCGGCTGGCGCCAAGGCGCAGGAAGTTTATTACGAAGCCTCTACGGGCAGCGTTGTCGTAATGGTGGAAGGTACGGCAGAACAGATGTCGGTTGTCACCATGGTAGTCATGGCAAGTGGCGCATTCTCCACGGTTGATGCAACAGAACTGATAAGCATGTCGGCGATGACTGGCGCCATGACCAAAGCGCATAGTATTGCAAAGGGTTATTCAGCCCCCAACAAGTCCTGACGACTATTCGGCAAGCTTAGTGGCGCCCAGTGCGCCTTCTCCTCGTCACCTTCCTGATCGCCACCAACCTCACGCTTGCAGCAAAAGCAATGAGGATGAATGCGTTGATGCTGCAATGGCCAAGCTAAAAGCAGAGAACGCAGAAGCAATCAAGACCTGGCCGCCTGGTGGGCTAGAGGCCGCAGAGTATGGCTACAGGATGCAGTGCACAGAGGCCAAGGAAAAGGCTGGCAGCGACCCAATGAAGTCGGGGTATTGATAGCCGTACCTGCTTGCCGCCAAACTGTGCCAGAAAAGGAGGTATCTATGCGGCTAATCACAACCATTCTGGCTCTGCTGCTGGCCTCTAGCGGTGCTTGGGCTGGGAGGGTCAGGTCAGGAACGCCCTTGGACAAAGGCAGCGGATGGTTAACAATGAACTCTGGTTAACCCCACACTTGATGTGACGAGTCATGGGCACAAAATGCAATAGGTATCGAACCTACCTTGTTGTCACAGCCCATCAATCGATCAAACCAGCCTTGAGCTGCCATTAAACTGCTGGGTAGATATGCAATGTCTACTGGCTTGATCGACCCATGCTCGCATTTATTTTCCAACGACTGATTCAGGCTGCATGGGTAATGCTGGCTGTGGCTTTCATCGCCTTTTTACTGTTCCAGTATGTCGGAGACCCAGTTTTGTTCATGCTAGGGCAGGATGTGACGCCAGAAAAAGTCAACGAACTGAGGTCTGAACTTGGCCTGGATCAGCCTTTCTTCGTTCAGTTTTACCATTTCGTCGTCAATGCTGTGCAGGGAGACTTTGGCATCAGCCTGCGTCTTGGCGGCAAGGTGTCCACGCTCATCGTCAACCGCCTGCCTGCCACTTTGGAACTTGCTGTGGCGGCTGCCTTGCTGGCTCTGCTGCTAGGAATACCGCTTGGGGTGTATGTCGCCTTGCACCGGCAGAGTGCAATGAGCAAGCTGCTGATGACCGCATCACTGGTTGGAGTATCTTTGCCTACATTTCTGATAGGTATTTTGTTGATTCTTATTTTTGCGGTCTGGCTGGGATGGCTGCCCAGTTTTGGTCGTGGCGAGGTGGTGCAGCTATGGGGCTGGAGCAGCGGTTTGCTGACTATCGATGGATTGAAACACCTGGCTTTACCGGCACTGACGCTATCCTTTTTTCAGTTGACCCTGATATTGCGGCTGGTTCGCGCTGAAATGCTGGAGGTACTTCGCACCGACTACATCAAGTTTGCCCGTGCCCGCGGCTTGTCCGAACGGGTGATCCACTTTCAGCATGCCTTGCGCAACACCCTGGTGCCTGTTATCACAGTCACAGGTCTTCAACTGGGCTCACTGATCGCTTTTGCCATCATCACCGAAACAGTATTCCAATGGCCAGGCATGGGCTTGCTCTTCATCCAGGCGGTCACCTATGCCGACATTCCGGTCATGGCGGCCTATCTGTGCCTGATTTCGCTGATTTTTGTAGTGATCAATCTGGTAGTCGATTTGCTTTACTTTTGGGTCGACCCGCGCCTGAGGAGTGATCATTGATGCGCTGGCGTGACTCTGACTTGTTTCATTCCTTCAGCAAAACTCCCATTGCTTGGGTCGCACTGGCAGTGGCCAGCGTGTGTGTACTGGGGGCCACTTTTGCGCCTTGGGTGGCGCCACACAATCCTTTTGATGCAGCCAGTCTGCACTTGTCGGACGCGCTTTTGCCCCCGGTTTGGTTAGCCCAGGGTCAGTGGACTTATTTGCTGGGCACCGATGATCAGGGGCGCGACATTTTGTCTGCGCTGCTGTATGGGTCGCGCATCTCGCTCTCAGTAGGCCTGACCTCGGTGGTGTTGTCGCTGCTTCTGGGCGTCAGCCTAGGCCTTTGGTCTGGATTTGCTGGGGGATGGCTTGACAATTTCATCATGCGGGTCTGCGATGTGATGCTGTCGTTTCCATCGATCTTGGTGGCTCTGCTGATTTCAGGCGTAGGCCGGGCCTTTTTGGGCAGCGAGCATGCATCGTTTTCGTTTGTGGTGCTTGTCACTTCGATCACTCTGACTGGCTGGGTTCAGTACGCCCGGACAGTGCGTGGAGCGACTTTGGTCGAACATAAGAAAGAATACGTGCAGGCTGCCAGGGTGATCGGCGTATCGGGCCCAAGCATCATGTTGCACCACATCTTGCCCAATGTGATGGGGCCGGTGCTGGTGCTTGCTACGCTACAGGTAGCTACCGCGATCATCACCGAAGCCACCCTGTCATTTTTGGGTGTGGGCACACCACCCACTTCACCCTCGCTGGGTACGCTGATTCGCATTGGCAATGATTTTCTTTTCTCAGGCGAGTGGTGGATCACGGTATTTCCAGGGCTGATGCTGATCTTGATCGCTTTATCGGTGAATGTCATTGGCGACTGGCTACGCGATGCCCTTAACCCCAAACTTCACTAAGGATATCGGCCTTGTCTTTGCTTGATATCAAGAATCTCTCGGTGGATATCCCCACCCGCCACGGCGTGCTGCATGCACTTAAAAATATCGATCTGCACATCGACGCAGGTGAAATACTGGGGGTAGTGGGCGAGTCGGGTGCCGGCAAATCGCTGACCGGAGCAGCCATACTCGATCTGCTCGAGCCGCCTGGGCGCGTGGTGGGCGGTGAGATAAGGTTGTCCGGAGAGCGCATCAGTGGCCTGAATCCGCAGGCCATGCGGCAGATTCGCGGCAAACGCATTGGCGCCATCTTCCAAGACCCACTCACCTCGCTGAATCCGCTGTACAGCATAGGGCAGCAGCTGACACAGACCATTTTGACCCATTTGCCGATGACGGCTGCGCAGGCACGGCAAAGAGCCGTCGAGTTGCTGGAGGATACCGGCATTCCGGCGGCCGCTGAGCGCCTAGACCAATATCCACATCAGTTTTCGGGTGGCATGCGGCAACGGGTAGTGATCGCGCTGGCGCTCGCTGCTGAGCCAGAGCTGATCATTGCCGACGAGCCAACCACAGCGCTGGATGTCTCGATCCAAGCCCAGATCATTGAGCTCTTGGTCCGTGTGTGCCGGCAGCACCATGCTGCGGTGCTTCTGATCACCCATGATATGGGCGTGATTGCAGAAACTTCAGACCGGGTAGCGGTTATGTACGCGGGCCGGGTGGTCGAAACTGGCCCGGTAGAACAAATCATAGAGAGCCCGCGCCATCCCTACACCCGCGGACTGATGGCTTCGATTCCGCGCGCGGAAGCTCAAGTCGAGCGCCTGCAGTATGTGCCCGGGAACATGCCGCGCCTAAGTGATATGCCAGGCGGTTGCGCCTTTCACCCGCGCTGTGATCGAGCCATGATTGATTGCACTAGTCTGGTGCCACTGCTTGAAACCTGTTCAGCTCGCTCGCAACTGGCCTGCTGGAATCCCTTGCCACTCGGCCAGGCCTCAGACGAGGAGCGGGCATGATCAGCCAGCCATTGGTTCAGATCAGCGGGCTTAGCAAGCGCTTTGATGTATCAGCCCCATGGCTGCAACGAATGGTGAACCGTGAGGGACGCAAGATAGTCCATGCAGTAAACGACGTGACGATGCAAATCGAACGTGGCAAAACCCTGGCCTTGGTGGGCGAGTCAGGCTGCGGCAAGAGCACGCTGGCGCGTTTATTGGTTGGCCTGTATCGACCCAGCAGTGGTCGGATCGAGTTTGACGGGCAAGACCTGGTGCAGACCTTGAACTCCGCAAAGGCGCGAGCGCTTCGTCGGCGAATTCAGATGATTTTTCAAGATCCCTATGCCAGCTTGAACCCGCGCTGGCGAGTGCAGGACATTGTGGCTGAACCCTTGCGGGTGCACTTTCCCGAACTAGGTACTGCCCAGAGCCATGGCCGGGTTGCGGAATTGCTGCACTCAGTAGGTCTTAATCCAAAGGACGCCACCAAGTACCCACACCAGTTCTCTGGCGGTCAACGCCAGCGCATTTCCATTGCTCGCGCGCTGGCCGCTGCACCCGAGTTCCTGGTGTGCGACGAGCCCACTTCGGCTCTGGATGTCAGCGTACAAGCGCAGGTTTTGAACTTGATGCAAGACCTTCAATCTCAGCGCGGCCTGACCTATGTATTCATTTCTCATAACCTGGCGGTGGTGCGCCATGTCAGTGATCGCGTTGGGGTGATGTACCTGGGGCGACTCGTCGAGGTAGTACCTACCCAACGTTTGTTTGAACAGCCCCAACATCCCTACACACGCATGTTGCTGGCATCCATCCCAAAAATGAAAAAGGGCCTGCAATCGCGAGCCCCAATCCAGGGCGAAGTCCCCAACCCATTGTCACCACCATCAGGCTGTGCATTTCACCCGCGCTGCCCTCAGGCTACAGCGGTTTGCTCGCAACAGACTCCCGAGTTACGCCACTTTCAAGGCATACAGATAGCCTGCCACCATGTACAAGGCTAGGGCTGGTGGCCCTAAGTCTTATTTTTTGGTCACGTAAAACATCTTGGGTGCGTCGTTTGAGTTATGCACCATGGTGATGTTTTTCTTCATGGCCCAAGGGCGCATCTGGTGATGCAACGGGATAGCCAGCACCTGATCACGCGTCATGTCTAGAGCCTCGCGCAATAGGCGGTCACGAATTTGCAGGTTGGCTTCAGTCTTCATTCGATCCACCAGAGCATCAAGTGGCGGATGGCTTATGCGACCAAAATTGAAGTTTCCGTCAGGGCCGCTGGTACGAGTACGAATAAGCGATTGCAAAGTGTATTGGGCATCGTAGGTGGCAACGCCCCAGCCCAGCATATAGGCACTGGAATCAAAATTCTGAAACTTGGGAACAAAGGTGGCAAAGGGCATGGCATTGAGCTTGACCCGGACACCTATTCGGGCCCACATATTGACCAGGGCCTGGCAGATTTCTTCATCGTTTACATAACGGTTGTTAGGGCAATCGAGGGTAAAGTCAAAACCATTGGGAAAACCTGCCTCAGCCAGCAGCTTTTTGGCGCCTTCCGCGTTGACCGCTGCCGGCTTGTCGGCTGATTCCAGATAGCCATTGACGCCAGGCGCCACCATGAGTGCTGCAGGAATGGACAGGCCTCGCATGATGGTGCGTTGTATGCCTGCTCGGTCAACACTCATATTGAGGGCTTGACGCACACGCAGGTCCTTGAAGGGGTTGGGGCCCTTAGGACCGTATTTCAATTCTGGGCTGCCAAGATCGAGCACTATAAAGATAGTGCGGACCTCAGGTCCGTCAAGGACCGAGAGGTTATTGTTGCTGCGCAATCGTGGCACATCTTGAGTAGGCAGATCAGTGACGGCGTCGACGTCCCCGGCAATCAGCGCTGCAACCCGTGTCGGATCAGACTTGATGGGGGTATAGATGACATCGGTCACGTTTCCCTCCACCTTGCCCCACCAATTTTTATTCTGGGTGAGCACCACACGCTGGTCAGGCACCCACTCCTTGACAATATAGGGCCCGGTGCCATTGGTATTGCGGGAAGCAAAGGTTTCTTCTTTTGCCTTGAAGTCCTGAACTTTCTCGGTGCGATTTTTAGTTGCCCAGGTCTTGCTCATGATGAAAAAATAGGTGAAGTTGTTGAGCAGTACCGGGTTGGGCCCATCGGTAATCACATCGATAGTATGGTCATCAACCTTTTTGATCTCCTTCACACCGCCAACATAGATGGTCATAGTGCCGGGAGGAACACGCGAACGATCAAAAGAAAAAATCACATCGTCAGCGGTAAAAGGACTTCCATCCTGAAATTTGACATTGCGTCGCAAATTGAAGCGAAAGCTTGTAGGACTGGTCTGGCTCCAGCTGGTTGCCAGGGCTGGTTGAGGCTTGTAGTTCTTGTCATAAGTCACCAGCGTCTCATAGGTATGACTCATGATATTGTTGGTTGTCGCGTGGTTCTGCGAGTGGGGATCCAGCGTCAAGATATCGTTCTGGGCCGCCCAACGCAAAGTCTGGCCTTGTGCGCTGGCGAGCAGTGGGGTGGCGACCATGGCGGCTAAGAGCAGCCAACTGCGAAATGTTGTAGTCACTCAAATTCTCCTGTTCATGGTTGATGTTGATCCGTGGGTACACATTTTTATCTGGAAATGTGATTTGCAGTAACACTTAAGCGCTTTAAAAAGAAGGCGATTTTCTTTTTCTGCTTGCCCCTCCCCCATCCTGGAATGTCGTGAGTTCTGCCCAAAAACATCGGCATTGTGACGAGAGTATTGTTTGTTTGGCAAGAATCGTCAAAATGTGATCCCCCGTATATGCTCACCAAGATTCCAGTGCTAGTCAAGTAGACACGATGGCGATACCCCAGGGGATTTATTAGCCTCTGGTTGCCAAAGTATTCAGCCATCGGCTGGATTTGTAACCCTGGTGTTCGAACACTTTCACCTGGTCTGACCTAGCGCTATTGACACGCCTCGCCAATCAAGTTGTTGCAGCCTGATGACAGAATGGCATGGGCGCCCAGTTCTACAGTCGATACAACAAATGTTGAACATTTCCAGCAATTTGCCGGCATCTCGCGAGGCAGCAGAGAAAACGAACGACTAATATTGCCTTAGCGTTCGAATCCGATATTTGACTAGCAAGCTGTCTGCATCTGAAGAGTGTGGCTGACCCTGGGAACATCCGTCCCAGTTCAAGAGGCTACCTTGCCAAGCTGTTGCCACGGAGAAAAAACTGGCAGTTGCTGCTAAGACATCATTCCTCAAGAAGTACGAGAAGGACGAGGTGGGTGGTTAGGATTATTTGACTACTGGAACAACCAAAAGCCAAGAGCCTGCAATTTGTTTTCATTTTTTTCACACCACAAATGAAAAACGGCAACTGAAGTGCCGCAAGTCATTGATTTCATTGGTAGGCGCGATTGGACTCGAACCAACGACCCCCACCATGTCAAGGGTTTAACTATGAGCCGCTATGTGGCGATATTGGTCACTATTGACCAATAAACCACAGATGCACTATCTGGGCTCTTCGTACAACATGGTGCTCCTGAGCCATTTGGCCGTGTTTCTAGATATCCCA
>Ga0129333_10003110_pt1 | contig 15502 bp, 14 predicted proteins | sample CPB6_08_DNA_FD_94474 | JGI IMG/M metagenome (GOLD analysis project Ga0129333, IMG submission 94474) | Freshwater to marine salinity gradient microbial communities from Chesapeake Bay, USA - CPBay_Sum_0.6_0.8_DNA | ecosystem: Environmental > Aquatic > Marine > Coastal | place: USA: Chesapeake...
ACTTTCCTTGACTAGATGTATTACCTGGAATCACGACGCACTCAAGTCGCCCATCAGCATCCAAATGTTGGTATCGCACTTAAGAAGTGTCGCCGACGAGTATTGTGCTCGCAAATAAGTGCCGGGAGTTGCATAAATAGTTACGGTTCCCGAGACAGGAATAACTTGTGTTTTGCCCGAACCGTATTGGATTATATGAATTTGTGAACCAATTGGGAAGGCGACTGATGCATTGGTTGGAACCGTGACCGTGTTTGCAGTTGTCGTAACATTCATTTTAATAAATTTATTTTTATCGGTTAAAACAAGAGTGTAACTTGCTGATTTTTCGTCAATTGTTGCGTCTGCTAGTTTGCCTAAATCAATTGCGGCTGTGGTGCTAATGTCTGCGTTGACGATTGTCCCATCGGCAATCTTGGCAGAAGTTACAGCACCATCCTCTATCTCGATAGTCTGAACTTGCATGCCAGCACCAGTAACTACCCAAGAATCAGTTTCTCTTTTTATAAGAGTAAATTTGCTCCACTGACTAGAAATAGTCAATAAACCACCTTCAGCATTGACCGTAACCCCAGCAACAGGAGAAATCGTTACGCTCCCAGTTGAAGCCAAAAGCACATCTATCCTGTCTCCAACATTGAACGGAACAGTAGCGTTTGTAGGGATGGTAAATACAACTGAACCAGTGTTCGTAAATTCAATTAATTTACCAACGTCGGTAGCCGCAAGAGAATAAGTGCTGCCGGATTGAACGTTGCGCGTTGAGTTAAAATCGCTTGCCTGAAGAGTATTCATCTGGGAAGCGGTCAGGGTTTGACCTGCAACAAATGTTTGAATTGTCATGTTTTACCTAACAGAAAATATAATTATACCTTATAATGATTATTGACTTAATCTTTGTCTTCTTGTTCGATAGGGGTGTCAAAATCTCCAATTCTGACCATTCGCTGTGCATACCTTAGCATGCCTTCAGCGGCCCATGGGGTTAGACCATCAGACACAGAAAGAGATAATTCGCTATTATCATTATCAACCACCTCAGCAACAAGAATAAAATTTGTAACAAGCCTTGACGGTAATAGGCTATTAATTAAGTAGTCGAATAATTTTCTGAGTTCTTCTGAGTCAGGATTATCCATAAACTTTATGCAATTAATTCGTGGTTGATTAGAACGCCTAATGGCCTGGAATAGTCAATCGCGTCCAAAACCAACTCAGATGATTGCCCTATTAATTCTGGGCCAGTTGTTCCAAAAGTTTCATTCCATTTAGTCGTAATATTGATAACAAATGGTTCTGTGTCATAATCATAATCGACACCCACGTACTGTGTATCAATTAGCATTAATTTGGCTGCACTAATTAATGCCGGTATTGTCCCAGCATTTTTGCCATAATAACCATATTCGAGCTGCCATCTAAGAAGATTTTCTTGTGCTGTTTTTGTAAGTGCTGGCGGGTTAAGAGTTAAATAACTGGTCAAACGCAATGTGTCAGCGGAGTTCAAAACACTACCACTATCCCCTTCTGTTTCACCTAAAACAAATGGGTCCGATACCGATTCTAGTGACGATTCAAATCTCGTGACAGGCCTTGTTCCATTAAATTTACAAAGCCAAACCAAATATTCCAAAACAGCAATATCGTGATTTATTAATTTGCTTTTTGTTTTATTATTTAAATCATTAAAACCATCTTCATTATCAAGATAAGCAAATTCTTCAGTTAGAAGCAGGGCCTCACCCAAACTAAGTGTTGCCACATCAATAAGGCGCAGCATTGGTGCATTGGGAACAACATCGGCATTTAAATCGGTTTCAATTAAAACAGCTGGTAAATACGAGACCACTTCCCCTACTGCCCTATTTTGTAAATAGAATTCGTATTGAGGATATAGGGATGGAGTAGTAAAATAAAATGCTTCTTCGGCTTCTGTTGGCGCAAAAGATATTTCAATATTTACAGTAAATGGATTAGAGCCTTCAACCACCAATGGGCTTGTTCTAAAAATAAACCACTGAGGAGAAAGTATTCCGGGAGCATTGACTGTTGCTGCAGATTGCTGTAAATTTACTGTGTCCACCACAGAACTAGCGCCGACTATGCCAACAGGAGTTAAAGTTGTAGTAATTATCCCGCCAGAAGGCATTTTTATAGCAAAAATAAAAATTAATGGTAGGTTGGTTTCGCTAGCAGAAAATTGAATTTGACTAAGGCTTAAAGACCCAGACATTTGTTGGTCTATCAAAAAACATTTTAGTTGTCTATGGGGATTATTTACATCTTCAAAAAGCTCAGATTGACCATCAATAGTGACGGTAATATTAGAAGAGCTCCATCCATCTTGAGCATTAACGACGGTCAGCAACGATTGATTGCTCGAGAGTCTGTTAATGATTCCAGTCATATTAAATAACTACGACTTCTATGGAAGCTCTCGGCATGACGCCAATATGATTTATTGAGTAACCAACTAAAACCCCTGAGTCATTTATGGCGGAAACAAGTAATTCATTACCTGGTGAAGCTCCTCCGGCAAAATTAGGGACTGAAGATGTAACGCTATAAACATAGGAAACACCTGGTACGCGATTAGCTCTTACAACTATGTCAAAAATTCTAATTGTTTGATTCCAGTTTGGCCAATTAGCCAAAGAAACAAACTCTTCAAGCTCAAGACTTGTTTGCGTAGCAACAGAAGTAGCCCCATACTCCTGGTCAACAGAAATTGTTACAGTAAAATTAATATCAACTGGATAAGCATCAAGAAGCTCAAACGATAATCCAGCAACTATACGATTCTCAATATCGGTTATGATTTCTGATTTTTTGGCTTGAGTAATAGGTTTTCCGTTTATGTCGCAAACATAAATAGCAAAAAATCCAGGCCAATCACCAACTTGGCCAGTTTCTATAGACTGAAGGGAAACAACATTGATTGGGCCGTGGTATCCAGAAGCAGATACAACGTCAGTATAAACAACACTGGCGCTTCCTGCTGAAGCACCGGCATACACCCCTGTTGGCATGATATTGACGTAGCTATCATCACCGTAAAATTCAGGTGTTAAAACAAGAAAGTTAGTACTGTTAACAATATTAGCGTTGCTTATAAAAGAATTACTTGTAGATACGCTTGCGCTAACTCCATTATTTTTTTGGCCATTAAGGCTTGATGCCCCAGCGTCATGATAAACGACTTTTGTTAAATCATAAACTTTGCATCTATACACTTCGGGGTATGTAGAAAGAATATATTTTTCTACTTGACCAGCTGTAGCCAGTGTAGAATTTAAAGTCTCAAGAATGGTTGTACCTCTTGAGAAATATTCATTCTGGGTTTCTGCTCTATCACCCTGAGTAATCACACCAGATGTAGTAGCCGAAATAACCGTAGCGCTAGGCTGTGCAAGTGACAGTATTGTGCCGGATGGTATGTCTGGAATTATTCCAGCTACTTGAGACGTAGCTTCAATCGTCACGGTTGTCGAGTCAACCGCTGCAGAATTATCTCCAGAAGTTATGAACGGGTATCTGACGGTTAAGTCTCCATCGGTTGTTTCGTAAACAGCAATTGTTCCATCTGGTACTGTTCCGCCAGCAGGACTTACTTGAAAAGAAATATTTACTTTTCCAAAAGTTGCTTCTTTTCGAATAATCCCCATGTATTTAAGAATTCCCTCCATCAAACCATCTGGAAGCCTGTTAATCTCGCCAAGATTTATTGCTGAGACCAAAGATGTAGCTTGAAGAAGAGCGCTTTCAATGGTTCCAGGACGTGGGAAAAATTCAGGAAGAGCAAGGCGCGCATATTCAACAGCTTCGTTGTAAATTTCGTCTGGCTGTTTATCATTGATTGTTAAATCAATATATTGTGAAAAATCTGGAGAAGCCATAAAATTTACCTTTGATGTACGAAGTCTACAATAAGTTGAGTATTGCCTGACGCATCAGGTTCTGTTTGATTAACGACGGTTAGCTGAATTTCGGGCCAAAATCGCGCAACCAAAGAACGAAGTTCCGCATCAGAAAAACGAACGAAGGTTGCATCTTGGACACCATATGTTATTTCTAAAGGCAATTCACCTTTCTCTATTTGACAAGCCAAAGCAATTATCTGAGAGTAAAAAGGACGCGTAAATTCTTCTAATGCAGAAATTTTGCCTCTATCAAAAGTAATTGGAAATTTTATTGTGTTCATAATTCCTAATCAAAATTATTGTCAACGTAATCTTTTAATATTAAAATTTGATTATCAACATAGTTTTTGTTTGCGCCATCGGTACTCAATACCGGTGAATCAACGTCATTTACAATTTTACTAGTAGTTGCTCTTCCCAGTATGACAACTTCGTCAAATCTATTGTCAAGGAATCCACATAAGACTTTTTGATTAATTACCGGATACGCGCAATAAACGTCACATGGTCCAAAAATTTGCGTTGCTGAAACTTTCTCTACTCTGACGAAAATTCCACCATCAACACGGACTACCACACCCGTATAAAGCCCTCCTGGTTGTGGTCTTTTAGACGATGCTTTTGAAGGGTTGCTGAATTGAGAGAATGAGCCATCTAACATATATCTACTTTAGAGTACCGGGAGCAGAACCTGTACGAGGTTTAATTGGTTTACCTTTTTGGTCTTTTGGTTCTTCCGGAGTTCTAAATTGAATTTGAGCTGGCCGCGGTGAGCCCTCATTAAAGGATACTCGAGTAATTAAATATCCGCCAAAAAAATAAGTTGGATATGGGCCAACCAACGCAGTATGTCCGGGTCGTAAAGCTGCTCCCTGGGGCATCAAAACATTGCAGGAACCATCTGCGGCCAAGGGCTCATTAAATGAAGAATTAAAATCTGGCCATGTTTCTAATTCGAAATATTCATTGGCTTCAGCTAATAAAAATTCTTGTGCTAATTGTTGTGGTGTTTTTTTGGGCATAAACAATAATGGTACATATTTTTTACTATTTGGACCAGCTAAAGAAGAACTTCCAAATTTCCATAATAACCACTCTTGAGATGCATAAACCAAAACACCATCTACTTCAAATACAAGAAATTGATTGTTGCCTGCAGTTCTTCTTAATACGTCATATACTGATTCTTCTCCATCTCCCGTACGTGCTTGAAAAGTAGATTTAGTCTTAGCTGTTTTTTGACCAACAAATTGAAGCCCAAACTTTCTTGCGGCATTGCCAGCAAATTCATATCCAGACGAACCAGTCACAGAACCCGGAGTCTTGTCGCGCCTCATTTGTTGGATGCTCTTATTTCTTGCTTTTACGGTTATAAGCGGTGAGCCACCCTGACCAGGTTTTGCTGATACATCAGATATTTGATAACGTCTACCCCTATAAGTAATATCGTTTTGTATTACAAAATAATTACTTTCAAACATTTTGTAATCTTCATCTATGACATCTATTGTTATTTCTGCATCTAAATCTACACCGTAGTCAACAGATACGGAAATTAAATTTTCTTTGAAGGTATCTAAGCTCGCCCCATAAAGATTACTGAGTTGTAATATCCCGCCTAAGTTTCTATTTGATGGGTTTTTTATTTCTGAAATAGGATACCAAGTTTTTTCACCTACAAGATAATCAGGGTTATCTATTTGTTGTTGTTTGACACGAGCGTTTTCTTGTTTAGACAAAAATTTTGCATACTTATCTGCGGTTTTTAAATCGGCAAATTTTCCTAAATGACGACCCGAAATATCGTAAAGTATTCGCGCTTCTTTTTCAGTTATTTTTACGCCATCATCGGATATCTGAGGGATTAAAGTGTGTACTTGATTTACCCCCGCTATACCTTCTGTTATGGTTATTGAAAAAATAGTAGCTATACTGCCATCTTTTAATTTAACTATCGGTCGAAGGTTTAAATTTATATTGCCATATTCAATGACATTATATTCATTAATACCAGCGGCTTGCGCAGTTGGATACTCAGGTCTTGGGGACGTTGACATAAAATTTATTGATTAAGCAAACTTTGAAGTCCGGCTAATCGAGTTTCCAACCTAATTTTTTTTGCATAATCAGTATTGGTATTAGTCAACTCTGCTAGTTCGGCTTTAACATCATCTATTTGTTTTAAGATTATTGAATTGTTAGTTGTTTTTTTTCTAGGGTTAAATTTTCCATAACTAAACCTCGGTAATAAAATCATAATTGTTTGTTTAGGTACAAACTCTATTAAAGACATACTGCAAGAAGCTGCTGTTGTCTGCCCTAAAGTATTTAGCCTTGAGTGAGTAAAAGAAATACTATCGATGTACCATTTAGGTATTGACAAAGAATCATGTACGTTATAGAATTCTACTGGTACTCCAGAGTTACCTATATCCTGAAGAAGCCTAATTTTATTATCTATAGGTAATGTGAAGCCATCATTTTGAATCGCTATCGTAAATTCAAACGAACATCTAAGAGATTTCCCTCCAGTAATATCGACTATAGGTATTGAATATGGTCTTTCAATCTCGTTAATTCCAACTCCGTAACCCTCATGAGTCACTGTCACTGGAGGAAAATCAAAATCATAGCGTAAAAACGGGTCCGTAATTTGTTGCATGGCACGCGTTTCTCTTTTGCGAATAGAAATGTTTCTCGCAGAGTCTTTAGATTCGTAAGCACGCTGCGTATATTCGGTTTCGGGAATTTGACGGCCAGATATTGCTAATGGCATTTAAACCCTCGAATTCCAATTACGTTGCATTTTGATGATTTCTTGAGCAACAGCCTTTGCGGTTGTTTGAGCATCTCCCGATTCATTAACTGTGATATTGAATGTGTTGTTATTCGACGATGTGCTATTGCCGTCCCCACCGCTTATCTTTGAGAGCATAGACATTGAAGTATCACCCATTGGCCCTGGTGGTGGAACAACATGAAGATGACGCGACCCACCAGAGCCATGAAACTCAGAAAAACCACCAGCAGCTTTGATTAAAGATGAATAGGAACCCAAATTTTGACCAACCAAATCATAAGCATTTCCTGTTGCGTGGTCAGAACTTGGTGAGCCTAGATTGAAATTGCGAAGAGAGCTTGTTACCGTTCTTTTTCCGGGCAGCATCTTATCAAATGACGAATGTCTACCCATGGTTCGTTTAAGGTTCTTAGCAGTGCTTGTGTCACCTATTTGACCAGCTTTTGCAGTTGCAGTATCGCCAACAGCAATAAGCCTTTTTAGTACCCCATTCTCTAATTCTGCGTTGTATCCACGTTCCCACCAACCGGGCGCTGTGTTCCACCATTTTGGTGTGTTTTGTCTATCAAAAAAACCTGTTTGGAGAGCTTCAAAAAATTGTTCTCGCATTAATTTTGCTTCTTCATTAAGAATCTTTTTAAATGGGTCTAGCTGACCCGACAACTCCCCAACTATTGAAGTGCCAAATATGTTATTTTTTCCAATAAATCCTTTTGTGCCTCGACCGCTAGCACTACCCGAAATGCCGAGCAATGAGCTAAGAATAGTTACTATTTCATTTGCTGATTTACCTTGAAAGGCTGTTCCCTGAGCTAATGCATTTTCAAGTGCCGTGATTTTATCTAAGGCAGACCTATCGCCACCTTCCGCAGCACTTATTAACTCAATAATTGCTTCTTGTGTTCTCGTGAACCCTTGGTCCGCATCGTTGAATCTAAAACCAGCGCCAGTCACCATCGTACCTATTTGTTTTGTCAACTCAAAAGCCGAACCAGCTGCAGTTTGTTTTTGAGCTTGGTTTATTAAGTCTGCTGCTTCAGGACTTATATTTACACCATAAAGTGTCCCCCCTGGTTGAAACATTGAGCCTTTACCAACATTTGTCCCTGTGCCAAATCTTTGAGACTGAACAATAAAGTTTGTTAATAGTTGATTGGGGTTTGTAACGTTTCGAAAATCTTGAAGTCTTGTGTAGTAATCAAAAATAGCTTCTGGCGAGGTATCTCCGCCACGCAATGTATCCCCAGCTGCTTGAAGGGCGTCTTTCATTTCTTTCGATTGTTTGAATTGTGTAAATACATCAAGACTTCCAACTTGAACATCAAGCAGAGCGTGTCTTAACTGCGTTGCGGTTTTAGTCATTCCTACGCCTAATTTTTGAACCGCATCAGATAGTTTTAAGGTTGTATCGTATAGATTTACATTTTTCTCCATTGCTAATTCAAAAATAGCTTCGCTTGTCATGCCCGTAGACATTTTTAAGCTTTTCATGATTTCATCAAACTGGTTGAATGCTGGGGTTAAGGCCTGCTTCATTGTTTTATGTGTATCTCGGAGCGCTTTTTCTGCTTCTTTACTTTTACCACTAGTTGCTAAAGAAAGTGCATTACCGTCGATTAATCCGGCATCAATATATGGTTGGAGAAGTCTTGTGCGTTCGGCATTTGCCGTTCGAGTAACACCAGCTTTTTCTCTTTTTCTAATTGCCGCAAAATCGTTTGATAAATTTGCAGTCGCAGCAAGAATTTCCCTTGCTTTAGCTGTGCTCCCTTTCATTCCGCCCTCAAGAGCTCCTGCAGCTACAGCGGAAAGTTGTGCTTCTCCAATATTTTTCATAGCCGTTTGAACCATTTTTGTTTGATTCCGACTAGCAAACATTGTTCCAAGCGCAGCACCCGCCGCGGCGCCCACTAAAGCGCCACCAGGACCAAATATCATGCCGCCAAGAGCTGCACCACTGGCAGCTCCAGAAAGAGCGCCACCCGTTCTGGTTTTTGCATTTTTTGCCATCATCAAACCACCAACACCAACACCTAGTGCTGGGTTAAACATCGCTAAAGTAGAACCTGCTTCTATAGCGCTCCTAGCGTCGTCAGAAACGAGGCCACTTTGAGCAAGATAACTACCGCCAATCCCAGCCGCCAATCCCATGCCGCTGAATGAATATTTTCCAGCAGCCTTTAATGCTTTCACACGACTAAATTTTAAAGTTGGGTCATGTTTTTGAGCTTGTAGGAAATTGTCATACGCCAATCGATAGCCACGCCCAAAATTGCCACCTTTTTCACTAGTCAACAGTCGGTCGAGTGCGTTATTACCAGAGCCAGGTTTGTCCATTAGCCCAAGATATCCTTTAAAATTTTTAGTAATTCCGCGATTCCCTTGGTCAACTCCTGCTTTGCCAAAAAGAAATTTAGTAATCGCTAAGCGTGCTGGGAGACCTCCACTTCTCATCATTCCACGGATTCCCATTTTGCCCGAGATTCCTTCTGGTAGAAATCCAGATTTCATAAGTGCAGCGTCCGTCCGATATGCGGCGCCATGGTCATACACCGTGCCAGGTCTGTTTATTAAAACGGAGTGCGGACCTGTAGCGACTGTATATGGTCTTGACTGTATTCTTCTTTGTCTATCCTGCTCTTGAAATTGTTGTTTAGTTAATGTTCTTTGTTCCATCAGCCCTACTGAACCAGTAAGTGCTGGAGTTCCTCGTTGGTAGATTGGGGGCAATTTATCTCCTGGGTTCATTGCTCTGTACGCACGAATGTCTCTTCGGTAATCCTTATTGCTCTGTCCTGGTTTTCTGTTTGGCAACGCCAGAATATTGCCGTATTGGTCAACTCTGCCACCCCCCAATCCTCCCCTCACAGCACTCCCAAGCATTGCTGCAGAGCTCAGAGCAGATGCGGCCTGACTTAATTGACCAGCAGCATTTGAAAGATTATTTGCTGCAGGATTCATTGCTCCAGAAATAGCCGATGCCATTTTCCCGCTTAATGGGGCTAGGCCATCATCAGCGCCAATATTTCCACCCATTTTGGAAAACGGAACCCCCGTATATATCGCCTCATCTAATGACAGCTGTTTAATTGGACCGCCGCCCATCCTGCCTCGTTTAAACCTTGCTGACCTTCTACCTTTGAATGCCAATAAGCCCAAACCGCCAATCATTCCGGCTGAAAACCCACTACCGAGAGCACTAAGTCGAGTAATAATACTAGCTATGGTTTTGAGAAAACTTCCAAATCCTCTAGTTATTGCATTTATTGTTGGAAGCGCTCTTGAAAAAACCTCCCTTAATGCACGAGATATTTCAAAAAATCCTTGAACTACAGATTTTAAAGCGTCACCAAACGCCAAAAAATTTTCTTTATTTTTGACTGCTTGGTCTGCTAGGGCTTTTACTCCTTCACCTATCTGTTTGAAAATTTCTACTATTGGTTTGCCAAACGTATCAATAACAATTGACCCACCTTCTCTAAGAGGTTGGAGAGCATCTCTCACTTCTCGAAAATAAATTGCAAATTGTTTGAAAACATTGCTGGTTCTCTTCCAAAAACCTTCTGTTGCTGGAAGAAATTTCCTAAATAAAACAATAGTAAAATCTTCCAACTTTTGAGTAAATGCGACCATTGCCTTCAAAAATGGTCCCCGTCCAAACGTAATCAGGTCTCCAGAAACTCTTCGAAAAGACCGTGTTAATCCTTCGAAAATATCATGCATAGCCTCTTTGACCGGTTCCAAAACACGAGTTCCAACATCCGATAGTTCTACTAAAGCAAAACTTAAATAAGATTTAAATTGAGCAAAAAGAGTTCTTCCAACAGCATCTGACTGTCCAGTGACACCGGCGTTTGCTGCTAATTTTCCACTTTTAAGGTCATCAAGAAATGTTTGGATACTCTTGTAGTTACCTTTTTTAAATGCTTTATCAAATTCAGGGCTAATTGATTTTGCGGCGTTAACTGCTTCTGCGGTAAACTTTTTTTCTTTTTGCAGTATTCCTATCATTGTGCCTGCGGCCTGCAAGCTGTTTGCTGGGTCACCGCTAGCTTGAACAAAATCGCTAAGCGCTTTAAGAGCAGCTTTTGACGCAGGGGTAAAGGGAGCATTTTTATTAACTGCTGCAAATGCGCCGGCCAAAGCTTGAACACCAAACGTTGCCAAAGAAGCGTCCTTATATAGACTTCTTAAGCCGGCTGCAGACTGGTCTAAAGCGCTACCAACTTCTTTTGAATCTTTATAGCGATATTGAAATTGTGCTGCTTGAAATTCTTTAAATGCGGCCGCAGCAGCAATTGCCGCAACACCTAGGGCAGCAACAGTCCCAGCAAGGGCCTGCATGCCATAATTGTATGCTTGCATGGCAAATTTTCCTACGGCAAACAAAGCATTAACGCTTGCAAGAGAAAGGGCAGAAACACCAAATTCAATGCCTAAAGCAATAACGCTGTATAACATCAATCTGGCTGATTTAACAAATTTTGCACCTACTCTTTCGAGTAATGTAAGCTGTTTTGTAAACTGAAGCGCACCCTTTTTGCTTTGAGTCATATGGACATTAAATTTGCCCATTGCACCGGAGAGCCGATTGGTTCTAGTCTCTAAACGTTTAGAAGCGGCTTCAAAAGCTGTCAGTTTGGCTGCGGCAGCAGCTAACTGACTATCACCAGTAACGTCAATGTCGACTTTTAAATTTACGCGCTCGTCAGCCATGACCTCTACCTAGGTAATAAAAATAAATCGCTAAAACCCCTGAGATTTACGCTCAGCTGCTTCACGGTCTGCCTCAATTACTTTAGCACAGGCAAGGCGTATTAGCCATTGTTCAAAAGAACAATCGAGTAACTTTATTGGGTCCGTCCCGAACAGTTCGCCCAATCGAGCAGCTGTTACGACTCGATTGTCGTTGGTTAGTTCTCCGAGGACGGATTCATAGGGTTTTCTTGTTGCTCTACCGTATCTCCGTAGCCAGCGGCGTCAATAATTGTTAATGCTGCTGATTCAACATGTGGGTCCAACCCAAAAAATTTCTGAACTGCATCTGGTAGTGCTCGTGATGCTTCAGTCATTTTTAAAATTGATGGTGAAGCAAAACCAAGCGACTTTCCCCCCTCAAGAACTTCTTCGTTATTCATAAAAATGCCTTTTGTAGTATGGCCAATAACTTGACAAGCAAATTTTGTTGCATCAAGTCCAGTTTTTGAATCCATGCCAGCATTTTTTTGCCAAGCTTTAATTTGCTGTTGAGTAATGTTTGGACTAATTAACAAAGTAACGCCTGGGCGTTCTGGGACGTTAATAAATATATTGGGACGAGTCACTTTTTTGCTAATCACAGCAGTGAGTTGGTCAAGGACATTATCAGAATCTTCCGACAATTCATTTTTATCAAAGTTGTCAGATTCGTCTGTTTCGGAGTAAAGATTTGTTTTTGCCATAAGACTCACACTAGCAGTGAGTACTCCGCCACGGCGGATGTCAATAATTATTTAATTATTGATTAAGCTTGTGTTGGGAAACCAGAAATAGCAAATGTTAGAGCAATTGTCGCTGGCGCACCAGATGAGGCATCACCTTCTGGCTCCGAAAGACCAACAAGAAGAGCTTTAGAATAAACTCGCTCTGACTGGCGATTCATTATGTCGCAATCCGCATCATAGATTTTAATTTCATAATAAGCTCGACCAACGACTAATCTGGCTTGCTTTAGAACAGTGCGCAATTCGGTGTCGTAATGCTTGGTAAGGGTAATGTCGCCGACCTCCGATGGGGCGCAAAGAACTTCAGGAAAAGGCTCGCCGCCAACGTAAATTTTTTCAACTGCAGCTGTGATTTCGCCACCTGATACCTGAGCGAAATATCCACTCAATTCTGGTCCTTTCGGAACAGAAGTTGCTAGTGGTGTAATTTCGGCGATAATTTGTCTTTGTGCTAATTTACCTGTCCAAGCCATAATTTCTCCGTGTTCTTATTTATTTATACTAAAGTTGATGTCAGATTAGATTTTGTAATTTCAACTTCAATTGTGTCACCGATTGAAGAAACCCGTGCACCAATTTTAGCCTTAATGACACCAGTTGCCAGTTGAGATACTGGGTTGTTTGCATTATTGACTTGCACTGTATAGCCAGGGTCAATTTGCTTACCATTTGCATCAAAGGCTTCATACAATCCGCCACCTGTACGAATTCTGTCCATGATAGCTACAAGTGTGGCTCCAACTCGAGAGAATGTTGATTGACGACCATCAATTGGCAAGAACAACAAAGCCTCAAGTGCTACTTCAGCTTCGTAGGTAATTTGGTTAAGAACCTCACGAGCAATAATAAATCTAAAGTTGCTTGTATCAGAAGATACTGAACGAGCTCCGTATATACGAACTCCGTTGTTTATTAATCGGATTGCATTTACGAAATTTTCGTCCAGGTTATCGCCATCAGTTTTTGATAGAGAGGAATATACTCCTGTAACAAAATTTGCTTCTGTTCTCTCGCCAGCATATGGATTCCATCCACCATATTGGTTGTGTACTTTTGCGCGTTTAGCACATACGTATCCGTCTGGTGGAATTACTGTTGTCAGAGAGCCTGATGGAATTTTTACCCAAGGGTAATAAAAAGCACCAAACTGAGAAATTTCATTCGAAGATGCATCTGTTACGGAAGTATGCAAAGCAGCTTCGCTGATTGCTGTGCTCACAGAGGTCTCTTTATCAAAAGACATAATAGCGATTCGATTATTACCGGCAGCATGTCCAAGCAGAGCGTTTCTTGCTGTTTCGGATGTGAAACCCGGAGCGCACACTGCTCCTGGTCCAAGATTTGAAACGAATGTATCTAGAGCAGTTACCAAATCAGCATCTACGAGCGTGCTACCGTTTGTGCCGCCCGAAAAATAGCTTGCTGCAAGAACTGCTGGGATATTTGAAGAAGCGCCAGCAGTTGCCGTAACATACAAAGCTGCTGTTGGATTGTTGTTAATTTCTTCAATTGCTGTTTCTACTGATGTATGTATCGCGGTCTGAAATACCGGAGTAGTGGCTCCATTTAATCTAAATTTAAGCCTAAAGCTTGCACTTGCACTTGGTTGTTCTACTTGCACAGACAGACCCAAAGTGCCGCTTGTATTGTTAGCCCAAGTTCCGGTTCCGGATGCTAAAAGGTTAATGCAAGCAGTACCAGCTGAATCTAATAAACTTTTAGATGCTTCGACGGCGCTTTCGTCTACAACTCTTGAAACATAAGCGCGAGCGCCGCCTTCTTCAAAATATGTTTCGATAGTTTGATGTACGTACCCAGTTGAAATGTAATCACCAAAAATATCCTCGTAATCTGAAAGACTCGTTACAAGATGCGATGTGCCGTCAGGTCCACGCTCGGTCACGCCGGCAACAAACATTGTTGCGGTAGCCGCTGTCTGAGTATTTGCTGGACCGGTACGGACCGCAGTTGTGACTACTATGCCTGGCATTTTTCCTCCGTCCCCTAAATAGGAACTAATTCATATGAGACTACTGAAATTATACCGACTAACTACCTATTTTGGCGTATGTTTGGTCAGTCGGGGGTAAATAACTTACTCAAATTTTCTATTTTTTTGTTTTCTTCAATTGTTTGTTGTTTTTCTTTACTTCTTCGAGATTGAAGTTTTTTATTTTCTAATTTTAGTTTTTTGTTCGAAACAACAGTGACAGGAATTTCAATAAGTATTTTTTTGTCAAGTAGATTTTTTACCATTTCATCATTCGGGTCAACTAAAGCAAAAGAACGACCCAACATGTAATGACCTTTTGATGCTTGAATCATAGTGTTGGTAGTGTTTTGAACTTGAATTAATTCAGAATAAATTGAACTAAGTTCAACCTGTTCAGATTCTAAGCCAATAAATTTTTTATCTAGATTCATGAAATACTAACGCTCCCTGAATTATCAAAATTAAGTATTGCCGAGTTTAGTGGATTTTGACCCAAACTTAAACCAAATTCTAGAACCTCATCTGCAATATTGGCCCTAGTAATTGCTTCGTCAATAGATAATTCATATCCAATATATGCTCCCGCAAGAACCCTATCTCCCTTGAGGAGGGTTAAATCTGAAAACTCTTCCACCATTGTAGTTTCTTCAATTCGCGCTTCTCGCAAGGCATCGCTTCGTTTTAAACACGGATAATCAAGAAGTGCCGACCTAACAACTGTCGTTAATCTGTCTCTCATTTCTGTTGTTTCCTTAGAGCCTTCGGTTCTAACCCAAACATATGTGCGCATTGAATAAGAAACTTTGTATAACGGGTCCATTCCTTCCGCATATGCATAGCCTGAACGAGCAAATGAACGCGTTGATATTGCAACAGTAATGATTGTTGGCCAATTATCCAAAACTAATGGTTCATAAGTTAAATACTCTGCTGGATTTGGAAGGGTTATGTCATCTATATTCCAGCCATTTCTATATCTATTTAAACGCAAAGGTATATCAAGTTTTAAATATTCAGTTACAAAAGACTTTGCAAACTGAGCCCCATACATTAGCTCTGTCGACATTACAAAATTTCCCCTCGTGAAATCCACGACAAAGTATCAGCGCCAAGTTTTTTTGCAAACAAAGGTGGCTCAAAAACTATTTTTCGTTTTGCCATTTTTGTTGTCCCATATTGATGAAACTTTGCATACTCAACACTTGTGCCAACAGTTATGGATGTATTTGTCATGGTCTCAAATGATGCGGTAGCTCCGGTGAGGCTAGCAAACAGTCTTCCAGTTTGAACCATTGGTGGAGCTCCT
>Ga0129333_10003112_pt1 | contig 15499 bp, 14 predicted proteins | sample CPB6_08_DNA_FD_94474 | JGI IMG/M metagenome (GOLD analysis project Ga0129333, IMG submission 94474) | Freshwater to marine salinity gradient microbial communities from Chesapeake Bay, USA - CPBay_Sum_0.6_0.8_DNA | ecosystem: Environmental > Aquatic > Marine > Coastal | place: USA: Chesapeake...
GTGAACATTTCGGATATTCTGCGATCAATAAATTGGTAATCTTTGCTTCGGTTACCGTCTTTCCAAAGACTTAATCTGGGCACAACCGTTCCTTATAAGTATGTATTATTTATGGATAGATCTATTTGACAACCTGAAGGATTTCGGATATAATAGAGATATGGACAGTGAAATTTTGGAAATTTACACCAACTTACCGCAGAGAATACGCGAAATTGGCCCATGGGCAGTGCGTAAAGATCTATTAAAAATGTATCGTAATTGCGAAAATCTTAAGCGAGAAATCGCCCGAGAGCAAGTAAACAGTCGAAATTCAACAGTGAATCACCAACTGTTGTACTTAAACAACAAGTTTTCGGACTCAGTGACAAATCTTGATCAATATGTTACACTAGCATTATTGTCAATTTAGGAGATCAGAATGGCCAAAATTGCAGGAATCAAAGTGCCTAAAAAGAAGGCACCTGTGCGGACTCAATTCCAAGCTGACGAAAAAGCCACTGGACCTGAGCCTAAGTGGGATACTGATCGAGCATTGGATTTTGACGACGCTACATTTGATCATCATCTTCGTCGTAGTTTTTATTACTATAACTATCATTACAGTGTTAAACAAACAAAAAAACATCTAGTGGATTGGTTGCGTAGACACAGTAAATTAGATCCCAAATTAATCACTCGTTTCGATCGTATCAGCGATCGTTATGTACCTATGACTCCTTGCAGTTTGGTTATGGCATATCGTGCAGGCATGCCTTTAAAGGACAGGCATGTCCAATACTTGGACCAGACTGTGCTATCCAGTTTAGCTCTAGCTAACAATGCAGGAGACTCTGGAGAGCCGGTCGTTGCTAGTCCTACACAAGTAGTAGAGAAGCGAGTAACTATCCAGGACCGTTTACAAGAACGCACTAGCGAACTAATCGGAGAAATCGAAGGTGTCTATGATCAAGTAATACAGAATCAAGAAGTTGCATTTAAGATCTACGACTTTTTAACTAAGAATACTGTAGCACAAAGTCAGCTTAACAAATTTGCTCAAGTGTTTGAACGTAGAGCATTAGAGTTAGCTGAAGCTATGGGCAAGAAAGATAGCCAACTAACAGAGGCTTACCGTCATTACAGTAAAAAAGACTTTGCTCGCGTTGGCGCATTTATTACAGACTTGTTAGCTGGCATTGAAGAATATCGTGGAGTCAAACGAGCAGTTAAAAAAGCTAAAGTTCGCAAAGCACCCAGTAAGGAAAAACTAATAAGCCGTTTGAAGTATGCTAAATCGGATGCTAAACTACGTATAGTCAGTATTAATCCAGTTGAGATCATTGGTGCTCAAGAACTTTGGGTCTATAATATTAAGACACGCAAGTTAGGACGGTACTTAGCTGAACAGTTAGGACAATTATCTATAAAAGGTACTAGCATTGTGGGTTTCGACACAGCGAGAAGTGTGGCCAAGACTCTACGCAAACCTGATGAAACTCTCAAAGAGTTCGCCAAGGCTGGCAAAGTAGCACTACGGACTTTTATTAAGGATATAAAAGCTGTAGAAGTTGCTTTAAATGGACGTATCAACGAAGACATTGTTCTATTAAAAGTGGCATAAAGATCATGGTCCTGCGGTAAATATATTATCACAGGACCATAGTATGCCCACAATAAAACCAGGACTGAATTCAAGAGGTTCCATTGCAGCCCAAAGTTTGGGAGGCCCAGGGCCTATTCAATTTGAACAAAGTCTAGTAGACAGTAGCTTAGAAGAAAAACGATCGCAGATCATTGATTACATACGATTACGCCTGGCTGACGGACTAGTTGACGTAGAACTAGACAAAGAACATTATGACCTAGCTATAAGGCAAGCACTGATAAAGTATCGCCAGCGAGCTAACAACAGCGCAGAGGAAAGTTATTGTTTTTTAGAGCTGTTACCAGAAACACAAGAGTATATTTTGCCTAGAGAAATCACACAAGTTCGTCAAGTGTTCCGTCGTGGCATCGGATCGGTAACAGGAACTACTGCTAGCCAATTTGAGCCTTTTGCTAGTGGCTACTTGAATACCTACATGTTGGTAGCCGGTAGGGTAGGTGGCTTAGTTAATTATGAATTATTTGTTCAATATCAAGAACAAGCAATGAAAATGTTCGGTGGGCATATTAATTTTACTTTCAATCCTGCTACTCGCAAGTTGACTCTAGTGCGTAAAATTCCAGAAACAGGAAGAAAATACATTCGTCTAGCCAGTTTGACTGCTAACGCTACAACAGTAGGCAGCACTATTACTATAGTAACCGAAGACACTTGGTCGGTCCAAGTTGGAGATAGCATAGTTATTAGGAATTGCACGATTCCCGGTTATAATGGGAACTATACCATAGTGACTGCTAATGTTGGTGCTAATACATTTACTATAACATCGGTGAATACACTAGGAGCAACTGCGGTTACGTTTTTTGATTTAAGAAAAACCGAAATACATAGCCCTACTACCGATGAGCCTGCTGAAGTAGTATTGTTACACACCTATAATTATAAGCCGGATGTGATGTTGTTTAATGATCATATGATATATCCGTGGTTACAGGATTATGCTTATGCTTTTGCTAAAGGGATTTTAGGGGAAGCACGTAGTAAATTTGCATCATTGGCCGGGCCACAGGGTGGTACACAATTGAATGGTACAGCATTAATCGCAGAATCAAAAGAAGAAATGCTAAAACTAGAAGAAGATCTAAAAACATATACTGATGGCAGTATGCCTTTAACATGGGTGATAGGATAATGAAAGTATCAGAAGTAGTCAGCGAAGGTAAAAAGGGAAAGCTACCCAAAGACAAACAAAATGCTATGCACAAAACTCATGCTTATGGCGATGGTTATCATGCGGATGGGACTATGAATTTTTATCGTGTTGGCATGGCAGCAGCCATGGCTGATGGTAGTAATCGACCGGTAGATATTGACGAGCGCACATGGTATTCTACTAATAATGTAGCGGTGCCCTATACAGATCTAGAACACAAAATGATGCATCAGGCTTTTAAATCTGTTAAATCCAACGTTCATAACCCAGTACCGGATAGTAAAAGTCGCGAAGCTGACGATACTAATAAATCAAGTCCAATTCGGGCAAAGTCTAAAAACAAATACGGTGTTTAGGTATTGACTTCAGCTTGTTGCTAGGCTATACTAGCGCATGACACAAATCATTGGCATATCAGGATTTATTGGTTCAGGCAAGGACACTGTAGCTGATTACTTGGTTAACTATCACGGCTTTCGTAGAGAAAGTTTCGCCAATACTCTAAAAGATGCTGTGGCCTGTGTGTTTGGTTGGGACCGAATCATGCTGGAAGGGCGAACTGCTGCTAGTCGTGCCTGGCGTGAGCAAGTAGATCCATGGTGGAGCAAACGTCTTAATCTTCCCTTTCTTACGCCACGTTGGATTCTACAGCATTGGGGTACTGAAGTTTGCCGCCATGGATTCCACGATGATATTTGGGTAGCCAGTTTAGAAAATAAACTACGTAATGCTACAGACAATATTGTTATATCTGATGTGCGTTTTCCTAATGAAGTTGCTGCTATACGTGGTGTTGAGGGCAAAATGATCTTAGTAGAGCGTGGTGCTCCACCTGAATGGTTGGCTTGTGCTTTACAGACTATACATACCGCAGCGGATGATCAATGGATTATATCAGATCAACAACGTGACATGCAGTCACGTTATCCTGATGTTCATCCCAGTGAATGGGCCTGGTTAGGAACACACTTCGACCAAGTAGTTGATAACAATGGCACAGTAGACGAACTCTACTCTCAAATCAAAAGTCTGGTGAAAGACTAGAAGGCCGCCATTTGTGTTTAATAACTTCTAAACGACAGTTAGCACAAATAGTTTTAAGATTAAACCAATTACTATTATCTGAGTTTCCGTCTACGTAGTGTACCTCACTTTGCTCAGATAATTTGAACTTAAAGCCACAGCGATCACACTTATTCGACTTTTTATACCCAGATTTGATCCAACTTGGCACTTTAGTTATAATCTTCTTATTCCTATGTATACAAGGAGTACATAAACTCCTGTAATGTACTTGTTCATTCCTGTAATAGTTAATAGCCACTGGATGTTTTTGGCACTTAGGACATAAGTTTCTTTGCATGATTGTATTTATTTTAAAGGACCGTTAAAGGACCGTCTAAGCCAGTGTTTTTTGAGGCCATAAAATAAATAACTTTAACGGTAGTTTAGACACCTACTAACATAAGGAAGCAATCATGGCTCTAGTATCACCAGGAGTAGAAATTACAATAATTGACGAAAGTCAATATTTACCATCAGCAATCGCAACCATACCAATGGTGGTTATTGCTACTAATGAAAACAAAACCATCAATGGAGTAATTGCTCCAGGAACTACTAAAGCCAATGCTGGGAAGGTATATGGTATTAGTAGCCAGCGAGAGCTAGCGGCCACATTTGGGGTACCGATTTTCCGTCGTAGTGCTGCTGATACGCCGTTGCATGGCGATGAGTTAAACGAATATGGTCTAATGGCAGCATACAGTGCGTTGGGATTAGGTAATCGTGCATGGGTAGTTCGTGCTGACATTGATCTTAAAGCATTAATTGGCAGCAGTGTAAGACCAGTGGGTAGTATTGCTAATAATTCAAATTGGTTAGACACTAGTTTAACCAATTGGGGACTGTTTGAATTTACTAATGCTGTAGCAGTACCTGGAATGCCGTTCTCAGAAAAAACACCGATCGTTATTGATACACAAGACACATATGGTGCAACTTTAGTTAATGGTGCTAATCCACCAGTTCCTGTGCAAAGTGTAGGCAGCATTGGTGATTATGCAGTGGTCTTAGGTTTAGACAATATACTATTTTATAAAAAATTAAGCAATAATACCTGGGCAGCTTTAGGAACCAATAGTTGGGCCGATGATATTCCTGCTGTAACTGGAACAAAAACACAAACAGCCAGTGGAATCACTTCAACCCCAGTGGCCAATGGTGATTCGTTTAGTGTAAACGGAAATGTTGTAACGTCAACAGCTACCTTGAGTAGTTACTCGGCATTTGCCACTGAATTCGGCAATGCAATGGTATTGGCTAATGTAGCTGGTGTAACTGTTAGTGCAGTAAACAACTATATTGAATTCAAGGTTGATAGCAGCGCGGGTGAAATTTTATTACAGGATGGGCCACAGAATGTCTTAAGCAAGATCGGGATTTTCCCTGCACCTCCTGCTGCTCCGGCTAATGTCTCATTAGCTGGTCAAACTATCACAGAAACATCACTAGGTATTACTTGGACTTGGACTTTAGCCTCACCAAGTTATTGGGCATCTAGTGCCGTGACTTTCCGTAGAGCTATTGTGCACTCTGGAAACTTTACTACAGCACCAAGTTGGAGACAAAGCACTTCGACTCGACGTCCCAATGGTAGTGTTTGGTTAAAGACCGGCGTAGAAGGTGGAGGGGCAAATCTTGTTTACAAGAGATACAATTCATTTAGTAAGCAATGGAGCACTCTCAGCGCACCTATTTATAACAATGGTATATTAGCTATCAATGGCATAGATGCGGCCGGTAGTGGTATGAATATTCCACCGGGGCGTATTTTTGTTAGAGCCAACCCAAGGCCTGACAGTCCGAGTCATGCCGGTTATAAGATCTTTACTCAAAGAATAAGGGGAGAAACTCGTGTCACTGGTTCCGTGGCTAATCCAGTATTCAATTCTACACATACTTTTACTATTCAAACTAGCCAACCTAACAGTGATGTATTAGCTACTAGCTCATTGATTACTGTAGGTGGAACCACAGCCGCTTCGTTTGTGTCTGCTGTGACTGCGGCCGGTATACCAAATTTAACAGCTTTAGTAGAATCTACCGGTGCAATTACTCTAATACATAGAAAAGGTGGGATCATTGCACTTAATCCTGGTACTGGATCGGCTATTAATGATGCAGGGTTTATCAATCCTAGTACTGGGGTCACAGGAACCACTGGCGTAACTATTGGGTTAGTTAACGCTACATCATCACAAGCAGTGGTTTTAAGCAATTGGACTAATGTTTCGTATACATACAGTGCAACTGAGCCTTATGCAACACCGGCCGATGGAGCTTACTGGTACTACGATGATGCTACAACAGTAGACATCATGGTCAATGATTTTAATAACGCCGGAGCACCAGCGTGGAAAGGATACCGTGGCGTTAGTTCGGATGCTCGTGGCTACAACCTAGGTAACACAGACCCTAACGGTGTATTTGTTACTGCTTCAGAACCAAAAGTACAAAGCGATGGAGTTACAGCATTGGCTGATGGCGAATTATGGTTAGATACAAGTGATTTAGTAAACTATCCTAAGTTATATCGTTACAATGCTATTAACAGACTGTGGGTAAAGATTGATACATCAGATCGTGTAAGTCAGAACGGTATTCTATTTGCAGACGCTCGCTGGGACAATGCTGGTACGGCAGATCCGATCAAAGGTTCAATGCCTAGCACCAAAGACCTATTAGCATCAGATTATGTTGATTTAGATTGTCCAAACCCTAGGCTATATCCGCGCGGAACGTTGTTGTTTAATACACGTCGTAGTGGGTTCACTCTTAAGAAATTTGTATTGAATTATTTTAATGCAGATGCTTATCCCGGTGTTAGCTTGCCCACCATGCGTAATACTTGGATAAGCACTATTGCTTACGACGAATTTGGTCAACCATATATGGGTCCTCGTGCTCAACGCAATGAAGTAGTAGAAGCTATGAAAGCTGTAGTAGATAGTAATACTTTCTTGCGTGAAGATGTTTATAATTACAATATTTTGGCAGCGCCTGGATATCCAGAGTTGATTCCAAATCTTATTGCATTAAACAACGATCGTGCTAACACAGGATTTATTATAGGTGATACACCGTTCTCATTGAAACCTAACAGTGGTGATTTTATTAACTATAGCAATAATGTGCTAACTAATTCAAATCCTTATTTAGCTATCTATTACCCAAGTGCTTTAACCAATGATTTGAACGGCAACGAAATTGCAGTACCTCCAAGCCATATGATGTTGCGTACTTATATGTACAATGATCAAGTTAGCTTTCAATGGTTTGCACCAGCCGGAACAAGACGCGGGTTGGTTGATAATGCCAATGCCATTGGTTACGTTGATTCGAGAACTGGTTTATTTGTAAGAACCAGCCTAAACAACAACTTGCGTGATACGCTATACGAAAATCGTTTGAATCCAATTACACTGTTACCTACCACAGGCATCGTGGCATATGGACAAAAGACTCGAGCATCTAGTACCACGTCAATGGATAGGGTTAATGTAGCTAGACTGGTAAATTACTTGCGTAGTGTGTTTGTTGGAGTTGGCAATCAATTTATGTTTGAACCAAATGATAAAATCACTAGAGACCAGGTTAAAGCCGCAGTTGAGTCTATTCTAAATGATTTAGTTGCTAAACGTGGTGTGTACGACTATATTGTAGTTTGCGATGAAACTAATAACACCAGTGATCGTATTGCTAGAAATGAGTTGTATGTAGATGTAGCAGTAGAACCTGTCAGGGCAGTTGAATTTATCTACATTCCGATTCGTTTAAAGAATCCTGGCACTATTGCTGGGGGAACCACTACAGTAGCTACAGCCTAAACAAATGTCGGGGAAACCCGACATATTGTGGTTAAAAAAACGGATGATGAAAAGATAAATATTAACAAGAGACTTAGGAGATTGAAATGGCATTAGCCTCTCTAAATAAATTTACAGTACCACTAGACACTAACCAAACCAATGGGTATCAAGGACTATTGATGCCTAAGTTACAATATCGTTTTCGTGTTAGTTTTATTGGTATGGGTGCTAGCCCGGATACTATTGAATTGACTAAACAAGTTGTAAGTTTCAATCGTCCTAGTATTAGTTTTGCAGATACAGACGTGCATGTTTATAACAGTGTCGTAAGAATAGCTGGTAAGCATACCTGGGGCGATGTGTCTTGTACCATTCGGGATGATGCCAAGGGCAATGTTACACGACTAATCGGAGAACAACTACAGCGTCAATTTGACTTTATGGAACAAAGTAGCGCAGCGGCTGGTGGCGATTATAAGTTTCAGGTAAAATGTGAAATGTTAGATGGCGGAAACGGACAGCATGAAGTTGGTGTATTAGAGACATGGACTTTGTATGGAGTTTATATTAAGGAAGCTAATTACCAAGAATTAAACTACGCTAATAATGACCCAGTGACCATTCAGTTGTCATTAAGATTTGATAATGCTGTACAAACAGATGGTACAGTTGGTGTTGGTGTATTCTTAAATCGCGACCCAGGCGTTAAGATTACATCATAATAGTATTTTATATCTAATAAAAGGGACCATAATGGTCCCTTTTTCTATGATAAATATTATAAATAGGACCAACAATGGCAGATATTTTTGATACAGTAGCCGACTTTGCCGGTAGATCAGCAGGATCTATTTTTGGTAATGAAAATTTAGCAGACTACGCTCATGCTAGTAGAATCTTTGTTGGTAGTAATTTTAGATTAAACCCAAAAAATAGTTTTTTATTTCATGTTTTCGTTGATATAGATTCTTCTTTGGCATCTGCTACTACAGCAGATGTTATTGCATTAACGGAACTTGGATTAATGGTTAAACAAGCAGACTTACCTAAATATACAGTAGAAACTAAAACGTACAATAATTACAACAGACCTAACATAGTTCAAAGTAAGATCAAATTTGATTCTATTACAATCACCTTCCATGACGACAATGCTAACATAGTTAGGAATTTCTGGTATGATTACTATCGATATTATTTTAGAGACAGTGATCATACGTTAGCTACCTATAACGGCGATTACAAGTATGCACCTCAGGATACGGGGAAATTTGGTTTCACTAGAAGGCAAGATACTTTTAAACCATTTCTTAAAAGTATACGATTATATAGTCTGCATCAAAAGCGATTCAGTGAATATATTTTAATCAACCCCATAATTAAATCTTTTAGGCACAGTCAACATCAACAAGGACCAGAAGGTACTATGTCTCATGACATGGTTATTGATTATGAAAATGTCTTATATAGCAGTGGAACAGTGTCTCAAGGAAATCCATCTGGATTTGCTACATTATACTACGATACATCTACTAGTCCACTAGTAAATTCTAGCGGTGCAAGAAATATATTCGGTCCAAATGGGCTGATAGAAACAGCAGCCGATATTTACAAAGATTTAGAAGATCAAGATTACTTAAGTTCTATATATCAAACTGCCAGGGCTGTTAACACAGCTCGAGGAATGAATCTTCAAAACAATTTAATCAGCGAGCTCACTGGATATTATTCTAATACTGCGTCCGAAGATATTCAGAATGTAGTAAACCAGCAACTTAGATTCAATAATGGTACAGGGTATAACATACCATCATTAAATGCCACTGAAACTTTAATTAGCAAACAATATTCAGGGATACAGCAAAAAAGTAGTTTACCTGAACTAGCAGGAACAGTAGTTGCCTTAAACGGCATACAAAGAAAGACTTACCCGTTGTATCGTCCAGTTAAACAAGGATTGATTGACCCACCTAGTAACTACGATCCTCAATTTCCTGATGACCCAGGTGTAACTAGACCGCAGAAGATTACTCGAGATCTTTATATAGCCAATGATCAACAGTCACTGAGAACATATAGCAGTTCGGGACGGGTAGATAGAGAGGGAAATCAAAATACTTTAAAATACAATATTGGTATAAAAAGAACAGAATTAGAAAATCTTTATCAAGATTTAGATCAGGGACAAAAACAAATCAATAATACTAATGTTATATTAGCAGATTTAGGTAGCAGATTAACAGTTGCACAAAGTGCTCCGCCTAGCAGTGCCAAAGATGCAGTGGTTAGTAATTTACAACAGCAAATTACTAATGCTACACAACTTAATGCGGCAGCACAGCAATCAGTGGCTAAGAAATTATTAGAAATTAATACAGCTAAATCTGATTTAGATTCAACTAGTGCAAAGTTACAATCGCTAGGATAATATGGCATACCCTAACAATTTACGTAAAACAAGCATTCCGTCTCGATTAGATGATAGCGCCACAGTATTTTTTAATAATTATTTACAGCCTGGTTTCACTGTGAGTTCTCAGATCAATGATACTATTATTGCTCATTTTGAAAAAATTACCGATAATCGAGCTAGTGCAGAAATTATGGCTAGCGCAGTGATTTATACAAGCCTGGCTCAACGAATTGACCCATTGTCAATAATTGACAAAATGAAAACAATGGAACAGGATGATGTTAGTGCTTACATAACTATGTTTTTAAATCTCAATAGAGTAGGCAGTAGTTATTTAGGTACACATAAATCGCCTAACATCAACAAATATGTTAAACGAGGAATAAGTCCGGACTCCGGTCGATATTTTGATGGCTCGTCGGCTAAAAGAGCAGCACCGAATGCTTTGCATATCAAGAACATAACTGGTACCGATGTTAATGGAAATTACTGGATCCGGGGATATAACGACATACCAATGATGGTCTACTGTGATATGAATGGATCTGAATCAGGAAGTGCCGTGGGTGGGTGGATGAGATTTGACCATAGTTTAGTTAGTGCCTATAGAAATACCGCTATAACAGATAAGTTAAAGAACTATGTTTATGCCAACAACGGTGCATACAATATATCTGTGCCAGCAAATAGTGTTATAAGAGGCATACGCTGGGACCTAGGTCCTACAGTTAAATTTTCTGGTGTTAGAGTGCATCAGTTCAAATTAAACAATGTCAATGGTCAAGATGGGTGGGCCGGTGTAGATGCACCGACACCGACCTGGATCGGTGCAAGGCCCACAGATAATGAAGTAGTCAGTTTTTTTGAGAATAGTTATGTTATGGGCAACGGATCGAATCAAGCGTGTTTTGGCGTTAGCGCAGGAAATGGTAATCCTGGGCCGTTAAATTTAGCAAGACTATATCGTGGTAGAGCTAGTAGCACAGAATGGCCTGACCAATTTAATGGTATAGTTACGCTAACTGCAGGCAGCTTTTTACAGCATGACACCAGGATTTCCAATGGTAGGTTTATATATTTTTATGAGTCAGATGACATATCCGAGTACAATAATATACAACAGTATAGGATTTGGTTACGATAATGACTAAGTATGCTCAAAGCATCTATACAGTTAAAAACAAAGAAAAATATGTAGGTCGTAAAACACCATTCTATCGTAGTAGTTGGGAATGTACATTTATGATGTTTTGCGATAATAATCCTAATATCATTCAATGGGCCAGTGAGCCATTTATGGTTCCTTATAGAAATCCCTTTACAGGTAAAAATACTATCTATGTCCCGGACTTTATGATAGTATATGTTGATCGATCAGGTGCCAAACACGCAGAAGTAATAGAAGTAAAACCTACTAAAGAAATAGCCATGGAAAATGCTCGTAGTGTGCGTGATCGTGCAGCAGTGGCATTGAACATGGCCAAATGGGCTGCTGCCAGAGAATTTTGTCGAAATTATGGTATGCAGTTTAGAGTGGTCACAGAAAAAGATATCTATCAAAACCCTAGTACCAGACGCTAAATATAGCATGACTCGTAAACTAGAAGAATTATTTAACCTACCAGAAGTCAGTGATACTGATTTAACACCAGAAGTTGTTGACGCTGCTGAATTGTTTCACAATGGGCGCCAGCAATTAGAAGATGCTACACAATTAATTGACCGCATTGACCAGGCACTACCACAGGTGCGTGAATTAGACAGTGCTGATCAAGAATTAGATGACTTATCTAATATAGCTAGAGAAAAATTTGAAGATTTAATGAACCTTGGTATGAATGTTGAAGCCAGGTTCAGTGGACAAATATTACAAACAGCCGGTGTACTATTAGGTCATGCTATCACTGCTAAACAAGCCAAGATTGATAAAAAGTTAAAAATGATTGACCTACAATTGAAAAAGATGCGATTAGATCAAACAGCAGCTAAAAATAGCACAGATGTTCCGGCTATAGAAGGGCGAGCGGTAGTGGTAGATCGTAATAGTTTACTTAAACAAATCCTTGACACTAAAAAGTCTGCGTGATTTATAAATACACTTATAGGATTTTAATATGAAACCATTCACCGAATTTTTAATGGAAACAAGACCAAAATACGATTTTGTTATTCGTATGGCCAATTGTGACATAAATGATGCTAAAGCAAAGTTAGAAAGTGCATTGGCTATGTATGTGGTAGAAAGTCTTAGTTCAGCTCGTAGATTACCTATTCAGGAACACACAGATTTTCCTGGGCAAGGTCCTTGTGAAGTTAATATTATGGAAGTTACACTAAAGTACCCAACTATCACAGATCAAATCAAACAGATCATAGCTGAAAAATTAAATATTCCTGCAAAAACTGTGGTGGTGCGTACCAAACAAGAAGAAGCACTGCGTGAACCGCAGCCTGCTCCTAAAAAGGATAAGAATGGTAGTGTGTTAACTAATCCTGAACTAGAAACAGAAAGTGGACAGGGTCTAGTAGGTAACAGTCGAGTAGACAGCATGTTAAAAGAATTACAAAGTATGAAACATGATTTCGCTGTAAAACCTGAAACCGCTAAAACTGTAAACATGCCACAAGGTGTCAAGAGCCCAGTGGGTTCAAATCAAAACAAAATACCCAGTCCCAAAGGAAAATAAAAATGGATTTTAAACAATTATTACAAAAGATTGACTCCCTAGGAGGCAGGCAACAACTCAATGAAGGTAGTAAAGAAGATATGGAATACTATTTTGGTAAAGACAAAAAGGATTCTAAATCATCTGGTGAAAAAGAAACCAGTACTGGACATATGGCCAAAAAAACTGATAAAGGCACGCAGTATACTAAAAAGGATCTTCCTGGCCAAGATACCAGCAAAGATGCCGATACCAAAGCTGCTGAAAAGAAAGCCAAGAAAAAAGCCAGCGAAGACATCAGTGATATGATTAAAGCATTAAACGCTATTGCTGAAGGCAAAAAGGCAGTTGACGAAGAGCAAACCGAAGAAGGCAATGAATTTTCTGGTGAGCTAGCCAAAGCCAAAGCTGCCGGTAAAAAAGAATTTGAAGTTGATGGTAAAAAATATCAAGTTAAAGAATCCGATGACAAAGATGAAGAAAAAGAAGATGACTTAGAAGAGTCTGAGGACGATGACAAGGACGCTGATGACGCCAACAAAGAAAAGATTGAAGAAAGCGAATTAAAAGAAAAAGCTGCTCCAGGCCAAGAAGATTGGATCAAGAGTAATAAAGAAAAATTTATCAAACAGTATGGCAAAAAGAAAGGTATGGAAGTGCTTTATGCCACCAGTTGGAAACGTAGCAAGAAAAAAGACGAAAGTAAAAATCTTGAAGAGTGCTATGATCAAGCCATGATGGGCGGTGGTCAAAGCGAGCAAGAGTCTGGTATGAATATTAATGCCAGCACTGATACTCGCACAGGCAGCAAGAGCTTGAGTGTAACTGCACAAGGTGAAGCGGCAGAACAACTAGCACAATTATTAAAATTAAGTGGGATCGGTGGCCATGCTGGTCACGAAGCTGAAATGGAAGAAGCCGCTTATGTTAATACTCCCGCACCAGAAGTTCAAGGTGTTGAAGTACAGTTAGCACAAGGTAACGATCTTAATCGTCCTAAGAACAGTTATCCTAAAGTTGCCGGTGGCGACAATCCTATGGCTATGCGTGAGGCACAAGAGTTAGCTGAAATTGAGCGCCGTCTCAATGAAGAACTAGCAGCCTTTAAAGTTGTGGCGGAAGCTAAAGGCAAGAAGCCAGACTTCTTAGATGTTGATAAAGATGGCGATAAAAAAGAGCCAATGAAGAAAGCATTAGCCGACAAAAAACAAAAGAAGTAAATCATGCGATTCGGTGATTTTGAATATCCACAGTTTCCCAAAAGAAAACTTTATGAGGGGCTTGATAATCCCTCAAGGCACACAGCTTTTTTATGGGAAAGTGCCGGAAAAAAGATCACTGAGGCACAATTAACAGCCGACCAAATCAATCAATTATTTGGCGCAGTTGAAACGCAGCTTACCGCAGGCGGTGCTAACCGTACTGTATTAGGAAAAGGTAAAGATGCTCTTACCGCAGTCAATCGTGCGTGGAATGATCTTAAAACTAAAATTCAAAACTCTGGTCCTGTTACTAACTTTGATCAAAAAGTCAGCGATATCTTAAGCAAAATTGGTATGGGTTCTGCTGACCCGCAATTTAACGGTCAAGTTTCTGGATGGGTTCAAAAATATCGTAATTTTGCTAAACAGCATCCTATAATGCAAGGCGCTGTGTATGCGACATTGATTGCACTGGCTGGTATATCTGGAGCTGGTGTAGGAGGTGCAGCAGCATTAGGCTTGTTAAGAGCAGCTGATCAATTATTGCAAGGACAAAGAGCTAGTAGTGCTGCTTATGGCGGTGCCAAGGCCGGTGCAATGGCTTATGGTGCAGGACAATTATTTGGTCCCGGTGATGCTCAAGCAGCCACGCCAGATCAAGCAGTTCCTACAGATGCACCTCAGATGGATCCAAGTGCTGTTGCTCAATCAGATGCTACACCATCTGCATCGACTACAGCAGCACAACCAGCAGCAGCAGAACCAGCAACACAACCAGCAGCACAACCAGCTGCAGAACCAGCAGTTGACACGACTAAACGAGTTACTCCTGGTAGTGGCACTGGTATTACACCAGATCCAAACGCAGCACCTTATGTAAGTCCAAATGCCGCTCCTACAGGACCCAGTAACATAGATCTATTAAAGAATGCCGGTGTAGAAGTTCCTAAGGGCGCAGAATTAAGTGCTGATTATTTACAAAAAGCTGCCGATCCTAATAGAGTTGGTAAATTTTTAATAAGTCCAGACGATGCTAAAGCAGCATTAGAGTTTCAAAATAATGTACCAGATTTAATGCAGACTATTCAACCTGCTGCCGCAGACGGCGCAACAACTACAGCTCAACCAGCGACTGACACGGCTAGACGAGTTACTCCCGGCCAGGAAAGTCCCTACAAACCTGGTTTTGAACCATATGTAAGTCCAAATGCCGCTCCTGCAGGACCAAGTAATTTAGAGATATTAAAGAGTGCTGGAGTGGAAATACCACCTGGTGCAGGATATAGTCAAGATTATTTGACCAAGGCAGCCGATCCTGACAGAAACCCCGCTCTTAGATGGAAAGTAAGTATAGATGATGCTAAAGCCGCGTTAGAATTTCAAAAGACTATACCTGATCAGGTTCAATACATACAAGCACAGAGTGGTCAAGCGCCATTTGCCGATCCGGATTATGCTGCTACAGCTAGAGATGATGCAGGAAATCTTAATCCGGGCTACGCAGTCGATGACAGCGGAAAACTTCGTCAAAATGCCACCAATATAA